>Ga0307424_1000093_pt1 | contig 39195 bp, 37 predicted proteins | sample SalMarWE160320MG_FD_202157 | JGI IMG/M metagenome (GOLD analysis project Ga0307424, IMG submission 202157) | Salt marsh sediment microbial communities from the Plum Island Ecosystem LTER, Massachusetts, United States - WE1603-20 | ecosystem: Environmental > Aquatic > Marine > Intertidal zone >... | reverse complement strand
CCTACCGAAGACCGACAACCGACAACGGCGGGCGAGGCCCGCCGGCGTAGGCTTGAAAACCGACAGGAGGAACTGCAGTGGAATTCCAGTCCTACGCATACGGCCAGAACCACTTCACAGCCGACGTCGATCTTCAGGCGGTCCTCGCGAGATACTGGCTGGACTTCGAGTCTCACCGCGATGAGATGACCAGATGGGGCGACCTGATGGGCAGCGAGGCGCTCGAAGTCGGCTATCACGTCGATCAGGGCGCCGACCCTGTACTGGTGATGCATGACCTCGACGGCAACCGTGTCGACCGGGCACGAATCGCTCCCTCCCAACGGGATCTGCTCGCGAAGCTGGTACCGATGATGCGACCCGCCTACGACGGTGGGAGCTGGCACCATCACTACGCGATCGGCTACCTGCTGGGCGACCCCGGCCTCTACTGCATCATCACGATCACACAACAGACCGCCTACGCGCTCCACAAGTACGCGCCGGAGCTGGACATGTGGAAGGAGCGGCTCCTGTCGGGGGGAGCGTGGGGTGCGACGTGGATGACCGAGATCCAGGGTGGGAGCGATCTCGGGGCGAACCAGACGATCGCGCGACGAGACGGTGATCGGTGGGTGCTGTCGGCGGGAGACAAGTACTTCGCCAGCGGTGCCGGATTGGCCGACGTGGCAATCGCAACGGCCAGACCAGAGGGTGCGCCGGCCGGCCCAAAGGGTCTCGCCCTCTTCCTGGTGCCGAGACTCCGTGAAGACGGTTCGCTCAACTTCACCGTTCGACGGCTCAAGGAGAAGTCGGCGACACGAGCGGTGCCATCGGGGGAGGTAGAGCTGGAGAGTGCGGAGGCGTTCCTGATCGGCGCTCCCGAAGAAGGCATCTACTACACGCTGGAGAACTTGACCGTATCGAGGCTCGCCAACGCCGTGGCGGCGATGGGAATCGCCAAGAAGGCCCACCTGGAAACGCTCACAAGGGTGCAGCGACGGGAGGCGTTCGGCCGCCCTCTAGGTGAGCTGCCGCTGATCCGTCGCGATATGGTCGATCTCGCCGTTCGCCAGGCGGGTGGCCTCGCCATTGCATTCCACGCGGTCGACGCATTCGACCACGCCTGGCACGATCGCCCTCCCTACACCCCCGCGTATCACTACGCCCGATTCCTGTCACATCTCGCCAAGAACCGGACCGCCGACCATGCTGCGGAGATCACCCGCCTCGGGATGGAGATCTTCGGTGGTCTCGGGTTTCTCGAGGAGTACGCCGTCGCACGGTGGCATCGAGAGGCGCTGATCACGCCGATCTGGGAGGGACCGAGCAACGTGCAAGCGGTCGACATGCTCGAGGCGATGCACAAGAAGCATGCCCACGAGCAGTTTGTGGAGGAGTTCGGCGGTCTGTTGGAGGAGATCGCAACTCCTGCCGCCGAACGAGCCCTCAAGACGATGCACGGCACGTTCGCCGACCTGGCGACTGCCGAGGAACCCCAGTGGTTCGCAAAGCGAGCTCTCTCCAATCTGGCCGACGTCGCGACCGTGGCGCTGCTCCACCGGCTCGGCGACACCGGCGGTGAGCGGTACGAAAAGCTCGCTGACCTGTACGCTGCTCGATTCCTCGACCACGACGAGTACCCGGAGTGGGCGATGACAGATAGTTCCGTCGGTTGACAACCGACGGAACGTACTTCGTACCTGGCGACTCCAGGTTCGCGGCCCGTCCGCCAACCCCTCAGGAGATAGGCCGTTCAGGCCGAACACCCATGCCGCCCGGCCGTGGCCGGTGTTGTGGTGGGTCGTGTCAGGATCGGATGCCACGCGGCGCGCGACTGTCTGGCAGCATGGTGGCGTGGTAGTCGTTCGGGTCATCGCGGGTGTGGCCGTGGCGTTTGCGGTCACCTGGGTCGCGTTCGTCGTGTTCCTGGTGGTCGTGCGGCCTCGCGGCATCAGCCTGCGGGAGGCGAGACGATTCCTGCCCGATGTTGGCCGGCTGCTCGCCGATCTGTCGCGAGACGACACGGTGTCGCGCAGAATCCGTCGTCGACTGGGCGCGCTCCTCGTCTACCTGGCGCTACCGATCGACCTCATTCCCGATTTCATCCCCGTGCTCGGCTACGCCGATGACGTCATCGTGATTGCGTACGTGCTCCGCTCCGCCGTACGGCAGGCCGGTGCAGACGCGGTCGAACGACACTGGCAAGGCACACCCGAAGGACTCATGCTCCTGCGCCGGCTCACCGGCATGCAGTCACCTGCATAGCGCACCGTCGAGATCCGCCACCAAGGCGAACCCATCACCCAATTCAACTACCCCATCAACCACACCATCACCCAGCCCTACTACCCCCCAGCACCCCACAGCCTCCTCCACTACGTGTAAGCGATCTGCTGAGGGTCATAAACCGCCTACAAACCGTTAGCGATCTGATGAGGGTTCCCCGGTACGAGGTACCGCTTGTTCATCGAACTTGTTCGATGAACAAGCCTCTTCAGCTGTTGGCCAGCGTCATCGCCGCCTGGTACAGGACGTCCGGCTGGACCTCCCCGGGGAACCGGAAGTCGACGTTGCCGTCTGCAGTGACGAACACGAAGAACGGGAACGCGTTCACGCCGAGTGCCTGAGCGGCCTGGAGCGTGGAAGAGTCGGCAATTGTCGGCACCGGCCAGTCCTTCAGCCACTTCGACGGCGGGTAATTCGGATAGGATGCATCGGCACCGGTCGAGATCGTGTAGAACTCGACGAGAGGTGGCATCCCGTTGTCATCGATGTATGAGGTCAGCATCTCCACGTCGTTCTGGCAATGCGAGCACCAGTGGGCGAGCACAGCGACGATCTTCGGCTTCCCGTCGGCAGTGATCGAGACCGGGGTCCCATCGAACGAGTATCCGCTGATCTCGGGGACCGGCAGCCCGATGGCGGGGTCCGCTCCACTGTCCGGGTAGCGGGGGAGGTTCGTGCCGGTGACCGTGACCGGCTGAGTCTGGCTCTCGGTGGTGGTTCCCTCGCCACGAGTCGATAGAACCGCAGCGACCGCGATCACCGCGACGGCGGCGACCGCGACGGCGGCCACGATGATTCTGGGTGAGCGCTTCATGTCTTCTCCCTTGCCCATAGCAGAAGGAGTCCTACCAGTGTCAGACCGGCGAAGGACATCAAGGGTATCGAGACAAACCCGAACTCCCAGATCCATCGCGCGGTACACGGAACATCGGTGGTGCAGGCGCCGGCGTCGAGGTTGGGGAAGAGCTGGATCGTGTAGTGGTAGACGGACAGCCCCCATCCGATGGCAACGAGGGGCAGCGCCCATGTCCCGAGGCGGGGGCTCCGGCGGATCGCAGCGATCAGCAGAACCAGCACCAGCGGGTACCAGGCGAAGCGTTGGTACCAGCAGAGCTGACAAGGCTGGAAGCCCACGATCTCCGAGTAGAAGAGGCTTCCGGCGAGCGCGCCGGCCGCCACGATCCATGCAAGCCACAGGGTCGCCCCGCCGAGCACTTCGTCGAGCCAGTCACCCGCCCTGCGGAGCACTCCGCGGCGCCCCATGAGCACTACGACCAGTCCGACATCCGCAACGAGGATGAGGACGGTGACGAGTGCGAAGAACCGGTTTGCGAAGGAAGGATCCATGGGTCAGCTCAGATACGCAACCAGGTCGGCTTCCGCTCGTGCCCGGAACGCCGTCATGGCGTCGAGGTTCTCCAGTTGCTGTGCGAGCGCCTTGTCGGCATGCTTGACCGACTTGCCGTCGAAGAACGCGTGGATCTCCGAGGTGTACCTGGTCGCAGTCCAGAGCATCCCGAACGTGCGGCGGATCAACATCGGCGGGAACGTCGAGACGATGGTGTCCCACGCGCCCATGAAGCGATCGAGAACGACCCGTTGCGCGTCCTTGTTGCCGATGAGCCTTCCGATGACGAACGGCCCGTCCTGGCTCTTGATGCGCCCATCCATAGCCATGGAGAACGTCCTGTCTGCGAGGTCAGGATCGGGGAAGAGCGGGAGCGCGTGGAGATAGCGCATCTTCTCCTGCGGCGTGTCGGCGTCCCGGTACATCGAAAAGAAGCCGTTGTAGTCGGCGATACCGGCACTTGCGGAGACGGCGATAACCGCCCTCAGGACCTCCGGATCCATCGAGTGGCCAGACAATCCGGGGAGGAGGTCCGCCGCGACGGAACGGACGCTCTGATCCTTCCCATACCGACCGAGCGCTGTGAACAGAAGCCCGCGGAGCCGCCGGGTGAGACCGTCCTCTTCCTCGGCCGGTTCCCAGCCGAGACGCCCCATCGCCGGGCCGACGAGATCGCGGACAAAGCCGTCGATCGACTGGTCGAAGGTGTGGTAGATCTCGCCGAGACTCGTGACGATCATCTCCCAGATCGCGTGTTCGGTCTCCCCCTTGAAACGGGTGAGCATCTCCAGGTAGTCGCCGATACTCATGTCACCGGCGATGACGTTCGCCCACGCGTCGTCGACCAACCCGTAGCGTTCCAGCGGGTCGAGGTCATCGAGATGCTCGAGGAGGCTGTCGAGCAGCGCCGGCGAGTATGCCGTCCGGTAGTAGCCGTGGCCACCGGCATTCGCAAGCACCCACTCGACCTTCTCTCCAACGTCGATGGTGATGTCGGGACCGGTCATGACCTCGTTGATGCGTTTGGTCCCGTCTACGGTCCCGTAGGCGATCTTCAGCGGGATCTCCCACAGGTCGTCATTGACGTCCTGCTCGAACTGGAACCTGCGCTGAGACAAGGAAATGGCGTTGTTGCCGACATCTACCTTCACCTGCGGGTGACCACCTGTGAAGATCCACGAGTCCATGATCGATCCAACCGGCTGACCCGACGCCTGCTCGAGGGCGGCCCACAGGTCGCCGGTCTCGGTGTTTGCGAACGCGTGGGACTCGAGATAGGTCTTGACTCCCTTCTGGAACACCTCTTCGCCGAGGAACTGCTGGAGCATTCGAACCAGTGACGATCCCTTCTGGTAGGTGAGGAGATCGAACATCTCGTCCGCCTCGTGCGGTGCGATCACTTGAAACTCGACCGGTCTCGTGGAATCGAGTGCGTCGAGGGCCATTGACGCGCTCCGTGCGGGAGCGAAACCCAGCCACGTCTTCCATTCCGGCTTCCAGTCATCTTGGGCGACCATCTCCATGAACGTTGCGAACGCTTCGTTCAGCCAGATGCCGTTCCACCACTTCATCGTCACGTAGTCGCCGAACCACATGTGGGCGAGCTCGTGTGCGATGACCTCGGAAACTCGCTGGAGCTCTCCATCCGAGGCGGTATCGGGATCGACGAGGAGGGCACTGTCACGGAAGGTGACGGCTCCGAGGTTCTCCATAGCCCCGAACGCGAAGTCCGGGATTGCCAGCAGATCGAGCTTGTCACCTTGGTACGGGATGTCGTAGTAGTCGCTCAGCCACTGGAGGTAGTGCGCGCCGGCCTCGAGCGCGAACGATGCCAGCCGCTCCTGCCCGGCCCGGTGGATCACTCGGAGCGGGACTCCGGCTGTCTCGACAGGTCCGGTTTCGACGAATGGTCCGACGACGAATGCCACGAGATAGGTGGACATCTTCGGCGTGTCCGAGAAGGTCACCTCGACGGTTCCGTCTCCCAGCTCGCGCTTGCCGATCTCCTTTCCGTTTGAGATGGCGAGCAGGTTCTCGTCGGCGACCAGGCGGATCGAGAACACCGCCTTGTACTCCGGTTCGTCCCAGCAAGGGAACGCACGTCTGGCGTCGGTCGCCTCGAACTGGGTGGTGGCGATGACGTGTTCTTCTCCGTCCTTGTCCTCGAACGTGCTGCGGTAGAAGCCGTGGAGCTTGTCGTTGAGGATGCCGCGAAAGGCGATGGTGAGAGTGTGTTCGCCGGCGAGGATCGGGGCACCGTCGGAGAGGTGGACTCGTTCCGTGTCGGTCTCGTACGAGACCGACAGTGTCCGTTCACCGAGGCTCGCCGTGTCGAGTTCCAGCTCGATGGCGTTCAGTATCAACTCGTCGGTCGACTCTGTCACGGTGAGCGTGATCGTTTCCGTCCCTGCGAACGTCGCCGCAGTGAGGTCCGGACGGAGGGTGATGTCGTAGCGGGATGGACGCGCGTTGTCTGGAAGGCGGTAGGGGTTCACGTTCGGGCTCCTTGATCTCATCCAAGATGGTACCCGTTGCGCCGGTAGGGTTCGTCGGGAGAAAGGAGCCGCATGGAAGGCATCCTGCGGTGGGGTGGCGACGTCGTGCTGTGGATGCAGCAGGCGAGCCCCTCACTCGATGGACTCTTCAGGACGCTGACGTTCTTCGGGAGTGAGGAGTTCTATCTCCTCGTGTTGCCGTTCGTGTACTGGTGTGTGGATCGGGCGCTCGGTGTGCGATTGATGGTGCTGCTGGTGTTCTCGGCCCTGCTCAACACGGTGATCAAAGTGGTCGTCGGCCAGCCCCGCCCGTACACGTACGACTCGCGTATCAAGGCGATCGAGACGCAGCCGTCCAACGGGTTCCCCTCGGCGCACGCGCAGAACGCCACAGCGGTATGGGGGCTCCTCGGTAGTTGGTCCCGACGGCGGTGGGTGTGGATCCTCGGAGTGGTGGTAGCCGTCGGTGTGGGGGTTTCCCGGGTCTACCTCGGGGTGCACTTCCCGACCGACGTGCTTGGAGGCTATGTCATCGGCGTGCTGGTGCTGTGGCTGTTCATGCGCGGCTGGCCCGTCGTCGAACGGTGGTTCCGTCGTCTCGCCATCGCGTGGCAGCTGATCATCGTTGCAGTGGCGCCGCTGGCCGTTCTCCTCTTCCAGCGCACCGATGATGTCGTCACCGGCGTGGGCGCGACGCTCGGTGTCGGGGTCGGGGTGGTGCTGGAACGGCGGCTGGTGCGTTTCGACACCGAGGGTACGACGGTGCGGCGAGCGGAGCGGTTCGTGATTGGTGTGGTTGTGCTGGTCGGACTATGGGTCGGACCTCGAGCGTTGTTGGCAGGCTTGGAGCCCGCCGTGCTGCTACGGCTCGTTCGGTACGGACTCGTAGGCGGATGGGTAACGCTCGGCGCTCCATGGCTCTTTGTACGGATCAGGGTCGCCGATCAATACCCGGCCTGACGGTTCCTCACCCGCCAGTACCGTCGGACGAATTTGGGCCGGCGATCCGGTGTCTCGGGAATCCGATCGAGCCACGACTCCAGCAGACCGGCGGCTGTGGCGAACGCCTCTTCGCTCGACGGCGGATCCTCCAGCCACCGACGTTCGACATCGTCGCGCTCTGGCACGAAGGAGCGGTAGAGATCGGGATCCTTCAGGACACGACGATGAAGCCGCTCGTGGGACCACCACCCTGTCTCCGGGTCAAAGGTGCCGGTGGGTGGCGGCCCGAGGTCGGCGGGACGATCCACCGTGACGGGTTTGAAGATGCCCGTGCATGGAGCGGATGTGCCCGTGACCCAGTGGATCGAACTGCCGGGCGACAGGTCGGCCACCCATGAGGCGACGCTTTCCGAACCGGCTGCCAGCCCTCCAGCGTGGACGCACGGCGCCCCCATGGCTCCGGCGAGGAGGTGGTAGGACGGTGCCGGTCCGTTGTGGTCTCTCAGGAGTGACATCAAGTCACCGGCTTCGGTTGCCCCGGCGGCGATCCGCTGTGTGAGCGGTTGGCGGACCCTGCACGCCGAGACGGTGGTCTTCACGAAGTCCGAGTGCTTCGCGAACCCGGGAATCGTGAGGCCGTTCGAGATCGATCGCGCCCCGGTGGTGACGCGTTCGGTCTCCCAGAGTGACCCTGCCGTTTCGAGCACGAACGCCTCCGCCGGGTCGGCGACGATGAAGCTGTTGTGATAGGTGAAATCGGGATGCTCGTAGCCGCACCCTCCTCCTTGGCCGTACCGTTCGATCAGCGTGGTGATGGTTTCGACCGCGGTGCGTGCAGAGTGGGCACGTTCGAGCGCCAGACGGATCAAATCCATACCGGTCAGGCCGGTCTTGTTGTAGGGCTGGTCGGTGAACACCGCCTCGTTGCCGATGACGACATCGTGCTCATTCGCGCCAATCTCGGCACCCCACATCCAAAACGGCCTCGAGAGGAGGACAGCGTTTGTTTCGGGAGCCTGTGGGATCTCGATATGTGTACAGCGAACCGTTGCTCCAACCGGGTGCGAACGCCTCGGCTGCCACTCGAGAATCTGCGCCTCGTTGGGGTCGCGATCCGAGTTCTTGGCGAACAGCACTCCGTCCGATCGGACAACGACGATCGTGTCACACACGACCGATGTTAGGTTCATCGACCCGGCGACGATGCGCTGCCCAATCTCGCCGAGGCGTCGCATCCTCGCTGGACCTCTCGATTGGGCCCTGACTCGTTATCCTCACAGCCATGGAGATCCTGGGTATAGACATCGGTGGTTCGGGTATCAAGGGGGCTCCGGTCGACGTCGAGACGGGTGCGCTCACAGCCGACCGGTTCAAGATCCTCACTCCTGAACCGGCGACACCGGAGGCAGTGGCGCAGGTGGTCACCGAACTCGTGCACCACTTCGAATGGCGGGGGCCGCTCGGGTGCACCTTTCCGTCGGTAGTGCGACGAGGCGTCGTCTACACAGCGGCCAACGTGGACAAATCGTGGATCGGGGTCGATGGTCACAAGATCTTCGGAGAGGCGACGGGCCTTCCGGTGACCTTGCTCAACGACGCGGATGCTGCTGGTGTCGCCGAGATGCGCTTTGGGGCAGGCAAGGGGCGAGGCGGTGTCGTGATGCTGCTCACGTTTGGCACCGGCATAGGTAGCGCCTTGTTCACGGACGGCGTGCTCGTACCCAATACCGAACTCGGCCATCTGGAGTTCCGAGGAGATGAGGCCGAGCACTACGCGGCTGCCCGCTTCCGCAAAGAGGACAAGTTGAGCTGGCACGAGTGGGGTCAACGGGTCGACCTGTACCTCCGGTACATCGATCGGCTGTTCTCGCCGGATCTGGTCATCCTCGGAGGGGGCGTGAGCCGGAAGTACGAGAAGTTCTCCGAGGCACTCTCCGACATCCCCAACGTGGTGCCCGCGGTTCTCGAGAACGAGGCGGGCATCGTCGGGGCTGCCTTGGTTGCATCCGCAGGGTGACGATTGCCGACGCCGACACATTTGGTGTGCAATGATGTCCTCCATCGACAACGGAGGGCCGCGTGACGGTTGAAGGCAGTGGGAGCGCAGGATTGATGGATCGCGTGATACGCGCCGTGAAGCTCGACCCGACCCTCTACAAGGAGGTGTCGGCCGACGAGACCAAGACGACGGAAGCGATGATCGTGGTCGCAATCGCCGCGGCCATCGGCGGGCTCGGCCTGGCCATCGGTCCCGGGAACTTCAGGTTTGGTTCGTGGCTCTTTTCCATCATTCTCGCCCCGACAGTGGGACTTGCCATCGGCACCGGGATCCTCTGGCTCGTCGGCAAGCTGTTCAGCGGCAAAGCGCAGTTCATGGAGATGTTCCGGCCACTCGGGTACGCCTACGCGCCGAGCGCTCTGGCGATCATCCCGTGGATTGGCAGCCTCGTCGGGTGGGTCTGGTCGCTCGTGTGTGCCGTCATCGCCGTGAGGGAGTCCGAGGAGGTGTCCACGGGTTCGGCCGCGGCGATCGTTCTGATCCCGGCCGTGATCGGGTTCATTCTGGTCGTGATCCTTGTGTTCATCGCCGGGATGGCGCTGCTCGGGTTGGCGAAGGCAGCTTCCTGACCTTTCTTTGGAATACGCCGGCACGCGTTCCACGCGTGCCGGCGTTGTTGTCTCACGACGCTCGGGGTTCCTTCATTCACGACATGCCGACCGGCCCGGAACCGGACGGTTCGTCTCGAGGTGAGCGACGATCTAGTCGGCCGGCTCTTGCAGCGTCCTGAAGGTCGAGCGTAGATGTGGCGGCATCCGCACGGTGAATCGAGTTCCGGTATCTGTGTGTTCCTCGGAGAGAACGTCGGTCTGGTTCCACACCGTCGCCAAGAGATCGGGTCGGTCGTAGGGGACCATCACGACGGTCTCGACTGTTTCGAGTGGCAAAAGTCGTTGAATCCGATCAAGGAGTGTGTCGAGCCCTTCACCCCGTCGTGCCGACACGGCGACGGCTCCGGGGTGGAGCTCGCTGAGCCGCCGGAGGTGAACCGGATCGGCCGCATCGCTCTTGTTGAAAACGAGGAGTTCGGGGATGGTCGCCGCCCCAAGCTCCTCGAGTACTTCACGCACGGCGCCGATGTGGGCTTCCGTGTCCGGATCGGAGGCGTCGGCGATGTGCACGACCGTCGCGGCATCCGCGATCTCCTCGAGGGTCGAGTGAAACGCAGCGATCAGGTCGTGTGGAATGCGGCGGACGAACCCGACGGTGTCCGAGACGACGACACCGCGTCCGTCAGGCAGTTCCAGTCGTCGGACCGTAGCGTCGAGGGTCGAGAACAGGCGATCCTCGACGATCACGTCGGTTCCGGTGAGCGCATTGAGCATCGTCGACTTGCCGGCGTTTGTGTAGCCGACGAGAGCGATCAGAGGAACATCGTTGCGCGCGCGAGCCTTGCGCTGCGTGGCTCTGGTGCGTTCGAGCTTCTCGAGGTCGGCTGTCAGCTTCATGATCCGTCGTTCGATGCGGCGCCGGTCGGTCTCGAGCTTCGTTTCGCCTGGTCCTCGCGTGCCGATTCCGCCGGCTTGCCTGCTGAGCGCGGTTCCCCGTCCCCGTAGACGCGGCAGGTGATACCGGAGCAGTGCGAGTTCGACCTGAAGCATGCCGGAACGGCTCGTGGCGTGCTGGGCGAAGATATCGAGAATCAGGCCAGGCCGGTCGACGACGTCACAGGTGAAGACCTTCTGGAGGTTCCTCTGCTGGCTGGGGGTCAGGTCGTCGTCGAAGATGACGACGTCCACGTCCAACCGGGCCGTCTCGTGCGCGAGTTCAGACGCTTGGCCGGACCCGATGAGAGTCGCGGGGTTCGGTTGGCGTGTCCGCAGGACGACACTACCGACAGGATCCGAGCCTGCCGTGTCGGTGAGGCGAGCGAGTTCATCGAGGGAGCGGTCCGGGTAGCGGTCGAAGATCGAACCGACGAGGAACGCTCGCTGACGAACGACCGAGAGGTCGGTGACGGTCGCGGTGAGCCGCCGTTCGGAGCGGCCGGTCGTCACAAGTACCGGCCTCCGGAGTGCTGGTCGTCGTGTTGCTCTTCGGCGATGATCTGGGTCTCGCGGACGGCAATCACGACCTGTCCCGTGGAAGGCCAGATGAAACGCCAGGCGTCGCTTGGCACGGCCCAGAACCTCTCCCCATTCTGTACGTCGACCAATGCCAGGGCCTCCGTCGACTTCTCGGCGATGGTCGCCGCAGGAACGAGCAGGCCAGATCGGGTGGTCGACTCCTCCACGAGATGTCCGACGCGCCAACCGGGCAGCACACGAAAGCCGGCGCCGCTGTCGACCATGGGACCGTTCGTCACCTCACCATGGTGGCACACTGGCAGGATCCACTCCAGTCCTATCCTTGGGCCGATGTCTCCCGTTCAGGTGCTCTCCAACGGCCTTCGAGTGGTGGCCCTGCCCGACAGGTCGAGTCCGGTCGTCGCCGTATCGGTCCTCTACGACGTCGGGTTCCGCTCCGAACCGGAAGGGAGAAGTGGGTTTGCCCACCTGTTCGAACACATGATGTTCCAGGGCTCGAAACGCGTTCCAAAGGGGGAGTTCGATCGGCTGGTGCTCGGCAATGGTGGCGTCCTGAACGGGATGACGACCCCGGACTACACGGTCTACTACGAGGTGGTGCCGTCGACCGCGGTCGATCTGGCCCTGTTCCTGGAGGCAGACCGGATGCGTTCACTCGTACTCAACCAGGAGAACTTGGATAACCAGCGAGCGGTGGTCCAGGAGGAGATTCGCCTGAATGTGCTCAACCGTCCCTATGGGAAGTTTCCCTGGATCCAGTTGCCTGAGCTCATGTTCGATGCGTACCCGAACGCGCACGACGGGTACGGGAGCTTCGAGGATCTCGATGCCGCAGACCTTGCCGGCATCAAGAAGTTCTTTCGCCGCTTCTACACGCCGGCGAACGCCGTGCTCTCGCTGTGCGGCGACATCGATCCAGACGAGATGCTTCGTATGGCCGACCGCCACTTTGGGGACATCGGTGGGGGACGACGGCCACGCAGACCATCGTTCGCAGAGCCGATCGCCGGCGGCGTCCGCCGCGCGGAAGTGACCGATCCATTCGCGCCGGCTCCGGCGCTTGCACTCGGCTATCGGGTGCCAGACCCGATCCGTAACCTCGAAGGCGTACTCGCCCTCGACATCTTCGGATCCATCCTGACCGACGGAGTCGCATCCAGGCTCGAACGGCGACTCGTGCAGCAGGAAGGGCTCGTTACTGCGGTGGACGCGTGGATCGGCGAGTTTCCCGGCTGGGGCGGTCCGTTCGAGATGAGGGATCCGACCCGGTTCCAGATCAGCGCCTACTACCCGCGTGTCGACGACGGTGATCGGATCATCGCGGCGGTCGACGAAGAGGTAGGGCACGCCATCGGGACACTGTCGCAGGCCGAGGTCAACCGCTCGGTGACGAAGACCGTCGCCGCTCACATACGCAAGATGGACCATGTGCTCAATCGAGCTCTGATGGCTGCCGGTTTGGTGCTGTTGCACGGCGACCTCGGGGTGCTCGAGGAGATTCCGGGGCGCTACAAGCGACTCACCGCAAAGAAGATCGCAGCGACCGCCGGGGAGTGGATCCGTCAGGATCGACGATCTGAACTGCGGCTTGTTCCAGGAGGTGGCGCATGATTCCCGAGGTGTCGCCCCCTCGTGCGTTTCGAGTGCCCAGGGTGATCGACGAGACGCTGCCAAGCGGGATGCGTGCCGTCGTCGTTCGCAAGGACGGGGCGGCTCTCACCGAAATTCGCCTGCGAGTGCCGTTGACCGCCACGACCGCAGGTGAAGAGGCGGCACGCGATCTGCTCGCGAGAACCATCACCGCCGGCACCAGCCGGCGATCCCAGATCCAGCTCGACGTCGACTTGCAGTCGATGGGGGCGACGTTGACGGCTGTCACGAGCGAGGATGCGCTGGTGATCTCAGGGTCGGTTCCTTCCCGACGGGTGACCGGACTGCTGGCGCTGTTGTCAGAGGTCGTTCGCACCGCCACGTTTCCTGACGGTCCGGTACGCGTCGAACGCAACCGGCTTGCCGAGGAGGTTGTGCTCGCCCGTTCCCAGCCGGGTGTCATCGCCGAGGAGGTGTTCCGGAGACGGATGTTCGGGCGTCACCCATACGGGCTCGGGCTTCCGTCCCCGTCCACCGTGCGGCGTGTCACCGGGGCCGGTCTGCGTACGCTCCACCAGCGGTTGACGTCGTCGGGCACGATGACCGTTGTCGGCGATCTACCCTCTGTCCGTCTTCTCGACGCGATAGCGGGCGAGCGGTGGATTCGGAGGAGGAAGCCGTCGAGCGTGCCACCTGTCGGAGTGTGGAAGCGCCGTCCGTTTCTTGTCGTGCATAGAGAGGGGGCACAGCAGACCAGCATTCGCATGGGTGGCTTGGCCCCGGTCCATGACACGGCCTTCGGGCTCGCCAACCTCGTGTTCGGTGGCTACTTCCTGTCACGCCTTGCGTCCAATCTTCGCGAGGAGAAGGGCTACACCTACAGCGTTCACTCTCAGGTGCAGCACTTGGCGGCGGCTTCGACCGTGACCGTCGCAGCCGATGTTCGGACGGAGGTAACGGGGGCCGCGTTCGCCGAGATGCTCTGGGAGCTCGAAAGGGCCGAGACATGGACCGATGAAGAGGTCGACAACGCACGCCGCTACGCGATGGGGGTGCTCTCGATCCAGGCACATACGAAGGCAGGCCTCGCCAGCCTGATCGACTCTCTCCTTGCGAGGAGGTTGGACGTCGAGTACCTGCGAACGTACCTGCGGGAATTGCGATCCGTGACCCCGGAGGAGGTACGTGCTGCAGCCGCCGACCACCTCGCGCCTTCTCGTTTGACGACGGTGATGGTGGGCGACGCCGATCGCATCGTTCCGCAACTTGGGCCGTTCGGCCGAGTCATCGTCCGGTAGGTGCTACGTTCGCGGCGATGGAAATCGTTCCGCGCTACGAGTTCCGTGTTTGGGACCTCGATCTGGAGTTCGCCAGAGCGAAGCTCTTCGAACAGGGCTCGCTCTACGAACGCAGGCAGAGCAGCGAGACGTACGTCGTCTCGCATGTCGAAGACATCAACGTGAAGATCCGTGCAGGCATCATCGACATCAAACAGCTGCTCGTGGTCAGAGGTGTGTTGGAGCGATGGAAGCCGGTCTTCAAGGCGGCGTTTCCGTTGGATGCCCGTATCGTGGCGACGTCAGTGTTCGGGTCGCTCGGTGCCGGTCTACCGGAGCTTCCGGGCGGTGCGATGGACGAGGGCGCCTTTGTCGTTGCTGCAGAGACGCTCGATCGGGTTGAGGTCGTTCCGGTGCGAAAGGATCGGTCGCTCGTGTCGTTCGGGCACTGCAGGGGCGAGACATCGTTCGTGCAGATCGATGACGTCGTGTACGAAACGGTTGCGATCGAGTCGGCGGATCCTAGTGCCGTGGAGGCGGCAGCATCGGATCTCGAGATCGATCGACGACCGAACAAGAGCTATCCGGCAATGATCCGGGGGTTGCGATGGGCATAGAAATCGAACGCAAGTTCCTGGTCACGTCACAGGAGTGGCGGGACATGGCCGACGGTATCGACTACCGGCAGGGCTACCTGTCGACGGTGAAGGAGCGGACGGTCAGGGTACGAACGGTCGGAGAGCGCGGGTACATCACCGTCAAAGGGATCACTGTGGGAGCGAGAAGGTCCGAGTTCGAGTACGAGATCCCCCGACGTGACGCCGACTCGATGCTCGACTACCTATGCGAACGGCCGCTCATCTTCAAGACCAGGTACACGGTGCCACACCGGGGTCATATCTGGGAGATCGATGACTTCCACCTGGAGAACGCGGGTTTGGTCGTCGCGGAGGTGGAGCTGACCGATCCCGACGAGTGGTTCGCCAAGCCGTCCTGGATCGGCGATGAGGTGACCAGTGATCCGCGCTACTTCAACGCCAACCTGATCGCTCACCCATTCTGCGACTGGGAAGCGGAATAGCAGAGTTCACTGAGCCGGTGATCGGTTCCGGGTTTCCGGTGAAGTGGTCGCCCCGTTGTCTCAGGCCGCTTTCCTACCGATCGACTGAGAATCGGCGCCGTTGGAACGCAGGGCGCCCCAACGACGCCTCCGCGGAGGCGGACGGAATCGAACCCGCCGGGGACCTTTCGACCCACCAGCGGTTTTGGTGTCTGGTGGGGATTGTCGGGGAGCTGTGGGCATGGTCTCGGTGGTGAGAACGGCCCGGTGTCGAGCGTCAGCTCGACGCCACCTCCCCCAACACTCGCTTCGCTCGCGAGGGGAGGAGACGGGCCGTCCTGCGGTCGTGTCACGGTGGTGGTCCCGTACTGGCTGTTTGCTGTCAGCTGAGAGCGCAGCGAGCTTGGCGGAGGCGGACGGGAATCGAACCCGCCGGGGACCTTTCGACCCCCCACCGGTTTTGAAGACCGGGGAGCCCACCAGGCGCTCGGTCGCCTCCGTGCGGCAGGATAGTGGGGGTCGCCCTGTTCCAATGCGCCGGCCGTGTGCCGGCTGCCGACGGTTGTAGGCCGGCTCGCCGAAGAGCGTCCCCCCGTCCTCGGGCTTTGGCCGAGTCCGTCTCCCCCAACTCGGCCTTCGGCCTCGCGAGGGGAGGAGACGAACCGCCCTGCGGTCGTCTCGCGGTGGTGGTCCCGTGCTGGCTGTTTGCTGTCAGCTGCGAGCGCAGCGAGCCTCGGTGTGATGGGATGATTCGGGGGTAACCTTCTCCATACCGATGGAGACGTTTGCGACACTCGTGCAGCGGGGGCGTGCGGCCACAGGGTTGAGCCACCAGCGGATCGCTGAACTGGTCGGGCGCGCTCCAGCGACGATCCGGGGGTGGGAGTGGGGACGAAGCGAGCCGAACGATCCGGAGGTCGTCATGGCCCTGGCTGCGGTGTTGGATCTCCCGGAGGACGAGTTGCTGGAGAGCGTCGGGCTCTCGCGTCCTGCCGGTCCGCCTGGAGGATCGTTTGCGGACCTCGCCCCTGTGGATCTCGATGACGATGAGGTCGTCGTGCACGGTCTCGGTGTCCCCTCGGTGGGCGCACACCGGGCTCCGTCGGATGAGGACATCCCACCTGAAGTAGCCGGTGAGGTGGATGAGGCGGGTTGGAGGATCGCTGAGTTCGACCAGGCAGCGGGCCAGAGCGATGCCGGTGCGTCGTCAGGCGTCCCGGATGAGGCACCCGCGATCGTCGAGCAGACACCCGAGGAGCACTCCGACCGTGATTCGGCGGGTGTGTCGTCGCTTCGGGTGGGGCGAGTGGAAACGCATCGAACCGCCATTCCTCCGCAGCCACTGCTGGTTCAGCCAGTGCAGCAGTCCTATATGGAGGATCGCCGGGAGATGACGACGTATCGGGTTCGGACGCTCCTGACCGTCGCGATCCTGGTTGTGCTGCTGCTGCTGGTCGAGTGGGGGCTGCATGGTGCGAGCCAGTCGCTGAAGGACGCGTTGTCCGGGCTCCACCCTTGACGCAGCCTCACGCTGAGTGATATAACAACTACTGGTGGCGGTCGGCTGGGACCGGAAGAAGGGCACGCTCTGGTGAAACCGTGGGAGGACTGGGATTCAGTCATGCAAGAGGACTATCTGGCTGAGATCGATCTGACGATCGACGAGGAGCTCGTCATGGAGATCCGCCGGCGAGTGCTCGACAAGACCCGCCATCGGGACGCTACGCCCCAATCGCTGTCTTGACGGCGAGGCCGACACAGGCGAAAGCCGACACGACGAGGATGCCTCGTCTGAGTGCCGCACCTTCCACGCGACCGGTCAGGTAGCGACTGAAGAACAGCCCGAGGGCTACGGCGGGGACGAGTAGCAGGGCAGTCATGAGATCTTCGCGGTGGATCTGGCCGGCAATTCCGAGGGTTGTGAGGTTGATGGCTGCGCCGATCGTGAAGATCGCCGCGAGGCTCGATCGAAGCGTGGCGCCGGCCTCGTTCCGGTAGAGGAGGGCGAGTGGGGGACCGCCGATCGCCGATGTGGTCCCACTGATCCCCGAAAGGACGCCCGCGACGAACTTGTTCAGCGGCGTGAGCTTGATGCTGAAGCCGATCGCGAGTGCGATGACTGCTGCCAGCACCACCCCCGCGATGAGACCGTCGAGCGCGCGTTCAGAGACGTTGGCGAGCAGGATCGCGCCGATCACGGCGCCTGGGAATCGGCCGGCGACGATCCAGCCTGCACCTCTCAGATCGAGGCTGCTGCGTTCGCGAAGGGCCATGATGATGGTCAGCGGAGCGACCATCATCAGCTGGGGGATCGGCGTGAGCCCCGGGTACAGCAGCGTGAGAATCGGCACCGAAATGACCGAGAACCCGAACCCGATGGTTCCCTGAAGTGCGCTCGCCGCCACTGTCACCACCAGTGCGATCACGATGACGGGGGTCGGGTACATGTGGTGGGGTATCGCAGCGACTCAGGGGCGCAGCGCCCGTTCGAGATCGTCGATGAGGTCGTCGATGTGCTCCAGCCCTACGGAGAGGCGGATCAAATCGTCGGGTACCTCGAGCGAGGTGCCGGCTACGGCGAGATGCGTCATGGCGGCCGGTACCTCGATGAGTGATTCGACGCCGCCCAGGCTTTCCGCGAGGGTGAACACACTCGTGCTCGAAGCCACCCGGTGGGCCGTTGAGGTTCCTCCGGCGGCCCGAAACGAGATCATCCCCCCGAATCGGGCCATCTGTCGGGCTGCGAGCGCGTGCTGGGGGTGAGATGCCAGGCCCGGATAGATCACCTCGGCGACCTGCGGATGGTCCTCGAGGAACGAAGCCACCGCCTCCGCGTTGTCGCAGTGGCGTTCCATTCGGACCGCCAGTGTCTTGATCCCACGAAGCGTCAGCCACGCGTCGAACGGTCCCGGAACAGGACCGGCTGAGTTCTGGAGGAACTTCAGTCGTTCGAACATCTCGGAATCACGCGCGACGACGGCGCCACCAACCACATCGGAGTGCCCGCCGAGGTACTTGGTGGTCGAGTGAACGACGAGATCGGCCCCGTACTCGAATGGCCTCTGGAGGTACGGGGTTGCGAACGTGTTGTCGACGACCACCAATGCTCCATGCTCGTGAGCCAGTTCGACGATGGCGGCGAGGTCGACCAGGCGGAGCAGCGGGTTCGTGGGTGTCTCGACCCAGACGAGCCGGGTGTGTTCGTCGAATGCCCGGTCGGTCACTCCTGTGTCGGTCATGTCGACTGTCGACCAGTGGACGCCGTGCTCCGAGAGCACTCTCGCGAAGAAACGGAACGTTCCACCGTAGGCGTCGTCGGGAAGCAACAGCCGGTCGCCCGGTGCGAGCAGGTAGCCGATCAGCGCCGTCGAGGCCATCCCGGACGCGGTTGCAACCGCCCCGCCGTTGCCGGCACCTTCGAGGACCGCGAGCGCCGTCTCGAGTGCCTGCCGTGTCGGATTGCCCGTCCGGGAGTACTCGTAGCCACGGTGCGCGCCGGGTGTCTCCTGTGCATAGGTGGAGGCAGTGTTGATCGGGATGGTGACCGCGCCCGTGGTTGGGTCGGGTTCTTGCCCGGCGTGGATTGCGTCGGTCTCGAAATGCATCAGTTCACCTCGAAACCGTTGGCGAGCATCCAGTCGTCGTTGAACACCTTCGAGAGATAGCCACGACCGGAGTCGGGCAGAAGCACGACGGTGAGGCGCTCTGGTTCACGCCCGGCGAAGTCGACGGCCGCATGGACGGCCGTACCTCCGGAGCCACCGGTCAGAAGACCCTCTCTCCTGGCCAGCAGGCGGGCCATGGTGAACGAATCCGCGTCGGTCACCATCACGTATTCGTCGACGATCCCGGGATCGAGCGTCGCCGGCCAGAAGTCCTCACCGACGCCCTCGACGAGATACTGGTGGATCTCGTCTTCGTTCAACGCCGTGTAGATGGACCCTTCGATGTCGGCGCCGACAATCAGAATGTCCGGATTCATCTCCTTCAGGTAGCGGCCGACGCCCGTGATGGTTCCGCCGGTACCGACGCCGATCACCACGGCGCCAACTCTCCCATCGGTCTGATCCCAAATCTCGGGACCTGTCGTCAGGTAGTGAGCTTCCGGGTTTGCCGGATTCTCGTACTGGTTTGGGCTGTAGGCGCCTGGAGTGTCGGCGACGATCTGGCGCGCTACCCCGTAGTACGAGTCAGCGTCCTTGGGAAGACGATCGGTCGGCGCGACGACGACCTCTGCCCCATACGCCCGCAGAAGGTCGCGTTTCTCCTTCGAGACCTTGTCCGGCACGGTGAAGATCACCTTGTAGCCGCGCACGGCGGCGACGATCGCCAGCCCGACCCCGGTGTTGCCGCTCGTCGGTTCGACGATCGTGCCCCCCGGGTCGAGCAGTCCGAGTTGCTCGGCCCTGTCGATCATCGTGACGGCGATCCGCTCCTTGATCGACCCTCCGGGATTGAGGTATTCGACTTTCGCGACGAGGTTGCCTGGAGGGTGGATGCGGGACAGACGGACGAGCGGGGTATTCCCGATGGTCTCGAGTGCGCTTTCGTAGATCACCGGCGTGAGTGTATCCAGAGAAGCATCTATGCTCGCCGGGATGTCGCGTCTCGCGAAGCTCGCTTGGACGGCCGTGGTGTTCAATGTCGCGGTGATCGCCTTTGGGTCGGTGGTTCGGGCCACGGAGTCGGGCGCCGGATGCGGCCCCCACTGGCCGGCATGCAACGGCCAGATCATCCCCAGCGAGATCCACGGGGCTCGCCTGATCGAGTTCACGCACCGAATCAGCAGTGGGATCGCCTTGGTCCTGGTGGGCGTGCTCATCTGGAACGTGTTTCGCAGCTTCGGCCGCGGCCATCGAGTCAGAACGACTGCCGCGCTGGCAGGGGTGTTCGTTCTGGCGGAGGCGATGCTCGGGGCGATTCTCGTCTTGTTCGAGTGGGTCGCGAAGAACGTGTCGGTCGCGCGCACGGTTGCCGTTCCCATCCATCTCGTTTCAACCCTTGTGTTGCTCGCGTCGTTGGCCCTGACAGCCCACTGGGTAGACGGAGGACCGGCCGGGCGGTGGGAGCGTGGACGTGGATGGCTGCTCGTCGGCGGTGGCGTAGGGGTTCTGCTGATCGCCGCGTCCGGTGGGGTGACCGCTCTGGCCGACACGTTGTTTCCGTCGGAGTCCATCGCATCGAGCATCTCGAAGAGCCTCGACTCTGCCGAGTACTTCCTCACCCGCCTGAGAGTCGCGCACCCACTGATCGCGATCGCCGTCGGACTGCTGCTCATCCGGATCGTCGGCAGCATCGGGGCAGATCGCGCGTCGGGTCGGATCATCATCGGATTGGTCGTCCTTCAGTTCGTCGCGGGGTTGGCGAACGTCCTCCTGCACACGCCGCTCTGGCTGCAGATCGGGCACTTGGTCCTCGCCGATGTGCTGTGGGTGACCTACGTCGTATTCGCCGCGGATGTTCTCTCGGTGGAGGACACGGTCACTGCAGGTGTGACCTGAGATCGGCGGCACTCGAGACGGGCAGGTCACACACGAATCCTCTGCAGACGTAGGCGAGGGTACGGTCGGACCAGCGTCCCTCGAGGAGCGGTATCGTCGCCCCACCCGTGCCGTCGGTGTCGACGGCCACAACGACGCCCGGGCGGAACTGCTCCCATACGATGGATGCCAGCTCGGCCGCGGCCGGCCCCGTGATCGCGACCTCCCGCGGGTCACTCAAGATCGTATGCAGGACCGCCAGCGCGTGGCCGGCTGCCATAGGTGACGCTCGTGCCACGGGTGCCGTCGCTCGCAGTGTCTCCTCGGCGCCTGCACGCAGTTCTGACCGTCCGGTGAGCATCGATGCAACGAGCAGTGCTTCGGCTGCGAGCGAGTTCGCGGATGGCGTCGGCGAGTCCGTGAGGTCCTTCGTGCGAGCCAGCGGCGTCTCTGCGTCGATCCCGGATGTGAAGAACCCACCGTCGGGATCGTCGAACAGCTCGATGAGCCCTTCGGTGAAGCGGATTGCCTCCCGGTACCAGGCAGGATCGCCCGTTGTCTGATAGAGCGAGAAACACGCGAGTGCGAACGAGGCATAGTCATCGGAGAATCCTTGAACGGTCGAGCGTCCCTGCCGCCAGCTCCTCATCAGCCTGCCGGATACCACCATCGAGTCTCGGATGAACGATGCAGCCTCGGCTGCCGCATGGGTGAGGCGGGGGTCGTCAACGACGGCCCCGGCTTCCGCGAGTGCCCGGATAGCCAGCCCGTTCCACGCGGTGATGACCTTGTCATCGAGTCCCGGACGGGGGCGCGTCGAGCGGCGATTCCGGAGCTTCCGCCGTATCTCCGTCAGCATGACTCGCGCCGTCGGGCGGTCGATCCCGAGGTCGTCTCCGGCATGCTCGTCGACGACGTTCAAGTGGGTGCGGCCTTCGAAGTTGCCTCCTTCTGTCACTCCGAACGTCACGAGTGCAAGCGGGGCAAGTTCGGGTCCGACCGTGTCCGTGATCTCGGCGCGATCCCACAGATAGAACGTTCCTTCCGCGCCCTCCGAGTCTGCGTCCTCCGCTGAGGCGAACGCGCCGGTCGGGAGACGAAGATCGTGCAGGAGGTAGGCGAGCGTGTCGAGCGCCACCTCCGTGAATGCCGGTTCCCGGAGTGCCTGACCGGCACGGAGATAGATGCGGGCGAGTTGCGCGTTCGTGTAGAGCATCTTCTCGAAGTGTGGGATGGTCCACGAGCTGTCGACCGAGTAGCGGGCGAAGCCACCACCGACGTGGTCGCGTATCCCACCTCTCGACATCGCCCCCAACGTTGTTCCCAGCATCTCGAGCGCGTCCGCGCTACCGACGCGGAGCAGGAACTCCAGTACTGGTTCCTGGGGAAACTTCGGGGCCGATCCGAACCCTCCGTTGACCGGATCGAACTGGCCGGCGATGGTGTGTACCGCCTCCTTCACGAAGATCAGATCCGGGAGTGAGCGATCCCCCGGGATCGTCCTGCCGACGACGTCGGCAAGGCGTGTCGCCGTCGTGGTCAACTCGTGTCGACGATGCTCCCACGCATCGGCGACGGCCGTGAGCACCGTCTGGAAGGAAGGCATCCCGTGACGTGCGATCGCCGGGAAGTACGTCCCCGCGTAGAACGGTCTGCGGTCCGGCGTGAGAAACACGGTCATCGGCCACCCGCCCCGACCTGTCGTGGACTGAAGCACCTGCATATAGGTGGCATCCACGTCCGGCCGCTCCTCCCTATCGACCTTCACGTTCACGAACAGCTCGTTCATCAACGACGCGGTGACCGGGTCTTCAAACGACTCATGGGCCATGACGTGGCACCAGTGGCACGACGAGTAGCCGACGGACAGCAGGACCGGTCGGTCACTATCCGCTGCGACCCGGAATGCCTCTTCACTCCACGGATACCAGTCGACTGGGTTGTCTGCGTGTTGGAGCAGGTAGGGGCTCGTTTCCAGTTCGAGACGATTGGCCACGAACCGACGCTAGCTCGGTTCTCGGTCTTCGGTTGTCAGTCGTCGGTAGGAAGGCTCGCTCCGCTCGCCGTGCCCCGCTTCCCGGGACCTTGGAGCGATTGTCTTACCGAAAACCGAAAACCCATGACCGACAACCTACGAATGCAACTCCACCACGTCACCGTCGACGAGCTGGTGCTCTCGTCCGACCTGCTGGCCGTCGAACGTGGCCGATCCCCAGATGCGGGCGAACCGCAGGTTTCGTGCGAGGTCTTTGTGCACCAGAACTGCGACATCCTCGACGGCATCTCCCTTCCTGATCGTGTAGGGCCGATGCATGTCTGGTGGCTTGCCGGGCACCTTCGTGTAGACACGAACGATGTCGAGGTGATCGAAGAGCCATTGTCCGATCGAGTCGAGGCCGGTCCCCTCTGTGGCGGACACGGCGATGGCCGGGTAGTCGAGTCCGAGGAGCTCCTCGAGCACCTGGGCCGATTCCATGCACTTCGAGGCGCGGTCGGCCTTGGTAGCGACGAGAAGCGTCGGCAGGACGATCGCAAACGGATCGTCATCTTGGTTCATTCGATCCCAGGAACCGGTGAGGGTGATCCGGCGCGACGCAAGCGCGGTGTGCAGCGACTCGACCCGCTCGACGCACCCCGCCGTCGACACATCCACCACGAGGAGGCATGCGTCGGCGGGTTGCAGGGCATTCGCCAGCCAGGGAATCGGATGGTCGGCGGCCACCGGAGGGAGGTCGACGAGTTGGAAGGCGATGTCCTCGTATTGGAGCATGCCCGGGTGGGGGTACTGGGTCGTGAACGGATACGGCCCCGACTGGGTGTGGGAACGGGTCAGCTGCTCGTGGAGAAGCGACTTTCCGGCGTTCGGGGGTCCGAGGAGCGCCACCTGCGCCGCCCCTTCGGGTCGAACGACGGTCGGAGGACCACTCCTGGCGCCTCCCTTTCTCGGCCCCGCGAGCTCGTCTGTCAGCTCCTTGATACGGGTCTTGATATCGGCCCTGAGATGCTCCGTGCCTTTGTGCTTCGGCACGGTCCGGTACATCTCCTTCAGCGCGGCGAGCCGTTCGTCAGGGTCGCGGCTTCGCCGGTACGCCGCCTCTGCCGACTTGTAGTCGGGAGTGAGGTTGGCGGGCATGGCTCCATTATCGTCCGGGAACACCGCCGCACGCGTAGGTGTTGAAAAAGGGGGTTCACACGACACACGATCTGTGTCATAGTTCACGGGCGTGTGCGGTCGCCCCACCGTGCCGAACCTGAATGACGGAGGACAATCCCCATATGGCAACGATCGACCAGACGCGTCCCAACGGCAAGCCGGCACCAGACCGTGTTCGTAGGGATCGTCGAAGCAAGCTCACGGATGAACGAGGCAGACTGACAACCGATCTCGTCAGTCAGTATCTCACCGCGATCGGCGAGTACGACTTGCTCACCGCGGAACAGGAGGTTGAGCTCGCTCAGAAGATCGAGAGCGGCGAGGACGCCGCGGAGAAGCTCGGACAGGGTGGGTTCGGTTCCAAGAAGGAAGAGATCGAGCTGCGGCGCAAGGAGCGGCTCGGCCGTGAAGCCAAGGACGCGTTTCTCACCGCAAACCTCAGACTCGTCGTGGCCAATGCGAGGCGGTATGCCAACACGTCCGGAATCGACTTCCTCGACCTCATCCAGGAGGGGAACCTCGGGCTGATCAGGGCGGTCGAGAAGTTCGACTGGCGCAAAGGGTTCAAGTTCTCGACATATGCCACCTGGTGGATCCGACAGGCCATCACCCGGGCCATTGCCGACAAGTCGAGGACTGTCCGCATCCCCGTGCACCTCCATGACACGCTTGCCGCGGTGCGCGCAGCGCAAGCGAGTCTGAAAGCCGAACTCGGACGAGATCCGAAGCCTGACGAGATCGCCGAAGAGGCGGGTGTCACCGTCGACAAGGTCGAGCTGGCGCTCGGTGTGGCGGACACGGTCTCGCTGGAACAGCCGGTGGGAGAGGACGGCGCACAGCTCGGGGACTTCATCGAGGATGAGGAGGCAACCGACCCGGTGCAGATCACCGAGGAGATGGACGTTGCGCAGAGTCTGCGGGTTTCCATCGAACGGCTTCCGGAACGGGAAGGTCGGATCCTCGCCCTCCGCTACGGGTTCTACGACGGTGTGCCGCGCACTCTCGAGGAGATCGGAGACGAGTTCAACCTCACGCGTGAACGGATCCGTCAACTCGAGAAGCTCGCTCTGTGCAGGCTTCGCCACCCGTCGTTTGGCATCAGGGAGCAGGATCTCGTCTAGGCGAGCTCCGCTCGCGACCGTCGGTGAGACTCGCCCCTGTGACCCCCGGTGTCTCAGGTCGCGTTCTCGCTGTGTGCCGTGGGCTGCTGAAGCTGACACCTGGGGACCGATGTGGGCGATAAGCTTGTAGTGAGATGCAGCTGCGAGATCTGATCGGTGGGCATCCACAAGTGTGCGGCCCCGAACTTTCGTTGGGGGAGGCATCACGCGCGATGCGCGCTGCGGGAGTCGGCTCGCTCGGGGTGGTTCGTGACGGGGAACTCGTCGGCATCATCACCGAACGTGACATTCTCCACGCCGTCGCGGCAGACGCGGACACCGGCCTGGCGACCGTCTCCGAATGGATGAGCAACCCGGTACACACCTTCGAAGCGGATACATCCGTCGACGAGGCGGCCCTGCACCTCCTGGAAACTGACCATCGTCACATGCCGGTGGTCGTGGACGGACGGTTGCTTTCCATCCTGAGCATTCGTGACGTGCTGGCCGCGCTCGTCGAGCCGGACCGGCGGTAGCCGGTTGTCACTCGACGGCGCCCGCGCGGTCGTGCTCGGCGGGGCAGGGTTTCTCGGGTCGCATCTGTCTCGTCGCCTGGTCGCCGTCGGCGCCGAAGTGACGGTGGTCGACAATCTCATCACGGGCAGAGAGGAGAACGTTGCGCCCTTGTTCGGCGAAGAGGGCTTCACGTTCCTGAACTACGACGTGACCAACTACCTGCATGTCACGGGTCCCGTCGACTACGTCATCCACTTCGCGTCACCCGCATCGCCGGTCGACTATCTGCGATGGCCCATCCAAACCCTGAAGGTTGGATCGTTGGGCACGCACAAGGCGTTGGGATTGGCAAAGGCGAAGCGGGCCCGGTTCCTTCTCGCGTCGACGAGCGAGGTGTACGGCGATCCGGCGATCAACCCCCAGCCGGAGACGTACTGGGGAAACGTCAACCCCATCGGTCCGAGAGGCGTGTACGACGAAGCCAAACGGTTTGCCGAGGCGATGGCTCTCGCCTATCACCGCGAACACGGCCTCGAAGTGCGGATCGCGAGGATCTTCAACACCTACGGTCCTCGGATGCGTATCGACGACGGCAGAGCCGTCCCCGCGTTCTTCACCGCTGCCCTTCGAAACGAGCCGCTTCCGATCCACGGAGACGGATCGCAGACGAGATCCCTCTGCTACGTGGATGACCTCATCGGGGGGATCCTGAGACTGCTCGAGGGCGATCTTGTCGGGCCGGTGAATCTAGGGATGCCGGAGGCCGTGTCGATCAGGGAACTCGGGGAGCTGATTCAGGACGTGGTGGGCAACCACCCCGGGTTCGATCCCCAACCGAGACCCGAGGACGATCCCTCGGTTCGCTGCCCGGACATCAGCCTCGCGACCACGAAACTGGGGTGGACACCGTTGGTGGGGCTTCGGGAAGGACTGGAACGCACGCTTCCCTGGTTTGAGTCGGCGGGAGCCGATCACGCTACGCTTCGTTGAGGAGGTGTCGAGTGAAGCTCAGGTCGATGGTCGGGGGTCGCGCCGAGGTCTGTGGTCCTGAAACCACCCTCCACGACGCGTCTGCGGTGATGATGTCGGCCAGCGTCGGGTCGATCGGGGTCGTCCAAGGACGTGAGCTGGCGGGCATCATCACCGAACGCGACATCGTGCGGGCTGCGTCCGAAGGGACCGATCCGAAGCTGGAACTCGTCGAGGACTGGATGACGTCCGACCCGGATGTGTTCACTCCGGAGGTGACGGTCACCGAGGCAGCGAGATGGCTTCTCGAGACCGGCTATCGGCACCTTCCGGTGATGGAGGACGGTGAGCTGCTCGGGATTCTGTCGATCCGTGATGTCCTCTGGGCGCTGCTCGGCTCGGATCAGTAAGGCGAGCTGCGCTCGCGTTCGGTTCTCGGTTGTCAGTTCTCGGTGGGAGCGCGCGCCCCACGGTTTCGTAGCAGCTCAGGCTGCGTTCTTGCCGATAACCGATGACCGAGAACCGTCGGTAGTGACGCTCTTGGCGTCGCTACCCGACCGGTATCCAGACGAGGGCGATCTCGTCGACGCTGACGTCGGTGCGTTCAAGCCCGATCTCGATTGCCTCGATCCCCGCCGCCTTGTCGTCCCACTTCGAGGTGATCTCGGTGATGTCCTTGGCGAGATCTGCTTCCAGATCGTCCAACTCCTGGGTCGTGTCCGAGTACTTCTCTTGGGCGCTGCGGAGTCGCTCCTGCGTCCTGACGGTTTGTGACCTACGGGACGCGACCCCCGAAAGGCTCCGAGATCTGCGCTTGCCCCCGAGGAAGACCGACAGCAGCTCACCCGCTCCCGCTACCAGCTCTTGCTGCCGGCGGGCTTGCGTGTCGACCTCTAGCTCGCGAACCCTCCGCTCGGCAGAAGCGAGCTGGTCCTTGACCCGATCGATGCGGGTCTCGTATCTCTGCTTCAGCGTCGCGAGTTCAGCATCTGCGGCGTCCTCGGCTGCATCCTTGCACCGAGCTTCGAAGTCTGATCGCTGTTCCGCGACGCGTGAGTACAGCTTGAGCGAGGCATTCTTCAGGACCTCGACTTTCCGGTTCATCACAACCCATTGCTTGATCGACGACTCGGCCGCCTTGAAGAACGCGGCTGTGTCGATCGGAGCTTCAGGAAGCACATAGGTCGTCCCGGCCGGCGCTCCCTGCGTGAGGTCGCGTTCGTCGTAGTCGACGGTGATGGCACGGTCGAAATCGGGAGGGTTGGTCAACGGGTGCAACACGGTCTCCCACTCCTCTTCGTGGTTGACGCCCGCATGTACGTCGTCATAAAGCATCTTGACTCTCACCGCGAGGGCCGCTTCGAACGTCGTGCCGGTGGGGACTGCACCGACCGACGATGCCCATTTGGCTGCAGGGTCCAGGTAGTAGGCCGACATTGACGAAGCGACCTTGGGTGGGACCGTCGTCTCATCGTCTGCGAGTGTGGGTGCAGGCCGCGCCGCCTGTACGCGTTCCGGCGCGTCCTTGGTGAGGCTCGCGACCTCCGTTCGAGTCAGTGGACCACGCAGGTACGACATGGCCCACCTGGTACCGAAGAGGACGGGCGCCACTTCGGAGGTGCTGTGCAGGACGAACTGCCGTTCTGCGAGATCACCGATCATTGTGCTGAGCCGCCTCGTGTCTACCGCCCCCGATGATGATTTCAACCCTTCGAGAATCCGCCCCTTGTCTCGCTCTGTCTGGAGCCGTCCGATCATCCAGGTGCCGGCGTTCGACATGGCCTTGTAGTCGAGGTCGACCGGGTTCTGTGTCGACAGCAGCATCCCAACCCCGTGCGCCCGCGCCTGCTTGAGGATGGTCAGGATGGGCTTCTTGGAGGGGGGTTCGGCCGTTGGTGGAGCGAACCCGAAGACTTCATCCATGTAGATGAGTGCCCGCAACTCGGATGTGCCGGGCTGGCGCCGGATCCACGTCACCATCTTGGACAGGAGCAGGGTGACGATGAACTGGCGCTCCTGGTCGGTGAGGTGCTGGAGGTAGATGATCGCCGCCCTGGGTCCGCCGTCAGGTGCAAACAACAGTGACTGGGGGTCGAGTGGTGCGCCGTGAATCCATGACGCGAAGGAGGGCGACGCGATGAGCCCGTTGAGGCGCATCGCCAGCTTGGTGCGGTCCTTCGGTGGGAAGAACGTGTCGAGGTCGAACACCCCCAACTTGCGAAGGGGAGGCGATTGCACCTGCCCGATCAGTGAGGCGAGATCCAGGTCACGGCCCGCCTGCCACGACGTCTCGATGAGGTTCGACAGCAGGATGTGCTCTCGAGAGGAGATGGGGTCGGCTGTGATGCCGGCGAGCACGAGCAGCGATGAGACGAACCCTTCGATCTCGTCCCGGGCCGATTCCGCGTCTGTCGACCAGTCGATGTCCGGGGCGGCAAGTGAACCGACGATGTTCAACGGGACACCCGAGTCCGAGCCAGGCGTGTAGATCGTGAAGCCGGCTGTGTCACGAAGCTGCCCTATCCGTGAGCCGTCGATGTTCCAACTCGCCAGCCCGTTCTTCCAGAGGGTCGCGGTATCGGCAGCCAGCGCGTCGGGCGTCTCGCCCTTCCGAGACGCCTCACCCTCGTCGATCCATGGCCGGAAGTCCGAAGGCTGAAGATTCGGAAAGGTGAGGAGTAGGTTGCCCATGTCCCCCTTGGGATCGATGATCAGGGCCGGGATTCCCGCGAGAAGCGCCTCCTCGAGCGCGATGATGCCGAGACCGGTCTTGCCCGATCCCGTCATGCCGACGATGACACCGTGGGTTGTGAAACGGTGGCTCTCGTAGTTGATCGGCTGGTCGGGTTGTGCCCCGTCTTCGGCGATCGCGCCGCCCAGGTACATATCGCTCATACGGACCAGGATTGTACGGTGTCATCTCGCCGAAGGTTCCGGGCCGGCTACGCGTCCCGTAGGACTAGCCAGATGTCTCCGACGTTGGTGCCGGTCGGGCCCGTGACCAGCAGGTCACCCGCAGCCCGGAGGAACGGGTTCGAATCGTTGCGAATCAAGTGGTCGTGAATGTCGAGTCCGTTGATGCGTCCTCGCGCAGCGGTGCCGCCGTCGACGATCGCTCCGGCCGCGTCGGTTGGTCCGTCGACGCCGTCGGTGGCGAACGCGGCAAACACGACGTCCGACCTGCCCTCGATTGCCTCGGCGACAGCGACGGCGCCTTCTTGATTGCGGCCGCCGATCCCATCGCCGCGAACGGTCACGGTCGTTTCGCCTGCGAAGATCGACAGGCCCGTCCCCGCACGACTCAGGCATTGGATGGCAGTTGCGGCGGCTTCTCCCGAGAGGGTGGTCGTTGCGATCGTGGTCGCGGTCCCGGACTGCTCAGCCGAGTCCCTGAGTGCGCCGACGGTCATCTCGAGGTCGCCGATGACGACCGCGATGGCGTCCGGCGGGACCGTCTTCGGAGTTTCTGGGATGAGGCCATGTGCTCCGTCCTCGAGATGGGCTCGGACGGCCGCAGGCACTCTCTCCAGCAGATGGTGCTCGACGAGCACGTCGAGTGCGTCCGCGTATGTCGAGGGATCGGCGACCGTGGGGCCGGAGGCAATCGATGGGAGTGGGCTGCCGGCGATGTCCGACAAGACGAGTGTGACCATGCGGGCAGGGGCTGCCGCCTCGGCGAGTCGGCCACCCTTGAACGCCGAGAGGTGATGCCGAACGACATTCGCCTGCTCGATGGGAACACCTCCTTCGAGCAGCGCGTGCCCGCCGGCACGGACCTCGTCGAGCGTGAGACCCGGTGCCGGCAGCTCGGCGAGTGCCGAGCCTCCACCCGAGATCAGGCAGAGCACGACGTCGTCGACGCTGCTCTCTCTAGCGAGTTCGAGGGCCATTGCTGCGCCTCGTTCGCTCGCCGCGGTGGGCAGCGGGTGGCCGGCGTGGACGAAGGAGGCTTCGGGCGGCAGGGGCTCGTCGTGGTCGGAGATGACGAGCAACCGACGGTCGATTCCATCGAGGATGTTCCATGCGGCTCGACCCATTGCTGGGGAGGCCTTGCCGAGGGCGACGATGGCGACGCGTCGAACGGATGTGAGATCGATGCTGCGCCCCCCGACCGTCAACATGCTTCCATCTCGTCGAAGCGACCTTGCGACGGAGACGGCCGGATCGGCTGCCCGTAGTGCTGCCGAGAGAAGGGTCAGGAGAAGCGAGCGCCGGGGCGGATCGTTGTCCAGGACGCTCCGGTCAAACATCAACGAGGAGTGTCGGCTCTTCGTCGCCCGAGGTGCCTGCCGATAGTGAGGTCGATGAAAAGGCCGCCGGGCGCCTTCGGCTCCTCGGCCGTCCGAATGTCGATGCTGACCTCTCCACAGACCGTGCAGACACTGCGTACGATGCCGCCTCCGACTGAGGCAGGCGTGGCGAAGTCGTGGTCGCCGTCCTTGCAGCGTTTGGCGGCTGCTCGATGTCTGCCCCGGAATCTGCTCCCCATCGTGTGTTCCTCGCCAACAGCCTACTTGTCCTCGCCACCGCGCAACAGGTCAATGATCAGGTGGGCCGCCGCTTCGACCGAGTCGACACAGTGGACCAGGGTCTCGTCGGTGGAGAGGCGACCTGCCAGGAGGGGGACGAGTTCCGACCATAGAGGCCCCACGGCCACGATCGGCTTGGGTGTCTGACCGCTGAAAGGAGCCACGAACGCGAGATTCCACGCAGACATGAGCTCCGTGAGTGTTCCGATGCTGCCAGGAAGCGCGACGACGGCATCGGAGTGATGAATGAGTTGGTGGATGCGTTCGGTCAGGGTGCCCGCGGGGCGTTCGTCTGTCACGAACGGGTTGACACCTCGTCTCCCCGGGAACACGCTCGGAGCGGTCACACCGATGACGAAACCGCCTACCTCCGCGGCCCCTTCGGATACCGCCTCCATCAGGCCACCGTAGCCACCACTTGCCAGGGTGAGCCCCGCCGTGGCGAGCGCCCGCCCGAGGCGGACGGCGTCCTGGTAGTCGCGCTCTTCAGGTGTCGTTTGTGAGGAACCGATGACAGCAACGACAGCCATGGCCCGCAAGGGTAGCGAGGCAGTGGAGGAAGCCTCCGACGGCCTTCTTCTTCCGGCTCTCGGTTCCCGGTAGATGCCGCCCTGTGACCTGGTTCGTTTTGCCGCGTTCTTGCTGAAGACTCAAGACTGACGACTCAGAACGGCGGGCGAAGCCCGCCTACTCCATCACGGAGCGAAGAGCGGCGAGCACCCGCTGATCGTCCACCAACGCGTATCGTTCGAGAAGCGCCATCGGAAGCGGTGCGTCGAACCCTGCCACACGGGTGATCGGAGCCTCCAGGAGGTATGCGCCTCGTTCGGCGACGTAGGCGGCGACTTCGGCGAGCGGCCCGAGGGTGCGCGGCGGTTCCTGTACCAGCACCAGTCGCCCCGTCTTCTCGACCGAGGACAAGACGGTCTCGGTGTCCCATGGAAACAGTGTCCTCAGATCGATCGCTTCCACCGAGATGCCCTCCCTGTTCGCCGAGTCGGCGGCGCGAAGGACGACCGGGACCATGCCCCCATACGTGACGACTGTCACGTCGGTGCCCGATCGCCGGATCCTCGCCTTTCCCAGCGGGATCGTGAAGGAGTCGACAGGGACGTCCTGTCGTTCCGCCCGGTAGAGCACCTTCGGCTCGAGAAAGATGACGGGATCATCCGATCGGATTGCCGCCGTCAGGAGTCCCTTCGCTTCGAGAGGGGTAGACGGCACCACGACGACCAGGCCGGGCGTATGGACGAAGTATGCCTCGGGGCTCTCGCCGTGGTGTTCGGGAGCGCCGATCCCTCCTCCGTTCGGAAACCGGACGACGACCGGCAGGGAAACGTGTCCCCTCGTTCGGTATCGCATCCGGCCGAGATGGGAGACGATTTGATCGAATGCCGGATACACGAAGCCGTCGAACTGAATCTCTGCGATCGGCCGGCCTCCCGCAACCGCCATGCCGATTGCCGCGCCCACGATCGCCGACTCGTTGAGCGGGGTGTCGAGCACGCGCTCCGGGCCGTAACGCTCCTGAAGGTGGTCGGTGATCCTGAACACGCCTCCCGACATGCCGACGTCCTCTCCCAACACGATCACCGCAGGGTCCGTGTCGAGAGCCTGGTCGAGTGCCGCGTTGAGCGCTTCAGCCATCGTCCAGGACTCCGTTGGACCGTCTGGAAGACGCTCTTGCAGGTCCGGCCACAGGTCGGCTCCTTCGAACGTCGTCTCCGGCTCCCCGGCGTCGCGCTGCGCCTGATGGAGCTCCTCGACGAGGATGGGCGGGACGTGCACGTAGGCGTGGCGAACGACATCGTCGCGTCCGGGCGGCATGATTGCCTCAACTGTCGAGACCGCCTCGTCGAGGCGGCCGTCGATGGTCATGATGAGCTCGGTCTCCTGTTCATCGCTCCAGGAGTCGTGGTTCGTCAGGTATGTGCGGAGCCTCGCGATCGGATCCTCCGCTCTCCACTCGAGTTCCTCCTGCTCTGAGCGGTACCGATGTGGATCGTCCGCGGTGCCATGCGGGCCGAATCGGTAGGTGACGGCTTCGATGAGGGTTGGGCCCTCGCCGGTTCTGGCTCTCCGTATCGCCTCTTCGGTGGCGACGTAGACCGCGAACGGGTCCATTCCATCGATCCGCATTCCGTGGATCCCATATGCGACTGCTTTGTCGGCGATGGTCATAGATGCCGTTTGACGTTCGAGCGGAACCGAAATCGCATACTGGTTGTTGCGACAGAAGAACACATTGGCCGTTTTCCACACGCCCGCGGCATTCAAGGCGGCGTGAAAGTCCGACTCGGAGGTGGAGCCGTCTCCGAAGTATGCGATGACCACCTCGTCAGATCCGTTGCGCCGCGCCTGGTAGGCGTGCCCTACCGAGTGAGGGAGGTGGGTGGCGATCGGAACCGCGTCCATCTGCACCCTGTACCGGTAGGGGTCCCAGTCGACGTTGGGGAGTCCACGCCAGTAGGTGAACAGGACGCGTAGCGGGACGCCACGGGTGATTTGGACACCGTGCTCCCTGTAGCTCGGATAGACCCAATCCTGATCGGCGAGGGCCAGAGCGGAGGCGACTTGCGCCGCTTCTTCCCCTTCCAGCGGCGGGTAGGTGCCCATGCGACCCTGTCGCTGAAGAGCGACGACCTTGCGGTCGAAGAGACGCGACTCGACCATGAGCCGGTACATCTCCGTCATGACGTCGACAGGGAGCTTCGGGTCGGGTCCTATGAGAGCGCCGGACTGGTCGAGGATCTGGAAACCGGCGTCTGTCACGCCTGACCGCCGATGTCCACATGATATGCCTCGTACACCAGTTCGGCATCGCGGAGTCGGTGCCCGGCGATGTGGTCGAGCAGGCGATTCACATGCTCGTCGATCACCTGCCAATCGGGGGTTTCCGATCGGAGAACGACACCGATCGTGTCGACGAGGCGCTCCATGAAATCGTGGTCTTTCGTGAGGAGCCGGATGTCATTGGCAAGCCGTGGTGCGACGGCGAGGAGGTCGTCGTGAGTGCCCTCCGGCCCTTCCGTGAGCGCGATGTGGGCTGCCAGCGCCGCCGACACCTGTTCGAGGGCATCTGTCATCTCGGCTGGCTTCCCGGCGGCCGCTTGTTTGAGCGCCTCTGCCGCTTCCCTCAATGGCTGATGTCGCTCACGGGCTTCTGTCTTGAAGTCCCGTACCTGCATGTCCGTCCTTTCTCACCGCTCAGACTAATCCCGGTCCAGGGGTGTCCTTTCGGGGGCGTTCTGTGACCCGTTGTAGTGGGTAGCCTGGAAGGGCCGAAGCGAGGAGAGCGGATGTTCATCGATGGTGGGCCGCTGCGCCCGGAGGACGTGGTGGCGGTGGCGACTCGACATGAACGGGTCGACATCGCGCCTGCCGTCTATGAACGCATGACCCCGGCCCGTCGACTCGTCGAACAGGTGATCGAGGACGGCCGGATCGTTTACGGGGTCACGACCGGATTCGGTGCCCTCGCCAACACGCCCATCGGCAGACAGGAGACGGGCGAACTCCAGGTGCACCTGTTGAGGAGCCACGCAGCCGGTGTCGGCGAGCGGCTGCCGGACGAGGTGGTGCGAGCCATGCTGCTGTTGCGAGCGAGGACGCTCGCACAGGGGCACTCGGGGGTGCGGCCCGTACTCGTGGAACGCTACGTGGAGTTCCTCAACCGGGATCTTCTACCGGTCGTCCCCTCCCAAGGGTCGGTAGGAGCGTCCGGCGATCTCGCGCCGTTCGCCCATCTGGCGCTGCCCCTGATCGGGGAAGGGTTGCTGTCGGCTCGTGGCGTGGTTCGTCAGGCGGCAGAGGTCCTCTTCGAAGAGGGGATCGAACCGATCCGCCTCGAACCGAAAGAGGGACTGAGTCTGTTGAACGGGACGGAAGGTATGCTCGCCCAGGGGGTCCTGAACTTGGCAAGGGCCGAGCGGCTCGTGGAAACGGCAGACCTCGCGTGCGCGTTGTCGGTCGAAGGGCTGCTCGGCAGCGCCCGGCCGTTCCGACCCGAAATACATGCACTACGACCGCATCCGGGACAGATCGCGTCGGCTCGTCGCATTGCAGGTCTCCTCGATGGGTCCGAGATCGGTGCCAGTCACAGGGACGACTTCACCCATGCCGTTCAGGACGCCTACAGCCTTCGTTGTGCCCCTCAGGTCCATGGTGCAGTTGCGGATGCGCTCACCTATGCACGTGAGGTGTTCGGTAGGGAGCTGGGGTCGGTGGTCGACAACCCGATCGTCCTCCCGGAAACCGGCGAGATCGTTTCCGGGGGCAACTTCCACGGCCAGCCGCTCGCCATCGCCCTCGACGTGATGGCGATCGCCGCGACCGAGCTGTCATCGATCTCCGAGCGACGTACCGATCGGCTACTCGATCCCGAGCGATCATCGGGACTCCCGGCCTTTCTCGCGGTGCGCCCCGGCGTCGACTCCGGGTACATGCTCGCCCAGTACACGGCTGCGGCCCTCGTCGCGGAGAACAGAGTGTTGTCGCACCCGGCGTCGGTGGAGTCGATTCCCACATCAGGGTCGCAGGAGGATCACGTGTCGATGGGGTGGGGTGCGGCCCGCAAGCTCACCCAAGTCCTCGACAACGTGGCGCGGGTGCTTGCCGTTGAACTCATATGCGCGGCACGCGGCGTCGATCTGCGGGCTCCGTTGAAACCGTCGCCCGCCGTCGCCGGCGTGATCCGCAAGATCCGGGCCGCGGTCCCGCCGATGTCGGGAGATCGCCCGCCCGGCGTCGAGATCGAAGCTGTCGCTGCGCTGATTGAGGAAGGCGCGTTGATCAGCTGATCCTGGATCTGATCTCTTCGTCGTACTCGGGGAAGTACCGACCGATGACGCGGAGGTCGAATGTGCGAAGGATCGCCTCTTTGGGCTCACGCTCGAGGAGAAACCGGAAGGATTCCTCCACAAGCAGAGCGGGATCTGCCTCAGGCGCGAGACGCCGTCGGTCGACCTCCGACAACCGTACCTTGTGGACGGTTTCACCTCTCTCGTCGGTGACGTTCACCGTGAACAGGTCCGAGCCTGTCTGGGTGACAGTGATCTCTGGCATGCTGAGAAGGTACCAGAAGATCCAGGAGCGGTAGCCTCACCCCAGGAGGAAACATGGCGAGAGAGATTCGGGCCCCGAGGGGCTCCACGTTGCATACAAAAGGGTGGCTTCAGGAGGCCGCACTCCGTTGCCTCATGAACAACCTCGATCCGGATGTTGCCGAGAACCCCGCAGAGCTCGTGGTGTACGGGGGCCGCGGCAAGGCGGCTCGTACCTGGGAGGCGTTCGATGCGATCGTTGCCAGCCTCGAAGCACTCGAAGGTGACGAGACATTGCTCATCCAGTCGGGGAAGCCGGTTGGTGTGTTCCGTACCCACGAGATGGCCCCGAGAGTGCTGATCGCCAACAGCCTTCTCGTGCCCGATTGGGCGACGTGGGAGCAGTTCTGGGAGCTCGAGGCGAAGGGCCTCATCATGTACGGGCAGATGACCGCCGGCTCCTGGATCTACATAGGTACCCAGGGGATCTTGCAGGGCACCTATCAGACGTTCCTCGCGATCGCGGAGCAGCGATTCGGAGGCTCGTTGAGAGGTACGGTGACGCTCACCGCCGGTCTTGGTGGTATGGGCGGCGCACAACCGCTCGCCGTCACGATGAACGATGGGGTCGCGGTGGTCGTGGAGGTCGATCCGGAGAGGATCACTCGACGCATCGAGACCGGGTATCTGGATGTTGTCGCCGCGAACCTCGACAAGGCGGTCGCCATGGCGATGGAGGCGAAGTCGGAGGGCAAAGCGCTGTCGATTGGCGTGCAGGGAAACGCAGCCGATGCGTTTGCGGAGCTGTTGGAGAGCGGGGTCGAGTTCGATATCGTGACCGACCAGACGTCCGCCCACGATCCCCTCAACGGCTACATTCCGAGCGGGTACGACGTAGCGGGCGCTGCGAAGCTACGGCACGAGGACCCAGACCGGTATGTGCGGCTCGCCCGCGCGTCCATGGCGAGGCAGTGTGAGGCCATGGTCGGATTCATGGACACAGGCGCCGAGGTGTTCGACTATGGCAACAACCTCCGTGGTGAGGCCGTGAACGGTGGATTCGAGAAGGCGTTCTCCTATCCGGGATTCATGCCTGCGTACCTCAGGCCGCTCATGTGCGAGGGCATGGGACCGTTCCGGTGGGTGGCGCTGTCCGGTGATCCTGCCGACATTGCCGCGACCGATGACGCGATCGCCGAGCTGTTTCCCGACAACGCTGGTCTCCAACGATGGTTGGCCCTCGCGCGGGAGAGAGTGCAGTTCCAGGGGTTGCCGGCACGTATCTGCTGGCTGGGCTATGGAGAACGTGCGAAGGCAGGGCTCGCGTTCAACGATCTGGTCAGGTCGGGGAAGGTCAAGGCGCCGATCGTGATCGGGCGAGACCACCTGGACTCGGGTTCGGTCGCCTCGCCGTATCGGGAGACCGAAGCAATGCTGGACGGGTCTGATGCGATCGCCGACTGGCCGATCCTCAACGCGCTGCTCAACGCATCTTCCGGGGCGGCTTGGGTGGCTGTTCATCATGGTGGCGGCGTCGGTATGGGAAAAGCGATCCATGCCGGCGCCCAGGTCGTCGCGGACGGCACCGATGAGGCGGCACGCAGGCTCGAGTTGATGCTCACGAACGACCCGGGGACCGGTGTGATGCGTCACGCAGACGCGGGCTACGAGCGCGCGATCGAGGTCGCGACAGAACGGGGTGTGCACATCCCGATGCTTCGGCCGTCAGGCCAGTAGGCGCATCGCCAGGCTGTAGTGGGCAAGACCTTCGACCCGGCGTATGAAGCCGGGACTGCGGCGGAATCTCTCCGCGATCCGTTCGTGGCTCTCACCGTCTGCTCGCAGCTTGAGAACTCTCTGCTCGAACGGGCGACCCGATCGAGAAGGACGATCGTCCGATCGGGGAATCTCGGTCCAGCCGATGATGCGCTCGATGTGCTCCGGGCTCCGTCTGAGCCGTTCGGCGATTTCCTCCACAGAGACCCCACGATTCCTCATGGCGAGGATGCGACGCTCTATGGGTCTGAGCTGTTTCATGTACGTCCCTTCACTGTCCACTGTACAGCCCGCGGCACGCTTGCGACGGTGAGATCGCCATCGTGTCTCGCCGCACAGGCGATTCAGGGAGCGTCCGTCGGGTCCCAGCCGGTGACCAGCCCCTCGTCGAGCGCATCGAGTGACGCGAGGTCGTAGGCGGCGAGTGAGAAGTCGAACACGTCGATGTTCTCGCGGATGCGACGTGGACGGACTGACTTGGGGATCACGACGAATCGGTGCTCGAGCGCCCATCTGATCAGTATCTGCGCCGGGGACTTGCCGTACCTCCTGCCAATTTCGACCAGGGCACGATCTCTGAGCTTGAGCCCTTTCGTGAGGGGGCTGTACGCCTCGACCACGATGCCGAGTTCGCGGCACATCTCGACAAGGTTCCGGCGGGCCAGGTACGGACTGAGTTCGAATTGGTTCACGCCGGGCGCAATCGTCGCGTGGGTCATCAGCTCGTCGATGTGGCGAGGCATGTAGTTGCTCACACCGATCGCTCGTGCTCGCCCTTCCGCGAGGATGCGTTCCATCGCCCGCCAGGTGTCGAGACGTTTCCCCGGCACGGGCCAGTGCACCAGGTACAAGTCGACGTACTCGAACCCGAGGCGGTTCAGGCTGCGATCGAAGGCACGAAGCGCGGGGTCGTACCCGTGATTCGAGTTCCACAGCTTGGTGGTGACAAAGACTTCGTCACGCGAAACGCCGCTTCGGCGGATCGCTTCGCCGACGTCGGACTCGTTGCGGTAGGCGGCGGCCGTGTCGATGTGTCGATATCCGGCGTCGAGCGCTGCAAGAACGGCATCTCTGGTGGTGCTTCCTGGTGCACTCTGGTAGACGCCGAGCCCCAACACGGGAATCTCGACGCCGCCGGTGAGTGTGCGGGTAGGAACCGGCATGGGTTCACCAGTGTTCCCGGTGAACGATGTCGTCGAAAGCGCGCCGGCTCGGGTGTCTGATCGGCCGGAGCGGTCCGTCCGCCGGGTAGCCGAGGGGGATGAGCCACGCGCAGAACCGATCGGGTGGCAGGTTGAGGATCTCCGCAGCGAGATCGTGTTCCGTAACGAGCGAGTGTCCGCTTCCGATGCCCAGGTCCGCTGCGGCGAGCATGATGCTCATCGTTACCTGCCCGAGGTCGTATTGGACCGACGACCGGTCTCCATCGGGGGCGACCAGAGCGATCGTCGCCGCCGATCTCGCAACATGCCCGGCGTTGCGCCACACCCGTGAGAGTGCCTGGAGGCGGTTGCGGTCGGTGACGACGACGAAGTTCCACGGCTGACTGTTGCGGGATGAGGG
>Ga0307424_1000091_pt1 | contig 39460 bp, 37 predicted proteins | sample SalMarWE160320MG_FD_202157 | JGI IMG/M metagenome (GOLD analysis project Ga0307424, IMG submission 202157) | Salt marsh sediment microbial communities from the Plum Island Ecosystem LTER, Massachusetts, United States - WE1603-20 | ecosystem: Environmental > Aquatic > Marine > Intertidal zone >... | reverse complement strand
TTACGGCACGCCAACCTGTCAACCACTCAAATTTATTTGGGAAAAGTATCTGATACAGAAGCCATGAGGTGGATAGAGAACCTGTACGCTTAATCTAATCAGTTCGGGGTGGAGGTCGAAAAAGGCCTTCCCCTGACGGGCTGATGTACTTGTGAGCTCTTATGTTGTTAGTTTGGTTATGTTGTGTGTATTTAGATCCCTCCATTTAGTTCCCCAGATTCCTTTTGTAAGGAATCCTTTTAATTCTTTTTATTCCATATTATTTTTCAGATTCCATCCGTTTAGCCTCCGACAAAAACCAATCTGCAGATGCTTTGTCAAAACCTTCATTTGAAAGTGCAAAACGGTGGGCTTTTCGATAGTACTCTGCCGCCTTTCCTTTTTCTCCACGTGCTTCATAGACCATAGCCAAGCGATTAAAGCCATCGACCTGGTCGGGATACTCGGTCAGAAGTTCCCGGGATACGGCTTCCGCTTCATCCAATTTGTTCTCATTTATAAGATCTACGACGCTATTTGACAGTTGATCAAGCTCTGTGTAGACAGGGATGAACCGCTGTTTTTTGACGGAAGAGGGTTTTTTCTTTTGTTGTGGTGACAGACAACATTTTTTATATTTTTTACCACTGCCGCAAGGACATGGTGCATTTCGACCTATTTTGACCATGACCGAATGTTCTCATAATTTTCTATTTGAGGCAACGGCTTTATCATGCAGCTGCGATTTGCCACGGATTTATCCGCCGAGGAATACGTCCGGCAAGAAGCCTGGAAAGACGCAAAACTTGATAACTGCCCTATCCACCCGGAAGGAGGGTGTGGATTCAGGAAAAACGGCACTTACAGTAGAAAGTATCCGGAAGGAACAAAAATAGCGAGGTGGCACTGCTCAATAGGGCATCAGACGTTTAGTTTCCTTCCGGATTGTTTGTCTGCACGTTTACCCGGAGAGTTGAAAGAAGTCGAAAACGTCATAGAAGAAGTTGAAAAATCATCCTCGCAAGAGGATGCCGTTGAAAGGATTCGCCTTGATATTTTTCTCCCTGGCGCCCTTCGATGGGTTAGACGCAGGATTCTTCCAACCCGAATGGCGTTAACGATGTTGATCGAGCTTATTCCTTCCATGTTTTCGGCCTGCGACCCGACCTTGTCATCCTTTCGTTGTGCACTTTGCGTGAGCTACGCTCTTCCTGAGCTTCGTCACCATGCCGGGCCATTTCTTCAGATCCTGCCGCCTCCTTTAGGTTTTGGTTCCCGCCCTGGATCAAAAAAAATAAAGAATAATCATTTTCAACACAAAACGGGGACTGACCCACCTCTTTAAAGGCCTTAGATTGGCTCCACGGGGAGGAATCAGCTGAAAGATACAGAAAAGCGGTTTGTGATGGTTGGTTTCAGGTTGCTTGCTGGATTCGTGCGTCTTCCTGCCATCCCCAAAACCAGAGTATAGCCAGAAAGGAGTTGATCATGATCAAGAAAAAGATCCTTGTCCCCAACCGGATCAGACGCATTGAGGGAGGGTTTAGCTTTATCCCCCACCGCTTCCTGACCGATGGTTTTTTAGCCTCCTTGAGCCAGACAGAAATCCTTCTCTACCTTTTCCTTATCATAGTCTCAGATCGAAACGGCCTTTCCTTTTATTCCTACGACGCCATCTGCACCTCGCTGCAAATCACCGTAGACGATTATGTCGAAGCCAGAGACGCTTTGATCCGTAAGGATTTGATCGTCTTTGACGGCACCCTCTTTCAGGTGCTCGATCTACCTAAGGAGCCCATTCAAGAGAACGCCGGGAAGCCCCAACGTCATGGACGATTGAAGATAAGGGACCTTGTCGAGCAATCCATTGGGGGGATTTGAAGTGGGCAATGTGGATATCACGCGATTGACCAAAGCCATTGTTGATTACCTCGGTTGGCTCAACTCTACGGGAAACTCAATAAGGCTCAGGGAACGCTACGATCAGATTCTGATCGAATTTCTCATTTTCGCACTCCGGAAAGAAATTGTCTGGGAAAATATGTTTTCGTTGGACACTCTCAGGATGTTCGGAAAACATTCTGCCGGCCTTACCGGTGCAATTGATGTGCTTACAGGCTTTTCGGGTTATCTCTATGAAGAAGGCACCATCCCGGAGCCGCTTGAGGTTCCAGACAACCGAGTCCTCCTGCCCGACATTTGCGAAAAATACCTGCTCTACTTACAGCAAGGAAAAGCCGTTTCCAAAATCCTTGTCAGATCATCAAGAAGGGTGCTGGCCCCTCTAAATGAGTATCTTGAACAGCACAACATTGATCTGACAAATTTGAACATACAACACATCGATGATTTTCTGGCAGAGTTCAACAAACCATTTTGCAAAGTCACCCGCGGTATTTATCGAAGCCAGATACGGAGCTTTCTGAAGTACCTCCACGATGAGAAGGTGATTAAAAGAGCTATTGCCCATCTGCTGGTGGGACCCCGCACCTTCGGTGAGCCGAAACCGCCCAGGTTTTTACGGCCTGAAGAACTGAAAAAGCTTTTTGGCAGTATTACGCTGGATGCGCCTGTAAAGATTCGAACTTATGCCATGCTGCTCCTGTCTTACTCCTTAGGGCTGCGGCCCATTGAGATCAAGCGAATTATTCTTAATGACATCTCCTTTCAACGAGCAGAGCTCGCCATTACGATAAGAAAGACGAATAACCCCGTGGTCCTGCCCCTGCCCGAGAAAACCCTGAAGGCTATCGCCGCTTATGTCTACAAAGTCAGACCCAAAAGCCCCTACAGAGAACTTTTTCTGACCTTTCATAAACCATACAGGCCCGTTTGTACAACTGTGGTGAGCCATCACATCTCGAAGACAATGAAAGCGGCAGGACTCTCTGCTTCAGCCTACTGGTTGCGGCATACCTACGCACAGAGTTTGCTCCGCATGGGCCACTCCATATACGACATCAAAGAGATGATGGGCCATCAGAGCATCCGATCCACCCAGCGATATCTTCACGTCAACATAGAACAGATGCGAAAGGTCTTATTTGATGAAACCCTTTGAAAGCATCATGGCCTCTCAAATCGAGGCATATCTTTCTTACCGAAAAAGTTTGGGCTATCGTTCCATGCCTGCCAGATACCATCTCCTTGTTTTTGATCGTTACCTGGTAGACGCCAAAGCAGACTGGGACGACTTTCATCCGCCCTTTTTCCTTGAAATGAGGAGCCGGATCCCTTTGGAATCCCGGACCGTCAACGGTATCCTTTCCGCAGTTCGGGCTTTGTTCCGTTTCCTCGTTCGTCGGGGAGAACTGACGCACAATCCTCTGAAGGATGTTCCGCCTCTCAAGGAAAACACCATCGTGCCCTTTGTATTCTCTCCTGAACAGGTGGATCAGTTGCTGGATGTGATTAGAAGCAGAATCCGAAAAAACGAAAACTTCTTTTTGACAGACCTGGCCATCTATCTGGTTGTGCTGTTGATGGCCCGCTGCGGCATGAGGATCTCAGAGCCTGTCAGGCTTTTACGGCGCCATTACCGACGGGATGATGCCACCATTTTTATCGAAAAGACCAAGTTCGGTAAAAACAGGCTCATCCCGGTTCAAAAGGACGTCGCCACACAGATTGAAAACTATCTTTCTGTCCGTGAAACGCTCGGCCCCCATGACGACAACCCCTATCTTTTGGCCGGTAGAAAACAAAAGCATCTTTCCGATACGACACTTCGATACATGTTTCATGATGCGGTCAAGGAAATCGGCCTTCGTCAACCACGGAAGGTCGTGGGCAATGTCAACTTCAATCCGCCCACGCCTCATTCCCTGCGTCATTCTTTTGCCGTCAATACCCTGAAAAGCGTCTGGGAAAGGGGACAATGCGCCCAGAATGCGCTGCCTGTTCTGGCCGCCTATATGGGGCATACCAATTACAAGTTTACCAGTGTATATCTTCGGGTAGCCGATGCAATCAGCCGCAAGGAGCTGGTTGATTTTTCTCTTTGGCAGAAGGCTAAGAAATGAAACTGTCTCCCTTGATCCATCAGTTCTTCGATCAGTATCTGCCTCATATCCGAGGGGTCAGTCACCAGACTGTTAAAGCGTATCGGGATGCCTTCCGGCTTTTTCTTCCCTTTGCTGCATCGTTTTACAGCATCAAGGTCAAATCCCTCCGGGTAGAACATATTTCAACAGAACTGATCATCGCATTCCTTGAGGATCTGCAGAATAAAAGAAAGAACCTTGTTAAGACCCGTAATCAGCGGCTTGCGGCCCTCAAATCGTTCGCCAAAATGATCCGTTTTATGTATCCGGAACAACAAGAGGTGGCCGATACCATTCGAAACATTCCCCAAAAGCGTTCTCAGAAGGCCCTTATCGGGTTTCTTTATCAGGATGAAATGCTGCAGATTTTTCAGGCCGTTGATCTGAGAAGAAAAGAAGGGTTCAGGGATTATGCCCTGCTCCATCTGCTCTATGATTCCGGCGCCAGGGCCAGTGAAATAACAACACTCAATCTGGATTACTTTGATCCCAAGAAAAAAACCTTAGCTATCCTGGGAAAAGGAAACCGGTTCAGACTCATAAAGCTTGAGCCCAAGACCTGTCAACTGCTTCAACTCTATATCCGAAAATATCGTAACTCCCCACGCCCCCCATATCAGGACCGGCTATTTATAAATCAGCGGGGAGAAGAGCTCACCCGCCATGGCATTTACCGTATATGCAGAAAGTATCTGGAAAAGGTTCTTCCTCCAAAGCGCCTCAACAATATCAATCCCGTTCATAGTTTCCGTCATAGCAGAGCTGTGGACATGCTCTATAAAGGCCATCCCATCACGGATATCAAAAACCACCTGGGCCATGACAACATCCAGTCCACCACAGTTTATTTGCATCTGGATCTGGATCGAAGGCGCCATATCCAGAGGCGGTTTATCAGACATATGCAATCGATCCTGACGGACGATTCAAAGATAGAACAATTACTCCAGTGGGAAAATGAGGGAGATTTAATGGCTTGGTTGGATAGTTTATAGCAGGGGTAGATAACCAATGGCCCTTGACGGAGAGCTACGCAAAAAGCAAAAATATTATGTTGTCGGTCACAGAGACAGGTTCGTTAAAATGCGTGATAACCAATTGCTTTTCTTGGTTTTTTGGAATGTCTCATGACAAGCATCAAAACCTTACTGTTTTCAGAGTGTTAGGCCTACTCGCAACATAAGAGCTCATATCTCAGATCTGGGATATGTTTTGGTATATTGAGAGTATCTAAAAAATGGCGGTATCTGTGATATGCCAAGTCACCTTTAGCTGGTGCATTTCCGAGGGATAGCTGTTGGGGAGTCATTGAGCATTTTTCCTGATCTTCATAAGCCCTGCTTGAGCGTTTCTCAAATCAGGTGGGTGAAGCTTGCATCTATACTTCATCGCGCATCCGTCAAAATTATGCAAGATTAACGTACCTAACCCAAATATTACCAATTCAATCCACTCCCAAATCCTCTTCCAAAGCATAACGTGCCGCCCCCAAGAGGGCTGCACGGTCATTGAGGATGACTCTAACGGGTATCTTTTCAAGAAGGCCTTGAAAACGTCCTTTGTCTAAAAAGGCATTCATGAAGACGCCATCAGCCAATGCGGGAAGGATCTTGGGGGGGATGCCGCCTCCTAAATAGACGCCGCCGGTGGCAAGAACGGTGAGGGCAAGGTTTCCGGCGATCGACCCTAAGATAGAAGTGAACATGCTCAGGGCCTTCACACAGAGAGGATCTTTTTTTTGTATGGCAGCCTCTGTAATTGCACGAGCCGGGTCCATTCTCTCCATGTCCATGGCCAACCAGCGAGGGACCTGATCTCTCCCTGTTCCTTTCAGATACGAGAAGATGTTCAAGATACCCATACCTGATACAACCCTCTCGATGCTGACATGGCCGTAACGCTCGTGCATGTGCCTCCACAGGAGCGCCTGGGCCTCGTCAATGGGGGAAAAATCAACGTGTCCTCCCTCGGAAGAGATAGGAATGTATTTCCCGTCATGCCAGACAAGGACTGCGGTTCCAAGGCCTGTGCCCGGTGCTGCGAGGGCAATGTTACCCCCCTTTCGTGACCTAGCCTTGTTCAAAGGGTAGAGTTCACGGCTGTATAAGAGGGGTATGCCCAAAGCGGTTGCGGTAAGATCGTTGATAAGCCGTACGTTCCACCCGAATTGCCTCTTTATCCGCCGTTCCGAAACATCCCAGGGCAGGTTGGTGGTCTTACATCGCCCATCTATCACAGGACCGGCAATGGCAAAGCACGCCTCGATTACGGATGCCGGGTGTTTTTCAAGAAACTGTTCGACGATGCTTACCAGGTGCAGCGCATTGCGGCTCGAATATGACTCTATAACCTGAGCAACCGGCCTGGTTTTTCCATGCGAATAGAGGGCGAGATTTGTCTTGGTCCCTCCGATGTCGCCGGCCAGGATCAATCGACCTTTATTTATGCCTGTCATATATCACCTTTCCCTCGACCGCTCAGGTAGAGAGAGTAGAAACATCCGTCAAAAACGCCATCAGGGCATTATTGAAGGCTTGGGTCTGTTCTATGTTGGAAAGATGAGCGGCAGAAGGGAGCACGACTAAGGTTGAGTGGGGTATGCGATCGTGCATCGCCTCGGATGCCTCCACTGGAGTTCCGGGATCATCTTCACCGACCATGATGAGAGTGGGAACCTCTATCTCAGAGAGTCGATCCAAGTAATCGAGGTGTCGTATGGCCTCGCTGCAGCCGACATAGCCGTCCACGGGCGTTCTTAGGATATGGCGTCGGATGACATCCAACATGGCGGGGTTGAGGGCGAGATAGGGAGGGGTAAACCAGCGTTCCAGGATGGACTGGACCAGGGGCACCATCCCCTCTCTCCGGACCAGGTCGATCCGCTCCTGCCAGACCGGGTCGGCCTCTTTGGGGATGATGGCGGCGGTATCGCACAGGGATAGGCTCTTCAACCTTTCGGGATGATTCAAGGCGATGCACTGGCCGATCATCCCGCCCATGGAGAGCCCGACCCAGTGCACCACATCGATATCCAGGGCGTCCAACAGACTCACTGCGTCTGTCCCTAATTGATCGAGCGTGTAGGGGGGCGCCGGCGCATCGGTTCCGCCGTGACCCCGGGTGTCATAGCAGAGCACGCGGAAATGGCGGTTCAGTTCGTCCATCTGGGGCCGCCACATCACCAGGCTCGAGGCGAGGGAATGGCCCAGCACCACCACCGGTGCGTCTTCCTTTCTCGAGAGTTCGTAATTCATATGTATCCCATTGGCTTTAATCTTCATCGGTTTCTCTCCTCAAGTGTCACGGTGTCCTTCAGGTTTGATGGCGTTAAGCGGCAGAGTTATATAAACTTCTCCAATTGCCGGCGCTGGACCATTCCGTTCCTCAAAATCTGGGGCGGATCGACTGTCACGTCAAGTATTGTGGAACCGATCCCCCCTGTGGTTTCTCCTCCATCTATGATCAAATCAATATCTTCCCTGAAAGAAACCAGGACCTCTTTTGCACTACAACAGGGGGGGGTGCCCGAGATATTGGCGCTTGTCCCGGTTACCGGCGCTCCGATTGCCTGGGCCAGTGCCGTGGCCAGAAGGTGATTAGATAATCTGAGACCAATTTTGCCCGTGCCGGCGGTCAGCAGGGGAGAAATTCCTTCCGAGGCCTCAAAGACCAGGGTTAAGCCACCGGGCCAGAATTCGTTGATGAGCCCGAGGGCAACGGGGGGAATTCGGATCACATATTCTGATAACAGTTCTACAGAAGGGATCAAAAGCAGAATCGGATGCTCTACCGCCCTTTTTTTTAAGGCAAAGAGCCTCCTGATCGCCTCTTCATTGGTAGCGTCCACCGCAAGACCGTAAAAGGACTCTGTGGGGCAGGCAACAAGACCACCCTGCAAGAGGACTTTCTTCGCTCTCTTAAGGGCTTGTTCCTGCATTTCAAATGAGTCCAACCGGATTATCATTTTTCGTAACTTGGCCAGGAATCCGCTCTTTCCGAGGCCTTTTCAGTCAATTTGTTGCGGTGGGCCTTTACCTTTTCTGCAACAGCAGGGTATTTCAGACCCAGGATCTGAGCCGCAAGAACAGCGGCATTTTTGGCCCCTCCGCTTCCCACAGCCACCGTAGCCACCGGGATACCGGAAGGCATCTGAACCGTGGACAAAAGGGCGTCCATCCCTTTGAACGGGGAAGAGTCGATCGGGACCCCTATGACCGGCAGGGTGGTATGCGCTGCTATGGCCCCGGCCAAATGTGCTGCCCATCCGGCCCCGGCAATAATTACCTCAATCCCGCGATCAGCAGCAGACACTGCATACTCTCTTGTCAGTTCGGGGGTCCTGTGTGCTGAAAGCACTTTCACCTCATGGGGCAATTCCAACTCATTAAGGAGATCCACACACCCTTTCATTATATCAGAATCGGAGACGCTTCCCATGATCACACCGATTCGGGGTTTGTCTGAAGACATTTTATCACCTCATATAATGAGACCTTTGCAAAACGCCCCCTTTCGCCCAATCTCTGCGTTGCGTTCGGATTTTAATCCTCAAAATATTCAATATATTCCTGCGGTTAAAATCCTCGCGCGCCTTGATTTTGAACGAAATTGAACGTTTTTCAAAGGTCTCATAATGTTAGTCCCTTAGAACGAACCCATCAGGTATCAACAACCAAATCAATGGCAAAACATTTATTTTGTGTTATAATCGCTATCAAACCTTGATTTCAAGTCTATTTTCTTTCCAGCCGAATTTTCTGAGCATGAGGACGTGTACAAGAGATGGCTCGCAGGAAAAAAAGAAAAGATCGCCCGCATGGTCAAACGGGCTCTCAAAAAGGAGAAGATACCTTTAATCCGGTTTTTAAAGGTCTGGGCGCCTTGACAAAGAAGGGTGAAGATATCCCTCAGGAACCGAGGAAAAAAGAGTCCCCTGAACCTCGCCCAGGGCCTGAGGGAGACGACTATTTCACTGAAGCCATGTCAGGTGTCACGCCGCTATCACAGGACAACCGGATAATCGCTAAGGCCCCTGATATGGAGACAAGGCCAGCTCATCCGCCCAACATCAGTGACCTGGAGGCCCTGGCTCATCTCTCCGATCTGGTCAGCGGAACCGCTGAGATGGACATAACATTTAGTGATGAATACATTGAGGGCTCTGTCAAGGGCTTCGACAGAAAGCTGATGCAGAGGCTAAAAGATGGCCTCTTTCCTGTCCAGGATTATGTGGATCTCCATGGTCTCAAAAAGCAGGAGGCTAAAGCCGTGATCAGAGATTTTCTCCTCCGGAGCTACCGGCTCGGATTGAGATGCGTGCTGGTGGTGCATGGGAGGGGACTTAATTCTGAAAACCATATCCCCGTATTAAAGAAGAGGCTACCCATCTGGTTGAGCAGGGGACCTGTAAAGAAAATCATCTTGGCCTTTTCAACTGCAAAACCCTATGACGGCGGGACAGGGGCAATATATATACTGCTCAAGAGGGCAAGAGGGAGATTTTAGGAGGTTTAAAAAGCATGAAATTAGGTATCATAGGGCTTCCCCAGGCAGGGAAATCAACCATCTTTGCTGCACTAACAGGGGCAAGGGGCGAAATGGGCGATCGTGGTTCCCGGACAGATGTCAGGATTGCCACCGTTACGGTCTTTGACGAGCGGATCGATTTTCTGTCCGGCATATACCAGCCAAAAAAGACTATCTACGCCAAGATCGAATACTTGCTCCCCCCTGAGATAGGGACCGCAACCGGTTCAAGATCCGAAGGGGTATTTTGGAATCAGATCCGAACATGCGATGCCCTATTGCACGTTGTACGCAATTTTGAAGGATCAGCGGGTACTCTTCCGACTCCTGAACAGGATTTCCGCAAGCTTGAGGATGAAATGATCCTGAGTGATCTTGTGGTTGCGGAAAAAAGGGTTGAAAGAATAGAATTAGAGAAGAAAAGAGGAAAAAAGCCTTCAGAAGAGGAGTTCTCTCTAATCAACTCCTGTTGTCAGTTTTTAGAAGAGGGAAAGCCCCTGCGCAATGTCCCGGAACTTGCGTCACGGCCACTCCTCAGGGGGTTTACCTTTCTCTCTGCAAAACCGATGCTCATCCTCTGCAACAACGACGACGAGGACGAGGAACTCTTAGTGTGGGATCAGAAACCGGAAGGAGTAAACCAGGTTGTGGTGCGTGGCAGGCTGGAAATGGATATCGCCTCCATGACACCCGAAGAGGCAGAGGAGTTTTTGGATGCATATCATATTCAGGAATCCGCCCTTGATCGGGTTATAAGGCTCTCCTACGAGATACTGAACCGAATATCCTTTTTTACGGTGGGTTCGGACGAGGTAAGAGCCTGGCCGATTACCGCGGGCATCCCGGCCCTGGAGGCTGCGGGCGAAGTGCATTCCGATATCCAACAGGGCTTTATACGCGCCGAATTAGTCTCTTTCGAAGATCTCAAAACACATGGCTCTTTCAAGGAGGCAAAAAAAGCCGGTCTGGTCCGCTTAGAGGGAAAGGAGTATGAGGTCAAGGATGGGGATATTATTAATTTCCGGTTTAATGTCTGATCAGGTCGCCCCGGTTAAATAAAGGGAAAAACGGATTTAACTGGAAAAACAAAAAGGCGCAGAATTCACAAAAAAATGAAATTGGCCTGTTGTAATATCAAGAGGTTATAAGAAAAACAACAAACCCTCTGTGGGCTCTGTGAGAAAAAGGAGATGTTTATGGACAAAATCAAGGTTGGCATTATAGGCGCAGGGGGCTATGGGGGTTGTGGCGCGGTTGAGCTCCTGCAGGCACATCCCCATGCGGAGATAATAGCGCTTATTGATAAACAGGACATTGGGAAGCGGATCAGTGATCTATACCCGCATCTTACAGGTTTCTGCGATCTGACACTCATGGATCCTGATGACCCGAGCTGCCCGGACGATTTTCAGGTGGTCTTTTTTTCCACCCCGGACGGTGTGGGCCAGAAAGGAGCGCCTTCATGGTTGAAGAAGGGTGTAAAGGTAATTGACTACAGCGGTGATTTCCGCTTCAACGATTTAGAGACCTACAGGGGGTATGCAGCGAGAATCGAGAGGGAGCAGGACCATGCCTCTCCGGAACTCCTGCCGACTTCTGTTTATGGCCTGGCTGAACTGCACCGGAGGGAGATTGCCCAGACAAATCTCATTGGAAATCCAGGCTGCTTTGCGGTGAGCAGTATCCTCGGATTGGCTCCGGCAATAAAATCCAATCTCGTTGAACCGGATTCCATTATCTGCGATGCCAAGACCGGGGTTTCCGGGGCAGGGAAAACCCCGAACCCCGCCTTTCATTACCCTGCCCGCTATGACAGCATGAATGCCTACAGAATATCGGGTCACCAGCATGTGTACGAAATCGAAAGGCAATTGGGGATCATCGCCGGTGAAGAAATAAGGATTACCTTTACCCCCCACGTGGTTCCCCTCTGCCGTGGTATCCTGACCACCATATACGCACAGTTGAGTGAGGGACAAAACCTGAAAGGCGTAGAAGAAGCCTATCGATCTTTTTACGACGATGAGGTGTTTGTGAGGATATTCGGGCCTGAAAAACCACAGGTCAGCACCAATGTCCGGGGGAGCAATTTCTGTAATCTTTCCCTCAATGTGGATGAGAGGACAGGAAAACTGATAGTGGTAAGCCTGATCGACAACTTAGTAAAGGGGCAGGCCGGCAGTGCAGTTCAAAATATGAACGTCATGTTTGGAATTGATGAAACCGCAGGGCTTTTACACCCCGGGATTTATCCTTAAAGCATTGCGCAAGGCGTAGAGAGCATGGCGTATGGCGTTTGCTTGAAAGAGATAACGCTTTCCGCTCTGCGCCATGCGCTATTCGTTACTTAATGCAGACCCTCCTGACCTGGGAAAAATCAGTAATACCGAGACAAACCTTCCGGATACCATCCTGGAGGAGGCTGTTCATCCCATTCTTAAAGGCCTGTGCCCTCAATTCCTCCATTGGGGCTTTGTTCTGGATCAACGATTTCATCTTATCTGTGCCTTCGAGTAGTTCGTGAATGCCGGTTCGGCCGCGGTATCCTGTGTTGCCGCACTTAGGGCAACCTTTGGCCTTGAAAAGAGTAAAGTGATCATTGTACTCGAATCCAAGGAGATCAAAATCACCGTCATAGGCCCTGACTAATACATCGAATTCTTCCTTGGTAGGATGATACTCCTCTTTGCAAACCTTGCAAAGGGTCCTGACGAGACGCTGGGCAAGGACACCTAAAAGGGCATCGGCAAAATTAAATGGATCCATCCCCATGTCAAGCAATCGGGTGATTGTCTCGGGGGCGCTGTTGGTGTGAAGGGTGCTAAAAACCAAATGCCCGGTCAACGAAGCCTCGATGCCTGTTGACACGGTCTCCTGATCACGCATTTCGCCTACCATGATTACGTCCGGGTCAGCTCTCAGAAAGGCCCTCATGGCAGTGGCGAAATCAAACCCGATCTTGGGTTGAACCTGCACTTGACGAAGCCCATCTTGTGTAATTTCAACCGGATCTTCGGCGGTCCAAATCTTTGTTTCGGGTTTATTGATATATCCCAAGGCAGCGTGGAGGGTTGTTGTTTTACCGCTTCCCGTAGGACCTACCACGAGAACAATTCCGTAAGGCTGGATAATCATCTCTACAAGGGCATCATAGGTCTTTTCGCTCATACCCATTTTGTCAAGCGGAACAGGATCACCTGCGGCTAATAAACGCATGACAATATCTTCATTCTGGCCGGCAGTGGGAATGGTGGCCACACGGAGTTCAATGTCCAAGGGTGCGTATTTCTTGAACTTGATTTTTCCGTCCTGTGGCTTGCGTCTTTCGGATATGTCTAAATCTGACATGATTTTTATACGCGAGACAATGGCCCTCTTATAGGTATGTGGAATAGTCTGGTAAACCTGACAAACGCCATCTATCCTTAACCGGATAACGACATTTGCTTTACCCTGACGAGGTTCTATGTGTATGTCGGAAGCATTCCGGGTGTAAGCATCGATAATTGTCTTATTGACAAGTTGAACGATAGCGCTATCATCTTCGCTCATGCCATTGGTTTTTTCTTGCTCATCTTCCTCGGCCGGTCCCAGCCGTCCCAAGATCTCCTCAATACTTCCAGAACCGTTTACCGCTTCCGTCCTCCCCACATCGAAGAACATCGCGATCATATCAAAGATATCTTCCCTTAGCGATACACAGTATTCGACTTCCTTTGCTTGAATTATCCTCTCTATTGAATCTCGCGCAGGCAGATAATTGGGGTTTTCCATGACCACGGTCACCTTACCATCTGATTGGTTCACAGGGACAAAAACGTTGTTCCTGAGGAACCGTGCCTTCAGATCTTTCAGGAGTTCTCTCGGGACAGTCATCTTGTCGTCGTAAGGGATGAAACGGGTCTTGTAGTGATCTGACAACGACTTTCCGATATCATCCTTTGAGACATCCAACTGAGACATAAGAACAGATTCAACGGTCTTCTTGGTCTTTCTCGCCACAGACATAGCCTCAGCCAAGTCCTTATCAGTAAGAATATTGTTGGTTATGAGATAGTCAAATTTATTGGATTTGGCCGGTTGGGAAGTCTTCTGATTCTTGAAAAAGGCGATTCCAAGCACCTTGGTAATATCCAGCACCGACGACTCGTCTGACTGGGAAAAACGGGCTCCGCTCTTTTTGTTTATAAGCTGTATAACGCCTAACAGATATTTATTATAAGTGATAGGCGTCACAAGAACCTGTTTTGTTCTATAACCGGTCTTTTGATCCCATGTCCTATCAAAGTTTAGACGGGAATCAATCCTTTTGAGCTCATCGATATCGTAAACATCCTCTATGTTCAAGAGCTTCCCACAAACGGCACAATATCCGGCGAGACTCCTATAATTGATTGAGACTCGAATCTCTCGTATTTCTTCGCCGGTCATAATCTTTGAAAAGATTTCCCTTTTCGCTCCATCAACGAGATAGATAGTAAGCCGGTCAGCATCAAAGAAGCCCAGAAGGTCACCGTGAAGCTCCAATAGGATGGCATTGGTATCTTTGGCAGAATGTATCCTGTTGGTGATGTTGTTCAGCCTCTTTTGGTACTTAAGCTGGTCCTCGAGTATTTTCTGTTTATTGGTCATCAGCTTTAAATCCTTGAGTCATTAGATATTAAGTAACCGTTCAAAGGTTCAGAGTTCAACGTTCAGAGTTAAAACAAAGAAGGGATTAAAGACCCGAAGTCCTCGTAAAAAAATACTGGTTTTACTGGGTAATTGCCAGATACCATGTTCCGAATTTGTGGTGACGTGAAAGCGGTCGGTTTTCCCTTAAAAACGTTTACAAAATGACGTATGGTAATGAGGATACAACGTTTGAACCCCTGAACCTTTGAACCCGTGAACGATTACCTGATTTTTCATACTAAAAACATTTCCAGAGATATGCAACATAATTGAGACCTTTGAAAAATGTTCAATTTCGAAGTCTGCGCTTATCTGGTCAAGATCAAGGAAGAGGCCGTTTTTCAAAGGTCTCATAATTATTTGCGAAACTGTCTCGAATAGATTATAAGGACATCTTCAATACCACTGTTTCGGGAGGTGCCATGCTAATTGACAGTCACGCCCATTTAGATATGAACGATTTTGAAAAGGATCGCAACGATGTCCTTGAGAGGGCGGTTAAAGGCGGCATTGTTCATATCATCAGTATAGGGATAGACGTGAAGAGTTCAACAGATGCATTAAGGCTGGCCCGTAAATACGAGTATGTATCCGCGTCCGTGGGTGTCCATCCCCACAACGCCGATGACTGCGACCAGTCCGACCTGGACAAGTTAGCGAAGATGGCATCTGAACCCGAGATTGTTGCATGGGGAGAGATCGGGCTCGACTTTTTTCGAGGCTACTCCGCACCGGAAGCTCAATCAGATGTCTTCAAGCGCCAGCTCCGCATAGCCGAGGATCTAAACCTCCCCGTAATCATCCACGACCGTGAGGCCCATAAAGAGGTTTACTCAACTCTAAAAAAGATGGGAAAAGGTGAAAGAAAGGGGGTTGTTCACTGCTTCTCAGGGGACAGGGATCTTGCAGAGGCCTTTATCAAATTAGGGTATTTAATCTCCATCCCAGGAACTGTGACCTACAAGAAGACCTTTAATATTAAGGATGTCGCCGCTTCCATCCCTTTAGATCGCATTTTGGTAGAGACTGACTCCCCGTTTCTGGCGCCCGTGCCCAAAAGGGGAAAGCGAAATGAGCCCCTTAATGTCACCTTTACAGCCAAGGAAATCGCAAGGCTCAGGAATATTTCATTCGAAGAAGTAGCCCTGCAAACCTCAGAAAACGCAAGGAATCTCTTTGGACTGCCCTAACCACATGCCCTTCCCTATTATCTCCGAACAACACCCCTTGATCCTGGCCTCTGCCTCTCCCCGGAGGAAGAGGCTATTAATGCAGATGGGTCTCCTCTTTCGGGTAGTCCCAAGCGATCTTGATGAAAAAGAGATGGGAGGTGAACCATTGCGGATATCCCGGGTCCTGGCTGAAAAAAAGGCGGTCAGGGTCTACCCCCTGGCAAACTCATCATGGATTCTCGGGGCGGATACCATAGTGGTTATCAAAAACAGGATTCTCGGAAAGCCACACGATGATGCAGAGGCGAGGGAGATGCTGCGCCTTCTGAGCGGAGTCGAGCATTCAGTAGTTACGGGCTTCTGCATCCTGAGTCCATCAGGAAAGATTGCTCATTCCGAGGCAGTGAGCACGGCGGTTCGTTTCAAAGGATTAGAGAAAGAAGAGATAGAGGCCTATATCAGAACCGGGGAACCCTTTGGAAAGGCCGGGGGCTATGCCATACAGGGTGTAGGCTCCTTTATGGTGGAATCGATTTCCGGCTCCTATACCAATGTGGTGGGTCTCCCCATATGTGCCGTGATCAAGGCCCTGATCCGCGTGGGAGCACTCAAGGCCTTTCCTCTCCCCTCTGTCTGACAATCTCCCAAAGGATAATGCCGCCGGAGGAGGCCCAAGGTCCTCCCGATATTGATACCCTTGACTATGGGCAGATGCAGATAAGCCCGGACGATCTTTTGAATACCCTTGCTCTGAGCCCTACTGCAGGGAAGAGCGGATATCCAGGGAATAGCTCGCGGTAGGAATGACGGTCACCGGGACTTTAAAAAGATGGCTATAAAACAGGCTATGCGGTCTATATTCGATTAAAGGTTGAATCCGTAACTTAGTTCAAACCTTTTTACCACGTGTCATTTCTATCTCCTTTTCTTAACAGTGAGACCTTTGAAAAACGTTTCCCGCCTTCAGCGGGATTCAAGATCAAGGCATATGAGGATTTTAGCCACCCCAGAGGAATAGGCTACGCATTCCACGGGGCAGACAGGAATACATTGGAGTATTTCAAGGATTAATCCGCCTCAGGCGGGTCAAAATCAGAATGCAAGGTCCCGCCGATAGGCGGGAGGCGAAAAGGAGCGTTTTCCAAAGGATGTCCTGAAAGCGATCACGAAAGCAATAAAAAAAGTCTTGACTTTTGATGTAAACGATATTACTATGGTTAATAGTAGTGTGGAACAATGCAGGGGATATAGACTGGAAACATTAAAAAAGGACAGGAGTATGTCTTCCATCGATTTGATAATACTCGGGTTTCTGCAAAGGAGCCCAATGAGTGCCTATGAACTTACAAGGTTTATTGAATTCAAACGGGTGCAAAAATGGGTAAAAATCGGCTCTCCAACAATATATCAAAACGTAAAGAAGTTGGCTGCTAAAAATTATCTTTCAGGCAAAACTGTTAAACAAGGAGAAATGCCTGAAAAGGTAATTTACAGCATAACAAAATCAGGGAAGAAATATCTTATCGAGCTGATGAACCGTTTTTCCGCCAATCCAGGCAAAATATTTTTTGATTTTAATGCACTTATAGCAAATTTGAGTCTTGTAGATAAAGAGACTGCCCTAGAAATGCTCCAGGATTTGAAAATGAGTTTTATCAATAGCAAGGACGATGTAGATAATGACTTTGCTAAATTGTCGGATGTCCCTACAGAAGGTAAGGCTATTATGAAACTGTATCGTATGATCTTCAGAGATATGATTAAATGGGTTGATGAGTTGGTTGAGTATTATCAGAATAAAGAATAATTTTTTTTGTTGTGATGCTATGACCCATAGTAGTATGTGGCATATCTAACTATAAGTTAGTGGTAATTAAAGGAGGTAGCTTATGGGTGAGAAAAGACCTCGCAAAAGAAAAGAACACAGAAATCTGATGAAATCTACCCGGAGGGATTTCATCAAAAACATGGCTGTTGGAGGCGGAACAATCTTTCTTTTAGGCAATCTCGGCCTCCTTCAACTTTCCTGTAAACGGTTGGGACTGGAAGGGAAAAATGGAACTTTTTCCATGATCGTTGTTGATTACAGCAAATGTACTGGCTGCAGGACCTGTGAGACCGTTTGTTCGGCTTACAATCATAAGCAGAAGGTGAATGGAAAGGTTTTGCCCGGACTTGGTAATCCTTTTTATTCCAATATCAGTGTCTATAGCTTTAATCCTGATGTGGATATCCCCACTGTCTGTGCCATGTGTCCTGACAACCCCTGTATCGAGGCATGCCCGGTCTTGCCTGACACTAAAACTGGGAGAAAGGCACTGTATCGGGATGACAAAACATCGGCCATCAAGAATGATCTCAGTCGCTGTACGGGTTGCGGCAGTTGTGCAGAGGCATGCAGTGCCAGAGGTGTAGGCGTTATCGTCCCGAATCCTGCAACCAACCAACCTGAGCGGATGTGCACTCTCTGTGACGGTGACCCGCAATGTGTCAAATATTGTCCTTATGGCGCATTATCACTTGTGGAAGTTAAACCGGACGGGGAATTCTATCGCATGCCTCCGGATATAATTGCAGAGGAATTGGCAAAGCGCTGGTATACCATTTAAGGATAGGAGAATAAGGATGAAAAATAAAATACCCGGATACCATGGCGGCCTCTTGGATATCAATCTGACCACGGGAAAAGTCTGTAAAACAGCGATTTCTTCCGAGGATACGGAAAAGTTTATTGGCGGAAGAGGCCTTGGAATGAAAATCCTCTGGGACCGGCTGAAAGAGCCGGGTATCAATCCCATGTCGCCTGAAAATCCCCTGGTTTTTATGTCAGGGCCATTTTCAGGGTTTCCCATTCCATCGGCATCCCGGACATGCGTAGTAACCAAGTCTCCCTGCACATCCCCTTTGCACTCATGCCATGCCTTTGCCTCAACAGTCAGCTATTCTAATATGGGAGGGTTTTTGGGGCCGGAGATCAGGTTTGCAGGATACGATGGGATTGTAATTACCGGAAAGGCTGCATCTCCTGTATATATAGTGATAGATGATGACAAGGTTGAAATAAGGGATGCAAAAAAATATTGGGGCATGGAGACAGATGCATTTGACAGGCAGTTTATCGAAGAGCTGGGTGACAGGAGGTTCCGCACCTGCTATATCGGCCCGGCAGGCGAAAACTTAGTGTCCTATTCCTGTATTATCCACACTGCAGCACGAGCTGCCGGAAGAGGGCCTGGATGTGTAATGGGCGCCAAGAATCTGAAAGCGATAGCACTGAAGGGCTCAAAGATGCCGGGCATTGCGGATCATGAGCGGTTTGTTGCAAGGATAGAGAAAACTCGAAAATATTTCAAAGGCATATCAACAGGTACGCTATTGACAATGTTCTGGAAAAATGACGGCATGGCTAAGTTTTTAGAAAAGAACAGCGAAAATGGAGTGTTAACTGTAAAGAATTTTCGGGAAGGAACTTTCCTTAAAGCCGATAAGATTGGAGCCGCCGCAGCTAAACAAAAAATATGGATTAGAAGCTCTGCCTGCTATTGCTGTCCTCTTGCCTGTAAAAGAGGCGGAGTTGTGAAAAAGGGACCTTATGCAGGAATAGTTCATGATGGCCCTGAGTATGAGACCGGAACCATGTTTGGCGCCAACCTTTTGGTATCGGATCTTGGAGGCCTGATGAAGGCGGTTTTTGATGGGGATAATTACGGCCTTGATATTATCTCAACCGGTAATGTCATCGGTTTTCTAATGGAGTCCTATGAAAAGGGGTATATTGATGAAGATTTTCTGGATGGGATTGATCTAAAATGGGGAAATGTCGATGCCATACTGAAAATAATTGAGAAAATTGCCAGGAGGGAAGGTATCGGAGATCTTGCATCGAAAGGAGTAAAAGCAGTTTCACAAAAGATTGGAAAGGATTCCGAGAAGTTCGCAATACACGTCAAAGGACTGGAACTTGCGGCTTGGAACGTGCATGCCTATCCTGCCAAAGGAATCTCTTATGCAACCTCAAACAGGGGTGCATGCCATCATAATGGAGAGGATATAGATCAGCAGAATTTTTATGCCATGGTTGATTCACTTGGGATTTGCACCTTTGCTACCGACCATGGACGCCGGAAAAAGCCCGGTTTAGACAAAGACGATTTTGCTGATCTGCTTACCGCCATCACCGATGTTGAGTGGACAGGCGACGAATTGATGAAGGCTGGTGAGCGCGTATTCAATCTTGAAAAGATGTTTAATTATAGGGAGGGATTCCGGCGTGAGGATGATAAGCTGCCTGAGAGGTTCTTTGAAGAACCGCTTACAGTTGGCTCCGAGAAAGGAGCGGTTTTAAACAGGAAAGCATTCAATAAGATGCTGGATCAGTATTATGAAAAGCGCGACTGGGATCCCAAAACCACCAAACCCAAAAAATCCAAACTCGAGGAACTTGGTTTGTCGTTTGCATTAGGTTCAGTGTAAATTCATGGTTATCTTGCCGGAAGATAAGTTATATTGGAGGAGTTAGAATATGAAAGCAAGCATATTGACATTTAGTCAGACCGGAAACACCCTTAAAGCAGGAATTTCAATTTCAGATGGTCTTCAGGATAAAGGGTTTGAGGTTGATCATGTTCGATTCTTACATCGAAAGAAATGGAAGCCGGACAATGCAGATCTTATAGGATTAGGGTGCCCTGTATTTGAGAACTTGCCGGCAGAGTGTGTACCGAAATTTCTAAAAAATAGCGGCTTTGATTTCACAGGTAAAAAGGCTTTTGTCTTTATTACTTCAGGGGGTTCACCTGTCAAATCGTTGTGGTATCTGGCACAAGCCGTTGCCCAAACCGGAGCTATAGTCATAGGGGGTATTCAGCTAAGAGGGGCTGTTACAGTTCCAACCAAGTTTGAACAATTTCCGGGTCGGCCAAATGAAAAGGATCTGGAGTATGCTGAAGAGTTTGGGCGCACTATTGCAGCTAATATGTTAAATGGAGATGCGTTGCCTGCTCATCACAAAATCGATCCGAATCACTGAGGCATATTTTACAATATACTCGGACCTTCTTTAACATGGGTAAAGAAGAAAATAACTCCTTTGGCAAAAAGTGATCCTGACAAATGCAATCTTTGTGGTAATTGTGTCTATGAATGTCCAACTGACAGTATCACAATCGAAAACAAGACCGTTAAGTTTCATAATACATGTATGGTCTGCTATCGCTGTTGGCATGTTTGTCCCCAGGATGCAATCTCAATTGAATTCTCTCCTGGGAATGGAGTAATAGAGCGATCACTCTATTCTGTAAAGATGGAGCGCTTTTTTGGTAACATAGAAAAAGATGAATATGCAGGTCCGGAACTGTACAAGGATGTTTTAGCGCGAAAGATCAAGCTTAAGTATGACAGAAAAAACCGTACTGCTGAATACGAGTACAGATGAAAACGCTGCTATTCAATAGAGTTGTAGAATGCGAGTGAAAAAAATATTTTTGCTATTTGTTAACTGAATTTTGCCGTCGTTTGTTGAAAAGGTAGCTGAAAAAAAGAGATAGATCATCTCTTCAGATTGCGATATAAAGGGAATTGTGCCCCCCATTCGATTCCTACACTATCAAGCTAATGACTAAACCGTTAGATCTTACAGAGGGGTCCATCCCAAAGTTATTGCTCCGGCTTTCCGGCCCCATCGCTTTTTCCATGATCATGTTCACCCTTTATCTGATGGTAGATCTCTATTTTGTGGGTCGTTTGGGGCCTGACGCCGTGGCCGCTGTTTCCATTTCCGGAAATGCCTTCTTTGTGATCTTAGGCCTCTCATTTGTCCTCGGAATCGGGGGCATGGCCCTTATTGCACAGGCGTTTGGAAGGAGGGACTACGAAGAAGCAACAAGGGTGTATAAACAGAGTATCATCCTCGCCATACTGGTTGGTATTGTGTCCACGCTTGTAGGATTGTCCATTGCCCGACCTTACATCGCTTTTTTCGGCGGAGCAGGGAAATCATTGGAGTGGGGAGTAGAATATTTCCAGGTCTTTTCCATCTCCTTTTTCTTTGTACTACTGCTTCACGTCATAGGCTCTTGCTATCGAGGCATGGGAGATACCAGAACACCCATGATCATAATGGTTCTATCCACGGTATTCAACATTGCCCTGGACCCTCTCCTGATTTTCGGTCTGTTGGGATTGCCGCGTCTCGGGGTGCGAGGTGCAGCCATTGCCTCACTTTCCTCCCAACTTATCAGCATGGGGATATATGTTTATCTCATCTTCATAAGAGGACAACATCTTAAAATAGAGAGGCCCTGGCGATTGGATCTGCATATTATCAAGAGGAGTCTCGCAATCGGGCTACCCTCAGGCTTGACCTATTTTTTACTTGCCCTGAACATGCTAATCACCTATCGGATAGTGCGTGTATTCGGGACCCCGGCCTTAGCCTCAATAGGGATTGGGTTCCGTATTCTCCAGTCTATATATATGCCGGTGGTCGCTGTTACTTCGGCCATGGCAGCGATGGTCGGACAAAACTTCGGTGCAGGAAAAGAGTCAAGGATTGTCAGAACACTCTGGATAGGCTGGGCAATCTCTTCTGCTGTCATGGTTACAGGTACCATTTTATGCTGGATGTTTCCCGTCCTTTTGATCGGAATATTCAGCAATGATAGGGCAGTCATTGACTACGGTGTTATTTATCTCACGATCATGTCATTAGGGACCGTGATTGTGGGAACGATCATGACCCTGTCTGCCGTGTTTCAGGGTTTTGGCAAAACCTATCCCGTTTTCATTGCCGCGGTCTTTGACAACGCCCTATTTGCATCCTTAGTCTTCACATTGCCGGGGCTTTTTAGCTGGGGAATCCGGTCTATCTGGTGGATTAAGCTGGCCACTGCAGGCATTGAAGTGCTTATTATTGCCGAATGGCTCAGGAGGGATTTTCAGCGAGTTCGTTTATACTTAGCGGGGGACCTTACCCCCTCTGCCTGACGATCTCCGAAAGGATAATGCCGCCGGAGACCGAGACGTTGAGTGATTCCACAGGGCCCGAAGAGGGGATGCTGACTGTCTCGTGACACCGTTTCCGTGCCGGTATGCTAAGCCCGCTCTTTTCATTGCCCAGGACCAGGGCGAGGTCCCTGCCCCAGTCAAAGCTATAAATGGACGTGGATGCCTCGCCGGATGCCCCGATAATCCAGAAGCCTCTTTTTACCAAAAGGTCCAAGGTCCTTCCGATATTTACAACCTTGGCTATAGGTAGGTGGAGATAGCCGCTTGACGATCTCTTGAGTATCCTTGCGCTGACCCGGGCTGAACGGTCCCCTGGAATAATGAGACCATGCACCCCGAAGAACGCCGCTGTCCTGATCAGCGCCCCCAGATTCCCTTCGTCGGTGATGTGGTCAGCGACAATCAGGACGGCATGTTCCCTGTCTTGAAGAGAGGTCTCGATGACCTGGTTCAGATCTGCGTAGCTAAATTCTTCTGCCACCGCGACAATCCCCTGGTGGGCCACATCCGGAAGGAGCCGGGAAAGCTTAGACACCTCTTTGTAGAAGACGGGAATATCATGTTCTTCTGCAATCCGGAGGATATCTCTTATCCTGCCCGGTTTTTTCCCTGTTGCGATCCATATTTCCCGGATACTTACTCTCCCCTGAATTAAGGTCTCCCGTACACCATGAAACCCGGGAATGAGGGTCGGATTTTGAGTATTCATACGCCTAAAATCTCCAATCCTCTCTGCTCGAGGGCGGCTATCCGATCCCTAAAGAGGGCGGCCTCTTCAAACTCCAGTTTTGATGCCGCATCGATCATCTTAGACTTGAGATCCTCTATCATCTTTTCTAAAAGCTCCGGGGTCATATACAACTCTTCCTCTTCTGCAATGACCGGCACGGTTACATAATCGGCCTCGTAATGGGACTCTAAGATGTTAACAATATTCTTCTGAATAGAGACAGGGGTAATATGATTGGCTTTGTTATATTTCATTTGGATTTTGCGACGCCGGGCGCTTTCCTTAATGGCCCTCTCCATGGAACCGGTTATCCGGTCTGCGTAGAGGATAACGGTGCCGTTGACATTCCTTGAGGCCCTGCCGCAGGTCTGTATAAGAGACCTCTCAGAGCGCAGAAAACCCTCCTTGTCCGCATCGAGAATGGCCACGAGAGAAACCTCCGGCAGGTCCAGGCCCTCACGCAAAAGGTTGATTCCCACCAATACGTCAAAGACGCCCAATCGAAGGTCCCTGATTATCTCCATCCTCTCAATAGTCTTAATATCCGAGTGCATATACTGCACCCTGACGTCCAGGTCTGCATAGTACTCTGTCAGGTCTTCTGCCATCCTCTTGGTCAGGGTAGTGACAAGGACCCTCTCTTCCTGTTCAACCCTTTCTCTGATACGGCCCAACAGGTCATCCACCTGGTTTGTGGCAGGTCTGACCTCGATTTCCGGGTCAATCAGCCCTGTTGGCCTGATAATCTGCTCAGCGACCATCTCGCCCTTCTCAAGTTCATAGGGGCCGGGCGTGGCAGAGACATAGATGACCTGGTTGACCTTTGATTTAAATTCCTCAAACCTGAGTGGCCGGTTGTCAAGGGCCGAGGGGAGACGGAAACCATAACCGACTAAGGTTTCTTTCCTGGATCTGTCTCCCTTGTACATCCCGATTAGCTGCGGAATTGTAATGTGGCTTTCATCTATGATTACCAGAAAATCCTTGGGGAAGTAATCGAGAAGCGTGGGCGGGGGGTCTCCCGGCGCCCTTCCTGTGAGGTGCCTGGAGTAGTTTTCTATCCCGTGGCAGTAACCCATCTCCGCCATCATCTCGAGGTCAAACCGGGTACGCTCCTCTATACGCTGGGCCTCTATGAGTTTCTCTGAATCACGGAAATATTCGACCTGCCCGGTGAGTTCTATCTTGATCTGCCGGATCGCCCGTTCTCTGATATCCACCGTAGTGACATAATGAGTGGCAGGATAAATAGTAACACGGTTGAGAATGGCAACTGCCTTTCCGGTCAACGGGTCAATCTCCTGAATCGATTCCACCACATCTCCGAAAAAGTTGATCCTCACTGCCCGGTCCTCCTCATGGACCGGATAGATATCTAAGACATCCCCCCTCACGCGAAAGCGGCCCCTGAAGAAATCCATGTCCCCCCGCTCATAGTGGATATCTACTAACTTTCTGACGGCATCTTCCCTCGACATGCGGGTATTGTTTTCGAGGCAGAGGAGCATATCGTAGTATGCCTCTGGCGAGCCGAGGCCGTAGATACACGAAACACTTGCCACAATGATCACGTCTTCCCGGTCAAGGAGGGATCTGGTGGCTGCGTGCCGCATCTTATCGATCTGATCATTGATGTGGGAGTCTTTCTGGATGTAGGTATCTGTCTGGGGGATATAGGCCTCGGGCTGGTAATAGTCGTAGTAGCTGACAAAATATTCAACCGCATTGTGGGGAAAGAGGTTTTTCAATTCCCCATACAGTTGAGCGGCCAGGGTCTTGTTGGGCGCGATAATCAGGGCGGGTCTCTGGACCGTCGCGATGACGTGGGCCATGGTAAAGGTCTTGCCAGATCCTGTGACCCCGAGAAGGACCTGATGGGCAACCCCTTTGTCTATCCCTTCTATAAGGGTCTCGATCGCCTGAGGCTGATCTCCGCAAGGCGCAAGATCGGTCTCGATCTCAAACATCAAGCCTCCAGGTAGTCCCCTCCGGGCCGTCTTCCAGGACAACGCCCATCTCCCTCAGCCTGTCACGAATTTCATCGGACTTTGCCCAGTCCTTCCGTGACCGGGCATCGGAACGTTCCTTGATCAAATCCTCGATTCGTGAATCGTCAATATCCGTAGCAGTGTCAGCCAATTGTTCAAAAAAAGCCTCCGGTCTTTCCTGAAACAAACCCAGAACCCGGCCGACAAGATTCAATTGATCCCGGTCACTTTTAAGGTGCAGAAGGCCTTTCTCATCAGCCTTGCCGTCAAATGAATCCATGACCCTGTTCATATCCCTGATTTTTTCAAAGACAAGACCGATGGCCCCGGATGTGTTCAGATCATCGTCCATCATATCAACAAATCTGCCGATGAAAGAACCTTCAGGAAACTCCCCTGCCAAAAACGTCTTTGATTCTCCATGAGACGTCTCCTCGTCAGGCCCTGTTATCCCTTCCAAGCGTTGGATCGTACGATAGATCCGCACAAGTCCTGACTGAAGTCCAAACACGTCATTCCTTGAAAAATCAAGGGGGCTTCTGTATTGCTTGGAAATAAGAAAAAGTCTGAGGACTTCCGGATGATAGGTCTTTAAGGCATCTCTGATAGTCAGAAAATTACCCAACGATTTTGACATCTTCTCCGACTCGACCGTGACAAAACCGTTATGGACCCAGTAACGGGCGAAATCGCCGCCATTGGCGCAGATAGATTGCGCCCTTTCATTTTCGTGATGAGGGAAAAGGAGATCACGACCTCCCCCGTGGATGTCAAAGGTGAGACCCAGGTAGCGGTTGCTCATGACCGAACACTCTAAGTGCCAACCCGGCCTGCCCGGCCCCCAGGGACTGGGCCATTCAGGCTCGTCCTCTTTTGCGCTTTTCCACAGGACAAAGTCCATGGGATGTCTCTTTTTGTCATCCACTGCAATACGGCTCCCTGCCCTCATATCATCTAATTTTCTCCCTGAGAGACTGCCGTAACCTTTGAATGACGTTACGGAAAAATATACATCCGTGCCTTCTACGTAGGCATGGCCCCGGTCAATCAGGGCCTTTATCATTTCGATCATCCCATCGACATGTTCGGTGGCCATCGGCTCTACGTCCGCGTTTAACACCCTCAAAGCGCCCATATCCTCGTAAAAAGCGTCAATAAACTCCTGGGCCAGACTGCCGGTATCCTTCCCTGAGAGTTTAGCCCTTTCAATGATCTTATCATCCACATCCGTGAAATTTCGGACATAGGTAACATCAAGCCCCTTTGCCCGCAGGTACCTTGTAAGAACGTCAAACACGATGGTCGAACGTGCATGGCCAATATGGCAGAGATCGTACACCGTGACACCGCACACATATATGCCTACCTTCCCTTCCTCGAGGGGTTGGAATATATCTTTCCTGTGAGTTGCACTATTGTATAACCTGAATGTCACTTATTCTCTCCTCTAAGCTGTTCGGCCTTCACAAGACTGACTACGGCAAAGGCCTCCATACCTTCCCGTCTTCCACAAAAGCCGAGACCCTCACTCGTCGTTGCCTTGATGTTTATCTGCCCGATGGATGCCTCTAATGTTTCGGCTAATCTTCCCTGCATGTTTGATAAATGGGGCGCAAGTTTGGGGGCCTGTGCCGTTATGGTTGCATCTAAATTATTCAATCGATACCCGTCACCCTTGATTAGATCCATTACGGTTCTCAACATGGAGAGGCTGGATACGCCCTTGTATTTAGGGTCGGCGTCCGGGAAATGCTGCCCTATATCGCCGGCCCCCAAGGCCCCGATTATTGCATCGATAATGGCATGGGTGAGGACATCCGCATCTGAATGCCCTTCAAGGCCGAAGGCATGGGGGATCTCTACACCCCCAAGTATCAAAGGGCATCCTTCAACAAGCCGATGAACATCATATCCAAAACCGAGCCGGAACATATCAACCCCTTTTTGACTGGATTAACGGGATTGACCGAATTCTATTCCTGTTTATCCTGTTATCCTGTCCAAAATCTAATGGCAAGTACTGCAATTTGTGCTGGAGCAGGTAGCACACCCGGATGACCCTGAAGAAGGTGTAAAGCTCCCGCTGCTCTTAAACCCACAGGTCGACATCATACGTTTTACATCTTCTCCCTTGCATTGGGGACATGCGACATTCTCGTCGCTTCTAAAAACAAGTGTCTCAAATTCTTCATCGCACTTTGAACATTTATACTCATAGATAGGCATTATCTTTTTCCTTTCTTATCGCTTTTCGTCCAACCCTTCAATGACCGCAGCCGCCAACAAGGGAAACATGATCTCATGGTGGCCCGTCATGCTGAATCCCTTTCCCCCATCTACGGTGGGCCGGTGAACAACATTGGTCATGGGACGATAATGTTGAATAAAATCCATATTGACTGTTGTGAAATCCTTGACCTCATGACCGAGATTCCTCACAAGACTCAGGGCCTTTAAAAAAACCTCGGGCATAATAACTGCAGAGCCAAGATTGATGAATACCCCACCCTCTAACTCTGAAACGAGACGGGAGAATATCCGAAAATCATAATGAGAAGCCTTGCCAATGGATGCACCATCCGCGCTTGGATGAAAATGGATGATGTCAGTCCCCATTGCCACATGCACAGTTACCGGGATATCAAGCTCATAGGCCCGTGCTAAAAGGCTGTTCCGGTTAAAGGGGAAATCCTCTCGAATAAGCATGGCTCCCACAGATTCACCTAAGCCTAACCCCTTTTCTGCTCCTTCTGATATCGCTTCGTTCAGGAATCTCCCCGTCTCTTCGGCCATGCCGAATCGTCCCGTCCCGATTTCCGAGGCCACGTCCTCCGAAGTTTTACCTGCCATGGCCAATTCAGCGTCATGAATGATGCACGCGCCGTTCATGGCTAATCCTTTTATGATCCCTCGATCTAACAGGTCTACAATAATCGGATTGAGGCCCACCTTTATGGCATGGGCGCCCATGGCGATTATTATGGTCCTGTTTGAGGATGCCGCCCGGACCATACGATCCCGGATTTCGAGGAGACCTTTTCCCGCAAGTATCCGCGGCAACGACTCCAACCACCGGTTCATTGAACCCCCCGGTTCCCAGGCCCGGGCAAAATCGCCAATATTGACCTTACTCTCCCTCTCTTTCAGGGGGTACGATTTTACACCATCCAATGATATCGGTTTAAGTTTGGTCATTATATAAATACCTAAAGTGATCTAACGTTATGGTAAACACCGTGGTTCATAATCATACTCGTAATCTTAATCATACTCTCTGGCCGTCAGCTTGAGAAATGTTTGATTATGAGTAAGATTATGATTATGAGTAAGAAAAAAATCTGGTTGTTCTACTCACTCCCCAGATGCTTCTGAAAAAGGATGTAATCGACCAGGTGGCATATGATATGCTCTGTCAGGATATGCGCCTCCTGGATACGGGCAGTCACATCGCTCTTTACAATAAGTGCTATATCAACCACGGCTGACAGCTTTCCACCTTTGTTTCCTAAAAGCCCGGCTGTGTACAGATCCTGCTTGTTGGCAACCTCCACAGCAGAGATGACATTTTTCGAGTTTCCGCTCGTGCTTATGGCTAAGAGGACATCCCCGTCTACTCCGAGGGCCTTCACCTGCTTTGAAAAGACATCCTCAAAAGAATAATCATTCCCGATACTGGTAATCACTGAGGTGTCGGTTGTCAAAGCCATTGCAGGGAGAGGGGGACGTTCAAGCTGAAAACGATTCACGAATTCCGCCGCCATATGCTGGGCATCGGCAGCGCTCCCCCCGTTTCCGCAGATCAGGAGTTTTCGATCTCTCAGGAACGCTGAGGCAATCTTTTGGGCAAGCATGCCGATCTTTGATGCATTCTCTCTAACAAACTCATCATTGGTTTTAAGGCAGCTTGCTAAGATTTTTTCAATAATATTCTCCAACTTAGGCTCCCCCTTCTATGGGTTCTGCAACGGCGAGGTCATTGATGGCCCGGGCTGTTATATCGAATTCCCTTTCCTGGATAGTCCTGACATCGAACATCACTCTGTCTCTTTCAAGTCTCGTGATCACAGGAGGGGAATAGGCCCTGAGCCGGGCCTCCATTTGCTGTGAAGAAAGTCTTCCCGGAATGAGGCATAAGAGCCTGCTCTTTAATTCCTGAAGAGGGAGGGCGCCGCCCCCTACTTTTGAAGATCCATCAATCAGCTCAATGGAAAAGTTGTTGCTTTTTATATCGCTGACCAGCTTGTACAGGCGATCGGCCTTTTCCCTTAGGGAATCGTAGGACTGACATATCATTACCAGGGTAGGGATCTCTTTCATCGCAAGATGCTGGTCCCTGTACAGCCTGAGGGTCTCCTCTAAGGCCACAAGGGTCAATTTGTCAATCCTGAGGGCCCTGGTGAGCTGGCTTTTCCGGATGGCTGTAATTAGATCCCTACGGCCTAAGATAATTCCGGCCTGGGGGCCTCCCAACAGTTTATCGCCGCTGAAAGTGACGAGACCCGCCCCTTGGGCTAAGGATTTCTGAACAGTTGGTTCCTTGATTAGACCGTAATTTGAGAAATCAACAAGACATCCGCTCCCCAAATCCTCCATTACAGGGATTCCGTGCCGTTCTCCCAATTTAACAAGTTCCGGCATGGGCACCTCTTCAGTAAAGCCCACCACCTGGAAGTTACTGGTATGGACCTTCAACAGGAGGGCGGTCCGGGGACCGATTACCTCCTCATAATCTTTTAAATGAGTCTTGTTGGTGGTCCCCACTTCCACCATTTTTGCACCGCTCTTACGCATGACATCCGGTATGCGAAAGGAGCCGCCGATCTCAACCAGCTGGCCCCGCGACACCACCACCTCGCGGTCTTTAGCCAAGGTCTCAAGGGCAATAAGCACTGCGGCGGCATTGTTGTTGACCACCATGGCCGCCTCTGCCGAGGTCAACTCCTTGAGGATCTCCTCCACATGCACATATCTGCTTCCCCGCTTGCCATTATCCAGGTCATACTCAAGATTGCTGTAGCCGCCGGCGATAGACCTGAACTTCTCAAGCACCCTTTCAGGCAAGATGGATCTCCCCAAATTGGTGTGTACCACTACGCCTGTGGCATTAATTACATTTCTCAGGCTCGGCATGGATATCAGTTCTAATCTTTCCAATACTCGCAATGAGACCGATTGAGCATCCAATTCGGGCCCTGGTTCGACAATACTCCCATCCCGGATCTCCACCCTAAGACCGTCAAGGACCTGATTAATCGCCTTCAGCATAAGTCCTTTTGGATGAGATGCCAGGGCCTTTTCAATCACCGGGTTTGCCAAGAGTTGGTCCACAGCGGGTAATTTTCTGAACAAAATCTGTTTGTCGGCTGCCATGACTCGAACACTCCTCGAGACCCTGAAAGAGGACCCCCTTAGAAATTCTGATCAAGAAATGCATTTTCCATCGTCCCTTAATATAAGGAAGTTTTATTGGAGCGTCAAATGTTTAGTACCGGTTCACGGTTTCAAAGGTTCAGGGTTCGCACGCGGTAAATCCCGAATCTGTTAACGGTGACCGGAAAAATATCCTTGCAAAACAGCAGATGTCCTGTTATATTTAGAAAACTAATGGTGGGTGTAGCTCAGTTGGTAGAGCACTGGGTTGTGGCCTCAGTGGTCGTGGGTTCGAGTCCCATCATCCACCCCATAATAAAATCAAGGGGTTAGCCCCGCCGTCATGGGCGGGATTAACCCCTTTTTTATGTCATCAAATCACCTTTTGGACCGTATTTTCAATCTTAGCCCCTCGATCCTCTGAGATCCGGTTTCTTTTGCTTCCGGATACGGCATTTCAGGGATTTCAAGTTCGGAAAACCGGAAACGGGATCGGCCGATTCCGAGCCTGTCAACTCATTGGCATTGGCCTCTTCCCAGCCCTGGGGAATATGGATTGTATCCGGGCGTATTTTAGCCGTAAGACAGGCCTTGAGCCGGATCTTCCCGCATGAGGTCTCTATTTCGGACATATCACCTTCAGACAATCCGTATTTAAACGCTGTATCAGGATGGATCTCAAACATGGGATCAGGGGCCATTCTTCTCAATCGGGGTATGTATCGGTATTGCCAGTGGAGATAGCAGAGCAGATTCCCTCCTGTTGTCAGAAACAGGGGGAAATCTGCGGAGGCCTCAATTGGATGAAGTATCTCCTTGCGAATAGGAAACGGATCATAACCGAAATCTTTTAATTGACCCGAGAGAATCTCCACCTTTCCCGTCTCTGTATTGAATCCCTGATCCTCATATTTTTTATATCTTCTTTTTCCATACTCATAGATCCCACCCCGGGATACAAGATCGTGATAGGTTGTATCCAGACCTCCTAATATATAGTCAATACCCTCCCTGCAGGTTTTCCAGGGGAAATATTCCCCAAACCCCATCCGCTCGGCCAGCTTCACCCATATCATCTGGTCCGGGAAACCATAAAGGGGTTCCACCACCTCCCTTCTTAACGAGATGATAGGCAAATTATGATAGACGTTGACCCGGTGCTCATCCCGCTCCAGAAAAGTGCAGGCAGGGAGAATGAGATCGGCATACTGAGAATCCGGAGACCTGACCACATCAATGACCATCAGAAATTCCAACTCCCTGAGCGCCCTTCTGACCTGGCTGCTCTTGGGCCATTCAAGAGACGGGTTTCCACCTGCAATCACCATCCCTTTGATTGGATAGGGATCTCCCTGCAGGATGGCCTCTGGCAGGCACAAGGCGTGACCCTCTTTTCGGGCCCTGCAGAACAGGGGGAATTTCTCCAAACCGATGGGTGGCATTGAAGGTTCGGGAAGTGGCCGGGTCATGTCCTCCAGTCTCGGTCTTGGTGTAAACAGATCTCCCCCGGGAATATCCAGATTTCCGGTAATGGCTCTCATGATCGCCAATAGGCGCATGGTGCTTATTCCATTGCCGTGATGCTCCAGGCCATTGCCAACGGAAATGCATGCGGGCCGGGTGCCGGCATAGGAAAAGGCAACATGTCGCACCAGCTCAGGTGCAATCCCGGTCAAGCCCTCTCCCTCTTCAGGGGAAAATCGATTCTCTTTAACCTCTCTCACAAACTCTTCAAATCCGTGAACCCATTGCTCTGTGAACTCTTTATCCCACAATCCCTCACGCACAATAACATGCAGCATATTCAGGATGAGAATCTCATCCCGGCCGGGTCTTACCGCCAAATGGTAGTCTGCCTTGGAACCGGTTTCCGTCTTCCGGGGATCGATGACCACGATCTGTCCTCCCCTTTTCTTGAGTCTGCTTAACTCCCTCGGCAGAGCAGGCTCGTGGGAGACAAAGGGATTAGCACCCCAGATGATCAAAAAATTGGCGTTGGGGATATCCGGTTTGGTCACACCCCCCAGGGTAATTGTATCGGCTATGGTTCGAGATGCATTACATATGGAGCCAACCCCCACAAAATTCGGGGTCCCGTAAACATTTGCAAAGCGTTTCATATAGTACTTGATTTCCTGGTGCCCGGTTCCCTCTCCATGATAAATCGCCAGGCTTTGGGGACCGTATTGCTCTCGAAGCCGCCAGAGCCCTTGTTCGGCAAAGTCCAGGGCCTCATCCCATTCCACGGGCAGAAATCTGCCCTTCCTTCTGATTAGAGGGGAATGGAGTCTTAGGGGAGAATTATAAAAATCGAGGGCCGCCCTTCCCTTCGCACAGAGCCATCCTCTGTTGTAAGGGTGTTCTTTAGCGCCCTTCACCCGCACGGGTCTCCCGTTCTCAACAGTGACCTCAAGGCCGCAGCCCTGTTCACACATCCTGCAAATGGTAGGTATATTTTCAGTTCGTCTCATACCTCGTAGCCGTTCATGGGTTCAGAAGTTCAAAGGTTGCATTCTCATCACCATACGATATTTTGTAAGCGTTTTTTACGGAAAAACCATTATAAACATCAGAGCATGCGACGGTGCGGACGGAAGAGCATACGCTGGAATCGGTCGTCATGCAAGGGATAGTTGCATCGACGTTTCCCAGAAATCCTGTCCCCCTTCTTCTTTTCTTTTTGCAAACGGTGTTCGATTTTTCCCGACCCCATTTTCGCGCCATGAATTCAAACCTGGTAGTGGAAATGATTGACGGTGGATTCACTCTTGGTTCGCTGATTGCCGGAGCAATACTCCGTTTCCAAAGCTATATGTTTCTCTTTTTTATCCTTGCCGTCGTCAACGGCGCCTGCCTCTTCCTGACGGTACCGCTTGCGGGAAAGAAAAAACCATGAACGCACCCTAACGTTGCAAAAGTCGAGGATGCCGCTCGTAAGATCCCGATTTCGGGGAGACCCAAGGCGTCAAGGGTGAAGCGGGCGGTGAATACTATTCTTCAACCGATTCTTCCTGACTTTTCCTTGACTTTGGATATGATTCCAAACAATTCATGAATGTAACCTAAAACTCATAATTTATAATTCCCAATTCATAACCTATGAACCGTGAACCCCTCTTCCAGAGGTTCCCCATAAAGTATCACCTCAAATGCTGCCCTATCATCTCCTGACAGGATCATTTCTGTCCTTTTGGGAATAAAACCTTCATTACAAATTCTGAATTGGGGGTATCCACTTAACTCAGGTTATCGCAAATTACCACAATATACTGTGGTTAGACACTGCTGTCGCGCAAATGGTAACATCTTATAAATTCAATAAGTTATAGACCATATTTTAGTTGGCTATTTTTCTTTTGACGCTACTATTCGAGTAATCTCAACTGGTTAAAGTGTTATTCCAAAACCTTTCCAAGTTGATACTAGATGTAGGGGTTACCTGAGTAAAGGAGATACCCCCATTTTCCTTCTCAACCTTTTTTATTTTTGGTATTTAAGCGCAAGATACCCGTAAAATCATATAATCACTTGTTCTGTGCAAAATAATCTTGAAATGGATCTCATATTAACATACAATTGAGTCTCATTTGGAGGTGAAATTATGAAATTTTTAAGTGTAAGGGATCTAAAAACAAAGTCATCACAGGTATGGAAAGATCTTCCAGGTCAAAAAGATATGGTCATTACCAGCAATGGAAGACCCATCGCAATACTTTCATCAGTAAATGAGAACAACCTGGAGCAAGTTTTGTCAGCCTTTCGACAATCGCGTGCAATGGAAGCTGTGACCTCAATCCAATATGAATCCGTTCGTAAAGGGACGGATAAAATTACCCTGGAAGAAATTAATAATGAAATAAAGACAGTTCGTTCAAAACGTAAAAGATGAAAATTGTCATAGATACAAATGTACTGGTTTCCGGACTTCTTACTCCTTTCGGAACGAGTGGTGAAATTGTCCGCATGGTTTCGGCGGGGAAGCTTCTTTTGCTTTATGATTCGCGAATGCTACTAGAGTATCAAGAAGTTCTTCATAGATCAAAATTTCAATTCGAGAAGGGACAAGTTGACTTACTCATAGACTATATCATAAAGAACGGCCAAGTAGCCCCAACCAGTCCATTGAAAAATATTCTACCTGATCCAGACGATGCCCCTTTTCTCGAAGTAGCCATTGGTGGAGAGTCTGAATGTCTAGTTACCGGAAATAAGATTCATTATCCACGAAGATTCAGGGAAGATATAAGAATATTGTCACCAACCGAATTCATAAATTTCTATCGTAAAGTCAAAGATAACACAGAACCAAAGCTTTGAGCAGGACGCTCCTATCGTCGCGCCTCTTAAGCTACCCGTTCGATTACTATGAAAAAGTATACAATTTCAATACTGATTGTTTTATTGGCAGTATTTTTTAATACCGCAGAATCCAGCCGGATAAATGATTTTGTGGAAGCTGCTCGAAGTCAAATAGGCAAGACTTGCATATATGATTCCAGCTATCGGGCTATAGATTACCCTAATGGCGACGTCCCAATTAACAAAGGTGTTTGCACGGATGTTATAATACGTGCTTTACGAGTCGCATACGATTATGATCTTCAAAAACTCGTACATGAGGATATGAAGTATAATTTTTCTAAATATCCTAAAATATGGGGGCTGAAAAAACCCGATAGAAACATTGATCATCGACGTGTTCCAAACCTCCAGACATTTTTTGAAAGGAAAGGGTGGGCATTACCCTTGTCTAACCAAATCGCAGGATTTCAAGGTGGGGATATCGTTACATGTATAGTACCACCACAGTTGCCACATATGATGATTGTAAGCGACCGGTTCAGTAAAAACAAAGTGCCCCTTGTAATACACAATATTGGCTCTGGTACCCAAGAGGAAAATCTTTTATTAGAATTTGAACTAACCGGGCACTACAGAATTAAAGGAATCAAGGCGCTTAACTCAGACGGCTAGTACTGGGCCGTTTTGACCGGCAGCGCAGTTAACACAATTGCGAGCTTTCTGGATGGCACTTACTGTTAAACCGCCGCTGGTTACCTCCACGTTATGTGTTGTAGGGATATTTCATGGATTATGAAATTGTTAATATTGAACCCCTGAGCTGCTCTGGCCTTGCTACTCAATTAACTACTTCGCAAGATAGGAATTTCAATATAATTAGAAAGCATTGGCAGAAATTTAATCGTCTATTAGAGATCAATGGTGTTAACCAGGGAAAAGGATGGACCAAATTTGGAATCACCAGAAAAGTAGATGGGAAATACTTTTACATCACAGCAATTCCATTTGGTCATGTGGTTGATGATTTTGTAAAGATAAGCATCAGTGGCGGTAGTTATTGTCGATTCAGTCATGAAGGAAATATGCGGCTAATAAAATCAACATTTCTACAAATCTATAAGCAAATTCTTCCGGCGTCAGGACTTACCCTGAATGGAAATAGGGAACTAATTCATTATGAACAGTATGATTATAGATTTAATTGGAATAGTCCTGATTCTGTCATAGATATATATGTGCCATTTGATAACAACACATAAGGCGCTCCAGCCGACGTCGGAGCTAACGCGCCGCCTCGGCTGAGCTTGGGCGTTCGGCGGAGTTCTACACAACCATCAGATTGAATAGGAGATCAAACATGAGCGAAAATGAAATTACAGCACTCTTCGATGAGTGGAATAGCACCCTCCAAACAGGAGATCCCAAGAAAGTCACAGCTCTCTATGAAACCAACGGCATTCTGCTTCCGACCGTGTCCAATAAGGTTCGCCACAACCACGGAGAAATCGAGGACTATTTTGTCCATTTTCTTGCCAACGGGCCGGTGGGCAAAATCGATGAGGAAAACGTCCGCACTTTCGGGCAGCTTGCCATCAACTCGGGCGTCTATACCTTCACCTTCAAAGATGGATCCGCCGTGCAGGCCCGGTTCACCTTCGTATACCGGTGGAATGGTGAGCGCTGGATGATTGTGGAGCATCATTCTTCACGAATGCCGGAATAACTTAAACCCTGGACATCGACTTAACCCTAACGTTGCATAAACCTTCGGTCCAAAAACGCTACGCTCGCGCTATATCAGGCCATCAAGAAAGGCCGGTCCATTTTCAAGACTGTGTCCTATGTTCAATACGCTTTCATCCTTGAAAACGGCCCAATCCCGCCTTCTATTGGGCCATATGACACTCATTACGGGTTCAAGCGGCTCCAAAATCGTGTCTGCGGCGGCATTAGTATAGGCTTGAGTCTCTGAAGACTGGCCGATCCTTGCAATTGTGCCTTGCGAAACGGCGCACAAATTCTCCTTACCATCACCTACCACGAATACATCACAACGGCAAACAGCTTGGGTCTTGCTCGAGTGGATGACTGTTGCTCTGGCAATCAAAACGGTCCCCATAGCGGGCCTTAGATAATTGATCTTGTACTCTGAGGTGACAACCGCTGGACCAAGAACACTTCCCCCCGCAAACGTAAGCGCGTTATCTGCGGCGTAACTGATCACACCACCGTGCACAAAGCCGTGCTGCTGTTTCAGTTGAGGTGTGATTGAGATGGTCAGTTCAACCCGTCCCTGCGAAAAGCCTGTTAGTTCTGCGCCAACAAGCGCACTAAAAGGTTGTGACGCCAGTGCCTGTTTTCCTAACTGCAAAAAGTCATCCATTCTCGACCTCCAAACCCAAGAAAAAGCATAATGCCCCCATATCCCCCCAGGATATAGCCCGGACATCTTCATCCCATTGTTAAAAGATTTTCCATATTGTTGAACGCTTTACCCCAACATTGCAAAAGTCGAGGATGCCGCTGGGACATCCCGCATCATCGGGGAGATCTTAGTTGTCGAGAGTGAAGCTGTAAGGTGAAATGGGTGCCCTCCACATGTGCCGTCCTCACCGCTGTTGAATGCCCTCGGCAAGTCGGCTCTCGGCCACGCGGGTAATGGCCGCCTTTACATGCGGATTTTCTTCTATGAGCCGTCGGAAATCTTTCACACCCAGGACCAGGAGACGGACCTCGGTGATGGAGATGACTGTGGCAGTCCGCTCCATGTCCTTCAACAAGGCTATTTCCCCGAAATACTGCCCTGCCGTGAGATGGGCCGGTCTGGGGCTTATCTCCACCTCCACATCTCCCTCCATGATGAAGAACATGGCCTGGGCAGCATCTCCCTTTCGAACAATGACCGTGTCGGGGGGAATGATCTGGGAAGTCAGAAGTCGTGAGATCTCACCGATGGCGTTGGCATCCAGACCGGAGAAAAGGGGCATCTGGGCCACGGTCTTCCATGTCACTATAAAGTCCCGTTTCCTCAGTTCCTTGGCAAAGCCCGTGGCAAGTATCCCCGCAGGCACCGCAAAAACCGCTATGCCGATGAGCATGAGGAAACCGGCCAGGATGCGCCCCGCCGGCGTATGGGGTGTCATGTCCCCATAGCCCACACTCGCAATGGTCACAATGCTCCACCACAGGGTATGCGGGACAGACGAGAAGACCTCGGGTTGGCGCGGGGATTCCACGATGTATATCACCCCGGATGAAAAGATGAGAACGACAATCAGAACAATGAGGGCGGCCAGAAGGGAACTGGCTTCATTGCGGAAAACCGAGATGAAGAGGCCAAGACCGGGCACAAACCGGGCCAGCTTGATCAGGGAAAGAAAGGAGACCATCATGAGGCACGAATTGGGGACGACAAACAGAAAACTGAGCCAGAAGGGAACGATTACGAGAAAATCCACCACACCAAGGAAAGAAAAGGCGTAACGGCAAAGTGCCCTGAACGGCCGCTCCAGGGACCCCATGGGGGCAACCCAAAGGCGCACCACATATTCCAGGGTAAAGACACAGAAGGTTCCTAACTGAACGGCCTTGAAAAGCGTAGCATAGGATTGGGCCAGATCAGGGACTGTTGAAAGGATTGCCGCAAGAACAGCAAAGAAGATGGCGACAAGTATGAGGAGAAATGCGGGGTGACGCACCAGAGAGGGATCCCCTATCGGGGCAATGGTCCGGTAGGTCTCAGCACGCAAATCCAGGCTCATAAGCAAACACCTTTCGTCTTGTTTGGGCCTTCCTTCCGTCAGCGTGAGAACGCTTCCATCTCACCCTGCAGTCTGGCCCATCAAAACGGCCGCTCGGGACGGGTTCTGTTAGATGCAATGCCAAGCACAGCTCACCCAGGCATCTTTCTATTGGTTATACGGGGCAATTATATCATTTCACTGACTCAAAGGCAACTCTGAAAAAGGGATAAATCGGCCACCTGTTCGGCAATTCTTTCCTCCCGTGTCTTGAGGAACGACCTCGCGATATTATCGAATCCCTTAAGAAGGATGTCATACAAGCTTCTGATTTCATTGCAGAACCGTATTTTGCCACTCTCCAAATGGGAATTTTTTTGATACATCCCAGAGGGAGCTCTGAAACGTTTGATAAGCGACCAGACTCACGAATCTGAAACCTTGAACGGCACAAGCATAGCCCACCCTGTCCTGATCCGCAATAAACTGTTTCTCGCTTCCGCTCCTGGTCCGGATCACAGGGTCCACCCATATTTGCAAGCACCGCCGTCTCTCTTCGGAGTGGAGAATAAACTCCTGATAGGGTAAGTACGGCAGCGTACCCATACGATCGGACATTCCCCGGATGATTTCATCTTTGTGTCTTGAAACGAGTTCTTTCAGGTAATAGGAGGACATCACTGGTTAACCAAAATTTGAGGGCCAAAAAGCCCTTTTTTAAGGGATTGACTAACCTGTCAAGATAATAAATAATCCGATTCCAAAAATAATCACTTCTCTTTCTTAAGGAGTTCAAAGATGAAATTCAAGGCGCTTCTGGAGTCAAGGGCCGATGAGATCTCTGAAAAGCCTTTTGTTTACTTTCGGGATCAGGCTGATACCTTTGGCGATCTGGACTTGCAAGTCAACAAGGCAGCAAATGTGCTGAGGG
>Ga0307424_1000089_pt1 | contig 39583 bp, 41 predicted proteins | sample SalMarWE160320MG_FD_202157 | JGI IMG/M metagenome (GOLD analysis project Ga0307424, IMG submission 202157) | Salt marsh sediment microbial communities from the Plum Island Ecosystem LTER, Massachusetts, United States - WE1603-20 | ecosystem: Environmental > Aquatic > Marine > Intertidal zone >... | reverse complement strand
CGAGGCAGGTGCCAGAGTAAATCACCCAGTGTGTGCAGCCCGAGCTTGGAGAGGGTCTTGGCTGATTTTGGACCGATCCCCTGGACGGTCGTCAGCGGAGCACCCATCGCTGCCGGTGGACCGGCTGGTTCGGTTTCCTCGGCGGCCGCAGTGTCTGAAGTTGCTTCGGTTTCCGATTCCTGCTTGGGCTCTTGTTCGTTCACAGGCTCCGAACCATCGACGCGTTGGTCAGGCTCGTCTTCTGTTTGCTGCTCAACTGGGCTGTCAGCTTGCGGGTCCTGCTGCGGTTCAGGCGAGGGTGCTGGAGAGATTTCAGCTTCACCAGGATCGGGTACGGCGAATTCCATCGGTGGGAGATCAGGCGCTTCCTGTTGAAGCCGGCGCCATAATCCCTGCAGTACTTCCTGCCGTGACATGGGCGAGAGGCGGCCGTAATCCTTAAGCCTGCTGATTACGGCCTCAACGAGCGGTTCTGGGAGCTTCTCCTCGCGAGCCTCGGTTTGCCAGGGTTCGAGCATGCGGTCCAGGCCTCCCAGGACCGCACGGTTGTCATAATTGCGCTCTGCTTCCAACCGTAAAAACTTAACGAGTTTTGTAATCGCTTGATTCATAGCGTTAATATAAAGGGGATGGGGGAATTGTGCCAGATTCAGCCACGCGGCAGGCCAGCGAGACCGATTGACCGAGGCCCAACATGCGCGCCGATGACTGTAGTGACCTGGACGATTGCGGGTTCAACCCGGCAGGTGCTTCTGAGTTCACGGGCCATCTCGGCTGCTTCCTCTGGAATGCCGGAGTGTAATACCGCCAGGCGGTCGAACGGAGCCCAGGAGCGGGCCAGGTTGATCAGTTCGCTCCAACCTTTTCCCCAGGTGCGGGCTCTTCCTACCGCCTCGACCAGCCCATCACGCACCGTCAGCAGCATTTTGATGCGCAGCAGATCCCCAACTCCCGCCTTGAGCCAGCTGACCCGGCCGCTGCGCCGCAAGTATTCAAGCGTCCGAATCAGTGCGACAAGCTGGATCCGGTCGCGTGCGTCCCTGGCCCTCCGCAAGACGTCCTCCAACCCGGCTCCCTCGAGAGCTGCCGAGGCAGCCTCGATCGCCTGCAAGCCCAATCCCATCGATACCTGTCCACTGTCGAAGAGTTCGATCCGATCGCCAAAAGATCGGGCGGCTTGAGCGGCTGAGTTCAGCATTCCGCTCAAACGAGCTGCAACATGGATAGAGAGAATGCGCTCGACACCTTCTTCGAAAAGCCGGGAATAGGTCTCCTGGAATACGACCGGAGAGGGAGCCGCGGTTGAAGCAGGCTGCGAGAAGGTGGGCATGCGCCGGTAGAAATCGGAGCGCGAAAGTTCGTGCCCGTCTTGAAAAGTGTCATTACCGATGACAAGGACAGCCGGCACGACATGAATGCCAAGTCCTTGTGCCTCCTCTTCGGGCACATCGGAGGTGCTATCGGTGACGATGCCCACTCTGCGCGTGGAGGACATCAGAGTGACTCACCCTGTGCTTCAAGCACGACCGCACCGAGGCTGTCGAAACCGACAAATGCTGAGAGGGTTGGGCCGTAGCACACTCGCGAAATTTGCGTAGCCGGGTAAAGCGTGTGCAGCCGTTCGTGGATCAGGAGCGTGTCCTCGGATGGCCGAACCTGCCCCTGCATGATTCCCAGCTGCTCAAGCCCCGAAAACTCGCAGACAAACTCGATCAGTTTTTCAACGGCCCGCAGGCGGTTGCGGACCTTTTCCATTGGTATCAGCTGCCCATCTTCCATGGTCAGAAATGGGATGATGCCCAGCATGTTGCCCAGGATCGCCTGGGAACGGGTGACAAGCTGATTGCGCTCGAGAAAGGAAAGATCATCGAGGAACATAACCATGTAAAGCCGTGTGATCATGCCTCGCACCATCCGGACGATGGAATCAAGACTATCCCCTCGTTCTGCCGCATGCGCGCTGGCCTCGACCAGGAAGCCCAGGCCGATCGAAACGCTCTGCGAATCGATGACCTGGATATCCATTCTCCCACGGTATTGTTGACTCGCCTGCAGTGCTCGTTGGTAGCTCTGGGTCAATGCGGAGGAGGTGTGAATGGATATGACTTGGTGCGTCTCGGCACCGAGCTGTTCATAAACGCGGGCGAATTCATCGACGGATGGGCACTCCACTAAAAGTGTATTCGAGCAGCCCTCGAGCAGTGGACGCACTTCCCCAAGGTCCAGGGCGGGGTCGTCCTGCACGTGTGCACTCCCGCAGGAAACGGTTAGCGGCGTGATGACAATCTTGTGCTTGTTGCCGAATTCCGGAGTTGAAAAACGAACGGAAGCATCAGTGACAATTCTAACCATACCGGCCGATCACTCGAGTGAGAGGATGAGTTGGTAATGAGGCTGGCCACCCTCCAGCACTTCGACTTCCTGCTGGGTGTATCGATCTCGAATCAAATCGGCCATCTGGTGGGCCGCGGCCGACGTCAGGTCAGCGCCGTAATAGAGGGTTATCAGCTCGCACTCAGCGGCATCGCCCTGATCGAGAGCACTCCATAGAACCTGCTCAAGATCGTCCCCGGAGCAGGCGAGTTTGCCATCAAGCAGGCCGATCGATTGGCCTTCTGTTACGTTCACACCATCGATCTCGACCGAGCGGGTGGCTGTCGTTACCTCGACAAAATGTATTTCGCCTAGGGCAGCAGTCATGGCTTTTACGGTGGCCTCGAACTCTCCGTCTGGTTCCCAGGCAAACATCGCTGCAATCCCCTGCGGGACGGAGACGCAGGGCAGGACGGCCACATGCTTTACCGTCAGCTCGGCCGCCTGCTTGGCGGCCAGGATGATGTTCTTGTTGTTTGGCAGCAGGACAATTTTATCAGTCGGCAGGTCTTCAAAGGAGGCCAGGATTTCCTGTGTACTTGGGTTCATGGTCTGCCCGCCCTCGATGATTCCTGCCACTCCTAGGCTAGCGAAAATGCGAGCGATACCCATGCCGGGTGCAACTGCGACGACCGCGATCTGATCCGGCACGACGGTCCCCAGGCGAATGTCATCAATGGCGTGCCTGGAATTGCGCTCAGCTATCTGCAGCATTAAATTCTCGATTGCAACCTTCGAAATGGAGCCCAGCGACCGGATGTAGTCGATCGGTTCGTACTCCCTCGCATCGGCTACATGGATGTGCATCCGGTACATCCCATCCCCCTCGCCGATTTGAATCGAGGTGCCGATTGATTCGAGTTTGCCATAAAAAGATTTGAGGTTTAGATCATCCGTCGGTTGGAAGTCGACAACAACCTCCCAGTCCTGGCCTGGTTCAATTCCGTCGAGCGAATCTTCCAGTGCGAGAGCACTCAAGGGTTGGACCGAAATAAGGGGTTGATCGAGCGGCTGGCGGTAGGCAGCCCGCAGGATGCCCTCCAGCAGGAAGAAAAGGCCTTTGCCCCCGCTGTCAACGACTCCGGCCTCTTTTAATATCGGGAGCAATTCGGGTGTTCGTTCAACGGATTCGTCGGCGGCTTGAACGACGGCTTCGAGGATTTCAAAGGTGGAGGTGGTGCCGTCCTTATAAGCATTTCTGGCACCGATGGCGATGTCCTTTGATACGGTCAGGATCGTCCCTTCAACCGGCCGCACCACGCCCTTGTAGGCTGTTTCACGCGCTTCCTGCAGCGCCTCGACCAGCGCCGCTGCATCCATCACCTGGCGGTCATCGAGTGAGCGTGAGAAACCTCGCCAGAGCTGAGAGAGAATGACGCCTGAATTCCCACGCGCTCCCATCAGCGCACCGTGGGCAATGGCATGTGCGACCTCGCCTACAGGACGGTCGCCAAGCTGCTCAACCTCGTCAACGGCTGATTGCATTGTCAGCACCATATTGGTACCGGTATCGCCGTCTGGCACAGGAAAAACGTTAAGCGAATTTACGACCTGCTGGTTGGTACGCAGCCAATCCAGGCTGGCCGTGACCATGTGGCGCAAGGCTGGGCCATCGATCGTCCGATAGCGCTCGGCCAGGCGTTCCTTGATCCTGGCTTCAATCCCGTTTGTTCTCTCGCTCATCGCTGGTCTCACCGTGGGTTAATCGGTGTCGCTGACTCTTAAACCCTGAACGTGGACGTTCACCTCGCTTACCCGCAAGCCAATTGCCCGTTCAACCTGGTAGCGAACAGCATTCGCCACGCTGGTTGCCACGGAGGAAATCCGGGTCCCATATTCGACGATGATATACATGTCAATGGTAAGGAAATCCTCAAACGCTTCTACTTCTACGCCGTGAGTCGGATCATAGGCGATCGCATGGGCGATGCCGTCGACCAGGTTCTTCGCAGCCATGCCGACCACGCCATAGGATTGGATGGCCGCATAGGAGGCGATGGTCGCGATGGCGCGCGGCGAAATCGTGATTTTGCCATGGTTTGTTGTTTCGCCTGTCATGGTTCCGCCTTTCGAAACATCTCCATTGATGGACTACATGAGATGTGGTAACATGTTCGACTGTTCATGTTGGAAATCTCGTTAAGGTCAGGAAGGACCTTTCAATGGCAAAGTGCGAAAATTGTGGCAAGACAACCACTTTCGGACAAAACCGCAGCTTCTCCATGAAGGCGACCAAACGTAAGTTTAAGCCCAATCTACAGAAAGTACAGGTCATGGAGAACGGGCGCATGGTTCAGAAAACGCTTTGTGCCAAGTGCATCAAGCGAATTGCTCGCGTCTAATAAGTCATACCAGATAACCAGGTTTCGCAAACCGAAGAGCCGTCCAGCGGGCGGCTCTTTCAATTCCCTAAGCCTGGCGTAGGGAAAGTGCGTCACGCAGCGCCTGGATTCCGGCACGGATTCCGCCCGGGTGCTGGAAAATTGCGCTCGCAGCGACGAAGACATCAGCGCCGGCGTCGTAGCATAGTTTCGCGGTTTCAGCTGTAATTCCACCATCGACCTGCACATGAGTCTGGAGACCAGCTTTCTCAACCATTGCGCGTGTCCGGCGGACTTTATCGGGAGTCCTCTCAATAAATGACTGCCCGGCGAAGCCGGGGTTGACTGACATGACCAGGATCAGGTCGGCTAGAGGCAGCAGCTCCTCAATCATGGATAGCGGCGTGCCAGGATTGATCGCCAGTCCGTTGGATAATCCGCGTTCGTGAATCCTTGTCAGATCCGCATGCGGGTGGCGTGTGCTCTCCACGTGCACGGTCAGCGAATCGGCGCCGGCCGCTGCAAACATATCCAGATAGCGCCCGGGATCATCGATCATCAAATGGACGTCGAGATGGGCATCCGTTGCCCGGCGGCAAGCTTCCACGATCGGGATGCCAAAGCTGATATTCGGGACATACTGGCCATCCATAACGTCAAGCTGGAACCAGTTAATGCCTGCTTCGACACACTGCTGGATGGCATCACCAAGCTTCAAGAAGTCTGCAGAGAGGATCGAAGGAACCAGGATGAACGGCTTGGACATGGCGTCAATCATACCGTTCGGGTAGTGAATTTACAAGGTATCGACGAGCGAGGGACTGCAAGATCCAGGGGGTAAAGAACCGTTTCGCGACCAGTGAGAATCGTAGCTCGTCAGGCTGAACCTTCGGTGGCAAGCTGGCCACAGCCGGCTTGAATCTCGATCCCTCGCCGCACCCGGACCGTGGTTGATATGCCGTAAGCTTCGAGTAGTGCCTGAAAACGGGAAACATTTTCATCCCTCGAAGCCAGCCTGTGATAGCCGCGGGTTGGGTTGAGCGGGATGAGATTGACGTGACAATTCATGCCGCGCACCCAGTCAGCCAGCGCTTCAGCCTGCCCCGGGGTATCATTGACACCCTCAATCAGAGCCCATTCGAAGGTAATCCGCCGCTTTGTACGCTCGACGTATTCTCGGCATGCAGCCATGAGCACATTCAACGGGTAACGCCGGTTGACGGGCAGCAGGCTCTCCCGCAGGGCGTCGGTTGCTGCGTGTAGCGAAATTGCCAGATTAACCTGAGAATTCAGGCGCGTGAAGCGTTCGATCATCGGCACCAGGCCGACGGTTGAGATCGTGAAACGCCGGGCTCCGAAATTGAAACCATCCGGATCATTCAGGATGTCTATGGCGCGCAGGGTGGCGTCGAAGTTATGAAATGGTTCTCCCATTCCCATGACGACGATATTCGTTAAGCGATCGGCATCCTCTTTCAGGCGCCGCGCGAGGTGCAGAACCTGTTCCACGATCTGACCGGCAGTTAAATTACGCTGGAACCCCATCTGACCTGTAGCGCAAAACACACAACCCATGGCGCAGCCGGCCTGGGTGGAGATGCAGGCCGTCCGACGCCGTTCATAACGCATCAGCACGGCCTCAATTGAGGGCCCAGCATCGAGGCGATAAAGCACCTTCTCCGTCGCACCATCTTCAGAGTGGACGGAGGCGGTCTCCTGCAGCGAAACAAACCGGAAGATATTCTTGAGCGAGAGCCGCAGCTCAGCTGGAAGGGTATGAATCTGGTCCGGATCCATCGAGAGCTGCCCATAGATCCCCTGCCACAGCTGGCGAGCGCGGTAGGGTTCGCCCCCGAGCGATGTGACCGATTCGACCAGCTCGTCGAGAGTCAGGTCATAGACCAGCGTTTTCTCAATCGCCATATACCGCTCGAGTGAGGGCTGGAAGGTCCTCGAAGATCCAATCCGGTTTGATGGGATCCTGCTGTGCTTGTTCTGCGGTCGTGACCCCAGTAAGCAGCAGCACGCTCGGCATACCCGCTCGCTGCGCACCGAGGATATCCGTTCCCAGCCGATCGCCGATCACCAAGATCTGGTCCGGCGGCAGGGCAAGCAAGTGAGCTGCCTGCTCAAACAGCAGCGGCTCGGGTTTTCCGATGATGACTGGATCGACTCCGGTTGTTACCTGGATCGCGGTCACAAAAGCACCATTGCCAGGCGCCTGGCCCTGCTCGAGAGGGAAGCTCGGATCGGGGTTGGTCCCGACAAAGAGCGCGCCTCGCTCGATTGCCAGTGCGGCTTGGGTTAATTTGCCCCAATTGACCTCCCGGTCAAACCCAACCACGACGACCTGCGCGCCGTCGGCGCTCTCAAGCACCTGGAAGCCAGCCTCGGTCAGCGCATCACGCACGGCTCGTTCACCGATCGGGTAGACGCCGGTCCCAGCCTCGAAACGTTCTTTGAGATACGCTGCGGTCGCAGTGGCAGAACAGAGCACTTCCTCCGGCTGGATGAGAACTCCGATTTGTCCAAGCCGTTCGACGACTGTGTGTGCAGTCACGGTCGAATTGTTGGAGACGAGCAGCGGGCGCTTATTGAGTGAACGCAGCGCTTCAAAGAAATCTTTCACGCCTGGCAGCCATACTTTGCTTCGCCAGAGGACACCGTCCATGTCGATGATGTAAGCCGGGAAGGAGGAGGGATCAATCATAAGCTCTCTTTCGTTCAGGTTGTTTAAAACATTACTTCAGGACAATCCCTAGTTATAACATTATCTCGATTGGGGGTATGAGAGCGAGGCGGACGCTAGCGGCCGAATTTCTGCAAGAGGTAGGTGTAAACAGGTTTGTCGATCCAACCGGCTGCGACATCCGTACGTTCTTCGAAGTTCTCGTTTCCAATAAAGTGTGCAAAGGCTTGCTTGAATGCAGGCTCATCGATTGCAGCAGTTTGCTCGAGGTAGTCCTGCGCCACGAGGATCGTTCTCAGGCTGGTGAGGACTTCGCCCTCGATCGCCAGCCGATCAGCGGCTTCGCTTTCACCGAAGTAGAGCTCATGGAGATTGAGTAATTCGGCCAGGCGTGGTACGGGGTCCGGATGGTCGTCGACCCGGTAGTCGATCCAGCGATCGTTTAATCCACCGTAGCCTGCATCTGCGCGGGCGACATAAACCGCAGCACTCTGTCTGCCACGGCGGTCACCACCAGTACGGTCACCGGCGAGCAAGGCCGCCAGCAGACGCAGCGGCAGGTCGCCTTCAGCCCCTTCGAAGGCGGTGGCCATCGCCTGAACGACCTGTTCTCCGACCAGGATGTTGCCCTGAACGCAGTAATGATCACCGGTCCGACCGCCAGCCCAGTCATGGCAGCCTTCACCGGTGTAGGTTGCTGCTGCGCCAGATGCGTCGACCAAACCGACCTGGCGCTGGGCAGCGTCCTCATCGTCAGCGAGCAGGCGGTCGAGCGTGTCACTGGCGCTCATACCCGAAGCCATTAAATCGAGCCCGTGGGGGCCGAAAGAGGTGTTGGCATAGGATTGGGTCGCCACTGCCCCGGAGCCTGCCCGGACCCAGGGCACGACAGCCCCGACCGCCGGGAATTTGCTAGCAACAGCCACGCCCCAGGCTTTAGAGGCCGGGTCGTAAGCTGCGATCGAAAAAGTAGAGGGGTAGGGCATTAGAGCTGGGCGCAGGCGTGATCAGGCGGCGTCGGGCAGGCTTTCATCGCCGATGTTGAGCTGCTTGTCTTTTTCATCGAATAACAGCGGACGGCTGGTGCGCAGTATCGCGGTTTCCGTGACCACAACCCGCCGGATATCAGGCCGGGAGGGAATGTCGTACATCACGTCGAGCAGTGCGCCCTCGATCGTCGAACGCAATCCCCGGGCACCTGTTTCACGCTGCAGCGCCAGCTTGGCGGCCGCCTGGAGGGCTTCCTCTTCGAACTCCAGCTCCACTTGATCCATCTCAAATAAACGCTGGTACTGCTTGACGAGAGCATTACGTGGCTCGGTCAGGATGGAGCGCAGGGCGGCCTCGTCGAGGGCGTCGACGCTGGTAGTCACTGGCAAGCGGCCGACGATTTCGGGAATCATGCCGAAATGCATCAAGTCGTCCGGGGTGAGCATGCGCAGCAGCGCGCTTTCATCGGCGTTGCGAGTGTGGGTATCGAGAATCGTGCCGCTGAAACCGAGCTGGCCCCGCCGGCCGACTCGCTCGGCGACGATTTCCGCCAGACCGTCGAAAGTCCCGCCGCAGATAAAAAGAACATCGGTTGTATCGACCTGGATGAATTCCTGCTGGGGATGCTTGCGACCACCCTGGGGCGGGACGTTCACGACGGCGCCCTCGATGATCTTTAACAGCGCCTGCTGCACGCCCTCCCCGGAGACATCACGCGTGATGCTCGGGTTGTCGCCTGTCTTACGGGCGGTCTTGTCAATTTCATCGATGTAGACGATGCCGCGTTCGGCACGCCCGATATTGAAATCCGAAGCCTGGAGCAACCGCAGCAGGATGTTCTCGACATCTTCCCCGACGTACCCGGCTTCGGTCAGAGCGGTTGCGTCCGCGATGCAGAAGGGGACCTCCAGGCTGCGCGCAAGGGTCTGCGCAAGGAGTGTCTTCCCGCTTCCGGTTGGTCCGACAAGCAGGATATTGGCTTTTTCGAGTTCGACTTCAGCATGGCCGCGATTGGCGATGCGTTTGTAGTGATTGTAGACCGCCACCGAGAGCACGCGTTTCGCCAGTTCCTGGCCAACGACATATTCCTCCAGGTTGCAGAAGATCTCCTGCGGTGAAAGGGTTGGTTTGCCGGAGCCTGTCAGACCGCCGGCCGGACGCGCGCCCTCACCTTCCAGGATATCGCGGCACAGGTCCACGCACTCATTGCAGATGAAGACACCCTCCGGGCCTGCGATCAGGCGGTGGATGGTGTCTTCATCACGATTGCAGAAAGAGCACCGCCGTTCGTCAGACGGTGGGTTCTCCTGGCGTTTCGCCATGGGTTAGCTACTCGTCTTTCTTTGACTTCTTCTTCTTCGCTTCTTCCCCATCATCAAATGTATCAAGGACGTGGTCAATAAGCCCATAGTCCTTGGCGGTTTTCCCGTCCATGTAAAAATCACGCTCGGTGTCGTGTTCGATTTCCTCACGCGTGCGGCCAGTGTGGCGCATGAGTATCGTATTCAATTCTTCCTTCAGGCGCAAGATCTCCTTGGCCTGGATCTCGATGTCGCTGGCTTGTCCCTGGGCTCCGCCCAGTGGCTGGTGCAGGTGGATTGTTGCGTGCGGCAGGGCGTAGCGCTTACCGGCCGTGCCTGCTGCCAGCAGGACGGTCCCGAAGGAGGCAGTGACGCCGACGGCGACGGTTGATATCGGCGCCCGCACCTGCTGCATGGTGTCGTAGATCGCCAACCCGGCGTAAATCTGTCCGCCGGGGCTGTTGATGTACATATTGATCTGCCGATCGGGATCTTCACGATCGAGGAACAGCAGCTGCGCCACCATCAGGTTCGATACCTGGTCATTGATTGGGGTACCGAGGAAGATGATGCGTTCACGTAGAAGCAGCGAATAGATATCGTAGGCGCGTTCACCGCGGCCGGATGATTCGATGACCATCGGGATAAGTGAGCGTGGGTCTTCGTATTCTGTCATTTCAGGGTTCCTCACTCCAGGTTTTCTGATTCGTCCTCGGCAGAAGCTTCCGCCGGGACAGGTTCTGCTTCGGCCAGTTCTTGCGTGGGTTCGAGTTCACTTACGCTATCCTGGTCAGCCTCATTCGGTTCTTCTGTCGTTGTTCCGGCTTTTTCAGCAGGCGGCTCGATCTGCTCGCCGCGTGCAATTGCCAGCAGCCGCTCGACGGCCTTTTCGGTCAGTAAATCGAGAGCGACACGCCGTCGGCCGGCATCGGATTGGAACGCTTTTCGCAGTTCCTGCGTTCCTTCTGCTCCAAGCGGTTCAACGATGCGTTTGATCTCGTCCTCGATCTCGACATCTTCAACATCAAGGCCTTCCTGATCGACGATTTCTCCCAGGATCAACCCGCGCGCGATGCGTTCGCGAGCGTCGGGTTCCAGCTCCTTGCGCAAATCATCGAGCGATTTGCTCTCGACCTTAAGATAGTCTTCCAGTGTCAGGTTCTGGCTGTGCAGGCGGACGCTTAAATCACGAAGCAGTCGCTCGGTTTCTTCCTCGAGCACCGCCGGCGGGTAACTGACACTGGCCTGTTGCACTAACTGTTCCACGACCTCTTCGGTATATTCGCCTTCTGCATCCCGTTCGGCCTGCTTCTGCAGGCTCTCGCGCAGTTTAACGCGCAGGTCGAGCAGACTCTCAAATTCGCCGATCGTCTTGGCCAGGTCATCCGACCAATCAGGAACGAGGCGTGATTTGACCTCCAGGCATTTCAAGTCGAAGCGAGCCTTGCGGCCACGAAGGTCTTCAGCCTGGTAATCATCAGGAAATGTATATTCAAAAGACCTTTCTTCCCCAGCGCTCAAGCCCTTCAGGTGCTCATAGACGCCTTCGACGGGAAAATCGGTATCCTCTTCAACCAGAACCGAAACGCCTTTCGTATCCAGCAAGCGTTTATCCTCTTCACTCCCGTCATCGACCAATTCGCCATACGCATCCAGCACGACAACATCACCATCCTGCGCGGGCCGTTCCGCTGGTTCAATCAGAGCTTGCCTCTGGCGTAGCTCTTCGAGCGCTTCTTCCAGGGCTTCATCGGTGACCTGGGGGGCTTCGTAAGGAACCCGTAATTCCCGGTACGCGCCCAGCTCAATCACGGGTGCGAGGGGGACGGTGAAGCGCAAAGTGAGCGGCTCGCGGCTGACAACTTCGTTGAAGACACCCGGGGCATAGGGCTCGAGCTCGGTTTCCTCGAGCGAAGTGCGGTAGATCTCCTGTCCGAGCGTATCGAGAGCTTCCTCGAAGATCGTCTCCTCACCGAACTTGGTCAAAACGACCTCGTACGGGGCTTTTCCAGGGCGGAACCCGGGAATCTTGGTTTCCTTGCTCAAGCGCCGGGCCGTGCTCCGCATCGCCTGCCGCAGCTGATCGTCCGGGACTTCAACGATCAATTCAACCTGCCGCTCCTCAAGTTCTTTGCTCTCAATCTTCAATGACGTATCCTTCCAGCCAATCCTGCTGAGAATTCGATTAAGAAATGGCTTGATCGCATGTGGGGGATCAAGCCAGAAGACCTCCGCCGAGTGGGGAAGGAGGGACTTGAACCCTCACGCCCGAGGGCACGTGATCCTAAGTCACGCCTGTCTGCCAATTCCAGCACTTCCCCGGTGGAAAAGATTATATCGTCCGCCAGAGGGGGTGTAAAGGAAAGCCTGGGAATATGGAGCTCAACCAGACAGGGCCGTGACCAGCTCCCGGCAGAACGCAGGGATATCTTCGACGACACGACCCCAGACCTGGTTGCCATCGCGAAACGCTGGCTCATCCACCCAGGCCGCCCCGGCATTCAGCAGGTCGTCCTTGATCCCCTGCGAGCCGGTCGCCCGATGTCCGGCGACGATGCCGGCCGAGATGCCAACCAGCCCGGCATGGCAGATCATGGCGACAACTTTCCCTGCTTGATCGAGGGCACTCACCAGCTGCTTAATGCCTTTATCACGCCGCATCCGGTCTGGAGCCCAACCACCGGGAATCACGATGCCATCAAATTCACCCGGATCAAGCTGCGCGGCTTCCCGTTCGATTATTGCCTGGAGGCCACCGGACTTGCTCGTGACCACCCGGCCAGCGCCCTGGCCAGCGACGACGACCTGGGCTCCTTCTTCGACCAGCCGCATATACGGAACCCAGAACTCGAGGTCCTCGAAGCCTTTATCGACCAGTAAGATGACGTGTTTCCCTGCCAATTTCATTCGCGCCTGCCTTTCCGTACCGGGTTAGTCCCATTCTACCCGCAGCCACAAGGTTGGGGGCCGCGGTGGATAAACCGTTTGCAGGTGTCTTAAAGGGAATTCTTGATTCAGCCTGGGTGCTGGATCTCGAGTGCTTCCAGCGTTTCACGCAGCTGGGCCATGTGGAGCCAGTCGTGTTCCGTGGCGATTTTCATCAACTCGTGCAGCGTGGTCGGGCCTAGCAGCGTGTGGCGTGCAGCCCGTTCCCAGGCATTCAGGTCGAGGGCTGAGAGCCTGGCGATGGTCTCCATTCGAGCCTGCGAAAAATCGTCCAGCGTCTCCGGTCCATCCTGTTCGAGGTACGCGCGTTCGGACGCCCAACGATCGGTATCAAAAGCGGGCAGGTGCGGGTCGTTGCGGGAAAGAACGGCCTCGAGTCGCGGCAGGTTCACTTCCCGCTCGACATCCCGCAGGTGGGCAACGATCTCGACCGGGGCCCACTCATTTTCGACCGGCCTTGACCTCCACGCCCCGGCGGGCAGGTCAGCGCAAGCTTCGAGCGTCGCTGCCAATACTGCCCGCAGCCGGGCCAGCAGGATGTGTGTGGGGGCGCTTTTCAAGGTTTCCTCTGCCGCCAGGCCGGACTTCAACACAAGTGGCAGACCGGTGAGCGGACCACTCGCGATACATGGATCGGGAATTTCCCCGGCCCGATCGACGGCGAGGCCGAGTGCCGCAGCCTGGTTATCAACCTTGGATAGACCAGCGCCAACCTGCCCCGAGTTCGACTCTTCACCGATGTAATAAACCGCCATGCCCAGCGCTGCTGCCGGGTGGATATCACGTTCCAGATCGTCACCAACCATAACCGCTTCGGCGGGTTTCCGGCCCAGGCGGGCGAGAATTTCGGCGAAGTACTCGGGATTTGGTTTTGCGAAATGCGAGTCTTCGAAAGAAGCAATCAGCGTGAAGTTCACATCTTCCGGGGGCAATCCAGCCCAGCGCAGGCGCTCTTCGATTGCAAGGCGCGGGAAAAGCGGATTGGTCGCAATGACCACTTCGTATCCCTCTGCGAGCAGCTCGTCCACAACTCCCGGCACAGCAGGGAAAGATCGGGTGTGCTCCCGCAGACGAGGGAATTCGGTTTTGTAAAAACCTTCGATCGTGCCGGCCATCTCGCTCGCGTCAAGCCCCAGAGCTGGATAGAAGTGCTTCGAGAAAACTTGCTCGAGCGTGAGGCGTGGATCGAGATTTGCAATCATCGCCTGTGTCCCGGCGATGAGTTCTTGCAGCATCTTTTCCGTGTCCGCGTGGTGAGCGAGGTAATCTCCAAGAAGCTTAAAATACGCCGGCAGGAACTGCTCCATCTTGTTTTCGAGCAGCGTATCGTCCAGATCGAGCAGGACTGTCCGGATCATCCATCCTCCGGGCTGAGGCTGAAAGTGGGGATGTCTCGATGACACTGGCTGCAGCCGATCTCGGGCTCTTTCACATCCTCGAGAGATTTGGTGCAGAAGGCTGACACGCGCACCCGCCGGTGGAGGCCTAGAAAGCCAGAGACGACGCGCGCTTCGAGAACCATGTCAGGGCAGGCGTTCGCCAGCAGGATGCGCGGCACAAGACATTGTGAGCACAAGTCGGAAGAGTACGTCCCGCCGCCAGGGGTGCGGTCGATCAGCCGGCATTCTTGCTGATGGCGGCCGCGCTGGAAGTCCTCGTAGTAGAACGGGCATTCGGTTCCGGCGGGAGTGATCATGCGTCCGCTTCTGAGGTGTTCAGGCCCGCGTGAGGTATTCGCCGTTGCGTGTGTCCACTCTGATGGTATCACCCTGTTCGACAAACAGGGGTACCTGGACCTTAAGCCCGGTTTCTGTCACGACCTGCTTGTTCGCTCCGGTCGCCGTATCGCCTTTAACACCCATCTCGGCCTGAACGACCTCAAGATCGACGGCCGTGGGCAGCTCGATGTCAAGTGCTTCACCTTCAAAAAACGTCAACTTGACTTCCAGCCCTTCGGTCAGGTAATTAACCACATCCCCCAGTGTCTCTTCCCTCAGTGCGGGCTGTTCGTAACTTTCGGTATCCATGAAGTGGTACGCATCGTCATCCTTATATAGGTACTGGGCTACCCGGTAATCGAGCCGCACGTCCTGTACCCGATCGCCAGAAATGAAGGTCTTCTCGAGAACGGAGCCGGTTCGCAGATCCCGCACTCGGGTGCGAATGGTCGCCTTCCCGCGGCCGGGTTTGTTGTGCTGGTATTCGATCACCTTGTACAGGCTACCGTCGTGTTCGAACGTAACACCATTTCGGAGTTCATTGACATCGATCACAGCAGTGTTTCCTTCTCGCTTATGGGGGATCCCAAGATGGGTCGATTATATTCCGCGTGAGCGATTACCGTCAATGAGAGCTTAGCGGCGGGGTTAGATGTTGAGCCAGCGCGTGGCGGCCCTTGGCAAATCGGCGAGGCTGGCAGCGCGCGTCGTGCAGCGTGGCAGCGATTCGATGAATGCACGGCCGTAGTTCTTGCTCAAAATGCGGCGGTCGAACACGACCACGATGCCGCGATCGGAACGGGTCCGGATCAAGCGCCCGAAACCCTGCCGGAAGCGCAGGATCGCCTCCGGAACCGTGTACTCGTCGAATGGGCGTTCGTAGGTCTCGGCCCGCGAGGCGATGATCGGATCACTGGGAACGTCGAAGGGTAGCTTGGCGATCGCCAGGACGGAGAGCGCCTCACCGGGCACGTCCACGCCTTCCCAGAATGACCGGGTTCCCATCAGGACCGCCTTCTGCGACGATTTAAACCCCTCCAGCAAAGCGTGGCGAGAGACGCCGCTGGTCTGTTCGTAGAGCTGAATACCAGCTCGAGCCAGCGGCTCGGAGAGGGCGTTGGCGGTGGAGCGCAAGTGGGCGTTGGACGTAAAGAGCACGAGCGTCCGGCCCTCGGTGGCAAGGACCAGCTGCCGCAGCCCAGCCTCCAGCGCCCGCTGGTAGGGCTGCCGCTGGACGGGCTCCGGGATATCGTTCACAAGGTAGAGCAGGGTCGAGGTCTCGTGGTCGAAGGGTGATCCCACGGCCAGCTCATCGGCGTCCGCTGCGGCCAGACGGCGGCGGATGTAGTCGAACTCCCCGGCAGTCGTCATCGTGGCGGAGGTCATGATGACCGATTCCTTTTCATGCCACAGGTAGCGTTCGACAAGTGGGCCAATCTCGAGCGGAGCTGCATGCAGCGACAGACGTTCACCAACGGAGGTGAGCTCGATCCAATAGATCATCCCGCTATCGGGCTCGAAGATCATTTGATCGAGCTGTGTGAAGATCTCGTCCAGACTGCGGCGGGCGATGCGGGCGGCAACAGCCAGGTTCTCGGCTGGTTCGATTCCAGCTTCGGCCAGGGTGTCAAGCGAGTCGCTCAGCGATGCGAGCATCTCAATCGTCGAGGCAAGCGGCGCCCGCATTTCCTCCCAGGCAGCTTCAACTTTCTCCCAATCGGGAAGTGTGCGTGTGGATGGAATCACGCGCATCGTCTGGCCGTACGTTCCAACCGGGCTGCCTTCACGTTGATTCTCAAGCAGCAGGTTAAGAGCGGTGAAAAGCGCTTGCGAGTGTTCCATGCAGAGCGTGATGCGGTCGGTAACCGCGCCAACAGACGATTGAACTTCGGCCAGATCTCCCGCCGGCAGGCTGCCACGTGCCAGGTCCAGGATCTGGCGCATCAGCCCACGACCTGTTCCGCCAAGATCACGCAAGACGCGCAGCACCTCCGATTCGGTAACCCGGAAACTCAAGCCATTCGTTGTGGCCGATTCGAGATGGTGCGCCTCATCGACAATCAGGTATTCGTATTCAGGCACGACCCGATTTCCGGTGGCGATATCGGCCAGCAGCAGCGCATGGTTTACGATGACGACATGTGCGTGTTCGGCCTGCAAGCGCGCCTTATAGTATGGGCAGGTGCCACCGGCGTGTGTAGCGCAGGTTTCCATGCTGCAATCCTCGCCCTCGGCCGACAATCGCGACCAGACCGCAGCTTCACCCGGGGGGAGATTTAATTCGCTCCGCTCACCGCTGCCATCGGCAGCCAGCCAGATCAGCAGCTTGGCGAGCACGCGCATCTCCTCCGGTTGGCGGGGACCGAGGCTGCGCAGCGCGTTGAACCGGCGTGGGCAGAGGTAATTCGCTCGACCCTTGAGCACCCCCGCCTGGAACTCCATTCCAAGGGCTAATTGCAGATCGGGAATGTCCTTGTGGATCAGCTGGTCCTGCAGGTTCAAAGTGTTGGTCGAGATCACAACCCGCTGGCCATTTTGGGAGGCCCAGTGGAAAGCTGGAACGAGATAGGCCATGGATTTCCCGGTGCCGGTGCCAGCCTCCACGAGAAGATGTCCGCTTTCGGAAAGCGCGTGCGCCACGGCCCGGACCATGCTTACTTGCTGCGGCCGGTTTTCATATCCCGGAAAGTGTTTGGCCAGCAGACCCCCGGGTTCAAACTCGGCCGCAATCTCCTCCACGTCGAGCGGGGTTGGGGGGTCGACTGGATTTAACTCACCCGAGGGGGGTTCGGCCGCATGAAATAACTCCAGCGGTGGGCTGGAGCGGGTCTCACCACCCTCAAGCAGCGACCGGTAGGCTTGATCGAAGACCCAGCCTGCGCCCCATTCGATTTCCTCACCCATGCGGGCGATCTCTTCGATTAGTTGGAACGGCACCTGGAGCAGCTCTTCGTAAAGCCGCAGGAAGACGGCCCGGGTTGTATGGGCGTCATCGAGCGCACGGTGTGCTTCCCGCACCGGAACGTGCAGTGCGGTTGCCAGCGATTGCAGGCTGTAGCGCCCGGCGCTGGGTCGCATGATGGAGGCAAGATCAAACGTATCAATCGTGGCATTGTATTGGAATAGACCGCGCACCTGCATGAAGGAGGTGTCGAAGGAGACGTTGTGCCCGAGGATTGGGTCGTCACCCACGAAGGATTCCAACTCGGAAAGGACCGCGGTGATGCGCGGGGCTGTCGCCAGCATCTCATCCGTGATCCCGGTCAGCTCGGTAATGAAGGGAGTCAGCGGATGGCCCGGGTTGACGAGGGTTGACCACTCGTCTTCAATTCGATCTCCTCGAAACCGAACGGCTCCGATTTCGATCACGGAATCTCGTTCCGGGTCGAGGCCAGAGGTCTCCAGGTCGAATGCGACAATCGGTTTCAGGGACATTGAAAGCGCATTATAGCATCTGGCCTCAGGCCGAGGATCAACCATGCTATACTGCTGGAGCCATGGTATGCTGGCCAGCACTCCAGACCCCGCTTGAATACAGGCAACGAATGCGCCCAATTGGTGTTAACTTTTATAAGTTCGGACAGCCTCGGGAGTCACGCGCATGACGCGCGAGTCGCTCGATGACCTGGCGCTGGCCGAGATCGCTGGCGATGACATGGAAGCGTTCGGCGAGTTGTACGAACGACATGTCCGGCGAATTTACAACTACATCTATTATCGAACCGGCAACCATCACGATGCAGAAGACCTGACGGCACGTGTGTTTCAGCGGGCGCTGCGTCATGTGGCGAACTTCGAGGATAAGGGCGTTCCGTTTACCGCCTGGCTGTACCGGATCGCTCACAACCTGGTCGCCAACTGGCATCGCGATCGTAGCCGGCGGCCGATGGTACCGCTCGACAAGCACGTCGCCGTCAGTGAGGTTGGTGAACACCCGGAGATCGAGGCCATCGCTGGCGAGGAGCAGGTCCAGCTTCTACGAGCGGTTCGCTCCCTACCGGATGACCGGCAGCAGCTGCTGATCTTGAAATTCGTTGAGCGCATGTCGAATGCGGAGATTGGCGAGGTGATGGGCCGGACGGAAGGTGCGATTAAAAGTCTCTATCACCGGACCTTGAGCACCTTGCGGGAAGAAGTGAAAAAACTGGACTCCGGTCTTGAAACCGGCGAAGCAGAACAAGAGTAGCATCCTGGCAGGCAAGGACAATGGCAGGGCGAAGCATGAACCGTAAACAAATCGAATCACTCCTGGCAGAGGTTCTCACCCCGGTCGAGCCAAACTCGCAATTCGTGCGCAGCCTGCGCGCACGCCTGGTTACATACCAAGGCGGGGGAGCGCTATCGCCGTGGATGATCCTGGCCGTCCTCGGAACGGCAATTCTGCTTGCCATCACATCTTTTGGGGTACTGCTGCGCTTCATCATCGGTTTGATTTCACTGTTCGGCTTGCTGGACAACCGCCGCCAATCGAAGACCGGGTCGCGCGCCTCCGTCTGATCCCAGCTCAGCTCACCTTCCTGAGAATTCACACAACTGCAGGGTCCGCTATCAACCATCCAAGTCTGTTTTTCGGATTCACACGCGGCGCCTGGCTAAAGCTGCACAGCGGTCCGTGATGGTTTCGCCCTGATTCAGGCCGCCCTCTCTGATCCGTTCGCGAAACAAAAAGGCGTGCCGGATGCGGCACGCCCTGGGTTTTGAGGGACGAAGCGTTTAGAATAGGCCCCAATCAGCACCCGCTCCTTCTTCCATCATGCTCGGATCCCACATTTCCATCCCGAGCTCAACCGTTGTCTCCTTGCCGATGGATTCGGAGGCCTTTTTGCGAGTCATGTCGAGCAGCGCCGGGCCGTATGGGCAGAATGGGGTGGTCAGGATCATCTTGAGCTGCAAATTATCGTCTTCGATCGAGGCCTCGCGAATCAAGCCGAGCTCGATGATGTTGAGGCCCAGTTCCGGATCGACGACCTCGCGCAGCCCTTCCCGCAGCGTCTCGGCGAGTTCCGGATGGGTGGAATCAGCTTCCCAGAGTGTTTTCGGGGTGGCCTCGGTCATGATTTGGTTCCTCCCAACGGGACACTGAATGCACAGTGGGCATCACCGTCCAGGACGCAGCGTACACGTTCTACAGGGAGAGAGAGTGCCTGGGCGATGAACGTCTGATCAATCATACACACTTCCGGGTGTGCCTGGCCAATTTGGTAGTACGGGCAGGTCAGCTCGCGAATCACGACTTCATCACCGCGCCGCTCAACCTGCGCATCAAAGCCTTCCTCGTCCAGCAGCTCGACCAGCCGGTTGAGCCGTTTCTCTAGCGGAAGATCTTTCAACTGGCCAGCGTAATCGCTGGCCATCGAGTCTGCGATACCGGTCAGCAGTCCTTCGACCGAGCCAACCGGCATGAGATCTTTAATCTCGCCCAGCAAGCGGTTCGTGAGGCGGAAATAGCGAGTGGGGAAGAGCTCATGAGCCTCTTCGGTCAGCGAGAAAACGTGGTGCGGCCGACCGACGCCATGGCGTACCTCTTCCAGTTCAATCAGGCTTTCGGCCTGCAAGCTTGAAAGATGGTGACGAACCGACACGGGAGAGATGCCGGCAGCATCTGCCAGGTCCTTCACCGTGCAGTGCCCGCGTGTTCGCAGGGTACGCAGGATCGTTGCGCGTGTCTCAGAAGCCATACAGCAGGCAGTATAGCACTCTGACGGTGGATCGTCAATATTTCTGATTTTTATCATGTTTATCCCGGTATAAGGGGCAATCATGCGGATAATATTTCTTATATTATTCACAATAATTGACGAAGTGGGGGTGCCCATGCTATAATCACCACCGTGTGCTGGTTGGACGCAGCGCATCTTTATCGTTGGAGGATCTTGCATGACGGACGCTTTAGAGATACGCAATTTACATGCCTCGATCGACGGCCAGTCGATACTGAAGGGGGTCGATCTGGTGGTGAAGGCCGGTGAGGTCCACGCCTTGATGGGGCCGAACGGCACCGGCAAGTCGACCCTGGCGAATGTGCTCATGGGGCATCCCTCGTACGAGGTTACGGAAGGCCAGATCCTTTTTAAAGGTGAAGATCTCATCGCGATGGCCCCGGATGAACGCTCACGAAAAGGCTTATTCCTGGCCTTTCAATACCCGGTTGCCATTCCGGGTGTATCCGTGGCGAACTTCCTGCGTTCGGCGGTCAACGCCCGCCGGCGAGCAGAGGATCCGGAAGATAAGGGCATCTCGATTCCTGAATTCCGCAAGCTGTTAAAAGAGAAAATGGATCTGCTCGAAATGGATCATGATTTCGCCGGCCGCTACTTGAACGATGGCTTTTCGGGCGGTGAGAAGAAACGGGCTGAAATTCTTCAGATGGCCACCCTCGAGCCCACGATTGCCGTCCTTGATGAGACCGATTCGGGTCTCGATATCGATGCGCTGCGGATTGTCGCCAGCGGCGTGAATGCGCTGGCCGGCCCCCAAATGGGGGCGCTGATCATCACTCACTATCAGCGCATCCTGAACTACATCAAGCCGGACGTGGTGCACATCATGCTTGATGGGCGCATTGCCGAATCCGGCGGTCCAGAGTTGGCTGAACATCTCGAGGAGCATGGCTACGATTGGCTGCGCGAGAAATCAAACGGAAAAACGGTAGCTTGAGCTGGTAGAGAGGGAGGCACATCGTGGCCACACCGTCTGACATCGAACACCTGAAGGGCATCGACCAATACAAATACGGCTTCAGCGATCCCGACCTTTCGGTTTACAACACCGGCCGGGGGCTTAATGAAGATGTCGTTCGCCAGATTTCAGCCATGAAGGGTGAGCCGGAATGGATGCTTGAGTTCCGCCTCGCGGCACTGGCGCATTTCATGGAGCGGCCGATTCCAACCTGGGGTGGCGACCTGAGCCAGCTCAAGCTGGACGAAATATTCTATTACGTCAAACCAGCCGAGAGCGAGGGGCAGTCTTGGGATGGTGTCCCTTCCACGATCAAGGATACTTTCAACAAGCTTGGAATTCCCGAAGCGGAGCAGAAGTTCCTGGCCGGCGTGGGCGCCCAGTACGAATCCGAGATGGTTTACCACAGCGTTCAGAAGCATCTGGAGGAGAAAGGCGTCATCTTCCTCAGCATCGAGGAAGGCCTGCGACAGCACCCCGATATGTTCCGTGAGTACTTCGGCAAAATCATTCCATACACCGATAACAAATTTGCCGCGCTGAACAGCGCCGTCTGGTCGGGCGGTTCCTTCGTGTACGTACCACCGGGTGTCAAGGTTGAGCTTCCGCTGCAAGCCTACTTCCGTTTGAACGTTGCCAACATCGGCCAATTTGAACGAACGATGATCATCGTCGATGAAGGCGCGGAGATGCATTACGTGGAGGGCTGTACAGCGCCAACCTATACGACCGACTCCTTTCACAGTGGTGTGATCGAGATCGTAGTCAAGACCGGTGCGCGCAGCCGCTACACGACGATTCAGAACTGGTCGAAAAACGTTTACAACCTGGTCACCCAGCGGGCGATGGTTTACGAGAACGCCTCGCACGAATGGGTCGATGCCAACATCGGCAGCAAGCTGACGATGAAATACCCCTCCTGCTACTTGATGGGTGAGGGCGCCCGGGGCGAGATTCTCTCGATGGCATTCGCCGCTGACGGCCAGCACCAGGACACCGGGGGCAAAGTCATACACGTCGCTCCGAACACAACCAGCAAGATTACATCCAAGTCGATCAGCCAGGGCGGAGGGCGAGCCTCCTATCGCGGCTTGCTGAAGATCCACGAAAACGCGCACGGTTCGAAATCTAACGTCGTTTGCGACGCCTTACTGCTTGACGAGAACTCGCGCTCGGATACGTATCCCTCCATTGAAATTGACGAAAATGAAGTGTCGGTCGGGCACGAGGCTTCGGTCAGCAAAGTTGGCGAACAGCAGCTTTTCTATCTCATGAGCCGCGGGTTGAGCGAAGAGGAGGCGATTACGATGGTCGTCTCAGGGTTCATCGAGCCGCTGGTCAAGGAACTGCCGATGGAATACGCCGTTGAGATGAACAGGTTGATCCAGCTGCAGATGGAAGGCTCAATCGGTTGATCGGGTACACCAGCAAGGAGAGGCAAAGCGATTCATGAGTTCACGCACCGTAACCAGGCGAAGTCGCGTCATGCACCGTACGACACCAACCGAGTTCGCGTTTACTGAAGATGATGTGCGCCAGCGTTCCCATGAGAGTGGTGAGCCAAGTCAACTCGCCGAACGGCGCCTGGAAGCCTGGCAGCGCTACACGGCGCTGCCGATGCCCGCAACGCGTGATGAAGCCTGGCGCCGAACGGATATCCGCTCGCTCCCAGCCGAGTCCTTAAGTCTCCAACCGGCCGACGATCGCCCGGTCGATCCTGAGTTGCTTGAGCCGCTGGCCGGCGACGAACATGGCTCACTGCTGGTCCTGCGGCCGGGGCACGAACCACACCTCGAAACAGAGGCCGATCTGACCCGCCAGGGGGTCATCTTCACCGATTGGTCGACCGCGCTGCGCGAGCACAGCGACCTGCTGCTCGAGCATATGGGCAAGGTTGTTTCCCCGGCCGATGGGAAGTTTGCAGCCCTGGCTGCGGCGATGGCGGTGGATGGGGCCCTGCTTTACATCCCGCCCGGGGTGCAGGTCGAGCAGCCCCTGCACACGGTTTTCTGGACACCCGGAGTGGGAGGGGCAGCCTTCACCCGGGTGCTGGTAATCTTGGGGCAGGGAGCCTCGGCGACATTTGTCTATGAAGCCGCCTCGCCGACGGAAGCAGCAGGCAGCGCGCTGCATGCTGCGATCGTGGAGCTCAGCATCGCACAGGATGCGCAGCTGCGGTTTGTCGAGCTGCAGAACCTGGGTGAACATACCTGGAACTTCACGCATGAACGTGCGCACATCGAGCGCGACGGGCGGATTGACTGGATTTTTGGGGCGGTGGGCTCGCAGCTGACGAAGACCTTCAGCGATCTCGACCTGGCAGGTGAGGGCTCTGAAGGGCGCATCTCAGGCTTCTACTTCGCCAGCGGGCGCCAGCACCTCGATCATGATACCCAGCAGAACCACCTGGCACCCAATACGACCAGCGACCTGCTCTATAAGGGGGCGTTGGTCGAGCACAGCCGTTCGGTCTGGCAGGGCATGATCTACGTTGCCCCGGGTGCTCAGAAGACCGATGGCTACCAGGCGAACCGCAACCTGTTATTGAGCAAGAATGCGCGCGCCGATTCGATCCCCGGCCTGGAAATTCTGGCCAACGATGTGCGCTGCACCCATGGGGCGACGGTCGGGCAGCTCGAAGAGGAACCGATTTTCTACTTGATGTCACGCGGCTTGCCTCGCCCGGAAGCAGAGCGTATGGTTATCGATGGATTTTTTACACCCATAATGGACCGCATTCCGTTCGAGCGGGTGCGCGAAAGATTTAGGAAGATGATCGACGCGAAACTTGGCGTCAGATCCTGAAATAACATACAATCCTGTGTATCAGTTCACAAACGAGCAGTTGAAGAGAAGGTCCATGGCGAAGAAATCAACACAATTAACAACCTTAGACTCAGTCAAGCTGGAGAAATATACCGTGGGTGAGACGGTTGAGGTTTTCTGTGACCACAACCTGGATGGCAATCGTGTGCGCGATTGGCTTCAGGGTGTCGTCGTCCAATCGGATGAGAAAATGGTCGCAATCCAATTCACCGAGGATGTCTATCTCACGGATGGCTGGATGGTCCCCGATCGAGTGCTTTGGACGCAGCAGACGAGTGACACCATCCGTCCAGCTGAACGCAAACGCCGCCGCCGCTCCTGAGCAAACGCTCCCTATTGAGGCAATGATGGAATCAGGACCAACGACGAACACCCTGGACGTGCTTCGCATCCGGGGTGACTTCCCCATCCTGAGGCGTGAAACCCGGCCGGGTGTCCCACTGGTGTATCTCGACAACGCCGCCACCTCGCAAAAACCCATCCAGGTCATCGAGGCGATGGATACGTATTACCGGAGCTACAACTCGAACGTACACCGCGGGATCCACACCCTGTCTGAAGAAGCGACGCGCGCGTATGAAGAAGCCCGGAGAAAGATCGGTGAATTCATCGGGGCAGGATCGTGGCAGGAGATCGTTTTCACCCGCAACGCAACCGAGGCGATCAACCTGGTCGCATACAGCTGGGGTAGGAGCAAGCTCCAGAGTGGTGAGCGAGTGCTGCTGACCGAGCTCGAACACCATGCCAACATCGTCCCGTGGCAAATCCTGGCCGACGAACGCGGCATCGAACTCGATTTCGTTCCGGTCCTGGACGACGGCACCCTTGACATGCAGGCGTTCAAACAGCTGCTCGAGCGTGAACCGAAGCTGGTTTCCTTCGCGCACATGTCTAATGTTCTCGGAACGATCAACCCGGTCCGGGAGATGACCGAATTAGCCCACGCTGCCGGCGCACTGGTCCTTATCGATGCGGCGCAGTCCGTGCCGCACATGCCGGTCAATGTCACCGACATCGACGCTGACTTCTTTGCCTTCTCGGGCCACAAAATGCTTGGACCGACCGGGATCGGGGTCCTTTATGCGAAGAAGGCCCTGCTGCAGGAAATGCCGCCATTTATGGGCGGGGGCGACATGATCCGGCGGGTTGAATTGACCGGGTTTGTTGCCAATGAAATACCTTACAAATTCGAGGCTGGTACTCCTGCGATCGCCGAGGCGATCGGCTTTGGCTTTGCGGTCGATTACCTGAATGCCCTGGGAATGGACAACGTGCATGCCCACGAACAGGAGCTCGTGGCCTATGCCATGGATCGCCTGGAAGAGGTCCCAGGCCTGACGCTCTACGGCCCCACGGCGGAGGGCCGGGGTGGGGTGACCTCGTTTACGCTCAAGGAGGCCCATCCGCACGATGTAGCCCAGATCCTGGACGAATATGGAGTGGCCGTCCGCGCAGGTCACCATTGTGCGATGCCGATCCATGAGCGCTTTGGCCTGCCGGCGACGACACGCGCTTCGTACTACATCTACAACACTGCCGAGGAAGTGGATCAACTAATCCTCGCTCTTTATAAAGTGAAAGAAATCTTCAGCTGACGAATACATTCTCTGGAAAGGTTCAGGATGGACGACTTATATCGTGAGGTCATCATCGATCGCTACAAGAACCCGCGCATGCGCGGCGAGCTCAACCCGCACGATTACTCCTATCATGACGATAATCCACTCTGCGGAGATGAGATTCAAATCGACCTGCGAGTGGACGATGAAAACCGAGTGACCGAAGCAACCTTTACCGGGCATGGATGTGCGATCTCGATGGCCTCGGCGGACCTGCTGGTCGAATCGATCGTCGGCAAAGATCTGGACCAGATCAAGGCCCTTTCCAAGGAAGACATTCTCGAACTGCTCGGGATCGAGCTAGGGCCAGTGCGCTTGAAGTGCGCACTGCTTTCCTTAAAAGTGCTTAAAGCCGGCGTCTACGGACTCGAGACGCTCGAAGAAGAGCTGCACTGACCCGGCCTGCGGGCAGGGTTCCGTTCACCACCAGAAACGATCGGATCACCGCCCGATCTGAAATGGAGCGTGCATGTTCAACTACAAGACCTACGCCGACGACATGGTGGAATATGTCGCGGTTGCCCGCGTGGATGAGCTCGGAAATAGTGAGCGGCTGATCCTGGAGATAGACGGTATGCCCATTGCGGTTTTTCGCATAGCCGATGAATATTTCGCCATCGCCGATCTATGCTCGCATGATGACGGGCCTGTTGCCGAGGGCGAGCTCGTGGATCACGAGCTCGAGTGTCCGCGCCACGGAGCCCGTTTTAACCTGCGAAATGGCAAGGCACTGAGCCTGCCCGCAGTTGTTGATATCCCGGCTTATCCAGTTCGCATCGAAGGGGACGAGATTCTCGTCGGGCTGCCCGTCGAAGACTGAAAGGGCAGGCTCGCTACTGAAAGCATCGCCGTAAAGATATATTTCCCCCAGAATCAAGATTCCTCGTTCAAGCGGTTGAAGATGAGTTATGATTAGTCCCGGTGGGGCGCCGTGGACGCTGATGGTGCGTGCGCGGCGCGACGCTTGTGTGGCAAACCGATCATCATACTTTAAAGGAAATGCATCATGGCAAAGAGATGGGTCTACAAATTCGATGAAGTCAACCAGGCAGAGAAAGCCACCGGTTCGTGGGCAGGTGTACGCGCGCTGCTGGGCGGCAAAGGTGCGAACCTGGCCGAGATGACACGCATCGGCGTGCCTGTTCCACCCGGTTTCACGGTAACAACCGAAGCCTGCAACGCCTTCCTGGCGAATGATTCAACCTTTCCGGAAGGGATGTGGGATCAAGTTCTGGAGGCGATGAAAGCGACCGAGGTGAAAGCCGGCAAGGTTTTCGGCGATCCCGACAATCCGCTGCTCGTGTCGTCTCGCTCGGGTGCGATGTTTTCGATGCCGGGCATGATGGACACCGTCCTGAACCTCGGCTTGAACGATCAATCCGCAGAGGGCATGGTCGAGCTCACGGGGGATGCACGTTTTGTCTACGATGCCTACCGCCGGTTGGTGCAGATGTTCGGGTCCGTCGTCCTTGGGATCGATGATGAAGCTTTTGAAAAGCCATTGGAAGCCTTCAAGAAGAAGAAAGGCTACAAACTCGACACCGAAATGACGGCCGAAGATTGGCGGTCGCTGACCGGAACCTTCAAGCAGGTTATCGAAAAAGAGAAGGGATTCCCATTTCCGCAGGATCCTTATGAGCAGCTCCGGCTTTCGATCGAGGCAGTGTTCGATTCATGGAATGGCAAGCGCGCGGTAGATTACCGCAACGCGGCCGGCATCAGCCACGACCTGGGCACCGGCGTGAACATCGTCACGATGGTCTTCGGCAACATGGGCGATGATTCGGGCACCGGCGTGGCGTTCACGCGCGACCCTGCCACGGGCGAGAAGATCCTATTCGGCGATTACCTGCTCAACGCGCAAGGTGAGGATGTGGTGGCGGGTATCCGCAACACCAAGCCGATCGCGGAGATGAAGAAAGAGCTGCCACAGGCGTACAAGACCTTCGTCGACATCGTCGACAAGCTCGAGCAGCACTATAAGGAAATGCAGGACGTCGAGTTCACGATCGAGCGCGGCAAGCTCTGGATGCTGCAAACGCGTGATGGCAAGCGGACGGCGAAAGCGGCGGTTACGATCGCTACGGATTTCGTCTCGGAAGGTTTGATCACCCAGGAAGAAGCCGTTCAGCGTGTTAAACCCTCCGATGTCAACGCGCTCCTGCACCCGCAGTTCAACCTTGCCGCTTTACGGGACGCTCGCGAAAGCGGCAAGCTATTTGCAGAAGGCGTGAACGCCTCCCCGGGAGCTGCCGTCGGGCGAGTTTACTTTGACGCCGATACGGCTGAGCGCATGTCGAAGGAGGAGAAGCAGGATGTCATCATGATCCGGCCGTTCACCAAGCCGGATGATGTGCACGGCATGCTCGCTTCGAAGGGCATTCTGACCTCGGAAGGCGGAGCAACCAGCCATGCGGCGGTCGTGGCGCGCCAGTTCGGTATCCCCTGCATCGTCGGTGCATCAGCCCTGGCTATGGATCTTGACAAGCGCGTCATGTCTGCGAACGGCATCACCGTGAAGGAAGGCGACTGGATCTCGCTCGATGGGACGACAGGAGAGGCTTTCCTGGGCCAGATCCCGACCAGCATGCCATCCTTCGAAGAGCAGGGTGAGCTGCTGAAGCTACTCGGCTGGGCGGATGAGATTGCCGCACGCAAGGATGTACGCAAAGGGCCGGCCGGATTCCCGACGCGCGGGCTGCAGGTCTGGGCCAACGCGGACTATCCGGCTGACGCCCGCCGAGCACGTGAGTACGGGGCACGCGGGATCGGGCTGTGCCGCACCGAGCACATGTTCTTCCAGCAGGAACGGCTGCCGATCGTACAGCGCATGATCCTGGCGGATGATCCGAAGGATCGTGTTAAAGCTCTCGATGAACTGCTCCCGTTCCAGCGTTCTGATTTCGACGGCCTGTTCGAGGCGATGACCGGGCTGCCGGTTATCATCCGCCTGATCGACCCGCCGCTGCACGAGTTCCTACCCGGACTGGAAGAGCTGATCGAAGATGTAGCGACGATGAAAGCCAAGGGCGAGACAAAGGGTTTGCAGCAGAAGGAAGAACTGCTCGCTAGCGTGCGGGGACTGCACGAGAGCAACCCGATGATGGGCCTGCGCGGCGTGCGTTTGAGCATCGTCATGCCGGAGATCGTCGAGATGCAGGTACGGGCGATCTTCGAGGCGGCGGCCGATGTAAAGCTGCGCGGCTTCGAGCCCAAGCCAGAGGTCATGATCCCGCTCACCGGTCACGTCAACGAACTGAAGGCGATCCAGCCGCGCCTGATTGAGATCGCGCGCGAAGTGATGGACGAGAAGAAGGTCGAATTTGAATACAAATTCGGCACGATGATCGAGATCCCACGTGCGGCGCTAACGGCAGCTGAAATCGCCAGCGTGGCCGAGTTCTTCTCCTTTGGGACAAACGACCTGACGCAGATGACCTTCGGCTACAGCCGCGACGACGCCGAGCGCAACTTCCTGCTCGAGTATGTCGATAAGGGCATCCTGCCGGTGAACCCATTCCAGAGCATCGACGCGGATGGCGTCGGACGGCTGATGGAGATGTGCACACGTGAAGGGCGCGCGGCGCGCAACACGCTCGAGGTCGGCATCTGCGGCGAGCATGGCGGCGACCCGGCTTCGATCCATCTCTGCCATAAGTACGGCTTGAATTACGTCAGCTGCTCGCCATTCCGTGTGCCGGTGGCACGCCTGGCGGCAGCGCAGGCGGCGCTCGACGAGAAATAAGTTCGGGTTCATAAAGAAAGAGCAAAGAGGGGCCGCCAGACGGCAGCCCCTCTTTTTTTGTGTAGAATCCGGAAACTCTGCTTCCGGCTATCAGCAGAGCTGATGGATTCCAAGACCCTCGTCGTGGTAGGATTGCACGGTCTAGGCAGCGTTCGATACCAACTCTCGATTACGAGGTTTCACATGGCATGCATTAAGTTATCGGCTCGCACATGGAGGCTGACATCTGTGCTCCTGGTGCTGGCAGCCAGCGCGCTCGCCGGCTGCTCGGCGCAGGCTGAGGTTCAACCGACTCCCACGCCTACGGTCAACCCGACCGAAGCGGTCCCCGCCTCGGCGATTGACCCCACCGCCCGGTCAGAGAGCATGCTTGAATATGAAAACCTGGCCGCCGGCTTCCGGGTGCAATACCCCTCCGAGTGGACCGTCGATCGCTCGCAGGATACGGCGGTCGCGATCGAGTTCCCGATCGCGCTCAGCGGCGTAATCGGGGTGCGGGCGGGTTTCTTCATGATCGGCGCCCGCCTGTCTGAGATCGAGGTGACCGACCTTGACGGTCTCTGGGCTTCCTTTGCAGAGTCCCTATCGGAAAGCGCCCGATTGGATGACCCGGCCGAGTACCAGATTGGTGGGGTACCTGGTTACCAGGGGCGATTCGTGGATGATGAAATTCAGGCGCAGGGCTGGTTGTTGACGGTGATTTCCGGTGAGCAGGGCTACGTATTAATTGAGATGGTCCAGCCCCCGGTGCATTTCGAAACCTTCCAACCCGTCTTCCAGGCGATGCTCGACAGTGTCGAACTCTTCGAACCTGCGCCGGCGGAGTAACGTACGAAGTACTCTTCGCAATCTCGCCTCTGGCATCTAACCCCCGAGTACGGTTGCCAGACGGCTCGAGTCGGTGCTATATATCACAATACCCCGAGGCAGAATCGCACTTTGCTGCCTGAAGAGGGCCTGAACCGTGCGAGCGCAGCTCGCTAGTTGAAGGGGTTACTCCATGTCCAAGAAGTCCCATTCAAAGCTGTATTGGCTGCTGCCACTATCAACTTTGGCCCTGGCGATGCTGGCCTGCAATTTGTTCCAGGCGCGAACCAGCACGGGAGATACCGACTCCGTTGTAACCGCCACCTGGTCGGCGCTGGAGACAGAGGTCGCGAGCAGAGCAGGGGGACCAACGACCGAGCCCGCCAGCCCGCCCACGGATATTGTGCCGGCAACCCTGCCTCCAACCCAGGAGCCAGCCACTCCCACGCCCACCCAGACGCTGACGCCCTCACCGACGGCAACATCCGTACCCTGCGATCGGGCAGCGTTTGTAACCGATGTGACCGTCGAGGATGGGGCAGACTTTGGGCCCGGAGATAACTTCACCAAGACCTGGCGCCTGCAGAATAACGGCAGCTGCACCTGGACGTCGAGCTACGACCTGGTTTTCCAGTCCGGGGACGCGATGAACGCGCCGGCTGCGGTGCAGCTTACAAGCGGGACGGTTGGTCCAGGCCAGACGGTGGATGTGTCGGTCAACCTGAAGGCACCCAATAGCCCAGGGACCTATAAAGGCTATTTCCGCCTGCGAAACGGTTCAGGGGTCATCTTCGGGATCGGACCCACTGCGAACGTGTCGTTTTGGGTCGAGATCGAAGTCCTGAGCTCGTTGGGATTGCCCGATCTGGTCGTAAATCAAATCACTCTCGATCCCAGCACGCCGACCAAAGATGACCCGGTCGATGTGACGGTGCGGATCAAGAATAACGGCGGTTCGACGAATGAAGCTTTCACGGTGAAATGGTGGCCGGGAGAGAACTATGCCTCGCCGGGAATGTCATGGAACGTGAACACCGGATTGGATGCCGGTGAGGTCATGACTCTGACCTTCACCTACCCCGGCTATCCGAGCTGGTACCCCTCCATCAACACCAAGGCTACGATCGACACCGGGGATACCGTCGGAGAGAGCAACGAGGGCAACAATACCTTCCTGAAGAATATCAAGGTCGATCCATAACCCTGTAGCCGGCCTGGCTCCAGGGCATGCCGTGGGTGTGTCGCCAGACCGGACAACAGCGGGGGACGGCCCGGCGATCGCGTGACACTGCGTTCAAAATCTAATTAACAAAGAAGCCGGCGGGAGGACAGCTCTTCAGCACATGCCCTTCCGCCGGCTGCATATTCAAGCACCGCAGAGAGACCATCTGGCCAAATCCGATAGGGTGCTTGGCAGGTTCCTCAAGGCTGACAGTTGCCAAAACAGGCGCTTGATCATCGATCGGCATCGCAGTATCTTAGAGAGCGTGTAAACATGGAGAGCGTACCCGGGTTCAACGTCCGACAGGAGGATCGTGGTGGATATCCTTGAGCAGATCTCAAAGAACGTCATCGAGGGCAAGCTGGAGGGAATTCAGGAGCTGACACGTTCGGCGCTTAACCAGGGCCAGGATCCGCAGGCCATTCTCAATCAAAGCTTGATGGTTGGCATGCAGTACGTAGGCGAGCAGTTCAAAATCGGCGAGATGTTTGTCCCGGAGGTGCTTCGCTCGGCGCGCGCCATGCAGTCAGCGATGGACCTGCTGCGCCCGGAGCTCGTCGAAAGCGGGGCGGCGATGATGGGCAAAGTCCTTATCGGTACGGTACAGGGCGACCTGCATGATATCGGGAAGAATCTGGTCGGGATCATGTGCGAGGGGGCGGGGTTCGAGGTGCGTGACCTGGGCCGGGATATCTCTCCGGAGGCCTTCGCTGCCCAGGTGGAGGAATTCCAACCCGATGTGCTGGGGTTGTCGGCGCTGCTGACCACGACGATGCGCGAGATGGAGCACACGTTGAAGGCGCTGGAGAAAGCAGGTCTGCGTGAGCGGGTGAGGGTCATGATCGGGGGCGCCCCGATCACGCAGGAATTTTCCGACAGCATCGGAGCCGACGGGTACGCCTCGAATGCCGTCTCAGCGGCAGAGTTGGCCAAACGCCTGTGTGATGCCGCGTGATCGCTAAATGGCACTGTTTGGAGAGCCCATCTCCGTCCTCAAGGAAATCGATGTGAAGAACCCCCAACCCCTGGTCGTTATCGCCTGTCGCGTGTTCCAGGACCTGCTGGAAGCCTACCTGCCCCAGGAGCGGCGAGCACAGATTACCTTCCTGGATTATGGCTTGCACCGGGTGCCGAAAAACCTGACCACAACGCTGCAGGAACAGATCGATACCGTCGAGGAACCGAGTTTGATCCTGCTCGGATACGGCTTATGCGGAAACGGGTTGAATGGAATCAAGGCCCGCCAGCATACACTGCTCATCCCCCGGGCAGATGATTGCATCGCGATCTTGCTGGGTTCGCGTCAAGCCTATCGAAAGCAATTTGAACAAGAGCCCGGCACCTACTACCTGACCAAGGGCTGGCTCGAGTCCGGCAGTGATCCACTGAAAGAGTACCGTGAATACGTTGAGAAGTACGGTGAGAAGGATGCGGATTGGTTGATGGATGAGCAATACCGGAACTACAAGCGGCTGGTTTTCGTTGCACACCGGCCCTCGGATCTGGAGCAATACCGCCCGCGCGCGCTTGAAGTGGCGCGATACTGCGAACGCTGGGGCATGCGTTATGAGGAAATTCTCGGCTCGGATCAGTACATCGCCCGGCTGGCCGCAGCCGCAGCCGACCCGGTCAATGCGGGAGAGGATTTTCTCGTTGTGCCCCCTGGCGGCGAGATCAAGCAGGCGGATTTTCTCGTCTTGTAACCCGGCTTGCTGCCCCTCGCCTGTGAAGGAATGACAGGCAATCGTCGGAGTGCGTCAGGAAACGCGGGATCCAAAGGAGTAGGGAAGATGATCGAGAGCGCTCAGACCCTGGCGAGGACGCCACATCTCGAACTGCTAACGGCCGACCAGATATCGAAGGTGCACCAGGCGACGCTCGAACTGCTTCGACGGACAGGGGTTGAAGTCCTGGACGAAGAGGTCCGCGGCCTGTTGAAGAAAAGCGGCTGCTGGGTGGACGGCAGCCGGGTCCGCATTCCTCCGCAGCGGATCGAGTGGGCTTTACAGACGGCGCCGAAGCGGGTCGTGCTCTGCGACCGTTTAGGTGAAGCCCGCATGCAGCTCGAAGGGCGGAAGGGTTACTACGGGACCGGATCCGACACCCCCTTTGTGATCGACCTGGAGAGCGGTGAACGGCGCAGCGCCGTCTTGAAGGACATTGAGAACGTGGCGACCCTGGTCGACGCTTTAGAGAATATCGATTTCCTGATGTGCATGGGGATCGCTTCGGATGTGAGCGAACCGATCTCTGACCTCTATCATTTCAAGGCCATGCTCACGCACACCGTCAAACCGCTGGTCTACACCGCCTGGAGCCGGGCTAATCTGGAAACGATCGTTGCCATGGCGGAAGCCGCCGCTGGTGGCGAAGAGGCGCTTCAACGCAGCCCATTTTGTGCTCTTTACAGCGAGCCGATCTCACCGCTCACGCATGCCGAAGCGAGCTGCCAGAAACTGCTGTATATCGCTGGCAAGGGCTTGCCGGTTGTCTATACACCCGGGATGCAAATCGGGGGAACGGCGCCGGTTACGATCGCCGGGGCTCTGGTGCAGGCGAACGCCGAGCAATTGAGCGGCCTGCTGATCTGTCAGCTTATTCGTGAAGGCGCCCCGATGATCGGCGGTGGGGGAATCCTCTTCATGGATATGGCGAAAGGCCTGATTTCGTATGCTGCTCCAGAATTCATGCTGGCGATGACGGCCCTCTCTGACATGTGCCACTACTACCGCCTGCCGATTTTCAGCTTCGCGGGCTGCTCGGATGCGAAGATCTTCGATCAACAGGCGGCGGCCGAGGGTGCGATGTGGATGCTGCTCACGGCATTGAACGGGGGCAACCTGATTCACGACGTTGGGTATTTGGAAGGTGGTCTTACCGCCTCGTTCGAGATGATCGTCGGGATGAACGAAGTTGCCGGGCATGTAAAACGGATCATGAGCGGACTGGAAATCAGCGAGGAGACTCTGGCGCTGGATGTCATCGAGCGGGTCGGTCCGATGGGGCATTATTTGGCCGATGATCACACCTTCGAGCATTTCCGGGAGAACTGGATACCAGGCTTGTTTGACCGCTCCACATTCGCAGACTGGCGGGCTGAAGGATCGCTCGATCTTGGCGCGCGGGCAAACGCACGTGCGGTGGAAATCCTGGCTCAGCATCAGGCTCCGGCCCTCGATGAGCATGCTCTGGGAACCATCGACAAACTTCTGGAAAAAGCTGAGAAAGAAGCAGCTACCTAGAACCGAAAACGGAGGCCTCTATGAGTGTTGAAATGGTAAGTCAAACCCGCGATGTGTCCGGCTTCAACCGTGTTTCACTGCGCGACTACGGCGAATTGAATATCTCGCAGGGGACGCAGGAGTCGCTGGTGATCGAGTCCGAGCAGGAGATCCTGGATGCGATTCAAACGAATGTCCGCGGTGATACGCTCGACATCCGCATCGGCGCGAGCTGGATCGATAAATTGAACTTCGCCCTCTCGACCAGCTTGACTCGCATTCCGATCAAGTACACGTTGGTGGTGAAAGACCTAAAAGCGCTCGACATTCTCGGAGCGGCTCGGGTACGCATCGAGGGGATCGATTCTGACCGGTTGGCGATCGTGCTCGGCGGAGCGGGCGAGATCACCGGACGTGAACTTAAGGTCGAGCAACTGGACGTCGACCTGCGCGGCGCGGGCCGAATCGAGCTCGCCGGGCAGGCGGACGAGGAGTGGGTCACGATCAGCGGAGCCGGCAACTACCACGCGCCCGATATGGCCACGAAGAAAGTGCGGGTGGAAGTCAACGGGGCAGGCAAGGCGACCGTCGCGGCGGAGGAAGAACTGAACCTTGCCATCCGCGGCCTGGGCAGCGTCGATTACTACGGTCCGGGGACGGTGAAGCGCACAATCAGCGGCCTGGGCAGCATCAACCACCTCGGCGAACGTTAACTTCATGGTAGTTTTATAATTGCGGTAGGCTGGCGATCGATGGGACAGCCGGCGCAGAGCTTCGCCGCCTTCGATCGCTCTTGTTGGAGGGTTTGCGGCATATGCGCAGAGGTTGGGTTCACCTGATCCCATTCGTCGTCTTCGGCACGCTGCTCGCAGCCTGCGGCGCAAACAGGCAGGCTGAGCAGGTGTTCACGGCTACGATGGAAGTGACAGTGGCTCAAGACACGCCAACGCAGCCGCCAACCTTGACTGCCTCGCCAACGGTCACATCGACCGCCACTCCCGAACCGACCGCAACGCCAACCCAGGCGCCGCGTATCAGCGTATCGGAAAACACCAACTGCCGGGAGGGGCCGGCCGTGAACTATCTCTTCCAGGGCGTGCTCGAGGTGGGCGACAGCGCCGAGGTGCTCGCCCGGGGCAGTGAGCCGGATTACTGGTACATCGTCAATCCGCAGAAGCCCGGGGAAGGGTGCTGGCTGTGGGGCGAGTATGGGCAGGTTGAGGGAGACGTCGAGGCGCTTCCGGTTTACACCCCACAACCCAGCCCGACGCCAGCCGTTGGCTTCGAGGTTTCGGTCAAGAGCTTTGAAAGCTGCGGGTCGACCTTCTACGTCGTGTTTGGAGTGAAGAACAACGGCGGGACGCGGCTGTGGTCGGGGTATGTGAAGGTCGAGAACACCGACACGCATGAAGTTCTCTACAACTCCCCCGAACGGCATCCCTTCGCCGAACTGGTCCAACCCGTATGCCCCCCAGGTCATGGGAATGAACTCTGGCCCGGCGAAACGCGTTACATCCACGCCCCGCTCTCGAGTGTCATCTCCGGCGATAATGCGCTGGGAACGATTACTTTATGCGACGCTGATTGGGAGGGCGGTACCTGTGTGACCCAGTACAGCTACTTCCAACTTCCCTGAGTGCTGCAGATCGCCTATGTGCGTGGCGCCGTCGATTGAAAGGAAATAAATAGCATGCAGATCGTAACCGATAGCGGAACGGATACCGGACTAACACCCGAGCAGGCGGGGGAATTGAAAGTCCACATCAACCCGCTGGTTGTTACGCTGGGGGGAATAACCTACCATGAAGGCGTCGATCTGGAGCCGGAGGCTTTCTACCCGATGCTGGAGGCAGCAGAAGATGAGCTCCCGACCACCTCGCAGCCTGCCGTGGGAACATTAGTCGAGCTGTACCGGGAGCTCGCCAGGACGGATCCGGAGATCCTCTCGATCCACATTTCGTCTGGCCTGAGCGGCACCTACAACGCAGCCCTTTCAGCAGCCGAGCAGGTGCCGGAAGCAAATGTCACCGTCGTGGATACGAAGACCCTCTCCGCCGCAGCCGGCTGGCAGGTCCTGCATGCGGCACGGGCAGCTGCGGCCGGCTGGAGCCGGGATCACATCCTGGAGATGCTCGACACCCTCAGCCGGTCTTGCGAAAGCCTGTACACGTTGAAAGAGCTGCGCTACCTGATCCACGGTGGCCGCATCAGCCACATGAAGGGTCTGCTGGCCTCGATGTTGAATATCAAGCCCATCATCGGCGTGGATACCCGGAGTGGGATCTACGTCCAGCGGGGGCAGGCACGCTCGTTCAAGAACGCTCTCCGGTCGCTGGTCGACGAAATGGAGGATCTGGTCGGCAGGACCGGCCAGCTCAGGGTGCAGGTTCTGCATGCCTTTAACCCCCAGGGGGCAGATGAGCTGCAGCAACTCATCTCCGACCGCTTTGAATGCCGGTGGCTGCCGAACCGGCATATTTCACTGGTGCTGGGGGCGCACACTGGCCCGAGCATGGTCGGAGCGGCTTTCGCACCCGAGGCCGTCATGGCCAGTTTCGGGCTGGACTCAGGCTGAAGATCGTCTTGCCCCACGCTGTTCACGTTCAGCGGTGGCAATATCTCCGCTCCCCGGGATCTCACTTACGGCAATCTATGAATCACCACGCCAAGCGCTGGTGGATTAAGAACGCTTAACCTGCCCTTAGCCCATTGTTGATCTTCCTGATCTACGCTTTAATTGGTGGAAAAGATAACGACAGTTCCGTAACCGGATTACTCAAGGAGGAAATCCATGCCTGACTTCATCACCTTTACTAGCTGCTTCATCGCTTTCGTGGTTTTTGTAGGTCTGTGGCTCGCACTGCGTTCGATCCGCATGCTCTACGAATACGAGCGCGGCGTGGTCTTCACACTCGGCCGCTATACCAGCACCCGCACCCCCGGCCTGACGCTGATCTTCCCCATCGTTCAATCGATGCGCAAGGTCGATATGCGGTTGAAGACGGCCGAGATACCGCGCCAGGAAGTGATGACGAAGGACAACATCCCGCTCTTGATCAACGCCGTAGTCTACTTCCGGGTCATCAGCCCGGAGGACGTGATCATCAAGATCGAGGACCATGTCTTCGCCGTCCGTCAGTATACTCAGGCTGCGCTGCGGGACGTGATCGGCAACGAGGAGATGGATACCGTCCTGACCGAGCGAGAGGCGATCGCCGAGAACATCAAGAAGATCGTTGACGCCGAGACGACTGGCTGGGGGGTCGATGTCGAGTCGATCAAGATCCAGGAGGTCGAACTGCCGGCCGAGATGAAGCGGGCGATGGCCAAGCAAGCTGAGGCCGAGCGTGAGCGGCGGGCGATGATCATCGCCTCAACCGGCGAGCTCTCCGCCTCTGAGAACCTGCGCCAGGCGGCCGAGACCATGTCCCGCACACCCGGTGCGCTGCACCTGCGCACGCTGCAGACGATTCGCGACATCGCCGCCGATCCCTCGGAGAAGATCGTGCTCTTCATCCCCTCCGATCTCTCCGGTTCGATCAGCAGCCTGCTGAGTGAGCAGAAGAAGAAGGAGTAGACGGTGATCCTCGACACGCGCAAACGCTACCTGCAGATCGCGTTCAACTACGATCTGGGGCTGGTGAAGCGGGTCCTGCCGTCAATCCCGAAGAGCGAACGCATCCTGATCGAGGCCGGGACGCCCTATATCAAGCGCGAGGGCGTAAACGGGATCGAGACCATCGCCCGAATGTGGCCGGGCGTCGTCGTGGCCGACATGAAGGTGGCCGATGGCGCCGACGGCGAGGTGGAGATGGCGCACGCTGCTGGCGCACATGCGGTGACCGTGCTGGGAAATTCACCGACCGAGACGCTTGACCGCTTCGAAAGCAGCTGCGAGAAGCTGGGCGTGGCATCGATGATCGACATGGTCGGCGTGAGCGACCCGTTGAAAGTGATCATGCGCATGCGCAAGCCACCGGAGGTGGTCGTCCTGCACCGCGGCCGGGACGAGGAGGGCACGCGCGGCAAGGTGATCCAGTATCGGCACGTGAACCGGGTGCGGAGCAAGTACAACGTCCTCATCTCGGCCGCCGGCGGGGTCGACTTGAAGGAGGCTCGCAGCGCGATCTTCAACGGTGCCAGCATCGTGGTCGTGAACCTGGTCCGACCCGGCGACCCGTGGGAAGGGATCAGCACCGACGATGACGTGGCGGCGATGGCCGCTACCTTCCTGGAGACGATCAAATAGCGTCCTGCGTTCAATTGAAGGAACGCATCACGGGCGGCGTGTAAATTCACGCCGCCCGATTGTAATCTGCGCTCTCTGGTATGGCAGGTTTATCCGGCCACCTGGCGTTCGATCACGAGCTGGCTGACCGCCAGCGCGATCAGCCAGCTCGAGCAGGCCGGTGACGAGCGTCAGCAGGAACAATGGCAGCGGGCTCAAACTGAATAAAGTAAGCGGACCCAGGGCGTAGGAATCAGGTCCAGAAGCGGGCTGGGCGGACGCCAACGCGATGGAGCGCCTCTGTAAAGCTGTCGAGGGTGGAGCCGTCGAACCAGCCGAATAGTATCTGGATTCCATAGCCGGTTATGGCCAACCCAACGAACACGCGCAGGATGAAGAGCGCGAAAGCTGTCAAATTCGTGACCATCGTTTAGCCTCCTTTCAGGAGGGTAAGCCTCCCATTGCCACAGGTTAATTTGTATCAAATACGTGTTTCGAACCTGTTACGAATGCTGAGAGTATTTCGCAAGAAGGGGAGTTGTGCTTTCCCGAGGCGTTGTGTGCCGAGGGATCCCCATGATGTTCATGAGTAAGGCGTCGGGCCATGAACCGGGTCTTGGTCTGAGACGTCTCGAGGACCCCTCGGCTGCGCTCGGGGAGGCGCAGATATGGGGCGTCGAGACATCAGCTGTGTCCTCCCGGGTCACATCTCGGGTATCCCTCGTCGCTGAGCTCCTCGGGATGATACGATATGTCATTCCGAGCCTGAAAGGCGAGGAATACCTAAGGCAGTTCATTGCGAACGTTGCTTGCCATGAGAACCTGGTCTTGACGCATGAGGCTGAGGGATCCCCGCGATGTTCAAATGTAAGCCTTGGCGTGCGGACTGGCTGATCCCA
>Ga0307424_1000088_pt1 | contig 40070 bp, 31 predicted proteins | sample SalMarWE160320MG_FD_202157 | JGI IMG/M metagenome (GOLD analysis project Ga0307424, IMG submission 202157) | Salt marsh sediment microbial communities from the Plum Island Ecosystem LTER, Massachusetts, United States - WE1603-20 | ecosystem: Environmental > Aquatic > Marine > Intertidal zone >... | reverse complement strand
GAGATGCTCGAGGAGATCCGGGGCTCGGGCATCGCCATCGCCGTGGCGGGCATTCCGGAGCACGCCCGCCGCGTGTTCCACGCCGTGGGGGAGGAGCGGTGGAGAGGCAGCCCGGTTGAACCCATCACCAGAGAGCTCGCGCAATGACGACCCTTTCGTTCCTTGGAGCCGCCGGCACGGTGACGGGCTCGCGTCACCTCCTCACAACCGGGTCGAGGAGGATCCTGGTCGACTGCGGCATGTTCCAGGGGCTGAAGGCCCTCCGCCTGCGGAACCGCGATCCGTTCCCCTTCGACCCCGCCTCCCTCGACGCGGTGGTCCTGACGCATGCGCATCTCGACCACTCGGGGCTCCTGCCCGTGCTCGTGAAGGGGGGCTACACCGGCCCCATCTACTGCACGGAGCCGACCGAGCGCCTGGTGCGCATCCTTCTGGCGGACTCGGGGCATCTGCAGGAAGAGGACGCCCGCTACGCGAACAAGAAGGGCTTCTCGCGCCACCGGCCGGCCCAGCCCCTCTACACGGAGGCGGAGGCGCGCCGCGTGGGCGACCAGCTGCGCGCAGTGCCCCTGGGCGCACGGACCGAGATCGACGGCGCCACGCTCACGTTCACCATGGGCGGGCACATCCTGGGGGCGGCCTCCGTCCACCTGCGCACCGATGGGGGCTCGATCGTCTTCAGCGGAGACATCGGCCGTCCGGACGACCTGCTCATCCCCGCCCCCGAGCCACCGCCCGCGGCGGATTTCGTGGTGATGGAGTCGACGTACGGCGGACGGGAGCACCCGCTCCTGGATCCGGAGTCGGCGCTGGCCATGGTGCTCAAGCGGACCGTGCGACGGGGCGGAGTGCTGATGGTGCCCTCGTTCGCGGTCGGGCGTGCGCAGCTCGTCCTGTACGTGCTGTGGCGTCTCTTCTCTTCGGGCGCGATCCCGAAGGTCCCCGTCTTCCTGAACAGCCCGATGGCGATCGACGTCACGGACCTCTACCTGGAGTTCCCGGACTATCACCGGCTGTCCACCGAAAAGGTGGCCGAGGCGTTCGCCATCGCCGAGTACACGCGATCCGTGGACGACTCCAAGGAGCTCAACCACCGCGGCGGCCCGATGGTCCTGATCGCCGGCGCCGGCATGCTCTCGGGAGGCCGGATCACCCACCACCTGGCCGCCTTCGCGCCGGATCACCGCAACACGGTCCTCCTCACCGGCTACCAGGCCGCCGGGACGCGTGGCGCATCCCTCCTGGGCGGGGCCCGGCATCTGAAGATCCACGGGCGCAGCGTGCCCATCCGCTGCGAGGTGGCCAAGCTGGACGGCCTTTCCGCCCACGCCGACCAGAGCGAGCTCCTGGACTGGATGGGGGCCTTGCCGGAGCGACCCCGGAAGATCTGGCTCGTCCACGGCGAGCCGGAGCAAGCGGATGCCCTCCGGCATGCGGCGGAGCGGCGACTCGGGTCGAGGGTCCGGGTCGCCGAGGACGGGCGCACGGTCGAGCTGGAGTAGCGCCCCGGTTCGGGAGTCCGGCGAGCGCCGAGGGATGGCGCCCGACGCGCGACATCAGGGCCGAAACCAGGCGCCGCCTCCGCCTCGCGTGGGGAGATCCCCCACTGTCGAAGAGGGCCGGCGGCGCGCAGCTTTGAGGCGGAGCCGGCGGCGTTGTCGTGGGCTCCGTGACCCGTCCCATCGGAGGCGCAGGTGGAGAAGTTCATCTATCTCTTCTCGGAGCTCGATGCCGCCAAGGCATCCGTGGAAGGCGATTGGGACCAGGTGCGCACGTTGCTGGGCGGCAAGGGCGCCAACCTGGCTGACATGACCCGCCTCGAGATACCCGTCCCACCGGGCTTCACGGCGACCACCCGCGCGTGCAACGCGTATCTGGCGGCAGGCGGCGAATTCCCGCCTGGGTTCTGGGAGCAGGAGATGGAGGCGGTCGCGGCGTTGGAGCAGGCCACCGGGAAGGGTTTCGGCGATCCCGCGAACCCGCTCCTCCTCTCCTGCCGGTCGGGTGCGAAGTTCTCCATGCCCGGGATGATGGACACCGTGCTGAACCTCGGCCTCAACGACGAGATCACCGAGGGCGTCGCCGCCGCCACCGGGGACCCCCGCTTCGCGTACGACCTCTACCGACGCCTCCTGCACATGTACGGCAGCGTCGTGCTGAACGTGCCGGACCACGCCTTCGAGCGCGCGATGGAGGAGCGACGCCGTGTCACCGGGGTGGGGACCGAGATCGAGTTCACCGCCGACGACTGGAAGGCCGTGGTCGAGGCGTTCAAGGCGGCGATCCGGACCTTCGCGGGGCGCGAGTTTCCCACCGACAGCCGGGAGCAGCTGCACGGAGCGACCGAGGCCGTGTTCCGGTCCTGGCGGGGGAAGCGCGCCATCGACTACCGCCGGGCGGCCGGGATCCCCAATGGCCTGGGCACCGCCGTCAACGTCCAGACGATGGTCTTCGGCAACATCGGGCCGCATTCGGCCACGGGCGTGTGCATGTCCCGGAACGGCACCACGGGGGCCGAGGAGCTCGAGGGCGACTACCTGGAGAGGGCCCAGGGGGAGGACGTCGTGGCGGGCACCCGCCAGACCCACCCCATCTCGATGCTGCGCGACCGCGTGCCCGAGGTCTACGAACAGCTCCACGACATCGCCCGCAAGCTCGAGCGGCACTACCGCAACATGCAGGACATCGAGTTCACGATCGAGGAGGGCCACCTGTGGGTGCTCCAGACGCGTGACGGCAAGCGCACCGCCGAGGCCGAGGTGCGCATCGCCGTGGAGATGACGAAGGAAGGGCTGATCACGCGGGACGAGGCCCTGCAGCGGGTGTCCGCCGAGCAGGTGGACGCCTTCCTGCACCCCAAGCTCGATCCGGCGGCCGTCGGTGGACGGGAGCCGCTCGCCCGCGGGCTCGCCGTCTCCCCCGGAGCGGCCGTGGGGATCATCGTCTTCGACGCGGACAAGGCCGAGCGACTGGCGAAGGTCGACAAGCGTGCTGTCGTGCTCGTGCGGCCCGACACGAAGCCCGACGATGTCCACGGCATGCTGGCCGCCAAGGGCATCCTCACGAGCCGCGGCGGACGCACGAGCCACGCGGCGCTGGTGGCCCGGCAGTTCGGCCGGCCCGCGGTCGTGGGCGTGTCGGCGATGGAGATCGACCTCGTCGCCGGGGAGGCGAGGGTCGGCGACATCGTGCTGAGGGAGGGCGACCCGATCTCGCTGGACGGCACGCGTGGGCTCGTCTACGAGGGTGAGCTGCCCACGGTCATGGCCGATCTGGACAACCCGTTCCTCGCCGAGCTGCTGGGCTGGGCCGACCAGGTGCGCAAGCTGGGCGTGCGTGCCAACGCGGACTATCCGCGTGACGCGGAGCGTGCACGTCATCACGGGGCCGAGGGGATCGGGCTCTGCCGCACCGAGCACATGTTCTTCGAGACGGATCGGCTTCCCCTGATCCAGCACATGATCATGGCCTCCGATCCTGCGGATCGCGATTCGGCGCTCGCCGATCTCCTTCCGCTGCAGCGCTCCGACTTCGACGGGCTCTTCCGCGCCATGGACGGGCTGCCGGTCATCGTCCGGCTCATCGACCCGCCGCTCCACGAGTTCCTGCCCGCACACGACGAGCTCCTTCTCGACCTGGCGGGCTTGAAGGTGCAGCTCCAGCACCTTCGCTCGCTTCCCGAGATCGACGGGGTGCTGGAGCAGATCGGGACGAAACAGCGGTTCCTGGACCGGGTCGAGTCGCTGCGGGAGGCCAACCCGATGCTCGGAACCCGGGGCGTGCGCCTGGGCATGCTCATCCCCGGACTCGTCCGCATGCAGGTGCGCGCGATCTTCGAGGCGGCGTGCCGGTGCGCGAGGGACCGGGTGGACGTTCATCCCGAGGTGATGATCCCGCTGGTGACCCACGTGAACGAGCTGCGCACGATCCGGCGGTTGCTGGAGGAGGAGGCGCACGCCGTGATGGCGGAGCAGGGCATCGAAGTGCCCTATCGGTTCGGGACGATGATCGAGGTGCCGCGCGCGGCGCTCACGGCGGGGGAGCTCGCCGAGGTGGCCGAGTTCTTCTCGTTCGGCACCAACGACCTGACCCAGACGACGTACGGAATCTCCCGCGACGACGCGGAGCAGGGCTTCCTGGTGGAATACCTGCGCATGGACGTGCTACCGCGGAATCCGTTCGAGACCATCGACGCCGACGGCGTCGGTCGGCTGATGGCCTGGGCGGTAGACGAGGGTCGCGGCGTGCGCCCCGATCTGGAGGTGGGCATCTGCGGTGAACACGGCGGTGACCCGGCCAGCATCGAGCTCTGCCACAGGATGGGCCTCGACTACGTGTCATGCTCCCCCTTCCGGGTACCGATCGCCCGCCTGGCGGCGGCCCACGCGGCGCTGAAGGAGCGCGAGGAGGCCGTGCCGCGGCGCGAAGCCGGAACACCGCAGGTCCTCGTTTCGTAAGGATGTTCAGACAGGACGGAAGACTCGACCGCTGGGGGACACCATGTTCGGGCTCATCGCCGCCGGGATCGCCGGTGTCGCAGGCGTGGCCGGCCACATCAAGTCCAGGCAGTTCGTAGGGAAGCGGCTGCGCTACACCACCCTGGTGGAGAAGCCGATGCTCGGCTTGTGGGCCGGCGTCGCCACCGCTGTGGTCGCCGCCCCGATCGTGGCCATACTCCCCATCGTCGGTGCGGGCACGGCCATCGCCGCGGGCCTGGGCGTGGGGACCGGGGTCGCGCTCGGCGTCGGCGACGCCAAGGGGCCGCCGCTCATCGAAGACTGACGCGGCAGAAGATCGAGGAAGAAGACCCCCGCCGCCGTGACGCACGAGCTCGCGACCACCCTCGCGATCCTCTCCGTCGCCGTCGTGCTGCTGGTCGGCGACGTCGTGCGCGCGGACATCGTGGCCCTGGCGACGGCCGCCGCCCTCGAGCTGACCGGCGTCCTCACGCCGGAGCAGGCCTTCTCCGGGTTCGGCTCCCGCGCGGTGATCACGATCCTCGCCGTGGGGATCCTGGCGGAGGGGCTGCGCCTCAGCGGCACCGCCGAGCGCGCCGGGGCCCTCATGCTCAGACTCTCGGGCACGGGTGAGGTGCGCGTCGTCGCGGCCTGGATGCTCACCGGCGCATTCGTGTCCCTGTTCATGAACAACATCGCCGCTGGTGCCGTCCTCCTGCCGGCGGCGGCGGCGGCGGCGCGCCGCACCGGACTGGCGCCGTCCCGGGTGATGATGCCTCTCGCCTTCGGTACCATCCTCGGCGGCATGGCGACGCTGCTCACCTCGGCGAATCTGATCGTCAGCGACCTCCTGGTCGCCGGCGGGTGGCGGGGCTTCGGCCTCCTGGACTTCGCGCCGGTGGGGCTCCCGCTGGTGTTCGCCGGAACGCTCTACATGCTCCTGTGGGGCCGCTGGCGCCTGCCGGAGAGCGGGCCCGAGGTGCAAGTGCGCCTGCACGTGCCGGACGAGCCCCTGCGCGCCATCTACCGGCTCGGCGAGCGCACGCTGCGCGCCCGGGTACCGAGCGGATCGCCCCTCGCGGGACGCACGCTTGCCGCGAGCGGCATCCGCGAGCGTCTGGGCCTGTGGGTCATCGGGGTTCGACGGGGCGTCACGACGTCGCCGACGCCGGGGGCGGACTTCCAGCTCGCCGAGGGCGACGCGCTCGAGCTCATGGGCCGCCTCGAGGGGTCCCCCGAGGAAGCGCTCGCCGGCCTGCTCGAGCCAATCGACGACGACGGTCCGCCCGGGGCCGGGGACACCCGGGAGAGCGTGATGGTGGAGGCCGTCATGCCGCCCCGCTCGCCGCTGCAGGGGCGCACGCTGCGCGATGTGCGCTTCGGCGACCGGTTCGGCATGAGCGTCCTGGCCGTCTGGCGCGGTGACCGCCCGATCCACTCGGGCGTGGGAGACCTTCCGCTGGAGCTGGGCGACGCGCTGCTCCTGCAGGGGTCGCGCCAGGACTTGGAGGTGGTGCGGCGGAGCGACGAGCTCATCGTGCTGGGCGGCGGCGCGGCGGTGCCCGCCCTGTCCCGGTGGAAGATCGGTGCGGCCCTCTTTACGCTGGTGGCAGCCCTCGCCGTCGGGATCCGCTTCCCGCAGGCGCTGGGCGCGATCCTCCTCCTAGGGGCGGTGGTGATGGTGCTGCTCGGCGTCCTCACGATGGACCGGGCGTACCAGGCCATCGAGTGGCGCACGATCTTCCTCGTGGCGGGGATCCTCCCACTCGGCCTCGCCCTGCACCAATCGGGAGCCGCCGCGTGGATGGCCGCCGGCGTCGAGCGGCTGCTCGGGCCCTTCGGTCCCACCGCGGTGCTCGCCGGGACCTTCCTGGCGACGGCCCTGCTCGTGCAGGCTGTGGCTGGGCCCGCGGTCGCGGCTATCATGGGCCCGGTCGGGATCCAGACCGCCTTGCATGCGGGGGTCGACCCGCGGGCGATGGGGATGGCGGTGGCGCTGGCCTGCTCGATGGCCTTCGTGACCCCCCTCGGCCACCCCGTGAACATCCTCGTGATGGGGCCCGGTGGCTATCGGTTCGCGGACTACCGGCGCGTCGGTCTGCCCATGGCGGTGGTGCTGGCCGTCGTCGTCCTGCTCGTCCTTCCGCTGGCGTTCCCGCTCACGCGCTGACGCGTACCTGTTAGTATTGACGGGGATCAAGCTTCGTCTGCAGCACCCGTCCAGATCATGCCCATCATCACCGTATCGCGGGGTTCGGGAAGCGGGGGGGAGGAGCTCGCCGAGCGCGTGGCAGAACGGCTCGGCTTCGAGGTCGTCAGTCGGGAGGAGGTGGTCCATGAGGCAGCCGCCTTCGGCGCCCCGGAGGACGCCCTGCAGAAAGCGCTCCTGAAACCGCCCGGTCTGTGGGACCGCTTCCATCACGAGCGTCACCGCTATCTGGCCTTCGTCCAGGCCGCCCTCTGCCAGCGCGTCCAGGGAGGACGCGTGGTCTATCACGGAAACGCGGGCCACCTGCTCCTGCCGGGTATCTCCCACGTCCTGTGCATCCGCCTCATCGCGCCCCTGGCCTTCCGCGTCCGCATGCTCCGGGAACGGTCCGGCGTGAGCGAAGCGGACGCCGTGGAGCACTGTGAGAGGGTCGACCGTCAGCGGGAGCGGTGGAGCCGCTTCCTGTACGGCGTCGACTGGCTCGATCCCCACCTCTACGATCTGAGTGTCAACCTCCGGACCATGGACATGGAGGACGCGGTCGACGTCTGCGTCACGCTGTCCCGTTCACCCCGGTTCCAGCCGACCGCGGAGAGCCGGGAGGCCATGGCCGACCTGCTGCTCGTCAGCAGGGTCCGCGCCGCGTTGGCTTCGGACGCGCGGACGTCCTCCGCGGAGGTGGGGCTGCGGGCCAGCGACGGCACGCTCTACGTCAGGGGTCGTCTGCGGCCGGCCTCCCTGGTGGACTTCGTCCTCGAGGTCGCGGCCGGCGTGGACGGGGTCGAGCGGGTCGACCGCGAGGATCTGGCGGCGCCGGAGCTCACCGTCTAGACGACGGGGTTCCCCCACCCGGCGTCCGCCCGCGCCAGGCGTTACATTCCGGCGGCACGTCGGAGGGTCGGCGGCAGCGCACGCCCGTCGTCGTGTCGATGCCTGCAAATCGGCTTCCTGCCCGGCCTGCCCGCTCCAACCAAGGCGGGACCCTCGCGCTGCGGGGGAGGTGCCCTTGACGGTCGTCCTGATCTCCAGGGGCTCCATGTCCGGCGGCGAGACGATCGCGGCGTGTCTTTCCCGGACGGGGGCCTTCACGTGCATCACGCGGGAGAACCTCGTCTCCGCGGTCAACGAGTATGGCCAGCTCGCCGCCCGGCTCACAGAGGAGATCGCCAGCGCGGCGCGCGACTACGACCGGTTCACCCAGCTGCGGCGTCCCTACCGGATCTTCATGAAGAGGGCCCTCCTCGAGTACGCGCGGCAGGGCGACCTGGCCTACTTCGGCTACTCCGGACACCTCCTCCTGGACAGAGCGCGTCACCTGGTGAGGGTCCGCCTCACCGCTCCCCTGGAGGTACGTGTGCGGCTGACCATGGAGCGGCTGGAGTGCTGCGAAGAGGAGGCGCGCGCGTACATCCGGCGCGCCGACGAAGAGCGCACCCGCTGGGCGCGGTTCATGTACGGAACCGACATCCGCGATCCCGGACACTACGACGTCTGTCTGAACATGGAGCGCTTCAGCCCCGGGGGCGTGTGCCGACTTCTCCAGGACCTCGTCGGCCACGAGGAGCTGCAGCCGTCTCGCGAGTCGTTGCAGCAGGTGGAGAACAGCCGCGTGGCCACCGAGGTCCTGGTGGCGCTTCTCCTTCGGCCCGAGACCTACCCGCTGGAGATCGGCGCGACGTTCCAGGCGGGGACCGCCTTTCTGGAGGGGCCCTACCTCGATGCCGACGACCAGGATCGCGTGGAGCGGGTCGCGCGCTCGGTCCCGGAGGTCCGGGATGTGCGCTACGAACCCGGATACGCGCCGTCGTTCCTTCTGTCCTGAAGAACGGATCCAACGCCCGAAGTCATCCTCGCCCGACTTTCACGAGGATGCCAAGGAGGATGTGAGGCATGCCCGAGACGATGACGACCGATTCGACCCCGAACCTCCTGGAGGACATCCGGGACATCCTCCTGAACACGGAGGGGATCGAGGAAGCCATGGCTGCGGACACGGGCAGTCAGACCGCCATGGCGAAGGAGCGGACCTCACTCACCCGGGAACAGACCCGACTCTCGACGAAGAGCACCGAGCTGGCCAACATCCGCACGGATCTCGGGCGTGAGCGGACCCTCCTGGCCGATCAGCGCACGACGCTCGCGGTGCAGCGCACGGAGATGGCCCGGCGCCGTACCTCCCTCGGGGAGGGGAGGACCCGCATGGCTCGCGAGCGCACGACCCTGTCGCAGGAGCGGACCGGGCTCGCGCGCGAACGCAACCGTCTGTGTGAGACCCGCACGGACCTTTCCAGACAGCGTACCTCCCTCGCGGACGATCGAACGCACCTGGCACAGGGCCGGACCCTCCGGGCCGCCACCCGCACCCGCCTTTCGCTGCAGCGGACCGAGTTGGCGAGGGGCCGCACTTCCCTCGCGTTGATCCGCACCGGGCTCGCCTTCCTCACCATCGGCCTGACCCTCTTCCGCTATTTCGGCGTTTCCGCCTGGACGGTCTTTGACGCAGGCCTTGTCCTGATGAGTATCTGGATGGTCGTGGTGGGCGCCAGGGAGTTTCGCCGGGCCAACGCCCGGGACCGCGCTCTGAAGGAGCTCCTGGGGAGGGATGGTGGGCTCACGGACCTGTTCGACCCGGAGCCCGTCTCTCCGCGAGGGGTGTGACCGCGCGGACGGATCTCAGCCGCGTGCGGGCGCGCCCTCCGAGGTGAGCTTCACGATCAGGTCGCACAGCGTGCGGATCTTGAAGGGCTTCGCGATGAAGTCGACCGCGCCCCCCTTGAGCGTCTCGACGGCGGTGTCCACGGTCGCGAAGCCGGTGATGACGATCACCTTGGTCGCCGGCGAGTGCCGCCGCACGAACTCCATCACCTCGAGACCGTCGGGTTTCTGCATCTTCAGGTCGGTCACCAGGACGTCGAAGCTCTCCTCCATGACCCGGTCGACCACCTTCTGCCCCTCGTGGTACGACTCCACGTAGAAGCCGAGCTTCTCGAGCGCCGGCTTGAGACGCTCGCAGACGATGGGCTCGTCGTCGAGCAGCAGCACCTTCTTCCTGGTCGTCTTCATCGGGCCGCCCGCTCCATGAGCTTCCTGGCCTGCCGTGCCGCCTTGCGGACCATCGCCTCGAGCGTCTTGGCGCGGAAGGGCTTGTGGACGAAGCCGAACGCGCCGCTGTACTCGGCCTCGCGCGCCGCGTCCATGGAGCCGTACCCGGTAATGACGATGACCTGGGTGCCGGCGCTGTGGTCCCGCACGAAACGGAGGACCTCCAGGCCGTTCGGGCCCTCCATCTTCAGGTCGGTGATCACGACGTCGAAGCGCTTGGCCGACAGGCGGTCGATCGCCTTCTGGCTCTCCGTGAACACCTCCACGCGATAGTCCTTCTTCTCGAGGTGCTCCTTCAGGCGCTCGCAGACAAGGGGCTCGTCGTCCAGCACCAGGATCTCCGTCGGCGTGCTCATGCTCGCTCCTCCCTCTACTGCCCACGTTCGGGGGCATCGTCGCGCTCCGCGGCGGTGGGGCCGCCCATGAAGCGCGCGACGTAGTCGTCCACCAGGCGGTCGGTCCTGAGGTGGATGTCGAGCTGCCTGGTGAAGCCGATGAGGCGGCCGACCATGCGCAGCCGCTCCTCCATCGCCTCTGCGCCCAGTCCCTTGATGCGCCCCACCACCAGATCCCCGCGCCCCTCGGCGACGAAGCCGTGTCGCTCCAGGATCCGCTTCAGGAGCGCGGCCCGCCTGGACCTGCGCGCCACCTCGGTGACGCCCCCGGCGAAGCGGAAGTAGATGTAGTTGTCCGCCGAGGCTTCGCCCAGGTAGGTGTCCACGATGTTGAAGTGGTAGCCCAGCCGGAGGCTGAGGTGCAGGTATTCGCCCGAGACGATCGCCAGGTTTTGCTCGGGCCGGGCGGCCATCACCCCCGTCAGCGGCGTGGACCGGGTCGCGCTCGACATGAAGCCGTCGAGGTCCATGCTGGTCGGGGCGGTCTCCCAGACCCCCGCGGCCGTGAGCTCCTCGAGGACCGGCAGCAACGGCCTGGAAAGGATGTCGCCCGGGGACGCGACCTTCCTGTCGGTGTCCGTCCGGAAGCCTCCCCCCAGATCGATGAGAACGAGGTCCAGGGGGATGGGCAGCTCGAGGCGGCGCACGTACGACACGCCCCGCGACGTCTTCACCCAACCGATGTCGGTGAGCTCCGCGATCGCCTTCTCGTGCGCGAACCGGATCACGTCGTGGTAGGTGGCGCAGCGCTTGGCGGTGAACTCGGGGTCCGTGGGGTCGCGCAGGCGCAACGGCGCGATCCTGCGCAGCATGCGGCGCAGCACCCGGAACTCGGCCGCGCTCTGGAAGGACGACCGTTCCAGGAGCTCGAAGTGGAGCAGCTCCTCGACCCGTCCGGCGTACACGACGTTGTCCTCGGCGTCGACCGTGACCACGGCGCCATCCTCCAGCGTGCGGGTCGCGATCCCGGTGTCGACGATGGTCGGCACGCGCAGGTCCCGGGCCACGGCCGCGAAATGCCCCGTCGCGCTTCCGAGATCGGTGATCACCGCGCTGGCGCCCCCCAGAAGGCCACCCAGCCGGGGCGTCGCGGCCCTCGCGACCAGGACCGTGCCGGGGCGGATGTCCACGGGGAGGGCATCGGGATCGGACACGATGCGGACGCGTCCGCTGCCGATCCCGCGACACGCGATCTCGCCCGCTCCGCGCATGAGGACCGGATAGCGCTCCCCCAGGTCGGTGAGGTCGCGGTCCGCCGTCCGCTCGATGGGAGCCACGTGGAGCGGGCGGGCCTGGAGCACGTAGATCCGGCCCGCGTGGTCGATGGCCCACTCGATGTCCTGGGCGGACCGCATGTACCGCTCGATGCGACACGCGATGGCCCCCAGCTCGGCGGTCTCCCACGGCGCGAGCGCCAGCGTTCCGCGCTCTTCGTCCGGCACCGCCTCCGGGACCGCTCCCCGACCGGGCACGGCGACGAACATGCGCTCCTTCATCCCCACCCGCGCCGACACCACCTCGTGGCCCGGGTCGCGCGAAACCTCCAGGCGGTCCACGGGCCCGCCCCCCTCGACCACCAGCTTCCCGAGGCCACGGGCCGCGGACACGAGCAGCACGTTCCGCTCCGGGGCCGCGGGATCCACGCTGTACACCACCCCGCTCGCCCGGGCCGGGACCATGCGCAGGACGCCCACCGCCATGAACCCGCAGCCCGGGGGGACCTGATGCCGCCTCTGGTAGCGAAGCACCCCCGGGGAGAAGAGGCTGGCCACCACGGTTCGGTAGGCGTCGCACACACCGTCCGTCGACACGCCGAGGAGTGTCTCGTACTGGCCGGCGAAGCTGAGCTCCCCGTCCTCCTCGGGTCCGCTCGAGCGCACCGCCAAGAGGACGTCCTCCTCGCCCGGCCTCACCAGGGAGGTCACCGCGTGCCGGATCGCCCTGGACATCTCCCGGGGAACGGGGGCGCTGAGGATCTCCTCACGGATGCGTCGTGCCTCGTCCTCCAGGCCCTCGTCTCCATCCGCGAACCGCGTGCGCAGCGCCTCCACCCGCGCGAGCACGCCCGCGGACTCCAGGAATTCGCGGCAAGCGTGGGTCGTGACGACGAACCCCTCCGGCACCCGGCACCCGATCTGGCCGTGGACTTCACCGAGCCGGGCCATCTTCGCCCCCACCGTCTCGATCTGCTCGGTGCTGATGTCGGCCAGGGGAAGGACCCAGGGCGCCTCGGGCACGACGAGGCGGCACTCGAGGGCGGCCGTGACGGCGGCGTCGATCTCCGCCAGCGCCGCTGCGAGCTCGGGATAGCGGCTGCTGGAGATGGCGTTCAGGTCCGCCACCACCTCGTGGACCGACTCCCTGAGCCGGTCCGCGAGGTCGCGGAGGTACTTGTTGTCGAAGACGTACTCGCCTCCGAGCTTCTCGCCCGCGTCGGCGATCAGCTCCAGCACGCGGTCGTTGTGCTCCACCAGGTCCCGGAAGCGCCGGAGCTTCTCGCGGAGCTGTGCCGCCGTCGCGTGGTGCCTGTGCCGGAAGACCGACCGGAGCGCCTGTGCCACGGGCATCGTCAGTGCCCCTTCTTCGAGCCGAGTCCGAACACGACGCCGGTGAGGAGACCAGCCGCACCGGCGGCCACGACGGCCAGGATGCCGTAGAGGAGGCCGTGGCGCTGTGCCAGATCCGAGATGAGGGCGGCGACGCCGGCCTGTTCCACGCGTAGGCCGGCTTCCCCGGCGAGCTCGGCTTCCCCGCCAGCGAAGGTGTATACCCGTACCCGGTACTCCCCCGGAGGAGTCCTGGCGGGGAGGAGGAAGTCGGCTTCCGCCAGCGTCGTGCCGTCGTCTCGGGGCGCCCCGAGCGTGACGGCGGCCTCCGTCACGTCCCAGAGCCCGTCCCTCCACTCGAGCCTGGCGAGCTCCCTGAAGAGCGAAGGGTCGGCCAGCGCCCGCGCGGAACGACTGCCCAGGGCGTCGAGGCCCAGGCCGAGGCGCTCGAGGACCTCGGGGCGGGCCAGCTGGGCGAGCGTGCACGTGGTGCGCAGGAGATAGAGGTTCGGCACCGCCTCGAAGTGCACGTCGGCCACGTTCATCCAGATGATGCCGAAGACCTTCCCCTTGCGCTTGAGGTCCAGGTCCCGCTCTCTCCCCGCCAGCAGGACGGCCACCTGCGCGCCGGCCGGGACCCGGGCGCGCACGTGAACGCCGGTCCCCGAGTAGAACATCGTCATCTCGACCCGCGCGGGCTCGACCGTGACGTCGGGCGCCGCCGGCCCGTCCGCCTGGGGCAGCACGAAGGCGGCGGTCGCCGCCAGGGCTGGCACCAGCACCCACCGTGCGGGACGCATCAGTGGCCTCCCGCGTAGCTCAGGAGAAAGTCTGGGGTGAGCAGCAGGCCCATGAACATCTTCGCCGTCACCACGAGCACGATCACGGCCATGAGGATCTTGAGCTGATCCGCCTTGAGCCGCTTGCTCAACTGGGCGCCGATCTGCGCGCCCACGACCGAGCCGAGGAGGAGGAACAGCGCGAGGACGAAATCCACCGTCCGGTTGAGCGTCGCCTGCAGGACGGTGACGTTCACGCAGGTGAAGAGGATCTGGAAGAGGCTCGTGCCCACGACGACGTGCATCGGCATGCGGAGCAGGTAGACCATCACGGGCACCATGATGAAGCCGCCGCCGACGCCCATGACCGCTGCCAACGTGCCCACGAGGAAGCCCAGCAGGAGGGGCATGAGCACCGACAGCTCGACCCGGGAGCGATCGAAGCGGACCTTCCAGGGGAGACGGCTCACCAGCCGCGCGTAGATCGAGGGGCGGGGTTCCTCCTCCCGCACGTGGCGGGCGACCCGCATGCTGCGCAGGCTCTCCACGAACATGTAGGCGCCGATTCCTCCCAGCATGACCACGTACGTCACGGTGATCACGAAGTCGGCGCTGCCCAGGGCCCTCAGCAGCTTGATCAGGACGACCCCCACCGAGCCTCCGGCGATTCCGCCGACGAGAAGGAGGAGGCCCATCTTGAAGTCCACGGACCCGGCGCGGGCGTGCGCGTAGGTCCCGGACGAGGACGCGGCCACGATCTGGTTGGAGTCCGACGCCGCCGCGACGGTGGGAGGGATGCCGATCATGATCAGGAGCGGCGTCATGAGGAAGCCGCCGCCCACACCGAAGAGACCCGACAGGAGACCCACCAGGCCGCCGAGCCCAAGGAGGAGCAGCATGCTCACCGAGCTTCCGGCCACAGGGAGGTAGATGGAGAGGTGCATGTCAGGTCCGTGCGGGTTCAGCCACCTGCGCCATGGGCAGGTAGACGGAGAACCGGGTGCCTTTTCCGGGCTCGCTCTCGACGACGATCCGGCCGCCGTGCTTCTCGACGATGCTGTGGCTGACGGAAAGCCCGAGTCCGGTCCCCTCCCCGAGCTCCTTCGTCGTGAAGAACGGGTCGAAGATGTCCTCGAGGTGTTCGGCCGGGATGCCGATGCCGGTGTCCGAGACGTCGACGCGCACGAAGCCGTCCGCGTCCGGCTGCGCGGTGACGCGGAGCTCGCCGCCGTCGGGCATGGCCTGGATGGCGTTGAGGAAGAGGTTGACGAACACCTGTTGCAGGTCGTGCGGGTTGGCCCGGACGCGAGGCAGCCCTCCGTTCACGTCGACCGCCAGCCCGACGCCCGCGAGCATCGCCTCGTTGCTGACGAGACGCACGGCGGAGCGGACGGCGTCCGATACGTCGAGCGCCGTGAACGCGGAGCGGTCCTTGCGCGTGAAGTCCAGGAGGTTCCTGACGGTGCTGCTAGCTCGTTCCACCTGCGTGTAGATCTGGTCGAGCATACGCCGCTTGTCGGCGTCCGAATAGGCGTCGAAGTCGTCGGACAGCGCCTCCACGGTCAGACCGATGTTGTTCAACGGGTTGTTGAGCTCGTGGGCGATGCCCGAGGTGAGCGTGCCCACCGCGGCCATTTTCCCCGACTGCACGAGTTGCTCCTGGCGGGTGACGATCTCGGCGAGCATGTGGTTGAACGCCATGGCCAGGCGCGAGAACTCGTCGCGGTACCGGCGGGCGGGTCGGATGGGCGTGTAGTCCCCGTGCGCGATGCGTGCGACGTAGTCCCCGAAGCGATCGAGGGGACGAACCACCGCCCGGATGACGAACCCCCCGAAGAGCACCATGACCAGCAGCATTAGGCTCAGGAAGGCAACGGCGGCCACCATGGAGGTGTGCAGCATGGACGCGACCGCGACCCGCTCCCGGTCCACCATCTCCTGGGCCTCGGTGATGAGCCGGGCGCCCTCGGTGCGCAGGCGCATCTCCACCCCGGTGCGCTCCGGCCCGGTCGGGACCTCGCCGGTGGCGTCGGCCTGGGCGAGCTCGCCCAGCAGGGCGAGGTAGCGGTCGAGCCCTCCCTCCATGGCCTGGAACCCCTCCGGTCCGGCGACCGAGCGCATCTGTTCCGCGTTCCGCGCCAGGTGGCTGCGCGCCAGGTTGGCGCTGGCGATGGCCTCCGGAAGGCCGGTGCCGTAGAGGAAGTAGTTCTTCTCGTTGCGACGCGCTTCCTCGATCTCGAAGGAATAGGTCCCCGCGCTCTCGAGGAACCCGATCTTCTGCTCGAAGGCGGACAGGAAGACCACCGCCGCCACGGTGCCGCCCGAGCACAGGATGAAGAGGAGAACGAACACGACCGCGACGCGGGTGCGGATGCTGAACTGCGGCCGGGCCAGGAGCGCCTGTTGCGCCCGCAGCGCGGTGTCGTCGGGAGGGCGTCCCCCTCGATCGGTCAGTGCATCTCCCATTTGATGAACGGCTCCTTCACGTCCACCATCGCGTTGACGATGAGCTCGACCAGACCTCCGTACGTGATGCCGCTCTTCTCCAGCGCCCCGTAGTACTGGAGCATGTCGCGGATCTGCCCCTTGCAGTTCGAGCAGGGGGCGCACACGTACTTCTGCACCTCGGGCCCGGGCTGGTCCGCGAAGGCGTCCAGGATCTGCTTGAACTTCATCCGCCCGGCCACGCTCACCCGCCAGTCGGTGAAGTTGTTGCCCGACATGACCGCGAAGCCGCTGCCACCGCCGCAGCAGTAGTTGTCGACGCCGTGCGGCGTCATCTCGCGGAACTGCGGGCACAGGTGGCGCAGGATGCGCCGCTGCGGCTCCACGATCCCCAGGTTGCGCACGATGTTGCACGGGTCGTGCAACGTGACCGGGAAGTCGTTCTTCGAGGGGTCGAACTCGATCTTGCCGCTGAAGACGATGTCCTCGAGCATCGTCATGCAGCTCTCGCGCTGGACCCTCATGTCGCCGGTCAGGATGCGGTCGGCCACGGTCATGAGCGCCTTGTGCTGATGGCCGCACTCGCCCATGACGATCTTCTTGACCTTCAGCTTCTTCGCGGTCGACACGTGCTTCAGCGCGATGCGCGCGAGCTGGACGTCGTCGTAGAAGAGGCCGTAGTTGACGCCGTCGTAGTCAATCCCCTCCGAGGCCAGGGTCCAGTCGATGCCGGCGGCGTTCAGGATGATCGCGAACGCCCCCGGGTTCTCGGGCCAGGCCAGGATCTCTCCCGCATTGTGGATGAGGAGGACGTCCACGCCCTCCTTGTCCCACGGGCTGTGCACCTCGATGCCGGTCTCCTCGGTCAGGTCCTCGTCGATGAACTCGACGTTGTCCTTCACCACGACCTGGTTCATTCCCGTGGACGAGCCCACCTCGAGCTGCAGCACCGTACCCTTTTCGTGCAGCTCGCGCGGCGCCCACCCCAGCTCCTGGCTGAAGAGCTTGCGCAGCTCGTGGGCGATGAGGCCGTTGTCGATGCCGATGGGGCATACCTGGGCGCAACGTCGGCACAGGTTGCACCGGTAGGCCAGCTCGTAGAGCCGGGAGATCGTGGTCCAGTTCAGGTCCACGTCGGCGCCGGTGAGCGGCGCGAGCAGCCTGCCCCCGGGCGTCACGTACTTCTTCACGAGCCGGCGCCACACCTCGGAGCGGTACGTGGGCCGGTAGATCTCCTTGTCGCCGCTGGCCTTGAAGATGTGGCACGCGTCGCTGCACGTTTGGCAGCCCACGCAGTACTCCAGCGCCAGCGTCAGGGGCTGCAGGAAGGTCCAGTTGTTCTCGCGCGTGAGCAGCTTCTTCAGCCCCTCGGCGAACTGGTCGACGTACCTCCGCTCCTCCGCCTCGGTCTCGGGGCGGGGGAGGCTGAGCCCGACCACGCCGTCGAGGTTGCAGACCATGCGCTCCTTGGCCTCGGGCTTGATCTCCTTCCACCCGGGCTGCTCTTCAAGGCGGTCGTAGGGCGGAGGAAGGGGCATGAGCTCGTCGACGTCCACCCGCGACAGCAGCTCGTCACCACGGGCGCCGATGTCCTTCACCTTCACGGGGCCGCTCATTTCGGCACCTCCTCCGTCGCGATATCCACCCAGTTCTTCTTCCCGTCCGCGCCCACGTGCGGAGCCGCCCACGTCACGGGCTGCTGGAGCAGCTCCGTGACCTCGCGCTCGATGGCGCCTCCGGGCTCCAACGGCCGGTCGTCCCAGCGCACCTGGTGGTAGGTGAAGTACTTGGCGACGAAGTGCATCATCTGGCTGAACGGGAGGTAGGCCAGGAAGACGAGGGCCACCGCGACGTGCACGCCCAGCGGTGTCGACAGGGCCGGCGGCGGCTGGGCGCGGAACAGCGCCGCCGCGAAGGCGGACGCCTGGCCGGCGTAGCCGTCGACGCTGAAGAGCGCGACCCCGCCGGTGACGAACAGCGCCAGCACCAGGATGAGGTTGAACATCGCCACGGGTGTGGTTCCGTTTCGCAGACGCGCGTCGAAGAGTCGGCTCACCACCAACCCCAGGGCTCCCACCGTCCCCAGCACACAGGCGACGCCGATCAGGATCGGCAATCCCTGGCGCATCAGCCCCCACCCGGGCCCCTGGAGCCCCATCGCGCCCGCGGCGCCCGCGAGGACGAGCAGGCCGCCGACCGCCACGAGGACGTAGAGGCCGACGTGGAAGGGGAAGGAGAACCACCACAGCCGCCGGTTGTGCTCCCACAGCGCCTTCAGGAAGACGATCTCCTTGAGCATGTAGGCGAGCTCGGCGGTCATGGACTCCTCGCGGGGCTTCGTCCACCACTCGAACTCCTCGAGGTAGGAGCCCCCGTAGCGCCCACGGGTCTTCTCCTTCGGGATGGGGGCGAGCTCCCACCGGAGGTGGATGGGGAGCCGCCAGAGCCGTACCGATCGCAGAACGGCGGCGACGACGAATACGGCGAGAAGGCCGTAAGAGAGGGCCAGCACGATCGAGCCGGACATGTCGGTGTCCTCGTCGACGGGGCGTCCCGGCGCTTCGGCGGGCGAGGGGTGAAGGGCCCGGCGCTTGGGAGCCCACAGGGGGCCTTGCGGAATTCGTGTAAAGTATCACGATTAAGCTAGCGGGTACCCCGGCGTGGCCTCAAGGGCCGGGAACTCCTGCACCGGATGAGGGCCGGAGCCACACGTTCACGCACCGCGGGGACCCACGGTCCCGAAGGCGACCCGAGTATGGCACGCCTCAAGCGAGTGGTTCTCGATCGGCTGATCCGCTACTACCGGTACCTCGTGGAGTTCGTGGTCAGACAACCCGCGAAGACGATCACGAGCGCCCAGATCGGAAAGGCCCTGGACGTCGATCCAAGCCAGGTTCGCAAGGATTTCGCGGCCGTCGGCCTGGTCGGCATGAGCCGGATCGGATACGACGTCTGCGAGGTGTGCCGGGCGATCCGTACGGTCGTGGGCTTCGACCAGCCGTACACGGCCGTCCTGGTGGGGGCGGGGCAGCTCGGGAGCGCCGTCATGGCCTACCCGGAGTTCGAGCGCTACGGCCTGCGCATCATCGCGGCGTTCGACGTCGATCCTTTCAAGATCGGCCGTCGCATCGGCGGCCACACGATCGAGCCGATCGACGATCTGCGCGAGTTCGTGGCCACCCACGAGGTCCGCCTCGCCATCCTCGCCACGCCCGTCGAGGTGGCGCAGCCGCTCGCGGATCTGCTTGCCGCTTGCGGCGTCCAGGCGATCTGGAACTTCACGCCGACGCGCCTGGCCGTTCCGGCCGGGGTGCTGGCGCGCAACGAACGGTTCTCTGTGGGTCTGGGCGAGATCGCCTACCATCTGAACCGTTCCCGGGGTCGCCAGCCTCCGGGAGTGCGCGCCTGCCGCGAGGCGGCCCGTCCGGAAGGCGTCACCTCGTCCTGACCTTCCTTGACAGCGGGTGATGGGGTGCCTAGACTTAATCGTGACAAAAATCTCGATTTGAGCTTCCCGGGGAACGGGTTGCGCGGGGCCCTTCCTGTCCGTGGCATTCGTGAACAAAGTCACGAAACCCGTGACCCCGGAGGTACAGCGCGCAGGAGCCGGAGCCCGAGGCGGGACGGCGTCCGGTCCCACGAGGATCGACCCGTGGCGATCATCACCATCTCCCGAGGGTCCCTGAGCGGCGGCCGGCGCGTCGCGGAATGCCTGTGCGACCGGCTCGACTGTCCATGCCTGGCCGACGAGGTGCTCCAGAACGCGGCGCGCAAGCTCGAGGTGTCGGAGGGAGCGGTCCGGGGCAAGTTCGAGACGGCGCCAGGGCTGTGGTCGCGACTGAGCCGGGAGCGGGAGCGCTACGTGCTCGCCGTGCAGACGGCGCTCGCCGAGGCGTGCACGGAGGGCGATCTGGTCTATCACGGGCTGGCCGGACAGTTCCTCCTCCGCGGGCTCCCCGCGGTTCTCCGCGTACGGCTGATCGCGCCGCTGGAGATGCGGATCGGTGCGCTCCGGGCGGCGGACCGCGAGATGTCTCGCCAGGCCGCGGAGGACTTCATTCGGAACGTGGACCGCGACCGGGAGCGCCGCGTGCGCTCGATGTACGGCCTCGACGTGGAGGACCCGGCCCTCTACGACCTCACGGTCAACCTGCGCTCCCTTTCCCTGGACGCGGCCTGCGCGGCCATCGCCGAGGCGGCTGCCCAGCCCGCGTTCCGTATCGGCGAGACCGAGCGGGCCCGCCACCAGGCCTTCGCCGCCGAATGTCGTCAGCGACTCGAAGAAAGCCTGTCGGGGGACTGACCGCATGGCCATCATCTGCATCTGCCGGGGATCGAAGAGCGGGGGACGCCGCCTGGCGGAGTGTCTCTCGGCGCGGCTGGATTATCCGATTCTCGGCCGGGAGGTCCTCCAGGAGGCCGCGGCCGCTCTTGGCGTCCCGGCCGAGATGCTGGAACGGAAGATGGCGGACCGGCCCTCCCTCTGGGGCCGCTTCAGCTCCATGCGCCGCGCCTACGTCGTGGCCGTGCAGGCCGCGCTCGCCGAGCGGGCCGCCTCCGGCAACCTCGTCTATCACGGCCTGTCCGGCGGTCTCCTCATGCGGGGCGCGCCCGTGGTCTTCTGTGTCCGGCTCATCGCGCCGATGGAGAGCCGCGTGCGCGTGGTTCGCGAGGAGACCGGGATGACGGCCGCCGAGGCCCGCGGCTACATCCGGGAGCTCGACGCGTCCAGATCTCGCTGGGTGGAGGTGATGTACGGCGAGGACATCATGGATCCCGCCCTCTACGACCTGGTCGTCAACCTGGTCTCGCTGACCGTCGAGGGCGGCTGCGCCGTGGTGACGCGGGCCATCCAGGGTCCCGAGTTCTCCGTGGACGAGGACGTGCTCGCCCGCCTGGAGGACTTCCGCCTGGCCTGCCAGGTCAAGCTCGCGCTGGCCGGGGATGTGGAGCTCCGCGCCCTGGAGCTCGACGCGGAGGCGGAAGGCGGCACCGTGGTGATCTCGGGCGAGGTGCCGCTGCGGAAGAGCGGCCGCACCGGGGACCGCATCGTCGAGCTCGCCCGCGGCGTGGCTGGCGTGCGACAGATCCGACTGAGGGTCGAGTGGTTCGACCCCTATCCCTGAGCCACGAACGTGACCGCGCCCGCGCCCCGTCTTCGTGCCCCGCCTGGCCCGCCCCGGACAGGTGTGGCGCTCGTGCTGGCGTCGCTCGTGATGCTCGCCCTCCTCCCGGCGGCGCTCGGCGCCCAGGAGGGGACCGGAGCCACGGCGGCCGCGGCTGCGGCCGACCCGGCGTGGTGGTTCTGGCCGCTGGTGCTCTTCGGCATGACGTTCGTCATGGGGATCCTGGCGGCCGTCGGCGGCGTCGGCGGAGGCGTCCTGTTCGTACCCATCGTCAGCGGGTTCTGTCCCTTCCACCTGGACTTCGTTCGCTGCACGGGGCTCCTGGTGGCGCTGTGCGGGGCGCTGGCCGCCGGCCCCGGCTTCCTGCGCATGAACCTCGCGAGCCTGCGCCTGGCCATGCCGGTGGCCATGATCGCGTCGGCCTGCGCCATCGCGGGGGCCATGGTGGGGCTGGCCCTGCCCACGAACGTCGTCCAGACGCTGCTCGGCGCCGCGATCCTGGGGATCGTCGCGCTCATGATGCGGGCGCGGAAGTCGGCGTTCCCGGTGGTGCCCCGGGCGGACCGCCTCTCGCAGATCCTGCGCATCCACGGCGTCTACATGGAGGCGAGCCTCAACCAGGAAGTGGACTGGAAGATCCACCGCACCGCGACCGGGCTCCTCCTCTTCATCGGTATCGGCTTCATGGCCGGGATGTTCGGCCTGGGCGCCGGCTGGGCCAACGTGCCGGTGCTCAACCTCGTCTTCGGGGCCCCGCTCAAGGTGAGCGTCGCGACGAGCAAGTTCCTCCTGTCCATCACGGACACGTCGGCCGCGTGGGTCTACCTGAACGAGGGGTGCGTCATCCCGATGATGGTGGTGCCGTCCCTGGTGGGGATCATGCTGGGCTCGTTCATCGGGGTGCGGATCCTCCGGGTGGCCAAGCCCAGCTTCGTGCGCTGGATCGTCATCGTCCTCCTCCTGTTCGCGGGGGGAAAGGCGATCACGAAGGGCCTCGGGCTTCCCTTCATCGTATAAGGGGGATTGGAACACATGGGCGAGCATCGGACCCCGGGCGTCAGCGACGAGCAGTTGCTGTACGCGCGCATCCTCGCGGTGGGGATGTACACCGGCCTCCTCACGCTGCTCGTCACGTTCGGCGTCTACCTCTCGGGCGCCGTGGAGCCTGCCGTGCCCATCGAAGAGCTGCCGCGGTACTGGACGATGGACGTGCAGACATACCTGGAGGCGGTGAACCAGGAGTACCTGCACCGGGATCACGCGCTCACCGGGTGGTGGTGGCTCGGCGCGCTGGACCGCGGGGATTTTCTCACATGGGTCGGCATCGCGTTCCTGTCCGCGGTAACGCCGGTGTGCTTCGCCGGAGTCGTGCCGCTGATGGTGCGCAAGCGCGACTGGATCTACGTGGCCATCGCCGTGACGGAGGTCGCGATCCTCGCGCTCGCCGCCAGTGGCATCCTCATCGCCGGAGGGCACTGATGCGGTTCCTACCCGTTGCCATCGATGTCCGCACCCGGCGCTGCGTCGTGGTCGGTGGAGGCTCCGTGGGGGCCCGCAAGGCGGCCACGCTGGTACGCGCCGGAGCGGATGTGGTGGTCGTGGCGCCCAAGATCACGAAGGAGCTAGCCCGGAAGGCGGAGAGCGGCGCGCTCCGATGGGTGGAGGAGCCGTTCGCGCCGCAGCACGTCGCGGGGGCGTTCCTCGTAGTGATGGCGACGGACGACGACGCCTTGAACGCTGCGGGCGCGGGGCTCGCCGCAGAGCAAGGTGCGATGGTGTGCGACGCGTCGTCGTCGCGCCGCTCGTCCCTGATCTTCGGCGCCCTCCTGGAGGAGGACGGCGTGACGGTGGCGGCGTTCACCGACGGGCGCAGCCCCAGGCGGGCCAAGCGCAAGCGGGACGAGATCGCGGCGATGCTGGCCGCGAAGGGAAGGGTCACGTGACGCAGATCATCTGTGTCTCCAGAGGATCGCTGTCTCGCGGAAGGGAGCTCGCGGAGGCGCTGGCGCGGAAGCTGGACTACGCGGTCCTGAGTCGTGAGGACCTCATCGAGGCCGCGATCGACGCCGGCATCCGGGTCGGCAAGCTCGAGACGAGCATGATGAATCCGCGCTCCTTCACCGAGCGTCTGGCGCGCGAGCGGGACCACTACCTCGCGTTCAGCACGGCCTACCTGTGTGATCGTCTGCGGGAGGGGCCGCTGGTCTACCACGGGCGCACGGGGCACCTCCTGCTGCGCAACATCGGCCATGTCCTGCGCGTGCGGGTGGTTGCCGACGAGGAGTACCGGATCCAGGCGACGATGAAGAGCCTGGGGCTCGATCGCGCGAAGGCCGTCCGCTACCTGACGGACGTGGAGGAGGACCGACGGAGCTGGGTCCGATCGATGTACGGCGTGTCGTGGGAGGACGCGTCGCAGTACGACGTGGTCGTCAACGTCGAGCGCATGAACGTGCACAACGCGGCTTCCGCTCTGGTGGGTATGTCCCAGCTGCCGGACTTCCAGCCCACGCCTGCGTCCACGCGCGCGATGGAGGACCTGCGCCTGAGCGCTACGGCGCGCCTGCGCCTGGCGCGTGACCCGCGCACCGGCGGGTGCGGGTTCTCCGTTGCCGCCCACGGCGGGCTGGTCACCGTCACATATCTCCCCCACGACCAGAAGGTCGCCGATGAGATTCCCCGTGTCCTGAGCGGCCTGGAGTGCATGCGGGAGCTGCGCTCGACCATGGCGGCCACGACGATCCTCTGGGTCCAGGAGTCGTTCGATCCGGCTTCGGAGACCTTCCGCGAGGTCGTGGAGATCGCGCAGAAGTGGAACGCGGCCGTCGAGCTGGTGCAGTACGCGCCCGCCGAGGGGGAGGGCGTGCCCGCCGAGATGGGCGCTGTGGCCGGACCGACCGTCCGGAATGCGGTCGCCGGAATCGAGGAGGACGTGGAGGAGGAGACCCGCGACGACAGCGGCCTGCGTTCCACCCTCGATGCCCTGGCCGGAGTGGGAAAGTCGGGCGGCGGACGCTACGTGCATGGCGAGCGCCGGAGCCTGGTCGCTTCCTGCTGCGGCGCCGTGCCCCACTCCCTGGTCGTGCTCGGCAACCTCTTCCAGCAGAAGGACCCCGGTGCCCGCACGAGGCTCACCCGCGAGCTGCAGGAATCGCTGGCCAGCCGCATGCGCGTCCCGGTCGTCACGGCCGACGAGCTCCGCAAGCACTACCTGTTCGGCGGGAGCGACGCGATCTCAATGGTCGGCTTCCTCGCGCTGGTCGTCGTCCTGTACGTGCTGGTGATGACCCACCAGGAGGCCGTGCTGCGCTTCCTCCTGGAGGGCTGGGGGGGAGAGGGAGCGCTGCAGAAGTACGTCGTCGCGGCCGCTGTGTTCGTCTTCGTGCCGATCGTGGCGTACGCCTACGGGCGCGTCGCCCGCTCGGTCATGAAGCTGATCAAGATGGAATGAGCCCTCTGGGCGGACGAAACACACATGGAACCCGGATTTCTCCACGCGCACTTCATCGTCATCGATCCCGCTGCTGCCGTGCAGGTCGTCCTCCTCGGCTTCGTCGGGGGGGTGCTATCCGGCTTCATCGGGAGCGGGGGTGCGTTCTTCATGACGCCGGGGATGATGAATCTCGGCGTCCCCGGCGTGGTCGCCGTGGCGAGCAACATCACGCACAAGTTCGGCAAGGCCATGGTGGGATCCAGGAAGCACGCCGAGCTGGGCAACGTGGACAAGCGCCTCGGGCTCTATCTCATCCTGACGTCGTTCATCGGGATCCAGATCGCGGTCTGGATCAACAGCAGCCTCTTCGAGGGCGGCGGAGACGGACACGGGGCCGGCGGCTCGGCCGCGGCCGACCTGTACATCAGCGCGGTGTTCGTCTTCATCCTCTCGGCGGTCGCGATCTCCATGTTGCGCGACGCACTGCGGAGCAGGGGCGGTGACGACGACGCCGGCCCCTCCATGCGCATCGCCAACGCCATCGCGCGCCTCCGCCTTCCGCCGTACGTCCGCTTCCGGACCGCCGACGTGCGCGTGTCGATCTGGGTGCTCATGCCGGTCGGGCTCGCCACGGGCTACCTGGCCGGCACGATCGGAGTGGGGGGCTTCATCGGCGTGCCCTCGATGATCTACGTGTTCGGTGTCCCGACGGCGGTGGCAGCGGGCACGGAGCTGTACCTGGCGATGTTCATGGGCGGGTGGGGCGCGATCCAGTATGCACTCCAGGGGTACGTGGACATACGTCTGACGATGCTGCTCTACCTGGGCTCGCTGGTCGGCATCTACGTGGGTGTCTACGGCACCAAGGTGGTGAAGGAGATCGTGATCCGGATCACCACGGGCGTGATCATCCTGCTGTGCGTGGTGAGCCGCGCGGTCGCGGTCCCCGCCTACCTGCGCCAGCTGGGGTGGCTCGACATCGACCCCACGTGGGACGGCTACTGCAACTCCGCGAGCAAGGTCATGCTGTTCGCGGCGGGCCTCTCGGGATGCGGGCTCATCCTGTACCACGTGATCAGGTCGTACGCCCAGAGGCTGAAGATGCAGCACCGCTTGATGGAGGCACGAACACCGAGCTGATCTCCCGGCCCGGGAGGAGGATGATCATGGGCGACCTGAAGAAGAAGATCGAGGATTGGATGGTACGGGTGTCGTTCGCCGAGGCCGACGCCGCCCGCGAGGGCTTCCAGCTCACGGGCGAGGAGCTGGACCACAAGACCAGCTTGGCGTTGGACAGGCTTCGGGTGGTGCGGAGCGAGAGGGCTTCACGCAAACAGACGGGGGAGGGAATGAGCATCGGCGAGGAGGAGTCCCGGAACGGACCCGGCGACGAGCTGAGCGTCATGGTGCTCGACGACGAGCCGATCGTCGGCAAGCGGCTGAAGCCGGTCCTGGAGAAGTCGGGGTTCGTCGTGGAGTGCTACGAGGACCCGGCGAAGGCCCTCGGGCGCCTGGAGGAGAAGGAGTTCGACATCATCGTCACGGATCTGCGCATGGAGGGCATGGACGGTATCGAGATCCTCGAGCACGTCATGAAGCACTGCGACCGGACGCGCGTGATCCTCATCACGGGGTACGCGACCGTCGAGGTCGCGAGGGAGGCGCTGGTGAAGGGCGCCTTCGACTTCATCTCGAAGCCGTTCAAGCCGCAGGATCTGCGGGCAGTGGTCAACAAGGCGGCCCTGTCCCTGGGACACAAGGCGATCCTCTAGGGGAAGCTCTGCACAGGCGTGGTACCCCGCGCACAGGGGGCTTACGCTGTTCAGAGAAGGAACGACGACGAGTCGTAGCCTGAGCTACGGCGAGGAGGAGAGACGAACTATCAACGGCGTAACCCCCCTGTGCCCAACACAATGGGGTGCATGATCTTGCGTGTTCGTAGGTTGGGGCGGCACGGCCCCGCCTCGGTCGTTGGACCTCCTCGACGTAGCTACGGCCATGCCTTCGGAGGTCCGCCTACGATTCGTGGCCGTGGCGCGCCCAACGCGGGGGGCCACACCTGTGCAGAGCTTCCCTAGCGGGCCCGCCAGGTATCGGCGACGGTCGAGATGACCACCAACGGCACGGAGGAAGCGGGCGCGGCGACGCTGGACACCCTCTCCGAGGAAGCCCAGCGCGCGTTGCGGGACCGACCGAGCCTCACGATCCGGACCAGGCTCTCGATTGGCCTGATCGCCTGGTTCGCCGTGAGCGTGGGGCTCACCTTCGTCTCGATTCTCCTCATCGGCCGCGTCCAGGCGAAGCTGCGCATGGTGGATGCCGTCGACCTGTACACGTTCGAGATCCAGCAGGCCCGCCGCTTCGAGAAGAACTACTTCCTGTACCACACCAACCTGGGCGACGCCATCGACCAGGCGCAGGAGGCGCAGCGTATCCTCGAACGAGAGCGGCGCAGCATGGCGACCGTGATCGGTGATGCGTCGGTGGCGGCCATGCGCGACCGGGTCCACCGCTACGAGATCCTGCTCTCCGGGCTACCGGCCCTCGACGCGGCGGGAGACACGGCGCGCATGCAGGAGATCGAGGCCGAGCTGCGCGTACACGGCGGCGCGATGGTGAGCGAGGCGGAGCAGCTCGCCACCGAGGAGCGCACCTCGGTGGAGAAGATGCTGGTCATGTCCCAGCACATCGCGCTCGTGTTCCTGGTCGCGTTGGTGGGCATGATCGTGCTGCTGGCGGCCTTCGTGGCCCGCCAGATGCTCGCGCCACTCGGTCGGATCGTGCTCGCCACCCGCCGGATCGCCGACGGCGACCTCACGCCCATCACGCCCAGGCGGAAGTACCACGACGAGTTCTCGGAGCTGGCGAGCGCGATCAACCACATGACCCACGAGCTCGTCCGCCGTCAACGGCTGCTGGTGCAGTCCCACAAGCTTACCGCCATCGGCACGCTGACGGCGGGCGTGGCCCACGAGCTGAACAACCCCATCAACAACCTGATGCTGACCGCCGCCGCGCTGGAGGAGAGCTACGACGAGCTGGACGACGCCGAGAAGCTGGAGCTCGTGGCCGACCTGGTGAGCGAGTCCGAGCGGGCGCGCGACATCGTCCGCAACCTCCTGGACTTCGCGCGCGAGAGCGAGGTGGCGCTGACGCCGCTGGTGGTGGAGGACGTGATCGGGGACACGCTCCAGCTCGCGGCCAACCAGGTCCGGCTCGCGAAGGTCAAGGTCCGGGGCGAGGTCGAGGAGAACGTCCCGGCGGTCTACGGCGACCGGCACCAGCTCACCCAGGTCTTCCTGAACCTGGTGCTCAACGCGCTGGACGCGATGCCGGAGGGCGGCACGCTGACGATCTCGGTGGAGAAGTCCGACGACGGCAACTTCGTGGAGATCGGGTTCGCGGATACGGGCGTCGGCATCCAGGAGCAGCACCTGCACAGCATCTTCGACCCCTTCTTCAGCACGAAAAAGCATGCCAGGGGAACCGGGCTCGGCCTGAGCGTCTCCAAGGGGATCGTCGAGCAGCACGGGGGCGACATCCGCGTGGAGACAGAGGTGCGTCGCGGCACCACCTTCACGGTGTCGCTGCCGGTCGCGCGTGTGCCGGCGCCGATGGCGACGGCGGGCGCGATTGGATGACGGGACGGGGAGGGGGTGCGTTCCGGCGATCGTACCTCACGGCCAGACGAAGATCGTCGAGGGCGCGGCGCCCGCGCGCCCGCACGCCACGTCGCCCGGCTCCCGCCAGAACGCTCGGGTCCAGGTTCCGGTGAGTCGGAGCTCCCAACGCGCGTGCGCGTCCTGGCGCACCGGGACGGCGAGATCCAACCGCCAGAGCCGTTGCGACTGCGGGGGGGAGGCCAGGAGCAGCCCCACCCCGACCCCGATCTTCGTTCTGCCGTCGATCCCGAAGGGCGCGTCACCCGCCCAAACCGGCCCGTGTCGACGAACCCGCGCTCCACACTCGCGGCGAGGTACAGACCAGCGAGCACATCCCGCACCCGTCGAAGGATCTAGACCGTTCGGGTGAGAAGACCGTCACGGCGAGGAGGCGCCATCCACGCCGTTTCCACGTCCGCCATGCGCTCGTTCCGGGCGGTGCGGGCGCAGGTCGAGACCATCGGGGCGCGGCGGCGGACGTGCCTTGCGAAGAGCGCTGACGCGGCGAGGATGCGGCCGCATCAGGCCACGATGTTCTTGCTGCGCAGGTGCGTGAGGACGGGGTGCACGACCAGCGGCCGAATCCGGTAGCGCTGATCGTCGTCGATGGTGGTGAACACGAACTGCGAGACCCGCTCCGCCGTCCCCGCCGGCTCGATGACGAGGAGGTTGCCCAGCGACTCGAACATGTGGTGGCTTTCCTGGCGCGAGATCCGGAAGATCCGGTCGTGCTCGGCCAGCGTGAGCGTGGCGTGGTCGAGAAACGCCTTCAGGGTGAAGGATTGCGAGAGTGTGAACGCGTCGATGAACGCGAAGCTGATGGGGTCGATCGCGCGCACGCGCACCGTGCTCGTCTCGGCGTCCAGCTGGACCGAGCGCACCCAGTAGAAGAGGGCGAGCAGGAGGTTCTGACCGGTGAGCCGGGACAGTTGGTCGAAGTAATCCGTGCGCAGGGTCGCCTGGCGCTCTTCTTCGTTGCGGGCCCGGCGCAGGCGCCGGCCCAGCAGCGGGGGCGTCACGGAGGGAGGCAGGAACTCGAGGCCGAGTCCGCTTCGCCTGTGTCGGTTCATGATCGCCGCCTCGAGCGCGCTCCGCCCGAGCGGCGTGAGCGCGTGGCGACGCACCAGGCACGCCGTCGCGGACTCCACCTTCTCCATGTAGCTCCACGCCGGCTCCGCGAGCGTGGCCAGCCAGAAGACGCTGGAGTCCGTTCGGGACATGAACGCCAGGAAGGGACCGACGAGGCCGTTGTCCGAGCTGGTGCGCAGGAAGAGGTACTCGAGGTTCTCGATGATGCAGGCGAGGGGCCTGCCCTCCCGGCGCCGTGCCGACAGGGCGCCCGCTAGACGATCGAGCGTCCAGGCATCCCCGTCGTCGAGGTCGAGGGCGGCGGCGAGCTCGCCCGCGAACAGGCTCGCGTCCAGGACGCGTTCGGCCAGGGAGATCCTGCGGACATCCGCGTCCCGGAGCACCGTGCCCGCGACCACGTTGAGGAAGCTGGTACGGCCATTCCCATCGAAGCCCGTGACGACGAAGGCGTCGGTCAGCCCCTTCCGCCAGTGTGCGAAGTGGCTGGCGACCGCATCGAGGTCGGGTGTCCGCCCCTCGAGCATGGCAGCATCGCTCACGGGCTGGAAGGAGAACAGCCGGCGGTACACCAGGGGCAGCTCGCCGAGCACCTCGTCGAGCGTGGCGAGCGCGTCGATGGTGCGGCGTTTCTCCTCTTCGGTGACCTGCTCGCCCTCCAGCGCCGACTGGCCGAGGCGCACCAGCTTCATGGCGCGGCCCCGGCCGAACCGCACCCATTTCATGCTCTGGCGAGTGGTGCGACGCACCGCCGAGCCCACGATGGCCATGCGTTGGCGCAGCTCGGACCGGACGCGATAGCCGAAGTCGAGGATCTGTTCCTGCATGCGATCCTCGACGCGCACCCGACCGTGGAACTGCTCCCAGCCCCGGACATGCGCGTCGAACAAGCGCTGCCTGAAGCGCGGCAGCTCGGCGGCGATCGCGCCGCGCAGCTCTTCCAGCGTACCCAGCGTGCGATCGAGCCCGTTGAGGGCCAGCTCCTGTGCGCCGTCGAGGGGTCCGTTGAGGTCGGGCGTGTCGGCGCCCAGCTCGTCCAGGGCAGCGTCCAGGTTGAAACGGACCACGCTCTCGAGCTGGCGCGTCTCCGTGCGGATGCGATCGAGCGCCGTGACCAGAGGATCCGGAGCGACCCGCGAGCGCTCCAGCAGCACGGCATCGTACGCCTGCTCCGCGATCTGGCGGAGGCGGATCTCAGCCGACTTCCCATCCGGCTGCGGCCCCTCCGAAGACGGGGCGGGCGGATGCACTACGAGGCTTTCGGGAAGAGACGCGAGGAGAGCCAGGATCTCGCCGACACGTCCGTCCGCGTGATCCCGGATGGAGGCGTCGAAGCCAATCGAACGCAGCGGCTCGAGGACGTGGGCTTCCAGAGAGCCCGTCACGTCGTCGCGGACCGCGGTGAGCCGTTCCCTCAGCTCCGTCGCGTCTCCACTGGCGCGAGCGTCCTCAACGGAGGATTCGACATCGTCCCGGAGGGCCATGATGGTCTGTCGGGCTTCCTGCAACATGGCGCACGCGGGATCGACCACCGTGCTTTCCATGTCGCCTTCGAAGGCGTTCAGGAGCGCCAGAAGGCGCCCTCGGACGCGCCCCAGATGGATGTCGAGCTCCATCCGGGCGACGACCTGGCGATACCACGCGGTCCACTGGGATTCCCGTTCGGCGGCGTCACGGGCGGCACGCGCGGGTCGGTCGCGCAGCTCCCGGTCGGCAGGATCCAGCATGTACGTGCCAACCTGCCGCAGATCCCGTTCCAGCGAAGCACGCACCGCGGCGGTGACCGTGGCGAGGTCGTCGTCCAGGCCGGCCGTCGGATCGGCCGAGGCGAGGGACTCGAACGAGAGGGCCAAAGCGGAGGCGGCGCGTGCCGCTGCGTCCGCGTGGATGGTCGGATCGAGCGGCTCCGCCTCGACGTCTTCCGCGTCCGCGGGGTCGGGCGGTGGGAAGCGTGAGCCGGAGGTGTGGTGGTCCGGCCGGTCCAGGGTCGCGTCCGCCTCCAGACAGGTGTCCGCCCACGCGCTCGCGTCGCGCTCGAAGTCGCTCAGGACGTGGGCGAGGCGCCGTCGCAGCGCCTCCAGGACCGCGTCGTCCCGAGGAGCGAGACGTGTCGCCGCATGGTAGCGGAGGAGGAGGCGCAGCGGGACCACCTGCAGCCGGGCCGGGGCCGGGGACCGATCCCGCCCGACGAGGCGACGTCCGAGGTTGCCGAGGGTACGCCCGGCTTCCGCGAAGGACCTTCCGGCGCGCACCAGGGCCTTGCTGATGCGCCGGACGACGTTGTCGTCCGCGTGCGGGACGTACGTGTCCGGCGGCTCCGGGCGGGTGAGCTCCACCGGCGCCTCGAGAGCCGCGTCCGTCAGCGCTCGCCGTGCTTCCGCCCAGCAATCGGCCAGGCGCTGCCCCACGTCGATCTCGGCGAGCCGCGCATGCAGCGGATCCAGGACGCGGTCGCGCACATTGCCGCACTGGTCCCGGACCTGCCGCCACACCCGCTCACGCTCGCGGTCGTCTCCGTCCTCGGGAGCCATGGGCGCGTCGAAGTCGGCAGCTTCCCTCAGCCGCGCATGCTCCTCGGCGGCGAGGCGGGCGGCTTCTGCCAGCGGGCCTGTCACCTCCCGTTTGATCGCCTCGGCGAGGTGGCGGTGCACGACGGCGGCCGCGCCGTCGAAGCGCTCGGCGTGGCGTTCGACCTCGCCCGGAGTCATCGGTCCTCCATCGCGTCGCCGGAGTCGGGAACGCTGTCGTCCCCGCCGCCCCTGCCCGCGAGGTTCACCCAGGCGCGGGCCCCATCCATCGGCGTGAGCAGGCCGTGCTTGCGGAACTCCGAGCGGGCGCGCTCGGTGACGTCACTCATGAAGGCGAACTCGTAACGCGCGTCCAGCACGTAGGCCTTCACCTTGAGGTGGGTGAGGAAGGTCTCCTTGAACTCGTCCTTCACCAAGACCACGATCGGCTTCTGCAGATAGACGTATTTCGAGCTGGCGGCCGCCTGATGAGCGATTCGCTTGGCCTTCGCCTCGTCGATGAAGCCCGGCAGGTAGAGGTCCGTGACGACCTGACAGTCCAGGGCGCCGGAGTTCGCGCTGGACACCTGGGTGTCCACGATCTGCGAGTTGGGAACCGAGACGAGGCTGTCGTCCGGCGTGACGATCCGCGTGGATCGAAGTCCGATGGACACCACCTCGCCGTAGCTGTCGCCCACCTGGATCTTGTCGCCGACCTGGAACGGCTGATCGAAGACGATCACGAGGCCGCCGAAGATGTTCTTCAGGATGTCCTGCGCGGCGAAGCCGATGGCGACGCCGACGGCTGCGGTCGCTGCCAGCAGGCCGCGCGCATCCACCGCGAAGACCACGCGGATGACGAAATAGACGGCGATCGTCCACAGCACGATGCGGACGATCGGGACGAGGCGCTTGAAGAAGAGGCGCCGTTCCGCGCTCCGCTCGGACAGGGTGTTGAGGGCGTACGCGCTCGCGCGCACGACGAAGAAGGTGAGCACGAGCACGACCATCGCCCAGAACGCGCGCAGGCCGTAGCTCTTGGCCGTCTGCGCCGCGTCCTGGAGGAGGACCCGGCCGCCATCCGTCGCGCCGGACACGGCGGTCTGCGCTGACGTGGAGTCAGGCGGGGCGGCACCCTGCAGCAGGGTGATGACGCTATCCGTGGAGCGCGCCGAGGCCGCCACCATCTCCGACAGGCGCCGGACCTCCAGGCGCAGGCTGTCCACCCCGGCCGGGGGCGGAGCGGTGACCCGGGCCGCGGTGTCAGCGGGGGACGTCGTGTCCGGCGCTGCCTCGGCCCCGGGCGGCCGGACCGTGTCCGCAGGGGATGCGACGGTGTCGGCCGCCCGCGCCTCCGGTGTCGTCGACCCGGCGGGCGCACCGGCCGAGTCGGTGCGGGAGGCGCGCGTCACCCCGGCTTCGCGGCCGCATGCGGCGAGGAACACCAGTAGGAGCAGCCCGGCGAGGCTGGCCCGCAGTCGCGGTGCTTTCGCGTTCGTCGCGTCGATCCTCTCCATCGTTCCTCCGGCGCACCCTCGGGGGTGCGAGGCATCCGTCCGCTCCGACCTGCCACCCCGGTCCGGAGTGGCCCTAATATCGCGTTCCCCGGCGTACCCGCCACCAGGGCCGACCGCCGAGGAGAGCATGTGCGCTTTCCGCGTGGTCGTCCCATCGGGCCGTACGCCGACCTAGATTGGAGAGGGGACGAAGCGGTCTCGCTTCGAGGTCCGAAACCCATCCGATCCTTTCAATCGCGGCATGTCGTGACCCGAACCCAACCCGGACCGAGCATGAAGGACCTCGGGCGTCTCGTCCGTGGACTGGACGAGGGCTTCGACGTCTTCGCCCTCCACCCGCCGGGATCTCCCGAGTACCGGGCCATCGCCGAGGAGCTGAAGCGGGCGCTCGTGTCCATCTGGCGGCGCGCCGCCAGCGTCACCCTCGATCTGGAAGGGGAGAGCTTCCTCTGCGACGTGGGCGGGCTGCCGGTGGTGGCCGGTGCGGCTCCGGGGCTGGCTGCCGTGCTGCGTCGGGGAAGGGTCCGATCGCTGCGGCTGGAGCCGGGCTCCGAAGAGGCCGAGGTCGAGGAGTTCCTGCGGGCCGCCAACCGTTCCGGTACGCTGGGTCCGACCGACTCGGACGACCTGACCACGATGCTGTGGGACGTCGGGTTCGAGCACGTCGCCTACGAGGTGGACTCGCCGGACGTCGACGGGGATCAAGGGCGCGGGGGCGACCGATTCCCTGCCCAGCCGGCGCGGCCCGGCGAGGCTCGGGAGCGCAGCCGCCGCATCCGTGAGGACGTCCGCTCGCCTCAGCGCCCCACCTCTCTCGTCGACACGGAATCGTTCGACTCCACGCTCTACTTCCTGGAAGAGCACGAGATCGAATACCTGAAGTCGGAGGTCGATCGGGAATACGACCGGAGCCTGGGCCGGAGCGTCGTCTCGCTCCTTCTGGATACGTTCGAGGTGCAGAAGGCCCCCCACATCCGGGCCGAGGTGGTCGACGTGCTCGACGGGATCCTGCCACACCTCCTCGGGGACGGAGACCTCACCAGCGTGGGCTACCTCGCCGCGGAGGTCGACGACCTCGTCCGGAAGACGCCCGATCTTCCGCCCGACGAGCGGTGGGCGCTGGGTGCGCTGGCCCAGAAGCTGTCCGAGCCGGAAGCGCTGAATCAGCTCTTCCAGCTCATGGACGAGGCTCCGACGCCGCCTCGCGCCTCCGACCTCACGCGCCTCCTGGAGCACCTGGGGCCCGAGGCGTTCCCCACGTTCCTGCGGTGGCAGCGATTCGTCCGTGCCGACGAGGTCCGCGCCGTCCTCGGCGATTCCCTGGCGGCCGTCGCGGACGCGAAGCCGTCGCTGCTGTCGGCGGCTCTGGAATCGACGGACCGGGTGGTCGTGGACGGCGCGCTGCGCCTGATGACCACGCTGAAGCGGCGGGAATGCGTGGGGGCGCTCAGAGCGCTCTCGTCCTTCCCGGACAGCGGAGTCCGGCGGTCGCTCGTGGACACGCTGAGCGCCGTTGGTGGATCCGCCTGTTGCGGCGAGCTCGTCCACATGATGAGCGACGAGGACGCGGAGGTGCGGGTGGCGTCGGTCCGGGCCCTGGCCGATCGGCGCTACCGCCACGCGCTGCCCCACCTGCAGGATGTGCTCCGCCAGCCCGAGCTTTCGGACAGGGACCTGATCGAGCAACGGGCCCTCTTCGAGGCCTACGGCGGGCTGGCGGGTGCCGAAGGCGTGGACTTCCTTGCGCCGATCCTCCTCGGCAAGGGCCGGACCGGCCGGCGCTCCGCCGACATTCGGGCCTGCGCGGCGGTGGCCCTCGGGCTCGTCGGGGCTCCGAGGGCCCGGGAAACCCTGCGGAAGGCCGAGCGGGACGCCGACCCGGTCGTCCGCAACGCGGTCACCCGAGCGCTGCGCCTCGATGTCTGACCCGACCGAGGGGGCACGCCCCACCCCGACGCCCGTGGAGGAGAGCGTCCACGCTTCCGGATCGACCGACGCGGAGTCGGCGGCTCGTCGACTCCTCCTGGGGCTGTCCAACGCGCTGCGGCGCTTCCGCTCCGGCTCGATGCAGACCGCAGGGTCGAGGAAAGCGGTGCTCGAGCTCGCCGCCGCCGCCGAGGCGATGATGGCAGACGCCGGCACCCTGGAGGTACGGGTGGCTGGCGGGCTGCTCTACGCGAATGACGTCCGGCTCGGCCACGGGCTGGACAACTACGTGGCGCTCGGCCACGTCCTGAGCACGCTCCAGCGGGCGGGCGTCGGGAGGATCCGCTGCGTCCCGTCGCCGAGCGAAGGCGAGTGGAAGACCCTGCTCACGATCCTCCTCGGCCCCGACGCCGGCGGTGGGAGGGGAGCCGCGCCCGAGGTGGTGCGGCGACACCAGAGCGGCGGGTTGATGCGGCACCTCTTCCTCGACGCTCCCTCCGAGGTTGGAGCCGTGGCGCCGGACGAAGCGGTCCGCCGGGAAGCGGCCAAGAAGACCTACGACCATTCCGTCGCCGTCACCCGCGAGCTCTTCAGCGGGACGCGCATGGGTCGTGCGGCGAACCTCAAGGAGGTGAAGCACGCCCTCCAGAGCATCGTCGACCAGGTGCTGGACAACGAGACGTCCCTCGCGGGACTCAGCGCCCTGAAGGGCTACGACGAGTATGCGTTCACCCACGCCGTGAACGTCTGCATCTTTTGCGTCGCGATGGGCAAGCGTCTCGGCCTGAGCAAGGCGCAGCTCTACGACCTGGGCATGGCCGCCCTGGTCCACGACCTGGGCATGAGCCGGGTTCCTGCGGAGATCCTCGGCAAGGGGTCCGCGCTCACGTCGGACGAGCGCACGGCCATGGAGGCCCACACCTGGCTGGGCGCGTTGAGCATCTTCAGGCTTCGGGATTTCGGGGGCGTCCCGTACCGGAGCATGATCGCCGCGTACGAGCACCACATGAAGGTGGACCTCAGCGGGTATCCCGACGTGGTGAGGCCTCGCTCGCCCTCGATCTTCTCCAGGATCATCGCGGTGGCCGACGCCTTCGACGCCGCCACGAACACACGGGCCTACACCGCGGCCCGCCCCGCCGACGAAGTCCTCGGGGAGTTCTGGGAGGACCGCTCCCTGGGCTACGATCCGGTGGTGGTGAAGGCGCTCATCAACCTCCTCGGCATCTATCCCGTCGGCACCCTCGTGATTCTCGATACGATGGAGTTGGCGATCGTGCACCAGGCGAATCCCGACACCCTCTTCATCCACCGGCCCATCGTGCGCGTCATCTCGTCCCCGGACGGGGTCTGGCTGGACGACGCACCCCTGGTGGACCTGGCGGAGGCCGACGGACAGGGGCAGTACCGGCGATCCATCATCAAGGTGACCGACCCGGCGAAGTACGGCGTGCAGGTCTCCCGCTACTTCCTGTGAGCGGGAGAGGCACGACCCCGGTGTCGCCCTCCGGTCCGGTCCCGTCCCTCCCCGCCTCGCCCGACCCGGATCCCGGGAGACCTCCTCAGTGCACGGCCATCCAGTAGTCCTTGAAGACGATCGTGGAGAGGACGTAGCCCAGGGGGACGTTGACGGCCACGCCCACCGTGAATGCCCAGAACGGCGGCATGCCGAAGCGCGCCAGCTCGCGGAACCGCGTCGTCAGCCCGATGCACAGGAAGGTGAAGACGAACGTCCACGTGCGCAGCGTCTTGATCGGCGCGATGAGGCGCGCGCTCACGTCCGACGCCATGTCGGGGGATGTGTTCGCGACGAGGAGGCTGACGACGACCGACGCCACGAAGAAGCCGATCACGAACTTGGGGAAGCGGGCCCAGATGACGCCGGCCCCGACGCGCCCGCCGCCGGCCTCGCCGCCGCGCTCCCACATCGTGGTGGACACGATCGCCAGCACGAACGCCCAGATGCCGATCCAGATGTCGCGTCCGATGACCTTCATGAGCGTGAACGTCTGGATGGGGGCCTCCGTGCCCGTGTTCGACGCGATGGTCTGGGCCGCGGCGTAGCCGGCCGCGTCTGCGAACTCGCTGGTCCCGATCCACGCCCCGGCGACGCCGGGGTGCAGTCCCAGCGCCCGGCTGGCGAGGGGCAGGAAGAAGATCATGACCAGCGCCCACAGGGAGACGATCGAGATGCTGATCGCCACGTGCTCCTTGTCGGCCTTCACGGCGCCTCCGACGGCGATGGACGCGGACACGCCGCACACCGCACCCCCCGCCCCCAGCACGGCCCCGAAGCGCTTGTCCAGGCCGAAGACGCGCGTGGCGACGAAGAACATGACCAGCCACGTCGACAGCGAGACGATGGTCGCCTGCAGGAACGCGACGGGGCCGGCGGTGGCGATGGCGGTGAGCGGGAGGGTGGCGCCGAGCAGGACGATGCCGGTCTTGATGTAATATTCCGTGCGCAGGGAGGCGTCGAGCCACCCGGGCACCGGCGCCAGATTGCCCACCACCAGGCCGAGGAGGAGCGCGACCAGGGGCGCCTCCAAGCTGTAGGTATGGAAGAAGCGGCTCTGGCTCACGACCAGGATCACCGCCGACGCAACGTAGATCAGCGTGAAGCCCGGGAGGTACTCCCGGGCCCGGTGGCCCATGATCGTCGTGCTCGCGGTGAAGATCACCGCGAAGACGACGAACAGCAGGAGGTAGCGCGCCCACGCTTCGCCGAAGTGGCCGGCGACGCGCGACGCCTCCGTCCAGTCCTGTGGGGGGCTCACCGCAAGCGGGCCCAGGCTCCTCCCGGCCAGGAACAGCGCGATCGCCGCTACCACGATTCCGAGTCCCAGCCAGACCGCCCACCAGTCTTCCTTCTTCCAGAGTGAAGCGATGCCTTCATCGTCCGTCATGGGAGGTTCTCCCTTGAAGCGCGAGCTACGCGCATTGCTGGAGGAGCGTCGGCTCGACGACGTCGCCGCGCTGGCCGCGACACGGAGGCGGGTCCTGGGGGTTCTCGTGTCGCTCACGTACGATGCGGACGTGCTGATCCGGTGGCGCGCGGTCGAGGCGATGGGTGCCGCCGCGGCGCGCCTGGCCGCCCGGGCGCCGCAGACGGTCCGCGAGGAGCTGCGACGACTGCTGTGGCTCATCACCGAGGAGTCCGGCGCGATCTGCTGGCACGCCCCGGAGGCCATGGCGGAGATCGTCGCACGCACCGCCGACGCCTTCGCCGACTACGTCCCGATCGTGGCGCACCTCCTCCTCGAGACCGCCGAGGAGGACCTGGAGCACTTCCGGCCGGGGATCCTGTGGGCGATCGGACGCCTCGGGCCGCTGGCGGCGGGGGCGGCCACCGACGTCGTCCCGGACATCGTAGCCGCGCTGAGCTATCCGGATGCGCAGGTACGCGGCCTGGCGGTCTGGTGCCTCGGGCGTCTCGGGCGCTCGGACGTCCTCGCGGAGCGGGAGGACCTGCTGGACGATGAGGGGGCCGTCCGTCTCTACGAGAACGGCCGGCTCCAGGTCACGAGCGTGGCTCGCCTGATGGAAGCCGCCCTCGGCGGCGGAGACCCCGCGGCCTGACGGCTTCACGGCTCGGCCTCACCCGGCGGCCGGCTCGGCACGCAGGATGGCGCGGACCAGCGCGGCCGTCGTGTGGGGCGAGGCTTCTGCGGCCGGCTCGTGTCCGAGCGCACGCAGCGCCTCCGACGCGATGGGGCCGATGCTCGCGAAACGGGCCGAGGCCAGTCGTCCGCCGTACAGGCGGTGCAGCGAGCGCGCCGTGCTGCCGCTCGTGACCGTGATCCAGTCGATCTCTCCCGCATCCAGGGCGGCCCGCACCTCCGGGTCCGGGTCCGCCACGTCCGCGCTGCCGTAGGCGACGACCTGGTCCACCTCGGCCCCGCCGGCCCTCAGGGCGTCGGCGAGCGCCTCGCGTCCGCGGTCGGCGCGCACCAGCAGGAACCTCCCCCCGTGGCCGCCGTTCAACAGCGCCCCCGCCAGCGACTCCGCCACGAATGCGGGCGGGACGAGGTCGGCCACCAGGTGATGGTGCGCCAGACGGTCGGCCGTCCCGGTGCCGATGGCCGCCAGCTTCACCCCGTGCAGCCTGCGCGCGTCCTCGCCCCGGGTGCGCAGGCGACCGAGGAGCGCGTCCACGCCGTTCGAGCTGGAGAAGACGAGCCAGTCGTACGCGCCGACGCCCGCCACGGCGGCGTCGAGCGCCCCCGGATCGGACGGAGGCGTGATGCGGATCGCCGGCTGGAGCACGACCTCCGCGCCGAGCCGCGACAAGTGCGCCCGGAGCTTCCTCGAGGTGGCCGGGGATCCCGGCACCAGCACCCGACGACCGAAGAGCGGCAGGGCGGCGAACCACGAGCGCTCCGGCGCGCGGTCCACCACGTCTCCGACGACGAAGACCGCGGGGGGGCGCAGCGCGCGCGCCCGGATCGTCTCGGGGACCGTATCCAGCGTGCAGCGCACGGTCTCCTGGCGGGCCCGCGTGCACCACCGGACGACGGCGACCGGGGTGCCGGGTGGCTTGCCGTGCTCGATCAGCGCGCGGCTCCACGACTCCGACCGCTTCACCCCCATGTAGAGGACGAGCGTGCCGGGGAAGGCCGCCAGGGCGTTCCAGTCGAGGCTCGAATCCTCCCGCTCCTCCTTGTCGTCCCGCTCGCGCGCCGTCACGAACGCCACCGCGGAGGCGTCGTCCTGCTGCGTGATCGGGATCTCGCAGTAGGCGGCCACGGCGAGGCCCGTCGTGATTCCCGGGACGATCTCGAAGGGGACGTTCGCCGCGCGCAGCGCGCCGGTCTCGTCCGAGCACCGCCCGAAGATCGAGGGATCGCCGCCCTTCAGCCGAACCACCGTCCGTCCCGCCT
>Ga0307424_1000087_pt1 | contig 40091 bp, 33 predicted proteins | sample SalMarWE160320MG_FD_202157 | JGI IMG/M metagenome (GOLD analysis project Ga0307424, IMG submission 202157) | Salt marsh sediment microbial communities from the Plum Island Ecosystem LTER, Massachusetts, United States - WE1603-20 | ecosystem: Environmental > Aquatic > Marine > Intertidal zone >... | reverse complement strand
GGAGGGAGGAAGCGATGGCGATGGAAGGAACGCGACGGCACGACATGGGCGAGGGCGGATGGTGTGTCTGCCCCAAGTGCGGCCGGCGGACGGCACACCGGCGGGGTGTCCCCTGCCAGGAGGATCCGTGCCCGGCCTGCGGGGCCAAGATGCTCCGCGAGGGCTCGCACCATCACGAACTCTGGACCCGGAAGCAGGCCGAAAAGGACAAGTCCGGTTGACCACACCCGTCACCCGGCGTCGGGCAGGGCTGACCCACACCCGTCACCCGGCGTCGGGCAGGGCTGACCACACCCGTCACCCGGCGTCGGGCAGGGCTGACCCACACCCGTCACCCGGCGTCGGGCAGGGCTGACCGCGCCCCACAGCCGGCATCGAGCAGGGCTGATCGCGCCCGTCACCCGGCATCGGGCAGGGCTGACCACGCCCTCCCCGGCCTCGGGCAAGGCTGATCGCGCCCGACCAGGGCGGTGCGACGGTGGTGGCTCCGGAACCCCAGGCGGCGAGATCCGGTCTCGTGCTGCCGCAGGCGCCTGGGGCAACAGAAGCCCCCAGAGCCGCGGTCCACGTGCTCCCAGTGCATAGAATCATGGAGGTGACACGATCGACCCCGTCACGGCGGCCGGCGGGATCCCGTGTTGTGCTGTCAGGACATTGGCGCACCTCCTTTCTTCATCGGCGCTTCATCCGCGCTTCGTCGACGCTTCGTCGGCTCGCGAGATCACGGGTACGCGTCGTGGTCGTTCGGCCTTGGCGACGCGGTGCTCTTCCGTATCCGCCTCTGCAGGACGCGTGCCATTCTGCGGCCGCCGGGCGTAAGGCGGTCTCCCGCAGGCAAGCTGTTTGTACACGTGTACATTCTTGCTCTCTGCACGTTCACGTCTCCGGCGCCGTGCCGGCATGGAGTGACGAGTTGGCGTCATTCGGTGACCGGATTCCGTCACTCGAATCGATCTCCAGCGGCCGGCTCGGAAGATTAATGGAAAGAACACTCATTTGTTGTTGACGTATTGGAGAACCTGTGACATAGTGAGTTCACTTCTCCCGACTTCCCCCGTCCCTTCGCGAAGGGGCGCATCATGTCCACATCCACGATTCCATCCGATCTTCCCGCGCGCGAGGTCGATCGGCGCCTGCGGGCGGCGGTGGCCGAACTCCGCCGGGCCGAACAGAACGCCGTCTTGTGGTTCGGCGAGGTGCTGCACCGCAAGCTCTACCGCGATCTGGGCTTCGGTTCCATCCAGCAGTACGCGGACGTCGCCCTGGGCTTCGGGCCGGCCAAGACCGCGCAGTTCATCCGGCTGGCCGGAGCCTTGCGGGAGCTGCCCCGGTTGCGGGAGTCGGTGGCCCGGGGGGACCTCACCTGGACCCAGGCCCGGACGGTGGCCGGGGTGGCCACGCCCCGGACCGAGGCCGCCTGGTTGGCCGCGGCCCAGGGAACGAGTTCGCGCGGTCTGGAGCGGCGGGTCCGGGTGGCGCGGGTCCGGGCCAGACTGGCCGGCGCCGCCGAAAGACAGGAGGCTCTGAGCCTGAAGGGGCCGGATGCACGGCCCCCCCATGATAGAAGGAACTCCGGAACCGGCAGCGAAAGGGTGGATATTCCTCCGGTACCGCCGGTGGAATCGCTTCCGCTGCCCCGGGACGTTCGCCTGCGCTTCTCGCCCGAGCAAGGGGCGCGGTACGAGGCCCTGCTGGAAGCGGCACGGAAGCAGGGCGTGCGGGGAGACCAAGCGGAGCTGCTCCTGGCCGGCCTGGAGGCTCTGGTCATCGGCACGGCGGAACGGGAGCCGGCACCCGGAACGGCGAGTGGAATTGCCGACGGCGGAGCCGCAGGCGCGGACGGAAGCGGGACGAACGGCAGACGCAGCAGGAGCTTCGCGTCGCCGTACCAGGTTCTGGTGCAGCTCTGCCCATCGTGCGCGGGGGGGAGCGTGGTGAGCGGCCGGGGGGCGGAGCCGCTGCATCCGCAAGAACTACGGGCGATTCTCTGCGACGCCAGGGTACGGCAGCCGGGGGGACGGAACCGGGCGGTGATCCCGGCGCGGGTGCGCCGGGAGATTCTGGAGCGGGATGGCCACCGGTGCCGGTCGGCAGGGTGCGGGAGCGCGCGCTTCCTGGCCGTGCATCACCGGACGCCGCGGGAAGCCGGGGGCACGAACGACCCGGAGAACCTGGTCACGCTGTGTTCCTCGTGCCACCGGGCCCTTCATGGCCACGCCGGGAAGCCACGTGGACCGACCGACGTCCCGGGCGCGGCCGGGGCAGCGGCATCCTCCCGGCGGTCGAGGGCCGAACCCCCGCGCAGTGCGAGGCGGGTTCCCCGGCGGAACGGTTCACCCTAGCCCGGACTTTTCATGAACGGCTACCGTGGCGGACATCCGGCCGCCAGGCTGGGTGTCCTCGCGTCCCGCCTCCTGGCCGACTCGTTCGGGAACGCCTGTGTCGGCGGGGTGCTGCGGTGCCCGATCGGATGCTCGTCTGCGCCGCCTCGCGACGCCGTCAGTAGGAGCCCGGGGCCAGGGGAGATCCGGCCGGCGTCGGATCGAGTCCGTTGCGAAGGATTCGGCCAGGAGCGACGCGCGCGGTCCTCGAGTGGTTTCCGCCGACGGGAGCCCCGAGCGCAGTCGCCAAGTGGTTTCCGCCGACGGGAGCCCCCAGCGCGGTCCCCGTGTGGTTTCCGCCGACGGGAGCCACGGGGCGCGGAACGCGTGCGGCATCTGCCGACCGGAGCCCCGAGCGCGGCACCCCGGAACAGTGTTAGGCTCTTCCCCCATGCCTCGCACCGTCGATGCCACCTCGCGATCGGATGCCTCCTCGGAAGACCGGACCCTGCCGCTCCTGCCGGCTACGGCCGAGGTGTGCCGGCTCCTGGCGGCCGCCGGCGCCGGGGTAACCGGTGCCCCCGGCCCGACCCCCACCGCAGCCCCCCCCGCGACCCCCCCCGCCGTCCATCTCCACAAGCTGGCCGGCGCCTCCAAGGCGCTGCTGGCCGCGCAGATCCGGCGGGGCACCGGGCGGCCGCTCTTGATCGTCACCCTGGGGGAGGAGAGTGCGGAGGCCATGCGCGGGGACCTGGAGGTGTTCCTGGGCGAGCCGGTGCACCTTTTGGCCGAGCATTCGGCCGGGCCCTACGAGATCAAGTCCCCGCACACCGACGTCACCGCCATGCGCCTGGAGACCCTGGCCCACCTGGCGCGCAGCGGGGACGGGGTAGTGGTGGCCTCGGCGGCCGCGCTCCAGGAGCAGGTGCCGGCCCCGGGGGTCCTGAAGGGAGCGCTCCTGGAGTTCGCCGTCGGGGAGTCCCTGGACCTGGAAGCCGCCGCCGCCCGGCTGGCCACCCTCGGTTACGAGCGGGCCCAGGCGGTGGAAGAGGTGGGCGACTTCGCCGTCCGGGGCGGGATCCTGGACGTCTACTCCCTGGGCGGCGACCACCCGATCCGGATCGAGATCGAGTACGACGAGGTGGCCTCGATCCGGGAGTTCGACGTCCATACCCAGCGCTCGCGGAGCGAACTCCAGACGGCCCTGGTTCTCCCCCGCCACGAACTCGTCCTGGATCCGGACCGGATCGAGCGGGCCATCGATACTCTCACCCGGGAGGACCCCGCGGCCGGGCAGGACCTGAGGGACGCCTTCGAGGCCGAACTCCATCCCGCCGGCCTGGAGCGGCTGGCCTCGCGCCTGGAGCAGGACCTGGGGCCGGCCTTCCGCTACTTTCCCCCGGAGACCGTGGTCCTTCTCGAGGAGCCCGGCCTGGTCCGGGCCCGCACCGAGGACCTGTGGGAACGCGCCGGGGCCGCCCACGCCGACCTCCAGAGCGAGTTCCCGCACGTGAGCCCGCCGGAAGCACTCTACCTGGACCCCACCGCCTTCGAGGCCGCCACCCGCCGCTTCTTCACCGTCCGGCTCAGCGACCTCACCCCCGACCCCGGCGACGCCCACCCCGTCCGCGTCCGCTCCGCGCCCCCGGAGTCCTTCGGGCGGAACCTGGAACTCTGGCGGCGCTACCTGCGGAACCATCTGGACCGCGGCGTCCCCGTCCACCTGTTCTGCGACAACGAGGGCCAGCGCACCCGGCTCCGCGAACTCCTGGTGGAGGAGAACATTCCCGTCCACCTCACCCTGGGCGTCCTCTCCGCCGGCTTCGTGCTGGAAGACCCGCCGCTGGCCGTGCTCACCGACCACGAGTTCTTCGGCCGGCCCCGCCGCCGCGCCCGACGCCGGCGCTTCCGCTCGGGTTTCGGCCTCAAGGAACTGCGCTCGCTCAAGCCCGGCTCCTTCGTGGTCCACGTGGAGCACGGGATCGGCCGGTTCCTGGGGCTCACCCGGCTGGAGGTGAACGGCCACCAGACCGACGTGCTCCAGATCCTCTACCAGGGGAACGACAAACTCTACGTCCCGGTGGACCAGCTCGACCTCATCCAGAAGTACTCCAGCGAGGAGGGGAAGACCCCGGCCGTCTCCCGGCTGGGGGGGACCGGGTGGGAGAAGACCAAGAGCAAGGCCAAGAAGGCGATTCGCGAGATCGCCGGCGAGCTCGTCCGCACCTACGCGCTGCGCAAGTCGCACCCCGGCCACGCCTTCGGTCCCGATACCCCCTGGCAGCGGGAACTGGAGGGGAGCTTCCCCTTCGAGGAGACCCCCGACCAGCTGACCGCGGTGTCCGCGGTGAAGGAGGACATGGAGACCCCGGTCCCCATGGACCGGCTCATCTGCGGCGACGTGGGCTACGGCAAGACCGAGGTGGCGGTCCGCGCCGCCTTCAAGGCCATCCAGGAAGGACGCCAGGTGGCCATGCTCGTCCCCACCACCATCCTGGCCGAGCAGCACTTCACCACCTTCAGGGAACGCTTCGCCGGGTTCCCGGTGCGGGTGGACATGCTCTCGCGCTTCCGCACGGCCAAGGAGAAGACCAAGGCGCTGGAGGAACTGGCCTCCGGCAAACTGGACATGGTGATCGGGACCCACGCGCTCCTGGGCAAGAAGGTCCGCTTCAAGAACCTGGGTCTCCTCGTCGTGGACGAGGAACAGCGCTTCGGCGTCACCCACAAGGAGAAGCTGAAGGCGCTCCGGGTGAACGTGGACGTGATCACTCTCACCGCCACCCCCATCCCGCGCACGCTCAACCTGTCGCTCCTGGGGGTGCGGGACATCACCGTGATCAACACCCCGCCGGAGGGGCGGATGTCCGTCCAGACCGAGATCGCCGAGTTCGACCGCGACCTCATCCAGGAGGCGCTGCTGCGGGAGGCCGACCGGGGCGGGCAGTCCTTCTTCGTGCACAACCGGGTGCATTCCATCCAGAGCATGGCCGCCTACGTCCAGAAGCTCTGCCCGCAGCTGACGGTGGGCATCGCCCACGGCCAGCTCCCGGAGCGCGCGCTGGAGAAGGTCATGCACGATTTCATCGAGCGGCGGATCGATGTCCTGGTGGCCACCATGATCATCGAGAACGGGCTCGATATCCCCTCGGTCAACACCATGGTCGTGAACCGGGCCGACGCCTTCGGGCTCTCCCAGCTCTACCAGCTCCGGGGCCGGGTGGGGCGCAGCGTCCAGAAGGCCTTCTGCACGTTTCTGGTCCCCTCCCACCGCGTCCTTACCGAGACGGCCATGAAACGGCTCCGGGCCATCGCCGAGTTCGACGAGCTGGGAAGCGGCTTCGCCCTGGCCATGCGGGACCTGGAGATCCGCGGTTCGGGGAACATCCTGGGCGCGGAGCAGTCCGGACACATCGTCTCGGTGGGGTTCGAGATGTACTGCCGGCTGGTGGAGGAGGCGGTGCGGGAACTCCGGGGCCTGCCCCTGGAGGACCGCCCCGAGCCCCGGCTCACCACCGACGCCGACGCCTACCTGCCCGACGAGTACGTGGCCGACGCCGAGGAGAAGGTGGGGTTCTACAAGCGGCTGGCCGACGCCGGCGACCTGGAGGACGTGGTCGAGCTGGCCAACGAACTCGAGGACCGGTTCGGCCGGCTGGCCCCGGAGGCGGCGGCGCTCTTCGCCCTGCGGCGGATCCGCATCCTGGGCGGCCGGGTGGGCGCCGCCTCCATCTCCCTCCGGAACAACAAGATGGAGGTAGAGCTGGGGGAACCCCCGACCCCGGCCCGCATTAAGGAGTGGATGAAGCGCATCACCCATCCGGTAGAATTCGCGACTTCCGGCCGGTTCCTCATCCGCGCTCCCGGCGGCGTGGCCGACGCCCTGGACCTGCTCACCCAGATGGCGGGAACCGGAACTCCCACGAGGGAGGAAGCCTCCGCGGCCTCGGCCGCGGAACCGAACCCGGAAGGATCCACAGGCCGAGCCCCGGCACGATCCACGGCCGGCTCCGCGGGCCCGGCCCGGGAACACGAGGAACCATGAAGCGATTCAGCATCCCCCTTGTCCTAGTACTCGCCCTGCTGTCCCTGACCGCGGGCGACGTGATCGACCGCATCGCCGCGGTGGTGAACGACGACGTGATCCTCCTCTCCGAGGTGGAGGAGAAGATGTTCATCCTCCAGGCCCAGGGGCAGCTCCAGGGCCAGGACTCGACCCAGGTGGCCCAGGCCCGGCGCGAGATCCTGGACCGCCTGATCGAGGAGCGGCTGGTGGTGCAGCGGGCCCGGAGCCAGAACATCGAGGCCGACCCCCAGGAAGTGACCAATCGGGTCAACGACGCCATGACCAAGGTGAAGGAGCGTTTCCCCTCGCTGGAGGCTTTCCGCCAGGCCCTGGCCCAGGAGGGGATCTCGGAGAACATGCTCCGCGAGCGCTACCACACCGACATCACCCAGGAGTACCTGGGGCAGCGCATCGTGGGCAAGGAGGTGCGGAGCAAGGTCCAGGTGACCTCGGACGACGTGGAGCACTACTTCAAGGAGAACAAGGACGAACTCCCGCGGAAACCGATGGAGGTCCAGCTCGCACATCTCCTGATCTATCCGGTGAGCCCGGCCAAGGAGAACGCGGCCAAGAAGCGGATCGAGGACGCGCGGGCGCGCATCGAGGGCGGGGAGGACTTCGCGGCGGTGGCCCGGGAGGTCTCCGACGACCCGACCAAGACCAAGGGGGGCGAACTCGGCTGGTTCTCCCCCGGGGACCTGGACCCCGATTTCGAGAGCGCGGCGGATTCGCTGGCCGTGAACGCGGTGTCGGAACCGGTGCGGACCCGGTTCGGCTACCACCTGATCCAGGTGGAGGAGCGGGACGGCGACCGCTTCCGGGTGCGGCACATCCTGGCCCTGGTGGACGCCAGCCAGGAGGACCTGGACCGGGCCCGGGCCCGGGCGGATTCCGCGCTGGAGAAACTCCAGGGCGGCGCCCCCTGGGACAGCGTGGTCCGCCGGATGAGCGACGACGCCCTGACCCGGGACCAGGGCGGGGACCTGGGCTGGACCCCCATGAAGTTCCTGGTGCCCGCGGTGGCCACGGCGGTGGAGAGCCTGGAGGTGGGGAGCGTGAGCCAGGTGGTCCCCTCGGACCGGGGATTCCATATCTTCAAGGTCGAGAACCGCCGTGCCGGGGAGGACTACACCTTCGACGAGATCAAGGACCAGCTCCGGAGCTTCCTGGAGCAGAAGAAGCTGGAGGAGGCCTACGACAGCTGGATGGGCGGGATCCGGGACTCCGCCTACGTCGAGATCAAGGCCTGGGACCGCTAGGAGGCCCGTGCGACTGGACGTCTACCTGAACGCGGTCTGCGTGCTCAAGAGCCGGTCCATGGCCAAGGAGGCCTGCGACCGGGACAAGGTTTCGGTAAATGGGACCCCGGCCAAGGGGTCCCGGGCCGTCCGGGCCGGGGACCGGATCCGCCTGGATCTGGGCCCCCGCGTCCTGGAACTGGAGGTGATCGCGGTGCCTCCGGGGCCGGTCTCCCGCAAAGCGGCCCCCGAATACTATAAGATCCTGGAAGACCAACGACCCTGATCCTACCGCGGTCCGCCCGCCACGAGGTTTCATGCCCATGTATCGACGCCTGCTCCTTCTCGCCGCCGCTCTCGGCGCCCTGCTTCCCGCGGTCTCCGGCTGCTCCGGGAGGCGCTCCGAGCCGCTCTCCACGTCGAGCCCCGGGGCCAAGGGGGCCTACCAGTACGGCATGGATCGCCTGCGGGAGGGGAACTACCTGGGCGCCGCCTTCCAGTTCGAGAAGGCGGCCCGGGAGGATCCCACCTCGGTCCGGGCCTACCTGCAGCTGGCCGGCGCCTACGCCGAGGCCGGGAACATGGACCACGACTTCTTCGCCAAGGCCCAGGCGGTCTACGACACCCTGAAGACCCTGATCCCCGAGGACGACCTGAGGCTGATCGAGGGGGAGGCCCAGCTCAAGGTCCTCATGTGGCAGGTGGACGACGCCATCAACCTGTACGAGACGGCCCTGGCCGACAACGCCGAGGATTGCCACCTCTGGAACCTTCTCGGCGCGGCCATCCAGGCCAAGGGGGTGGAACTCCGGGAACTGGTGGGCGAGGAGGCCGAGTCCGCCAAGCTGGACGAGGCGCTGGGCGTCTACCGGAAGGCGATCCAGATCTGCCCGGACTCCTTCGACGCCTACCACGGGATCGCCGTCATCCTCACCCAGCGCAAGCAGTACCGGGACGTGGTCGAGATGTACGTCGACCTGCGCAAGCAGTTCCCGGACAGCCTGCGGGTCCTCCGCGACTACACCCACGCCCGGTTCACCGCCCGCGACTGGCCCGAGGCCGCGGACGGGTTCGCCCAGCTCATGAAGCTGGATCCCAAGCCGGAGGAACGGCTCATGTACATCGCCACCCTCCGCAAGCTCGAGCGCTACGACGAGGCCGACCAGCAGAAGGACATCTACCTGAAGACCGCGCCCAGGCGCTACGGTCCGGTGCAACTCACCCCCGAGGACGTCCTCCGCGACCAGCTCGGGATCAACGAGATCGCGGAGAAGGCCGGCCCCCTGATGGAGCAGAAGCACTACGACGAGGCCCGCACCCTGTGGAACGAGGCGCTCACCCGGGTCCGGGGGAAGCTGGACGACCCCGAGTACGGAGACGCCGCTCGCACCATCATGGTCTGGCTGGAACGGCGTCTCAGCCTTCTCGACGAGGTGCAGGGCATCTCCAAGTCCTAGCCCGGACCGGCGATGCCCTCGTTCCGCCCCGGTCGGTCGGCCAGATGGGCCTCCAGGTACCAGAGCTGCTTGTCGAGGCCCCGGGCGATCTCGGTCATGACGTCCGCGGTGGCCGCGTCCCCCTGCTCGTCCGCGAAGGCGATGGCGGTGCGGACGGCCGCTCCCACCTTGCCCAGGCGGTCGGGCCCGGCGCCGGGCCGCGGGGCTATTCCGGGGGGAGCCCGAGTTCCTTGGGGTCCACCACCCCGGGCCGCGTCCAGCGCAGGGGGTCGAGCACGGTGTGGATCTGCTCCAGGGGCACCCCGAGTTCCTCGGCCGCCACCTCCAGGATGCTCCGCCCCTCTCCCACCGCCCGCTTCACGATGGCCGCGGCCCGGGCGTAGCCCACCACCGGGTTCAGGACGGTGGCCAGGGAGACGGTGCGTTCGGCGTAGTGCCGGGCCCGGTCGGCGTCGGCGGTGATTCCGGTCACGCACCGCTCCCCGAAGACCCGGAGGGTATTGGAGAAGACGTGCATGGAGGAGAGGATCTCGTGAAGGATGACCGGCATCATGACGTTGAGTTGGAACTGGCCGGCCTGGCTGGCGAAGGCCACCGCGGTCTCCGCCCCGATCACGTGGTAGCAGACCATGTTCATGACCTCGGCCATCACCGGGTTCACCTTCCCGGGCATGATCGAGGAGCCGGGCTGCACCGCGGGCAGGACGATCTCCGCGATCCCGCTGGTCGGCCCCGAGCCCATGAGCCGGAGGTCGTTGGCCACCTTGGTCATCTCCAGGGCCACCCCCTTCAGCGCCCCGGCGAAGCGGGCAAAGTCCTGGGTGCTCTGGTGCAGGGCCACCGGGGTCTCCGTGGCCCGGAGGGGGAAGCCGGTCTCCCGGGACAGGATCTCGCACACCCGCTCCGGGGCCTCGGGATGCCGGTTCACCCCCGTTCCCACCGCGGTGCCGCCGATCCCCAGCTCCGTGAGCGGGGAGGCGGCTTCCCGCAGTGCCGCCCCGGCCCGTTGGAGGGTGTCCGCGTAGCCGGTGAACACCTGCCCCAGGGTGATGGGGGTGGCGTCCTGGAGATGGGTGCGGCCGGCGGTCGCCAGGTCGGCGAAGGCCGTCCCCCGCTCCCGGAAGGCCTCGACCAGATCCTCCAGGTTCCGGGTGAACCCGCCGAGGGAGAGCAGGATGGCCAGGCGCATGGCGGTGGGGAAGGTGTCGTTGGTGGACTGCCCGAAATTCACGTGGTTGTTGGGGTGGACGCGGTCGTAGGTGCCGCGGGCTCCCCCCAGGATCTCGTTGGCCCGATTGGCCAGGACCTCGTTCACGTTCATGTGGTGGCTGGTCCCGGCTCCGGCCTGGAAGGGATCCACCACGAACTGGTCGGCCAACTGACCGTCCAGGATCTCGGTGGCCGCGGCCATCACCGCCTGGGCGATGCGTTCCTCGACCAGGCCCAGGTCCGCGTTCACCCGGGCCGAGGCCCGCTTCTGAAGCACGTAGGCGCGGACGAACAGGGGATCCGGCCGCAGGCCGGAGAGGGGGAAGTTGTGCAGCGCGCGCTGGGTCTGGGCGCCCCAGTAGGCGTCGGCCGGCACCTGGATCTCGCCCAGGGAATCGGTCTCCACGCGGGTGGCCATGGCGGGGTCTCCTTCACGGTAGCGGGGAGGGATCGATGCTAGCACAGGCCCTCGGCCCGTTACCGGCCCGCACCTGAACGCGCACACCCCAACCCGCACCGGGGCTCCCCTCCCCCAAGTTCTTTTTTCCCAACCGGCTACCCAGGGAATCGTTGCCGGGCCCCGGGCCCTGTGCTAGCCTCCGGCCTCCAGCCCCTAATCGCCCGAGTGGAGGCCTCCGGCGACGCGGCATCCCCGGGGATGCCTGTGTCCGGGTCTGCCCGGACCCCGCCGGCAACTTCGACTCGGGCCCAGCCGGATTCCGCCCGATACCTGGAGTGTGCCTCCACCGGGCCGATCCCGAGCCATGCCATGATCAAGTTCTTCCACGTCCGGAAGTCGTATCGCGGGGACGCGCCGGCCGCCCTCGACGACGTCAACCTCACCATCGACGACGGCGAGTTCGTCTTCCTGGTCGGCCCCAGCGGGGCTGGGAAGAGCACGATCCTGAAGCTCATCCACATGGAGGTCTTCCCCAGCGAGGGCGAGGTCATCGTGGCCGGCTTCACCACCGCGGCCATGAACCGGAAGAAGGTGCTCACCCTGCGCCGGCGGGTGGGGGTGGTCTTCCAGGACTACCGCCTGCTCGGCGACCGGAGCATCTACGAGAACGTGGCCCTCCCCCTCCGGCTCTTCGGCCAGTACAACGAGCGGCAGATCGCCGAGCGGGTGGAGTTCGTGATGAACCAGGTGGGGCTCTGGCACAAGGCCGACTACCGCCCCCGGGAACTCTCCGGGGGCCAGCAGCAGCGGATCGCCCTGGCCCGGGCGGTGGCCAACCAGCCCTTCGTGCTCCTGGCCGACGAGCCGACGGCCAACCTGGATCCCCACACCGCGGACGAGATCATCCACATCATCCAGCGCATCAACCAGAGCGGTACCGCGGTGATCCTGGCCACCCACAAGATGGAGCTGGTGATGAACTCCGGTGAACGCTACGTGCGCATGGACCAGGGGACGATCGTGGAGGATTGGGTGGATCCGCTCCGGGGGGTCCGCTCATGACCACGCGAACCATCCGCTACCTGACCAGCGAGGGGGTGCGGGGCATGCGCCGCCATCGCGGCCTGGCCCTGACCGCGGTGGTGACCATGACCGCCAGCCTCCTGGTGCTCGGCGTGTTCCTGGTCACCAGCTACAACGTGCAGCAGGTGATCTCGGGCCTGGAGAGCCGGAAGGAGGTCATGGTCTACCTCAAGGACGGCCTCACCCCGGCCGACCTGAAGGCGCTGGAGAACCGCCTGCACATGCACCCGGCGGTGGAGTCGGTGACCTTCATCTCCCGCGAGGAGGCCTGGCAGGAGTTCTCCAAGTCGATGAACGTGGACGGGCTCCTGGAGACGGTGGGGGGGAACCCCCTCCCCGACGCCTACCGGGTGGATCTCAACCCCTCGCGCCGGGACGCGGCCACCATCACCTCGCTCAGCGACGAGATCCGGAACTGGGACGAGGTGGACGAGGTGCTCTCGGGCGGCGAATGGGTGGGCCGCCTGGACCGCTTCGCCCGCTCGGTGCTGCTGTTCACCGCGGCCATCGGGATCGCGGTGGGCCTCTCCATCGTGGCCATCGTGGCCAACACGGTGCGGCTGACCGTGCTCGCCCGCCAGGACCTGATTCACATCATGCGGGTGGTGGGGGCCAGCGAGAACTTCATCCGCGTCCCCTTCCTGAGCGAGGGCGTCCTGCAGGCCCTGGTGGCCGGCCTCCTTTCCCTGGGCGGGCTCTACCTGGGCACGCGCCTCATCGAGAGCCGGATCTCCGGGGTGGAGTTCCTCTCCCCCTCCTGGTGCGGGGGCTTCCTGCTCCTGGCCATGATCCTGGGCCTCATGGGGAGCGCCATGTCCGTCCGCCACGTGCTCCGGCAGGTGCGGCTCTGATGATCCGCCGCGCGGCGACCGGCGGCCTGGCCGCGGCGGTGCTGGCCGCCGGTCTCGGCCTGGCCGCGGGGACGGCGGCGCTGCGGGCGGTCCCGGCCTGGTCCGCGTCCCAGGTGGACCAGGAGATCCAGGACCAGAAGACCCAGCTCGAGGAACTCCGGCGGCAGGCCGAGGCCAAACGGAAGCAGGCCCGGGCCTACGCGGCCAAGGAGAAGGGCGTCCTGGAGCGGGTCAACGAGGCGGAGGAGGCCCTGGCCGCCACCAAGAAGTACATCCGCAAGCTGGAGGCGGAGTCGGGACGGGTGCAGGCGGAGATCCGCAAGACCGTCGTCGACCTCTCCTACGCCCAGGACGAGCTCACCACCCGGCGGTCCGAGCTGGCCCGGCGGCTCCGCTACTCCTACATGTACAGCAAGGCGCGGGCCCTGGAAGTGGTGTTCTCGGCCAACTCCTTTCCCAACCTGCTCCAGCGGACGGCCTTCCTGAACCGGGTGCTCCACCAGGACCAGAAGCTGGTGGACGCGGTGGCCGAGCGGGAAGCGGCGGTGAAGGAGAAACTGGGGCGCCTGGAGGGGCAGCGCGAGGAACTCCGGGTGCTGGAGGAGCAGAAAGAGGCCGAGGAGCGGGAGTACGAGTCGCTGCGCACAGAGCGCATGCGCGACCTGAACGCCATCCGGAACCAGAAGGCGGCCCATCTCAGCGCGGCCAAGGAACTCGACGCCGCGGCCGCGGAGATGGAGCGGCTCCTGGCCGAGCTGGAGCGGAAACGCCAGGAAGCCCTTCGCCGGAAGAACCCCCAGCTGACCGAACTCGACGCCAACGACTTCTCGAAGAACCGGGGTCGCCTCCCCTGGCCGGTGGCCGGGGACGTGATCACCCAGTTCGGCAAGCAGCAGCACCCCAAGTACAAGACCATCACCCTGTCCAACGGGGTGGACATCGCCGCCCCCCAGGGGACGGCGGTGCAGGCGGTGGGAACCGGCCTGGTGGACCTGGTGCAGTGGCTCCCCGGCTACGGGGAGACGGTCATCCTGAACCACGGCCGCGGCTTCTACACCATCTACGGCCACCTGGCCTCGGTCACCGTGCGCCAGGGGGACCTGCTCCAGCCCGGCGACGTGCTGGGGGCGGTGGGGGACACCGGGAGCCTGAAGGGCGCCTGCCTCCACTTCGAGCTGCGCCGGGGGGGGAGTGCGCAGGATCCGGAGGACTGGCTGCGGTAGGAGACCTCCCGTGCCCGATCTCTCACTTCTCGTTTCGGCGATCCTGCTCGGGGCCGCGATCACCGGGGTGGTGCAGCACTTCCGGAGCCGCCGCTCGGCTCCCCACCCCGAACCGCACGAGAGGCCGGCCGAGCCGTGGCCTGCGTTCTTCTGGGGTCGTTCTGGGGCTTCGCCTGGCGGGCCGAGGTGCGGAGTTACCTGGAAGCGTTCGTCGGACGCCCCAACTCCGACCTTCTCCCCAGCGGCCACTACACCGTCGGCACCCTTCGCCGGGTGGCCCCACGCATCGAGCTGGGGATGTTCGGCCTCTTCTACCTCATGGCCGCCCTCTTCGCCGGGCTCCATGTCTGGGCGCGGAAGTTCCCGGTCCCCGCCCTGGTGACCGGGATCGTGATCTTCGTCCAGTTCCAGGCGGCTTGCGCTCTCTCCGCGTTTCATGGCTTCTTCAAACTCGGCAGGGGCCCGGAGGGCCTGATGAACCGGCTGGGCTTTCTGGTCTGGACCGCTTTCTTCCTCGCGGTCTGGATCGTGGCCATCCGCGAGGCGAGGGGGCGGGACGGCTCGAGGCCGAGGACATCGTCTCCCGGGTCGAGCCCGGTCGGGCGCCCATCCGGACCTTCGGCGCCTGGGTGACCCTCTGGGTGGCGCGGCGGGATGTGGAGGCCGCCCGCTGGGTCCCCGAGGGGGTTCTTCGCGGATGACACCGGGGTTCACGCGGCGGCCTGGTTCGACCGGGACGCGTTCTTCCACGTCTGAATCGGGCCTCCCCGGCATGCCGGTGGACCGCCCTCTCGGAGTGACTCCGCTGGAACTCGGACGGGTTCCGCGGGCGGTTCAGTCGGTGGATCCGTTCCGCGTGGCCACCGCGTAGAGGACCAGGGCGATCCCCACGAACAGGGCGGGGATGGCCCACACGAGCAGGAACGCCGCGAACTGAGCCATGTCCTCATTGGTGGTGAGCTGGCGCATGGTCAAGGTGGAGACCAGGAGACCGCCGCCCAGCCCGGTCCAGATCGCCCCGTGGAAGGCGGCGCTCCGCTTCGACTTCGCCTTCTGCTTCTTGGGGGTCTCCGCCGCCGGGGGGGCCAGGAGGCTGGCCGGGTCCACCAGCCCGGCCTCGATCGCCTTCAGGCGTTCCCGGTGCTGCTGTTCCTTCTCCCGCACGCTCTTGTAGGCGTCGGCGATGATGGCGGCGATGGGAATGAGCAGGGCGACCACGGGGATGGCCACCCAGAATGGCAAGTACATGAACGATCCTCCTCCCGGGGGCGGGAACCGCTCCCGTCCGAGGGGATGGACACGCCGGCCCCCCGGGGGGTTGCAGGGCCCCGGCTTGCCGGGCCGCCCGGCCGGGTGCAGTCTGGCCCCACCGGGTGCAACCGGACCCGGTCCGGAGGTGTCCATCCAGGACGGGTCGGGAACCCGGAACCCGAGGGGGTCAGTTGGCGAAGGCAGAGAAGCGACCGGCCCACGGGCGATCGGTCCTGGACCGGCTGCGTTCCGGGGACCGGGACGGGGCGTACCGCGAGGTCGTGGAGACGACCCAGGACAGCCTGTACCGCTTCCTTCTCCACCTGTTGCGGGACGAGGAGACGGCCCGGGACGTGTTCCAGGACACCTACGTCCGGGTCTTCGCCGCCCTGGGCGGGTACCGGGGGGAGGCCAGCCTCACCACCTGGGTCCTGACCGTGGGCCGGAACACCGCGCTCAACCGGATCCGGAAGCGAAAGGGGGAGCGGCGGGCGGTCTCCCTGGACGACCTGGGGGAGGGGGGCCTGGGGGCGGCCGGGGCCAGCGACCCGGCCCGGGAGCCGGTGGCCACCCGGTCGGTGGTGGCCGCGGTCCGGAGCCTGCCCGCCGCCCAGCGGGAGGCGGTGGTCCTGTACTATGGCGAGGACCGGTCGGTGGCGGAGATCGCCGGCCTGACCGGCCGGGCGGAGAACACGGTGAAGAGCGACCTTCTGCGGGCGCGCCGGCGGTTGCGGGAGATTCTCGAGGAGAGCGGGCATGACGCGGACTGACGTGGACCTTCCCGAAGACGGTCTGAGCCGCACCCTGCGCCGGGACCTGCGGGCGGGCCGGGCCCCGGAGACCTGGGTCCGCCGGGCCCTGGCCGTGGGCGGCGAGGTCCCGCTCCCCCCGCTCGAGTCCCGCTGGACCCTGCTGCTCCCCCACCTGGCCGGGCTCGCGCTCCTGGTGGGCCTGGGAGTGGCCATCGCGCTGCGGCCCGAGGCGGGGAACACCCTGCTCCGGTTCTTCACCCACCCCGGAATCCTCGAGTCGCCGTTGCGGCTCCCGCACCTCTCCCCGGAGATGATCCTGGCCTGGGTCTCCACCCCCTTCCTGATCTTCCTGCTCGTGCAGGGGTCGCGCGGCTTCCCCCTCCTGCAACGCCGATGGCGCCGCTGGCGCTGATGGCGCCCCAGGCGCTGATTTCGCCCGAGCCTGATACAATGCCCCGCCTATGCCTCGATTTGCCGATATCCGGGGCCAGGCCCGGGCGCTGGAGCAGATCCGGCTCGCCCTCGCCCGCGACCGGCTTCCTCACGCCTATCTCTTTCACGGCACCCGCGGGGTGGGGAAGACCGAGACCGCCTTCGCCCTGGCCCAGGTCCTGAACTGCGAGCGCCCCGCCGACGGCGGGGACGCCTGCGGCGCGTGCCGCCCCTGCCGGAACCTGGCCCGCCTCCATCACCCGGACCTGCACTGGATCTTCCCCATGCCCGGGAGCGAGAAGGGAAAGCCGCTCAAGGGCGACCGCCGGGCCGGGCACGTGCAGGAGACGATCGAGACCCGGCTGGCCCCGGGCATCCACGGCCTCTCCTTCCCCCGGGCCGCCTCCATCGCCATCGGCCGGGACGACGACTCCCGGGTGGGGAGCGTGGGGGAACTCAGGCAGCAGGCCGGGTACGCGCCGATGGAGGCCCGGGTCAAGGTGTTCGTGGTCTCCGAGGCCGACCGCATGACCCGGGAGGCCGCCAACAGCCTGCTCAAGGTGCTGGAGGAGCCGCCGCCGGAGAACCTGCTGGTTCTCACCACCAGCCGCCCCGGCGACCTGCCCGACACCATCGTTTCCCGGTGCCAGTCCGTGCGCTTCCGGGACCTCTCCGAGGAAGAGATCGTGGATCTCATCGGGGAGCGGGGCCTGTGGCAACCGCCCCGGAGGCGCGGCAAGGAGTGGGAACGCGCCGAGGTGGCCCCCGAAGCCCCGGCCCTGGCCGCCGCGCTCTCCCGGGGGAGCCTGACCCGGGCGGTGGAACTCCTGGAAGAGGAGAACGTGGTGGCCCGGCGGGACCAGGCCCTGGAGTTCCTGCGCCTGCGGTCCGGGGATCCGGATCTGGCCGGGGCCATCCGGGAGCTGGAGAAGTCGGCCTCCGCCGAGGGCGGCAAGGCCGCCCCCGGCCAGGACCGCCGGGTGGTGGAGCGGGTCCTGGACTTCGGGCTCCTGTGGCTGGGGGACCTCCTGCGCGCGGCCACCGGGAGCGACCTCCCCCCGGCCAACCGCGACCGCGAGGCGGAGGTGCGGACGTTGGCCCGGGGGCTCCGGACGGCGGACATCCACCGTATGATCGGGGTGCTGGAGGAGGCGCGGGCCGCCCTTCGCGGCAACGTCTACCGTCCCCTCGTCCTCTATCCGGTGGTCCTGGGGTTGGAGGGCATGACCCCGGCCGAGGAGGCCCGATGACCGGCCGATCCTTCTACCTGACCTGCGCCATCGACTACGTGAACTCCAATCCCCACCTGGGAACGGCCTACGAGAAGATCGCCGCCGACGCCCTGGCCCGCTACCATCGCCTGGCCGGCCGCGACGTCTGCTTCCTCATGGGCACCGACGAGCACTCGATCAACGTGGAGCGGGCGGCCAGGAAGGAGGGTCTCGACCCCCTGGCCTACACCGACCGCATGGCCTCGCGGTTCCAGACCGTGTGGAAGAGCCTGGAACTCTCCTACGACGTCTTCATCCGCACCACCGAGGCGCGCCACCAGCGCGCGGTGCAGGAACTCTTCCGCCGCATCCACGACCGGGGGGACATCTACAAGGGGAAGTACGAGGGCTACTACTGCGTCTCCTGCGAGGCCTTCAAGCAGGAGAAGGACCTGGTGGACGGGAAGTGCCCCATCCACCGCACGCCCCCGGACTGGATCGAGGAGGAGAACTACTTCTTCCGCCTCTCCCGGTTCCAGGAGCCGCTCCGCGAGCACTTCCTGGCCCATCCGGAGTTCCTGGTCCCGGAGTCGCGCCGGAACGAGATCGTGAACGTGATCGAGGGGGGGCTGGACGACCTCAGCGTCACCCGCCCCGGCACCGGCTGGGGGGTGGCCCTGCCCATGGACCCCGGCCACCGGGTCTACGTCTGGTTCGACGCCCTCATCAACTACCTGACCGGGGTGGGGTTCGCCGCCGATCCGCCCGACCCCGCCTTCGAGCGCTACTGGCCCGCCGACCTCCACGTGATCGGCAAGGACATCACCCGCTTCCACGCCATCATCTGGCCGGCCATGCTGATGAGCGCGGGGATCCCGCTCCCCCGGCAGATCCTGGGCCACGGCTTCGTGACCTTGAAGGGGGAGAAGCTCTCCAAGTCGCTCGGCAACATCGTGGACCCGCTGGAGATCACCTCCCGGTTCGGCCCGGATCCGCTCCGCTACTACCTGCTCAAGGAGGTCCCCCTGGACCGGGACGGCGACTTCACCTGGGACCTCTTCATCGAGCGCTACAACACCGAACTGGCCAACGACCTGGGGAACCTGGTGAGCCGGACGGTGAGCATGACCGTGAAGTACTTCGAGGGGGGTCTTCCCGCTCCCGGCGCCGCGGCCCTGCCCGGCCCTCTGGCCGACCTGCGGGAGACGGCGGTGCGGGCGGCGGAGGCGGCGGGCCGGGCGTTCGAGCGCCTGGCCGTGGACGAGGCGATCGCCGCCTCGTGGACCCTGGTGCGTCGGGCCAACCAGGCCATCGAGGAGACCGCGCCCTGGAAGCTGGCCAAGAGCGGCGAGACGGACCGGCTGGCCGGGACCATGACCGCGCTCCTGGAGGCGGTGCGGATCGCCGCGTTGCTGTTGACCCCGGTGCTCCCCGGCAAGTGCGCGGAGATCCGGGAGCGGCTGCGGAGCGCGACCCCGGAGGCGGAACTCGCCTGGGACCAGGCCCGCTGGGATCCGGGCGCCTTCCCGCCGGCCGGCCCCCTCGCCCGTCCGGAGCCGCTCTTCCCGCGCATCGAGGCGGAATGACCCTCCTGGAGACCGGCATGATCGACACCCACTGCCATCTCTCCCACCCCGATTTCGATCCCGACCGGGAGGCGGTCCTCGCCCGCTGCTGGAAGGAGGGGGTGACGGCCATCCTCGAAGTGGGCTATTCGGTGGAGACGAGCCGGAAGGCGATCGCCGTGGCCCGGGCCCACCCGGACCGGATCCGGGCCTCGGTGGGCATCCATCCCCACGAGGCGGGGCGGACGGAGCCGGCGGACCTGGAGGCGATCCGGGAACTGACCCGGGAACCGGAGGTGGTGGCGGTGGGCGAGACGGGGCTCGACTTCTACCGGGACTGGGCCCCCCGGGACCGGCAGCTGGACCTCTTCGCCCGCACCGTGCGCCTCGGCGTGGAGGTGGACCTGCCCCTGGTCATCCACGACCGGGAGGCCCACGAGGACGTGCTCCGCATCCTGCGGGAGGAGGGAGCGGGACGGGCCCGGGGGATCTTCCATTGCTTCAGCGGGGACCCGGAGGTGGCGCGGCAGGCGGTGGACCTGGGGTTCCACCTGGGGCTGGGAGGGAGCATCACCTACCTGAACCCGCGGAAGAAGAAGGGACGCATGCTGGGCGAGCTGCCGCTGGACCGGATCGTGCTGGAGACGGACGCGCCCTGGCTGGCCCCGATCCCGGAGAAGGGGACCCGGAACGATCCCACCAAGATGCGCCACGTGGTCGCGCGCCTGGCCGAGGCGCGGAACCTCCCCCCCGAGGAGATCGTGGCCCGAACCTCCGCCAACGCCGCCCGGCTCTTCGCCCACGCCGCGCCCTGGCCGGGGCATGCCGGCTAGGCGGAAGCGCCTCGGAACCCGGGGCGGGCCGGCGGGCGGCCATCGCCCGCGCCGGCGGCTGAGCCAGAACTTCCTGGTGGACCCGGAGGTGGCCGCCCGCATCGTGGACCTCTGCCAGGTGGGCCGGGAGGACGTGGTGATCGAGGTCGGGCCGGGGACCGGGGCCCTGACCCGGCACCTGGTGGAGCGGGCGGCCCACGTGCACGCGGTGGAGCTGGACCGGGAACTCTACGAACGCCTGGGGGTGGAATACAGGGCGGAGTCCCGGCTCACGCTCCACCACGAGGATATCCTGCGGGTCCGGATCCGGGACCTGGCCGGAGACCGGAAGGCGCTGGTGGTCGGGAACCTCCCCTACGCGATCACCTCGACCCTGGTCCTCTGGCTCCTGGACCAGCACCGGGACGTCCGCCGGGCGGTGGTGCTCATGCAGCGCGAGGTGGCCCAGCGCCTGACCGCGGAGCCGGGAGAGCGGGCCGCGGGGAGCCTCACCCTGGTCCTGCGTTACCGGGCGGAGGCGGAGCGGATCCTGGACGTTCCCCCCGGGTGTTTCCGGCCCGTCCCCAAGGTGACCTCCAGCCTGGTGGCCATCCGGTTCCGGAACCGCCCCGCGGTGGCCCCCCGGGACGAGGCGTTCTTCTTCCGGGTGATCCGGGCCGCCTTCGGCGAGCGCCGGAAGACCCTGGCCAACGCGGTGGCCGCGGGGCTCGCGCTCCCCCGGGACGCGGTGGTGGCGGCGGCGGCGGCGGCGGGTCTGGATCCGCGGACCCGGGGGGAACGGCTGACCCTGGAGGACTTTCGGAAACTGGCCGATCATCTGGATGGACAGGAGCACCATCCGCAACCCGAGGAGAGCTAGCCGTTGGCCGAGGGGACGCATCGCCGGCCCGGGACCGGGTTCCCGGCTCGCCTCCTGCCGCTCGCCGTCGCCCTGGCGGCCTGGGCGGTGCTGGGGGCGGTCACCCCGGCCGCGGCCCAGGACACCGGGGACCCGGAGCCCGGCGAGGGGGCCCTCGGCTCCCAGATCGCGTTGGGGGGTGAGGCCGACACCCTGGCCGCGATGGACGCCGGCCCGGACAGCGCCGCCGCGGCCAAGGTCCTGGAGAGCCTGAGCCCCTCCTACGCCACCAGCTACAACGTGGCCCGGCAGGTCACGACCTGGGGACAGACCTTCGACTTCGGGGCCAGGTTCAAGCTCCTCGACTTCACCAACAAGACGCGTTACGACGTGCGGACCGACGACGGACGGGACGAGACCCGCCGCTCCGGAGGAAACCGTCTCGATCTGCGCTGGCTCATGATCCCCCGGCTCCCCGTCACCACCTCCTTCAACCTCCAGCGGGAGTCGATCAAGCGGCCGGAGGACGAGCGGCAGTCCACCGACATCGACCTCAACCTGAGCACGGCGCTGACCCTGAGGATGGGCAAGCTCCGCCATACGCTGACCGGGGGGACCGGCTACATCCGGCGCACCGATCTCAGCGTCCGGAACGACCTGCGCTCGGAGAGCAAGGACTCGGGGGTGACCGGAACCCTCTCCTGGAAAGGACACTGGGCTCCCTGGACCCCGCTGACCCTGGATGCCTCCATCCAGGAGGACCGGAGCAACAAGACCTCCAAGCTCCAGAACGAGGAGGGCGCGGTGGAGACGCGCCCGACCCGGAACCGGAGCCGGAGGTTCCGCTTGTCCGCGGTCTACAATCCCGCGCCCTGGTTGAACGGCAACGCTTCGGTCTCCGACAACTCGGGCAACGACGAGTTCTTCATCGTGCAGGGGGGAAAGGGAGACCTGGAGCACAAGGTCAACAGCAGCCGGTCGGTCTCGGCCAGCTTCCAGGTGAAGCCGGTGGCCAAGACCAGCCTGGGGCTGAACCTGGGGGCCAACGACAGCAACCTGGCCTACCGGGTGCGGACGGACATCGCTTCCAAGGGGAACGGGACCAACTGGTCGGGATCGGTGGACACGGAGGTCCTGGGCACCACGGTGAACTCCAAGCTCAACCGCACCCGGGACGTGCGGGATCCGGCCACCAGCGCCAAGATCACCACCGAGACCAGCATCTGGGACGGGATGCTCAAGCGGACCCTGTCGGCCAAGATCGGCATGCAGTTCAACTGGCTGCTCCGGACCAGCCAGCTCTTCTTCACCGACCCGAACCCGGACAACGTTCTGGACCGGGACGAGCGGCGGACCAAGTTCCAGCCCATGCTCACCTACACCCCGGGGAACAAGTGGTCGGTGACCGCCTCCTACGCCCGGAGCACGTCGCGGCAGGTCCAGCTCAATGCCCGGCGCGCGAATCAGACCCAGGACGAGGAGGACTACACCGTCGACATGACCATCAACTACGCCCTGAGCGAGGCCACCACCCTGAGCCAGAGCTACTCGATCAAGGCCCTCTACACCACCTTCGACTACGCTTCCGGCTCCAACCGCCTCCTCTCCACCCAGCGGATCGTGTCCACGGTGCAGACCGCGATCACCCCCAAGGTGGACCTGAGCCTGGAGCACCGGTTCACCCTCCAGGACTCCGGCCCCTTCTCCTTCGACCCGAACGGAGGACGGGTGTTCGCCCGGAGCCTGCGCAAGTACCGGCAGGAGTTGACCACCGACCTCCAGTACAAGATCCTCCCCTGGCTCACCTTCATCACCAACTCCCGGTTCCTGCGCACGGACGACGTGAACGAGTACGCGGGCCGCCGCACCGTCAACCGGAACCTGGAACTGAAGACCGGGGGGTCGATCGACAAGAGCCTGGGGCGGGGGGCGACCCTCCGGGTCGACGCCCAGTTCCTGCGAAGCAACCAGTACCGGTCCTACTGGAGCATTGTTTCCAGTTTGACGAAAGATTTCTGATATGATAAAATACTGTGTGCGGGGAACAAAGCGCTGGTGGCCGGTGTTTCTTCTAGTGCTGGCCGGCCTCGGATCCCAGCCGGGGTGCGGGCTGTTCAGCATCCGGGCCCCGGTCGAGCCGCCGCCGGGGGAGAAGATCCCCAGGAAGGCGTTCATCGACCCGGACAGCGTCCTGTACAACATCGAGGTCGCCGTCCGCTACAAGTCCCTCGGGGTGCCCCTGTACGAGGAGGCCCTGGAAGAGCGTTTTTCGCTCGTTCTGGACCCGCTGGACGTGCTGGAACTGGGAACCGGCGTGGATTCCCTGGACAAGACGGACGACACCGGGGCCCAGCGCCTGATCGCCTCGGACGCGGCCCTGCCGGACTCGTTCTACTTCGAGTTCGGGGACGTCCAAGCCGAGAGGAAGGATACAACCGCATTCTATCTGGATATGCCCTACCACCTGTATCTAATTGACACACAAGGCGATACCATCGACGTCATCTGCGGCAAGGCGGATCTGTCGATGGTGGAGAGCCAAAGGGGGGCCTGGTCCCTCAGGCGCTGGCTGGACAAGCGCCAGGACGAGTGTGACGTGAGCTTCGGCCGGTTCCACGCGGAACGGGCTATCCAGACGGCTCCCCGCCGCCGGTGGTAAAATACCCGGCTGCGGGGCCGAGACTCGAATTCCCCGGCGGGACGGCCGATAACACAGAGGGTCCCCCGCTCCCGGAGGTTGTATCTGATGAAACGTATCGTGTGGCTAGGCCTCGTGTTGACCGCGGCCGCCACTTCCATCCTACAGGGCTGCATCTTCAATCCCACCGTCAAGCCGGGAGACCAGGTCAAGGACTACAAGCCCCAGGACTCGCCGGAGAACGTGGTCCATAATCTCCAGGAATCCTACCGGCACCGGGAAATCGAGCAGTACGCCAAGCTCCTGGCCCCGGAGTTCATCTTCAAGCTCCAGCCCCAGGACGTGCTCGAACTGGGAACGGAGTTCTACACCCATGACGACGACTCGACGGGAACCAATGCGCTCTTCTCCACCAATCAGGTGTCCGGCATCGTCATCGACCTGCTCTACACCGCCTCCGAACCGGCCAACGACGTGGAGCTGCCGGACGACGCGGTGAAGATCCGGATCAACCAGGTCAATCTCAAGGTGGACGAGACCTCGGGGATTTCCTGGCAGGTGACCGATATCCAGGACATGTTCTTCCGCCCCGGCCGCCTGGCCGCGAGCGAGGACACGACGAAGTGGTTCCTGATGGAGTGGCGGGACATCCCGGCCACCCTGGCTCCCGGGGTCCGGCCCGCCTCCACGGAGATGGCGACCCCCGACGCGCGCACCACCACCTGGGGTCAGCTCCTGTCGCAGATGAAGGAAGCCGGCTAGCCCGGCTCTCCCGGGGGGAGATGGCCCCGCGCCTTGACACCGCCCGTTCCTCTCCTTAGCCTCCGTCCACCTGTGCGCGCGACCCGGCCGCCGGCCGGGGCCGCGGGCCGCCGAGCGTTCGTTCGATTCCAGACCCCGGGAGGCGCGTCATCGCCCGTCGTCGCCGCCGCCGGCGCAAGTCGCGGTTCAAGCTGCTCTTCGTCATGCTCGCCCTCGCCGCCGTGGTCTACGTCGGAGGGCGCTTCGTCTTCTCCCCCCGCGGGCGGTTCGTCATGGCCACCATGGTCCTGGGCGGGGGGCCGGACCGGGTCCGGCCGATCCTGGAGTCGGCCCTGGCCCGGGCCGCCCGCGACCTGAACCTGCCGCCCCCCTATCCCCAGCTGGCCTGCGAGGCGGACAGCGCCGGGCAGCTCTGCTCCACGGTGATCGGCCTCACCCCCGGGGTGAGCACGCTCCAGGGGAACGCCCAGTTCACCCGCCGCCTCCTGGACCTGGGCACCGAGCTGCTCTCGGGCCAGGAGGATCCGGACGGTACCGTCACCCTGCGCTTCCGGGCCGGGTCCAAGGTGCGGGTGGGGCTGGAACTGGTGCCGGCGGCCAGCGCCTACGACACCACCGTCACCCCGGCCCCGGGGATGAGCCAGGTGGAGGTCCGGGGCCGCCTGGCCCTCATCGTGGACGACTACGGGGTCGACCGCGCCCTCTCCCGCCGGCTGGCCGGGCTCCCCGGCACCCTGACCGCGGCCGTCCGTCCGAACCTGGACAACGCCAAGGCCTGGGCGGACGAAGCGCGGCAGGCGGGGATGGAGGTGATGGTCAACCTCCCCATGGAGCCCCGCGACTACCCCACCCGGAACCCGGGGGACGAGGCCATCCTGGTCGATCTCTCCGGCCGGGAGATCCGCAAGCGGGTGGACCACGCCCTGGACCAGCTCGGCCCGGCGGCCGGGGTCAAGACCTACATGGGCTCCCTGGCCGTGGAGGATCGGGACGTCATGCGGGCCCTGCTGGAGGAACTGCGGGACAAGGGGGTCTTCTTCATCGACGCCACCCACTCCTCGTACTCCGTGGCCGATGAGCTGGCCCGCGAGCTGGACATCCCCCACTACACCGTGACCTCCATCAGCGAGGTGGACGCCTCGCGGCGGGACGCGGCCACCATCGGCATCCGCTTCGACGACCTGGTCCGCCGGTGCCGGGCCAAGGGCTACGCCATCGGCATCATCCACGCCCGGGAGGGGACCCTCGAGGTGCTGGAGGGGGAACTTCCGGGCCTGGCCCGGGAGGGGATCGTGGTCATGGGGATCTCCGAAGTCATGAAGGTCCACGAGCTGGAGTAGCCGGCGGGCCGGGGCCGGGGAGCGGGTCGGGGCGGCTCCGGGGGCCTTCTAGGTTCTTGTCGGACAAGGGGCAAGCCGGAGCGGCCCGGCGGCCGGGCGTTGACACTCCCCCGCCGGTGGCGTAGGATACGGCGCCTTGTTACCCGCCCGGCGGTTTCCCTGACGGAGTCGTTTCATGTCCAATCTTCGCGTCAAATGGGCGTTCCTGGTGATCGTGCTCGCGATCTTCGGGTTCTACCTCCTGCCCACCCTGCGTTACTACGCCCTCCCCGCGGCCGACCGCGACAAGGAGGATCCCAAGGTGGCCAACCTCCGGGGGGAGGCCATGCATCTGGGCCTCGACCTGCAGGGCGGCGCCTACCTGGTCTACGAGGTGGACCTGAGCAAGATCCCGCCCGACCAGCGCCGGGGGGACGAGGTGGACCGGGCCATCGAGGTCATCCGGAACCGCGTGGACCAGTACGGGGTCACCGAACCGGTGATCCAGAAGCAGGGGCAGAACCGGATCGTCATCCAGCTTCCCGGGCTCCAGGACCCGGAGCGGGCCAAGGAGCTGGTCGGCCGGACCGCGCGCCTCGACTTCCTCCTGGTCAAGAACCGCCAGGAGCTCTACCAGGCCATGACCAAGGTGGACCAGGCGGTGGTCCTGCGGGGGAAGAGCCTCCTGGGCGCGGTCATGGACTCCACCGCCCTGGCCGACAGCATGCTGGCCGCCGCGGACAGCGCCGCCGCCGACTCGATCCTGGCCGGCAAGCACCCGTTCTCCGGTCTCTTCCAGCAGATCCCGAACCAGGACGCGGGCATCGTCTACTGCCCGGCCGAGAACATCGACAAGGCCCGGGAAATCCTGAAGGCGGTGACCGGGGATCCGGCCAAGGAGGACCCCCGGCCGCTGGCCGGCAACACCGTGCTCCTGTGGGGGTCGCGAAGCTTCGGGGCGGGCTCCCAGAATCCCGGGCGCTACCTCTACGCCCTGACCGCCAAGGCGGATCTCACCGGGGACAACGTGGCCGACGCCCAGGTCGCCTTCGGCCTGGAGCCCGCGCGGCCCAACGCGGCCGGGGTGAGCCTCACCCTGGACAAGCGCGGCGCCGCCATCTTCACCCGCTTGACCGGCAACAACGTGGGCCGCCAGCTGGCCATCGTGCTGGACCACACCGTGCAGTCGGCCCCGGTCATCCGGGACAAGATCCGGGGAGGCCGGGCCTCCATCACCGGCCTGGCCTCGGACGACGAGGCCAAGGACCTGGGCATCGTGCTCCGGGCGGGGGCGCTCCCCACCGACATCATCGCGCAGGAGGAGCGGACGGTCGGCTCCACCCTGGGCAAGGACAGCATCCAGGAGGGGATCCGGGCCAGCCTGGTGGGCATGGCCCTGGTGGTGGTGTTCATGGTCATCTACTACCATCTCTCTGGGGCGCTCTCGGTGCTGGCCCTCATCATCAACCTGTTCCTGCTCTTCTCCACCCTGAGCATGCTCCACGGGACGCTCACCCTGCCCGGCATCGCCGGCATCGTGCTCACCATCGGGATGGCGGTGGACGCCAACGTGCTCATCCTGGAGCGCGTGCGCGAGGAGATCCGGAACGGGAAGACGGTCCGGGGGGCCATCGACGCCGGCTACGGCCGGGCCCTGGTCACCATCGTGGACTCCAACCTGACCACGCTCATCTCGTCGGTGGTGCTCTTCCAGTTCGGCACCGGGCCCATCAAGGGGTTCGCGACCACGCTCATGATCGGCATCATCGCCAACGTGTTCACCGCGGTCTTCGTGACCCGCCTGGTCTACGATTCCGTCATGGCCAAGCGCCAGATCAAGAAGCTCAGCATTTAGGACAGAGGCATGCTCGAAATCTTCGTCGGGGCCAAGTTCAAGTTCATGCAGGCGCGCAAGGGCGCCTACGTCTTCTCCGCCGTGCTGGTCGCGGCCAGCATCCTCTCCCTGATCCTGCACGGCGGGCCCCGGGAGTCGATCGACTTCACCGGCGGCAACGTGCTCTACATCGCCTTCGAGAACCCGGCGGACGTGGGGGCGGTGCGCGCCGCCGCCGAGAAGGCGAAGATGGAAGGCGCGGTCATCCAGATGGCCGAGGGGAACACCCAGGCCATCATCCACTACCGGGCCGCCTCCGGGGACACCACCAAGTACTTCGACACGCTCAAGGCCGCCTTCGAGCCGGGCCGGCAGGACACCGTCACCCTGATGAGCAAGGAGACGGTGGGTCCCAAGGTCGGAAGCGAGTTGGAGCAGAAGGCCACCATGGCCATCCTGTGGAGCCTGGTGCTCATCCTGGCCTACATCGCCTGGCGTTTCACCCGGATCTCCTTCGGGCTGGGCGCGGTGATCGCCCTGTTCCACGACATCCTGATCACCCTGGGGCTGTTCTCGGTCCTGAACCGGGAGGTGAGCCTGACCGTGGTGGCCGCCTTCCTGACCATCGGCGGCTACTCCATCAACGACACCATCGTGGTCTTCGACCGGATCCGGGAGAACCTCAAGCTGGGCCGCCGCATGACCTTCCAGGAGATCATCGACAAGAGCGTGAACCAGACCTTGAGCCGCACCATCCTCACCGGCGGCACCACCCTGCTCGCCGTCATGGCCCTGTTCTTCCTGGGCGGGGTGGTGATCCACGACTTCGCCCTGGCCATGCTGGTGGGGGTGGTGATCGGGACCTACTCCTCGATCTTCGTGGCCAGTGCCCTGGCCCTGGACATCTCCACCTGGTGGAACCGGCGCAAGCAGGCGCGCGAGGGGCGGGCCAGCACCCGGAAAGCCGCGGCCGGCTGATCCTCCGCGGATCGCTCGGCCCGGCCCTGGCCGGGGCCGGCGGGCCGGGCCGGGCGAATTCACCCACCTTTCTCCCCCCCTTCCGGAAGCAAAACCCTACCCCGCGGGGTATAATGGGGCAGAATCAGGGTCGATCCACCCCTTCCAGCCCCCCTGCCGTACGGGTCACCGAGTCCTGGGTCCTCATCGAGGTCGGCGTATGAGATGGCGACACGCACCACCTATCCTGTTGGCGCTCCTGGCCTTGGCGGGTGCGGGTCCGGCCGCGGGGGCGGTCTCCACCGACGGGTTCCAGATCGCCCGGCTCAAGTACGGCGGCGGCGGCGACTGGTACTCCAACCCCTCGTCGCTACCCAACCTGGCCGAGGCCCTGGGGAAGCGGACCGCGGTGGAAGTCGTAAGTCCTGAAGAGGCCCGGGTGGAGCTGCTGGACGAGGCCCTCTACTCGTATCCCCTGGTCTACATGAACGGGCACGGGGAGGTGCGGTTCAGCCAGGCCGAGGTGGACCGCCTCCGGGAGTACCTGGAGCGGGGCGGGTTCCTCTGGGCGGACGATAACTACGGCATGGACCGGTCCTTCCGGCGGGAAATCCAGAAGGTCTTTCCCGGGAGCCGGCTGGTGGAATTGCCGTTCCGGCACGAGATCTTTCACACGTTCTACGACCTGCCCCAGGGGCTGCCCAAGGTCCACGAGCACGACGGGAAGCCGGCCCAGGCCCTGGCTATCTTCCACGGAGGCCGCCTGGTCGTCCTCTACACGTACCAGTCGGATATCGGGGACGGCATCGAGGACGCCGACGTGCACAACGACCCGCCGGCGATCCGGGAGCAGGCGATGAAGTTCGCGGTCAACGTGGTGGTCTACGCGATGACCCACTAGCCGGAGGCCGGCGGGGGCCGTCCGGGGCGCCGGGCCCCACCCGCGCCCGGCCGCAGGCGACCAAGGAGCGAGGCATGAACGAAGGCGGCTACCGCCGGATCATCGAAGCCCTGGAGGAAGGGCGGCGGGCCCTCGTCCGGGCCCGGCTCACCGCGGGAGCGCTCCGCTTCGGCGGGGTGGCCCTGTCCACCCTGGCCGGCCTGGTGCTCTGGGCCCTCCTGCAGCGCGCGCTCCGCATGTACAGCGTCCCCGTGGCCGCCGCCGTCTCGCTCCTGGGCGCCGGCATCGTGGTCTTCGCCCTGGTCCGCTGGGTGGTCCTCCCCCTCGTCCGCATGCCCGGCCGCGACGCTTTCGTAGCCCTGGTCGAGCGCCGCCTCCCGGCCGAGAAAAACGTCATCGTCAACGCCTACCAGCTCGGCAACCCGTCCCCCGGCTGCCAAGGCGCCGACGCCCCGGACCTGGTGGAGGCGGCGGTGCGCCGGGCCGCGGAGCGGGTCCGGAACCTGAACCTGCGCACCTGGCGCGATCCCGCCCCGGACCGGCCCTTCCTGTGGGCGGGCGGGGCCTCGCTCCTGGCCATGGGGCTCCTGGCTCTCCTCGCTCCCGGCCTGCTCGGCGGGGCCCTGGGGCAGGTGCTCCGCCCCTCCCTGGCCGAGCCGCCCCCGGTCTCCCTGACCGTGCTCCCCGGCGACGTGGAGGTGGACCGGGGGAGCGACGTCGCGGTCTCGGTGGACGTGGACGGCACCGATCACGCCCCGGTACTCCGGTTCCGCGAGCGGGAAGGGGTGTGGCGGAACCGCCCGATGGAGCCCGCGGCCGCGGTCAACCGCGACGGCGGCAGCTGGAAGACCGTGCTCCCCCAGGTCGACCGGTACCTGGAGTACCGGGTGGAGGCCCCCCGGGCCGCCAGCCCGGTCTTCGCCATCCGGGTTCGGGAGACGCCCCGGCTGGCCGGGTTCCAGGCCCATCTCACCTATCCCGCCTACACCGGCCTGGCCACCGAGACCCTGAACTCGGGGACGGGAGACCTGGCCGCGCTCAAGGGCACGGACGTGGATCTGCGCATCCTCACCAATCGCGCCCTGGACGGGGGCTATCTGGACTGGCGCGCCGACGGCGCCGACACCAGCCGGCGGATCCCCCTGACCGCGGCCGACCCCACCACCTGGCGGGCCGACCTTCGCCTCATGGATCCGGCCAGCTACGCGGTGGTGCTGACCGACGCCGACGGGGGCGAACGCCTGCGGTCCCCCCGCTACCGGGTGGACCCGGCGCCGGACCGGCTTCCCCATCTCACCCTGCACTTCCCCCAGGACGACCATGACCTGGCCGACGACATGATGGAGCGCATCGTGGCCGACGCCGCCGACGACTACGGCTTCAGCGGCGTCTCGGTGCGGTACCGCGTGGACGAGGGGCCGGAGAAGGCGGTTCCCTACACCCCCTATACCCGGGGCCAGAAGGAGTTCCGGCTGGATACCCTGTGGGACCTCTCGGGTCTCAACCTGGTTCCCGGGGCGGTGGTGGCCTACTACGTCGAGGTGCGGGACAACGACACGGTGACCGGGCCCAAGGCGGTGCGCTCGCCGGTCCGCCACGTCCGCTTCCCCACCGTGGCCGACATCTACAAGGAAGTGGCCGAGGACCACGACCGCGAGATCGACAGCCTCTCCGACATGCACGCCGCCCAGCAGGACCTGCGGGAGCGGATGGAGAAGCTGGACACGGACCTGAAGCGCGGCCGCGAGGTGGACTGGCAGATGCGCCAGGACGTGGAGAAGACCACCACCCAGCAGCTGGAACTCCAGCAGCAGATCTCCGAGGCGGTGGAACGCCTGAGTTCCACCCTGGACAAGGCGGCCAACCGGGCCCAGATGAGCTACGACCTGGTGCAGAAGATGCAGGAGTTGAACGACCTCCTGGACAGCCTGGCCGACGACAGCCTGAAGCGCTCCTTCCGGGAACTCTCCCGGGCCCTGGAGACCATGGACAAGAACGCCATCCGCCGGGCCCTGGAGAACCTCCAGATGTCCCAGGACCAGATGCTGCGGGGCATGGACCGGACGGTGGAGTTGCTGAAGCAGATCCGGCGCGAGGAGCAGATGGCGGACGTGGTGGAGCGGAGCGACGAGATCGCCCGGCTCCAGCGGGAGATCGCCCGGGAACTGGAGAAACTGGGGATGAAGCCGGAGCCGGCCGCGACCCCGCCGGCCGAGACGCAGCCCGAGGCCGGAAAGCCGCTCGCCCCCGAGGACCGGAACGCCCAGCCGCCGGAGGACCTGGCCCAGGCCGGGGACCGGAAGCCCGGTGAGGAGCAGCCCGGAGACCGGAAGGACGCCTCCGAGGCCGAGACCGCCCCCAAGGACGGCGACCAGAAGCCCTCGGTCCGGCCGGAGACGGCGCCGGAGGCGGACCAGGACCAGGCCGCCCGCCAGGGCGAGGAGGAGGCTCGGAAGTCCGAAGCGGACCGCGAGGCCGAGCAGGACCGGCAGTCCGCGTCGGAATCCACCCCCCGCGACGACCGGCAGCAGGGCTCGGAGCAGGAGCAGGAGCAGAAGGAGTCCTCATCGGACTCCAAGTCCGGCCAGTCCGGCCAGAAGCAGGAGCCGCAGGATCAGCCCCCCTCGGATCAGGGGGATTCCGGGGCCACGCCCTCCGCGAAGGAGCAGCAGCGGCTGGAAGACCTGGCCAAGCAGCAGAAGGAGGCCCAGGACAAGCTGGAGGAACTCAAGCGCCTCCTCCGCCAGCTCCAGAAGCTCAACCAGGACAAGAAGGACATGGCGGACAAGCTCTCCGACCTGGAGCAGAGCGAGACCGCCAAGAGCCTGGAAAAGAGCATGCAGCAGGCCGGGCAGAGCATGTCCTCGGGCAAGAAGAAGCAGACCTCCTACTTTGCCTTCAAGGCCCGGGAAGAGGCCGACCGCCTGGCCGACATGGCCCGCGGCATGCAGCAGCAGATGTCGGCCGACCAGGAGAACGACACGGTGGAGAAGGTGGAGCGGGTGATCACGGGGCTGATCGACGTCTCCGGGGTCCAGGAGGACCTGGCCCGGGCCAAGGGCCAGGACACCCGGCTCCTGGCCCAGCGCCAGTCCAGCCTGGTGGAGGTGGCCGGCGCGCTCTCCGACAGCCTCCAGGAGGTGATGAAGCAGTCCTTCGCCCTCGGCGAACAGCAGCAGGGGGCCCTGGACAAGGCGCTCCGCAAGATGACCAACGCCACCGACCTGTTCGAGCAGGGGAACCGGGTCAACGCCGACCACCAGGCCCGGGAATCCGCCTCGGACCTCAACGAGACCATCGTCCAGCTCATGCAGTCCCACGACCAGATGTGCGGCGGCAAGCAGGGAGGGGACGCCCAGGCCAAGATGCAGGGGCTGACCGACGGGCAGCGCGGCCTCAACCAGTCCACCCGCCAGCTCATGGAACGCCTGGCCGCCCAGAACCGGCTCAGCATGACCGACGAGCAGCGCATGCAGCAGCTGGCCGCCCAGCAGGAGATGATCCGCCAGGGGCTGGAGGAACTCCAGCAACAGATGGAGTCGGACAAGGAGATGCTGGGGGACATGGACAACCTGGCCCGGGACATGAAGGACGTGGAGCAGGATCTGAAGAAGCCCCACGTGGATCCGAAGGTCGTGGACCGGCAGGAGAAGATCCTGAGCCGGCTCCTGGACGCCCAGCGCTCGGTGCGCCAGCGGGAGATGAGCCTCCAGCGGCAGAGCAAGACCGCCACCCTGGCCGATCGGGCCAGCCCGCCGCCCCTGCCCGAGAATCTCCTGCGGCAGGACCGCACCCTGGAAGAGGACGTGTTGCGCGGGGCCAACGACCGCTATCCCGCCCAGTACCGGAAGCTGGTGGAGGAGTATTTCCGGGCCCTGTCCAAGGAGAACCGGGCTCCGTGAGGACCGGGGAATGTCCGTGACCCGCCGCCGTTCCGTTCGACTCGGGCTCCTGGGGCTCCTGGGCGCGGTCGTGCTGGCCGCGGCGGTGCCGGCCCTGGCCCGCGACCCGGACTATGAGAACCGGATGCGCATGGTCGCCCGCTACCTCTCCCAGGGGGTGCCGGACGCCGCGGCCCAGATGCTGGAGCAGATCCTGGACAAGTACCCCGACGACGCGCGGGCCGGCGCCGCCTACGCGGGGGTGCTGATCCAAATGGACCGCCTGGACGACGCCGAGACCTTCCTGTCCGGGATCCTCCCCCGGGCCAAGGACCCGGCCGAACTCTACCAGGCCCGGGTCAAGCTCCGCCGGGCCCAGAACCGGCCCCTGGACGCCTTCGCCGACGTGCTCCTGGTCCTGGGCCTGGATCCCGAACGCGGCAGCTGGGCCTTCCGGGAGACCCAGGACCTGCTGGAGGCCGGGGCCGACGGGAAACGTCTGCGCCGCACCGCCGAGGAGGCCGTGAAGGACCGGCCCGACGAGGTCGGCTTCACGGTGCTGGAGGCGGTGATCGTCTCCCACCTGGAGCGGCCGGAGGACGGCCTCCGCCTCATGATCCGCTTCGACGACAAGCACGGCGGGGACGGCGGCGCCATCCTGCGCTTCGCGGACGAGATGGAACTGATGGGCAAGGAAGGGCCTACCCTGGAGGCGACCCTGGCCGCGCTGCCCCGGGTGAAGGCGACCGTGCGCCGGACCGAACTCATGAACCGGGTGGCCGACATCCAGGAGCGCCAGGAGAAGTACACCGACGCCCTGGCCACCCTGGGGCGGATCGCCACCGAACGCCAGGGAACGGCGGCCGCGGCCAACGCCCTCCTGCGGAGCGCCGAGATCAGCCAGGAGCACCTGGACGACCCCAAGGGGGCGCTGGCCGTCTACCGGCGGATCCAGGACGACCCGGTCCTGGGACACCACCGGCCCCAGATGCTCCTGCAGATGGCCGACTGCTACGTGCGGCTGGGCGACTTCGAGAACGCGGAGCAGACGTACCGGGCGGTGATCCCGGAGGCGCTGGATCCCGAGCACGCCGAACTCGCCTCGCTGGAGTTGGGCGAGGTGGAGTTCTACCGGGGGAACCCGGACAGCGCCCTGGTCCTGTACCAGGACATGGCCGAGGGCCACCCGCGGAGCCTGTACACCGACCAGGCCGCCGACCGCTACATCACGCTCAACCGCTACCACCAGAGCGACCCGGAAGGGGTGGTCCTGTGGGGCAAGCTGGAGTGGGCGCGCCACGTGGCCGACTCCACCGCGGTGGACGAGAGCGCCCAGGCCCTGCTCCGGAACCGCACCCAGGGGGAACTGGCGGTGGAGGCGCTCCTGGCCCTGGCCGAGAGCGCGGAGGCGGGGGGCAACCTGGAAGGGGCGCTCGGGTATCTGGACCGCCTGGTCCGGGAGAACCCGGGGGACCGCAAGGCGCCGGAGGCCCTCATGCGGATGGGCCATATCCTGGCCGACGGGCTGGGCCGTCCCCAGGAGGGGCTCCTCCGCTACGAGTCCATTCTCACCGACTATCCGACGAGCGTGCAGGCCGGGGACGCGCGCCGGCTGGTGGAGGCATTGCGCAGTGATCTCAAATCGTAGTCCGGAACCCGCCCGCCGGCGGGCGTCCGGCCGCATCCTGCTGGCTGCGCTGGCCGTTCTCCTGGGATCCGGCGCCCTGGCCGCCCCCGCCGGGGCCAAGCTCTTCGTGCCCATGGACCTCCGCCAGACCGACCATCTCAAGGCCTACGGCCTGGCCTACTGGGTCCTCTCCCGGGGGCAGACGGTGGAGTGGCTCCTCAACTACCGCGGAGGGTCGTTCTTCATGGAGGAGGACGCCGAGACCCGGCGCGAGGCCCGGATCCGGGGGGTGCTCATCCAGGAGGTCTCCGACGCCGAGGCCCGCCCCATCTACGACCAGATCGAGCAGTCCAACATGGACGTGGTGAAGCTGGAGACCCCGCCCCGGGTGGCCATCTACATCCCCCCCGGCTTCGTGCCCTGGGACGACGCGGTGACCCTGGCCTTCACCTACGCCGAGATCCCCTACACCCCCATCTGGGACTCGGAGGTCCTGCACGGGGACCTGGCCAAGTACGACTGGCTCCACCTGCACCACGAGGACTTCACCGGCCAGTACGGGAAGTTCTACGCTACCTTCCGGAACGCGGACTGGTACCGGGAGCAGGTCAAGAACTACGAGGCCGAGGCGCATTCCCTGGGCTACAAGAAGGTGAGCGAGGAGAAGAAGGCGGTGGTGGAGACCATCCGCGACTGGGTGGCCCGGGGCGGCTTCCTGTTCGCCATGTGCAGCGCCACCGACACCTTCGACATCGCCCTGGCCGCCAAGGGGGTGGACATCTGCGCCCCGGAGTTCGACGGAGATCCCCCCACCCCCAACGCCAACGCCAAGCTCGATTTCACCCGGACCCTGGCCTTCAAGGACTTCACCCTGGTCATGAGCCCCTACACCTACGAGTTCAGCGACATCGACATGACCCCGGTGGCCTACCAGCGAGGGGAGCAGAACGACTTCTTCACCCTGTTCGAGTTCTCGGCCAAGCAGGACCCGGTGCCGACCATGCTCACCCAGGACCACACCAACGTGGTGAAGGGGTTCATGGGGCAGACCACCAGCTTCAACCGCAAGGACCTGAAGGACGGGGTCCTGGTCCTGGGGGAGCCGGAGGGGGCCCCGGACGTCCGCTACATCCACGGCAACCTGGGGAAGGGGACCTTCACCTGGCTGGGGGGTCACGACCCCGAGGACTGGCAGCACCGGGTGGGCGATCCCCCCACCGATCTCTCCCTGCACAAGAACTCCCCCGGTTACCGCTTGATCCTCAACAACGTGCTGTTCCCGGCGGCGGAGAAGAAGAAGCAGAAAACATAGGGAACATAGGCTCTTGACGGCCGGAAGGGACCGGACGACACTGGTTGACTGGGAATTCCGCCCGGGCCGTTCAGGGCGGAAGGTGTCTCCGACAGAGGGATGGGAGGTAGGAGTCGATGCCGACGGAAGATCGTGACTTTCCGGCCTGTTTGAAGTGCAACGGTGGGGTCCTCTTGCCGCTTTCCGACTACGGGCGTGACGGCGCCCCGATCCGCTACAAGGCCTGGGTCTGTTCCAACCCGAACTGCGGATTCAACGTGCGGATCGACAACGGCGAGATCTCGATCGGCCGCACGATCGGGAATTCGTCCAAATAGGCGCCGCCCTCTCCCGCCCGCCCCGTGACCGCCCGTCCGGAGGAATCCACGCGATGATCCGAGCGGTCATTTTCGATCTCGACAACACCCTCACCGACTTCATGCGGGTGAAGGATCTCTCGATCGAGGCCGCGGCCGACGCCATGCTGGACGCGGGGCTCGACGCCCGTCTCGCCCTCCCCCCGGGGGAGGACGTGCGGGAGACGGTGATCCGCCGCATCCGGGAGATCTACGAGCGGGAGGGGATCGAGTACCAGAAGGTGTTCAACGCCTTCCTCTCCGAGACCCTGGGCGAGGTCGACTACAAGTTCCTGGCCGCGGCCATCGTCGGCTACCGACGGGCCCGGGACTCGGCGCTGCTCCCCTACCCCCACGTCCACCTCACCTTGCACACCCTGCTCCGCATGGGCCTCAAGCTGGCGGTGGTGACCGACGCCCCCCGGGAGTCGGCCTGGCTGCGGCTGGTCTATCTCAACCTCCACCACCTCTTCGACGAGGTCGTGACCTTCGAGGACACCGGGGTGCGCAAGCCCGGCCGGGCGCCGTTCGAGGAGGTGCTGAAGCGCCTGGACGTGGACCGCGGGGAGGCGCTCATGGTCGGGGACTGGCCGGACCGGGACATGGCCGGGGCCCACGCTTCGGGTATCCGCACCGTGTTCGCCCACTACGGCTTCTCGTGGTCCGCGGACAAGTCCCCCATCGAGCAGCACCCCGCCGACCACAGGATCCACGACATCATGGACCTGGTGCGGATCGTGAAGGAACGGAACGCGGCCGAGCCCGGGAGGCGCCCCTCGTGACCCCGGAACCGGATCCCTGGGCCTTCTCGATCGGGGTGGACATCGCCGAGGTGGTCCGCATCCGGTCCGCGGTGCGCCGGTGGGGGGACCGGTTCCTGGACAAGCACTTCACCGCGGGCGAGATCGCCTACTGCCGGGCCCGGGTGCGGCCGGCCGAGTCCCTGGCCGCCCGGTTCGCGGCCAAGGAGGCCTTCGCCAAGGCCTTTCCCGGGGAGGGCACCCTGGGCTGGCACGACGTGGAGGTGGTCATGCAGGGGCGGCGTCCGTTCTACCGGCTGCGGGGACCCGCGGCCGGGTTCGAGGCCAAGCTCAGCCTGAGCCACACCCACGCCCACGCGGTGGCGGTGGCCATGGTGCGCCCCAAGCCGGGGAGGAGGGTCTAGGGTCATGCGGCGACTGGTAACGGCGGCGGAGATGCGGGCCATGGACCGGGAGACGATCGAGGGCCGGGGGGTGGCCGGCTACGACCTCATGACCGCGGCCGGCCACGGGGTGGCCGAGGCGATCCTGGACGAGTTCGGCGACCTCGAGGACGCGGCCATCCTGGTCCTGGCCGGTCCCGGCAACAACGGGGGGGACGGGTTCGTGGCCGCGCGGCAGCTCTTGAAGTCCCAGACCCGGCCCACGGTGGTGCTGGTGGGGGCGGCCCCGGAGGCGCTCCGCGGGGACGCGGCCCGGGCCTACGAGGACTGGACCCGGGCCGGGGGGAAGACGGTGGCCGCGGCCGACGAGGCGGCCTGGGCGGCGGTGTGGAAGGAGACCGAGGCCCCGGAACTGGTGGTGGACGCGCTCCTGGGCACCGGCACCCGCGGGGTCCCCCGGGGCGTGGTCGCGGCGGCGGTCCAGAGCCTGGAGACGCTCCTCTGTCCGGTGGTGGCGGTGGACATCCCCACCGGGCTCGACGCCGATACCGGCGCGGTGGAGGGGGTCTGCGTTCACGCCGACCTGACCGTGACCCTGGCCCTGCCCAAGCGCGGCCACTTCCTGTACCCCGGGCGGGCCTTCGCCGGGGAGCTGGTCTGGGTGGACATCGGGATCCCCGAGGACGTCCAGGAGCTGGGGGACGGGCTCCGGGCCTACGTTCCCGAACTCGAGGACGCCATCGACTTCCTGCCGGACCGGGACCCGGAGATGCACAAGGGGAACCGCGGCCGGCTCCTGGTGGTGGGAGGGAGCGCGGGGCTGACCGGGGCGGTGGCCCTGGCTTCGCGGGCCGCGGTGCGGGCCGGAGCCGGGCTGGTGACGGCGGGAGTGCCCTTGAGTCTCCACGACATCCTGGAGTCCAAGCTCACCGAGGTCATGACCCTCCCTCTGCCCCAGCTCGACATCCGGGCCCTGTCCCGGGAGGCCTTCGACTCCATCGCTCTCTTCCAGCCCGGGCGGCTCAACGCCCTGGCCGTGGGCTGCGGCATGGGCCGCCACCCCAGCACCCAGGAGCTGGTGCGGCGGCTGGTGGCCGACACCGACCTCCCCATGGTCCTGGACGCCGACGCCCTGTTCGCGTTCTCGGGGCGGGCGGATCTGTTGCGCATGGCCGCGGCCGGTCCCAACCTGGTCCTCACCCCGCACCCCGGCGAGTTCGCCGCCCTGACCGGCGAGGAGCCGGCGGCCATCCACGCCGAGCGGCTGGAGATGGCGTCCCGGTGGGCCCGGCGGTTGGGGGTGGTTCTGGTGCTCAAGGGGGCGCCCACCGTGGTCGCCTCCCCCCGCCACGACCTGGTCTTCGTGAACCCCACCGGTTCGGAGGCCCTGGCCACCGGCGGGACCGGCGACGTGCTCACCGGGTTGATCGCCGGCTTCCTGGCCCAGGGGCTGGATCCGGAAGAGGCGGCACTCCTGGGGGTCTACCTCCACGGGTGGACCGCGGACTTCATCGTCGAGGAGTGGGGGACCCGCTACGGGCTCCAGGCCTCGGATCTCATCGACGCCTTTCCCGTCGCCCTGGGAGAGCTGCTCGCCCCCGCGGAGGATTCCGAATGAACCCGTTCGTCCGGAGGAGCCTGGGACTTCTGGTGCTGGCCGGTCTTCCCGCCTCGGCCGCGGCCCAGCCCTGGATCTCCCTTCCCGTCCCCGAGATCGGCGCCCACCGGTTCGTCTCCGACACCGACGACGCCACCGCCATCTTCCTGAACCCGGGCGGCCTGGCCACCGGCCACGGCACGAACCTGTACCTGGACCTCTCCGGCGACGACGGCGACATGGTGGAGAACGTGGCCGCGCTGCAGGGAGGGTCCTGGGGCTTCGGCTACCGGCACCGGGAACTCGCCCCCCGGGGGCTGGACGCGACCTACCTGAACGGAGCCGGACTCCCGGCGAGCGCCGGGCACCTGGACACCTACTCCCTGGCCTCGTCCTTCGGCCCCGCCGCCTTCCAGGTGGGGATGGCCCGGGTCTGGACCAACACGGACCTCGCCGGCCACGACGCCTCGGCCTGGAAGGTGGGGGTGCTCTCCCGCCCCGCCCGCGCCCTCAGCCTGGGCGGCATGGTGGAGAACGTGGACCGCCCCCGGTTCCTGGATGCGCGGCTCCGCCCCCGTTACACCTACGGCTTCTCCGTCCGCCCCCTCCCCTGGGACCCGGAACTCCTCACCGTGAGCGTCCAGGGGACCCACGGCGACGGGGAACCGGACCTGATCGACCTGGCCTTCGGGGCCCGGATGCACCTGGAGTCGGGACTGGAGCTGGGGCTCTCGGTCCAGGATCCCCGGAACGGCTCCGTCCGGGTGGGCGCCTCGGTGAGCACCTACTTCGGGAAGGGGGCGGCCAGTGCCCGCGTGCGCTCGGTGGGTGGGGACGCGGACTATCGCGCCCTGGCCTCGCTCCAGGTCTTCGACGAGTTCTGGCAGCGCTCCATGCCCACCGGGAAGCGGGTGGCCACCCTCGACCTGGAGGGGACCTTCGAGGACGAGGGGAGCGGCTTCGTGCTGCTGCGCGGCGAGAGCCGCGGGGTCCAGCCGCTCGTACGCCGCATCGATCACGCGGCCCGGGACAAGGACATCCGGGCCCTGGCCCT
>Ga0307424_1000086_pt1 | contig 40235 bp, 32 predicted proteins | sample SalMarWE160320MG_FD_202157 | JGI IMG/M metagenome (GOLD analysis project Ga0307424, IMG submission 202157) | Salt marsh sediment microbial communities from the Plum Island Ecosystem LTER, Massachusetts, United States - WE1603-20 | ecosystem: Environmental > Aquatic > Marine > Intertidal zone >... | reverse complement strand
TCCACCATCAGCTCCAGCTCACGCACGTTCTCGCCGTGGCTGAATACCCCAACATCGCCGCCGAAGCAAATATGGACGCCGGCGTCGAGCGCGGCGCGGAATGTCGCCCGCTTGGCGGCCACGCGGGCTGGCTCGGGCTCCACGCCCTTCTTCCAGCCGGCGTACTGGGCCACCGCGTCGGTGGCGGCCAGTGTGGGGCAGTAGGCCACATGGTGTTCCGCCATGAGTCGGAAAACCTCCGGCGTGCCGGCGTCGCCGTGCTCGATGGTCGCGACGCCGGCGAGCGTGGCGCGGCGCATGCCCTCGGCCGTGGCCGCGTGTGCGGAAACCAGCCGTCCCGAGCTTCCGGCCACGTCGACGATCAGCTTCAGCTCGTCTTCGGTGAACGTCGGCTCGGCTTCTCCATGCGGACCCCAGCGATAGTCGGCGTACACCTTGACCCAATCGGCGCCATGGCCAATCTGGTCGCGGACCACGCGCACGATCTCGTCGTGACCGTCGGCCGGCTCGGCGCCGAAGGCGAGATCCCGCTCCGGGGCGCCCTTGGGACCGTAGCTGCCCGTGGCCACGATCGCTCTGGTCACCACGAGGAGTCGCGGACCGGGAATGATGCCCTGGTCAATCGCGTCCCGGAGCCCGACATCCGCGTACGCGGCCCCCTCGGTGCCGAGGTCTCGCTCGGTGGTAACACCCGCATCGAGCGTCGTCCGCGCGGCGACCGTCGCGCGCGCGATCCGCAACGCGAGCGGCTCGAACAGCACTTGGTCGTTCCACGGTGTTTCGTCATAGGGATGCAGCAGCAGGTGCGAATGCCCCTCGATGAGCCCCGGAAGCACCGTCATGCCCTTGAGCTCGAGCACGCGGGCCCCAGCCGGACGCCGGACCGAACCGGCGGGGCCAACCGCGGCGATGCTGTCGCCCTGGACGACCACCTCCCATCCGGCATGCGTGGTGCCGTCGGTGGCGTCGAACACGCGATCGGGGTGGAGCACGAGTGCCTGCTGTGCGCCGGCGGCCGGCGCGGACGCGAGGAGCAGGGCGAGGATCGCGGAGAGACGCATGGAGGACATCATCATGGTTCGACGCCTGAGGAGATGCCGGAGAATTTACCCTCACCCACCCCTCTCCCGCTGATGCGGGAGAGGGGTGCTTCACCGGACGTCTGCGCGGTTCTTGAGCCCCGGCAGCGTGGACGCCTTGATCCAGCGGTGATCGAACATCTCGGACACGCCCACGATCAGGAAGTAGAGGAACCCGGCCGCCAACACGCGGTACGGCTCGTCGATCCACAGGCCGCTCCCCGGCAGGTGCGCGGCATCCACGACGGCGCGCGTCACGCCGAGGCTGGGGACGGGGAACGGGGTCGTCAGGGAGACCGCACCGAGATAGGCCATGGCGCCCACCGCCCAGCCCGCCCGCACGATCCGCTCGGCCTCGCCCCTGGGGGGCGGGCCGATGATCACGCTCAGCAGACGATTCAGGGTGAGGCCCCAGAAGGCCACGAGTGGCCACCACGTCCTGAATCCGAGGGCGAACCCGCCGACGAACAGTGTGTAGAGCGCTCCCAGCCCCAGGATGGACTTGGCCCGCGACCACTTCGGGTCGTCGGCAAACACCGCCATTCCCATGAAGCCGGCGGAGTGCACCACGATGAACTCCAGCAGCATCACCAACAGCAGGTGGCCGATCCGGTCGATCCCCAGCCAACGCGGCGCGATCCAGGTGCCCAGAAACACCCCAGCCAATCCCAGGTCGGGAAGAGCCGAGAGGACGGCGGGAAGCCGCGATCGGTCGGTTGGAGATGTCACAGTGGCGCCAAAGTCCTGTCCAAGTTAGGATTAAGCCCGTAGGACGAACCGCGAGCAGGATGCACTTCGTTGTTAGAACGGTCCCGCTCAGAGTGCGGACCGGCGTAGGTCTCGACCCGCCGCTTCACTCCCCAGGTTCAAACAACATCACGGCGCAACCGCTCCGGTGACAACGGTGTCATCGTGGCTGGCATGCGTCCAGACCGAAGCGAGCGTCGTCGAAGACATGTCGTTCACCCAATTGGGGCTTGCCCCCGAACTCCTCCGCGCCGTCGAAGAACGCGGCTACCACACTCCCACCCCCGTCCAGCTCGAAGCGATTCCGCACGGCCTCGAAGGCCGCGACGTCGTCGGGTCCGCGCAAACCGGCACCGGCAAGACGGCGGCCTTCCTGCTCCCGATCCTCCAACGTCTGTCCGCCGGACCCCGTGGCACGCTGCGGGCGCTCATCCTCACGCCGACCCGCGAATTGGCGGAGCAGGTGCACCAGAGCGCCCTGGCGTACGGCCGGCACACGGGGCTCTCGGCCGTCGCGGTCTATGGCGGCGTCGGGATGGAGCCGCAGACGCGGGCGCTCAAGAAGGGGGTGGACATCGTCATCGCCACTCCGGGGCGATTGCTCGATCACATGGGCCGGGGACACGTCAACGCGTCCCGGCTCGAGGTGCTCGTGCTCGATGAGGCCGACCGCATGCTCGACATGGGGTTCGCTCCGGACGTGAACCGCATCCTCGACGCCCTCCCCGCCGAGCGCCAGACCATGCTGTTCTCGGCCACAATCTCGGACGACGTGGACCGCCTAGCCCGCCGTGCGCTCAAGAATCACGCGGCGGTCGAAATCGGACGGCGGGCGCAGGTGGCGGACGGTGTGGAGCACATGATCGTCGCGGTCGACCGCGACCAGAAACGTGAGGCGCTCCTCCGAATGCTCGAGGAAGTGACGAGCGGTCGCACCCTCATCTTCACACGGACGAAACACGGCGCGGACAAGCTGGCGTGGGGCTTGAGGCGCGCGGGCCACAAGATCGCCGCGCTCCACGGGGACCTCACGCAGGCCGCGCGCGAGAAGGCGCTGGACCGGTTCCGCGAGGGAAGCGTGCCGGTGCTGGTCGCCACCGACGTCGCGGCGCGCGGGATCGACGTGACCAATATCGTGATGGTCGTCAACTTCGACGTGCCGCAGGATCCGGAGGCGTACATCCACCGGGTCGGACGCACCGCGCGGGCGGGCGGCCATGGGGTTGCGCTGACCCTGATGGCGCCGCACGAGTGGCTGCTGATGCACGATGTCGAGAAGCTGTTGGGCCGGACCTTTCCCCGCGAAGTGCTGCCGGGCTTCGAGCCCGCCGTTCCCCCCGTCCAACCGAACGAACGCCCCGCCGCATCACGGCGACCGACGGGCCCGACGTTGCGGGCGCGAGGGGGGAGTGCCCGACGGCGGCGGTAGCCTCCCACCCAGCACCGCATCTCCGCGGGATGGACCGGATCATCCCCGCACCTCCCTACCGCTCCACGGGATAGATGGGATAAACGGGATGGGGTGGAGCCCGCATCCCGTCCATCCCGTTGGGATGGGCCCGGGTGGGGGGAGGATCCCGTCATCGTCCCAATGCCAGCCTATCCACCGCGAGCGCGGTTCTCAGCAGCACATTCGCCCCGTTGACCACGTCCTCGGGCTTGGTGAACTCGCGCGGCGAGTGGCTGATTCCGCCGACGCTTGGCACGAAGATCATCCCGATCGGACAAAGGGGCGCCAGACTCTGCGCATCATGGCCCGCCCCGCTCGGCATCAAACGGTTCTTGAGTCCCAGGTCCCGCGCGGCCGCGGTGATCGCGGCGCGGATGTCAGGGTTGGTGGGAGCGGGGACGATGTTCAGCTCCCGATCGCGAAAGGCGACGGTCGTTCCCGAGGCTGACGCAATTGCCTCCGCCTCGGACCGGATGGCCGCGAACACCGACTGGATCTTGGCCGCGTCCAGGTCCCGGATCTCCAAGCTCATCCGGACCTCACCGGGTACCACGTTGGGTGCGCCGGGGTGCGCGCTGATCTGGCCGACGGTGGCGACCTGACGTCCGCGCGTCGTGAGCGCGATACGATTCACGGCCTCCACGAACCGTGCGGCGGCGACCAACGCGTCGCGCCGCTGGGGCATTGGGGTCGTGCCGGCGTGGTTTGCCACGCCCGTGACGGTGACATCCCACTGCTCGATGCCGACGATCCCTTCGACGACCCCGATGTCCTCACCGGCGGCCTCGAGGATGCCTCCCTGCTCGATGTGGAGCTCGAGGTAGGCGTGCAGTGACCCAGGCGCGCGGCGCGCGGCGGCGAGGCGATCGGGATCACCGCCGATGCGGGTGATCCCGTCCCGCAACGTGAAGCCGCTCAGCGCGGTCCGCGCGAGGTCATCCGCACCCAGTCTTCCCGCAAGCGCCTCGCTGCCGAAGAGTCCACCCTCCTCGTTCTGAAAGACCACCACGTCAATCGGGTGATCGGTGACGAGTCGCGCGTCGCTCATCGTCCACGCCGCCTCGAGCGCGCCAAGCGACCCGACGGTGCCGTCGTAGGCGCCGCCGTCGGGCACGGAGTCGATGTGCGATCCCATCAGGATCGGGGGCAGGTCGTTGCGTCGTCCCGCGCGCCGGCCGAAAAGGTTTCCGGCCGTGTCGACGCGGACGTCGAGCCCCGCCCGCCGCATGCGCTCCGTCACGAACGCGCGGCCCGCGAGGTCGGCGTCGCTGTACGCCAGGCGTTCGACCCCACCGTCGGTCGTCGCGCCGAACTGGCGGAGTCCCGCGAACATCTCGAGCAGCCGATCAGTATGCACCCGGGGCGGTTGCTGCAGGCGCCAGGGGCGGGTGCCCGGCCGAAGCCCGAGGGCGGTGATTCCGCCTGTCGCGGCGGCGGCGAATGCACGGCGATTCATGGACAGGCTCCTCGGGGCGGGGTCGGATGTAAGGATAGGGGGACGACGGGAGGAACGGGATGAACGGGATATAGGAATGAGACAGCCTTGCATCCCGCCCATCCGGTTGCGGGGGGAGCGGGGCGGGATCCCGTTCATCCCGTGCGCGGTGGGAGAGCGCGGAAAGGATCCCGTTGTCCGTTTGACAGCCAGAACGTGGCGCCGTTGATTGACGGAATTCACAGGGGGACCATGGGAACCAAGGGGCGGCGACCGGCACGGGCAACGCCCGAGCGGCGCGATCATGCGGCGCGCCGGCAGGCCGCCCTCCTCCGGCTGACGACGGCGATCGCCGCCGCGGCGGACGAGCGGGCCGTGTACGGCTCCATGGTGACTGGCCTGCACGACGAGGCGCTCGGGTTCAACTTCATCGGCGTGTTCCTGCACGATCCCGCTACCGGGGACCGCGTGCTCCAGGCGTCCCGAGGCTGGAAGGACGTCCCAGCCAACTGGCGGGTCAAGCGGGGTGAAGGGATCAGCGAGCAGGCAATTCAGGACGGCCGGCTGCACTACACGGCCGATGTCACCCGGGAATCCCGCTATCTCCCCAGCCTCAATTCCGGATCGGAAGTGGACGTGCCGTTGCGCGTGGATGGGGAGACCATCGGCGTGCTGGTGGTCGAGAGCAGTGAACCGCGCGCGTTCGGCGAGGAAGACTTCGAGATCCTGACCGCGGCGGCGAATCAGGCGAGTATCGCCATTGGGCGCGCGCGCCTGTTCGACACGGAACGCCGTCGAGCGGGAGAGCAACAGGCGTTGCTGGACACGATGCGGGACCTGGCGGGCGAGCTGGAGCTGGCGCGCGTGCTGCAGGCCGTGCTGGAGCGGGCCGTGACGTTGCTGGGCGTCACGGGCGGCGAGGTCGCCATCTACGACGAGGAGCGACGCGAGCTTGCGGTGGTGGCGAGCAAGAACATCGGCAAGGACTCCACGGGCACCCGGATCCGGCCGGGCGAAGGGGCCATGGGGACCGTGGCGGAATCGCTCGAGCCGCTGATCATCCCGTCGTACCATGAATGGCTGGGCCAGTCGCCGCAGTATGCCGATGTCATGGTGCACTCGGTGATGGCGGCACCCCTGTTGATCGGGCGACGTCTGGTGGGCGCGATCGCAACGGTGCATTCGGATCCGGCGCGCCTGTTCGGTGGGGAAGATCTGCGCCTGCTGAATCTGTTCGCGCCCCAGGCCGCCATCGCCATCGAGAACGCCCGGTTGTTCGACGCCGAGCGGCAGCGGGCGGAAGAGCAGCAGGCGTTGCTGGATACCATGCGGGATCTGGCGGGCGAGCTGGAGCTGTCGCGCGTGCTGCAGGCCGTGCTGGAGCGGGCGGTGACGTTGCTGGGCGTCACGGGCGGCGAGGTCGCCATCTACGACGAAGACCGGCAGGAGCTCGAGGTGGTCGCGAGCGAGAAGATCGGGAAGGACTCCACCGGCACGCGGATCCGCCCGGGGGAGGGAGCGATGGGGACGGTGGCGAAGACGCTCGAGCCGCTGATCATCCCGTCGTACCACGAGTGGCTGGGCCAGTCGCCGCAGTACGCCGATGTCATGGTACACTCGGTCATGGCGGCGCCGCTGTTGATCGGGCGACGCCTGGTGGGCGCGATCGCGACGGTGCATTCGGATCCGGCGCGCATGTTCGGTGGGGAAGACCTGCGCCTGCTGAATTTGTTCGCGCCCCAGGCCGCCATCGCCATCGAGAACGCCAGGCTCTTCACGGACTCGCAGCGGCAGCGGGAGTACTTCGAGGCGCTGGTCTCCAACAGTCCGGTCGCGATCGTGTCGCTGGATCGGGAGTACAAGATCCTGACGTGCAACCCGGCGTTCGAGACGTTGTTCGGGTACTCGCGGCAAGAAGTGGTCGGCCAGGACCTCGATGCGCTCATCACCACCGAGGCCACCCGCGAGGAGGCGAAAGGATATACGGAGCGGGCCATCCGGCAGCCGATTCATGGCTTCGCGCGCCGCCGGCGGAAAGACGGGAGTCCGGTGGACGTCGAGGTCCTCGGCGTGCCGGTGCTGGCGGAGGGGTCCCGCGTCGGACTGATGGCGCTGTACCACGACATCACGGAGTTGTTGCAGGCGCGACGCGAGGCCGAGGCGGCCAGCCAGGCCAAGAGCCAGTTCCTCGCCAGCATGAGTCACGAGCTGCGCACGCCACTCAACGCGATCATCGGGTACTCGGAAATGCTCCAGGAGGAGGTCGGTGATCTCGGTCAGGAGGCCCTCGTCCCGGATCTGCGGAAGATTCACGCCGCCGGGCGACACCTGTTGTCGCTCATCAACAACGTGCTGGACCTCTCCAAGATCGAAGCCGGCAAGATGGACGTCTACGCCGAGACGTTCGAGGTGAATCCGATGCTGGAGGATGTGGTCGCGACGGTCCGCCCCTTGGCGGATCGCAATGCGAACAAGTTGGTGGTCCGCGCGGAAGGCGTGCTCGGGTCCATGCATGCGGACTTGACGAAGGTCCGGCAGATTCTGCTCAACCTGCTGTCGAACGCCTGCAAGTTCACGGAGCGGGGCACCGTGGTCCTCGGGGCCCTGCGCGAGCCCACGCCCGACGGCGGCGGGGAGTCCATGGTGTTCCGGGTGGCCGACACGGGCATTGGGATGACGCCCGAGCAGATGGAACGCCTGTTCGAGGCGTTTGCGCAGGCGGAGGCCTCCACGACCAGCACGTACGGCGGCACGGGGCTCGGCCTGGCCATCACGCGGCGGTTCTGCCACCTGATGGGAGGCGACGTGCAGGTGGAGAGCGCTGCGGGCCGCGGTTCCACGTTCACGGTGCGCCTGCCCGTGCGGATGGACGGTCCGGTTGCCACCGCCGCCTGAGTCTCGGGAGGGACGATGCCGAAGATCCTGCTGGTCGAGGACAACGAGATGAACCGCGACATGCTGTCTCGACGCCTAATGCGGCGCGGCTATGAGGTGGAGATGGCAACGGACGGGCTCGAGGGCGTCACGATGGCGGTGGCGGGGACGTACGATCTCGTGCTGATGGACATGAGCCTTCCCGGGATCGACGGGTGGGAGGCGACCCGCCGCCTGCGGCAGGCACCCGAAACGACGACGCTGCCGATCATCGCGCTGACGGCGCACGCCATGGCGGGCGACCGCGAGCGCGCGCTCGAGGCCGGGTGCAGTGACTACGACACCAAGCCCGTGGAGTTCGATCGTCTCCTCGGCAAGATCACCGCCCTGCTGAGTGGAGGCGCATGAGCCTCTCGAATCCGGTCGCCGAGCTGCGGCACGATCTCCGCACGCCGGTGAATCACATCGTCGGCTATGCGGAGATGCTGCTCGAGGATCTCGAGTTGCCCACCCATGCATCTGAGAAGGCGGCGCTCGAGCAGACGGTCACCGCCGCGCGCCAGGCCCTCGAGGTGATCAGTCTGGTGCTGGCCCCGACGCGGAACTCGGTCACCGTCACGGAGCTGACTGAGCTGTACGCAAAGCTCGCGGAACCGCAGCGGCGCATCATCGAGATGGTCGAGGGGCTGCTGGGTGCTACGGGTGAAGAGCCCACGCCGACGTTCGCGGAGGATCTGCGCCGTATCCTCGCCGCCGCCGGACGACTGGTGCCGCGCGAGGAGCCGGCGAAACCGGTCGGGGCCGCGGAGCCGATCTCCACCGAGGATGCCGGGAAGGGCCGCCTGCTGGTGGTGGACGACGAACCCGGCAACCGTGACCTGCTCCGACGTCGTCTGGAGCGCGAGGGGTACACGGTCCTGACGGCGGCAGGTGGCCGCGAGGCGCTCGACGTGGTGGGCCGCGAGTCGGTGGATATCGTCCTGCTCGACGTGCTCATGCCCGAGATGGACGGGTTGGCGGTGCTCGATCACCTAAAGAGCGCCGCGGCGACGCGCGATCTTCCGGTGATCATGATCTCCGCGCTGGACGATCTGGCGGCCATCGCCCGCTGCATCGAGCAAGGCGCCGAGGACTACCTGCCGAAGCCGTTCGAGCCGGCCATCCTGCGGGCGCGCATCGCGGCGACGATGCAGAAGAAGCGCTGGCGCGACCAGGAACGGGAGCAGCTCAGGGCGCTGGGCTACGTGACCGCGGCGGCCAGCGCGGTGGAGGCGGGCGCGTACAAGCCGGGCCTGCTGGCCGACGTGGCCCGGCGCACGGACGCCATCGGCCGGCTGGCGCGGGTGATGGACCGGATGGCCGCGCACGTGCACCAACGGGAATCGCGCCTGCAGGAGCGGCTGGGCCGCCTGCGCGATGAAGTCGGCGTCGCGCGGGCAAGCATCGAGACCTCCGAGGTGGCCGAGGGGCCAAACCTCAGATCGGGTGAGCGGTTTGCAGGGCGCTACGAGGTGGTGTCGGTCTTGGGCCGCGGCGGGATGGGGACGGTCTATCGGGCCCGAGATCTGGAGCTCGACGACGACGTCGCGATCAAGACGTTGCGTCCCGAGCTCTTGAGCGACGAACTGTCCCGCGAGCGCTTCAAGGATGAGATTCGTCTCGCCCGACGGATCTCGCACCGGAACGTCGTGCGGACCCATGACTTCGGCGAGTCTGGCGGCGTGTGGTACCTGACGATGGAGTACGTCGAGGGGATCACGGTCCGGGATCTGCTCGACTCTCGCGGCCGCCTCGAGGTTGCGGCGGCGCTGGCCCTGGGGATGCAACTGGCTGAGTCACTCGCGGTGGCCCACGAGGTGGGAGTGATCCACCGCGACATCAAGCCCCAGAACTTGCTGCTCGATCCCGACGGCGTCCTCAAGGTGATGGACTTCGGTATCGCCCGCTTGTCGGAGCGGTCCACCGGCCTCACGGAAGCCGGTTTGATCATCGGGACTCCCGCCTACATGTCGCCCGAGCAGATCACCGGCGAGCCCGTGGATCAGCGGTCGGATCTGTACGCGGCGGGCGCGGTGCTGTACGAGTGCCTGACGGGGCGGGCACCCGTCGACGCCCCGAACATGGTCTCGCTGTTCGCGCGCGTCCTGAGCGAAGAGCCCGTGGCACCCTCCACCTTGGTGCCGGACGTGCCACCCGCCGTGGACGACCTCGTGTTGCAGCTCCTGGCGAAACACCCGGATGACCGGGTTCAGTATGCGGTGGTGTTGCTGGAACGGCTCCAGGCGGTGGGATGAGTGGACGAGCGGATGGGACGGGATGAACGGGATAGACGGGACGGGGTACACCCGGAATCCCGTTCATCCCGTCCATCCCCATCCCGCCACGAACAAGACCGTGCCAAGTAGCGCCCCAGATCGAATGGGATACATTTGATCGGATATCCTTCCAAGTCCAATGCGCGAGACCTGATGGAGCAGACTGACATTCAGATCGCCGAAGCGAGCTACCACCGGTGCGCGGAGATTCCGGCGTTCTACACGACGCTGTACGAGCGCTTGTTGGCGAGTGATCCGCGCATCCCCCCGATGTTTGCCAAGACCGCCTTCGAGCGGCAGCACAAGCTGCTGCGACACGGGTTGGGCGTGCTGATCATCTACGCCAAGCGGCCGAACCCCGCGCTCCTGGAGCGGATCGCGGTGCGGCACTCGCGGACGGACGTCGACGTGCCTCCGGAGATGTACCCCTGCTTCGTCGAGAGCCTCCTGAGCGCGGTGGCCGCACACGATCCCGAATACGGCCCGGAGGTGGGTGCGGCGTGGCGCGCCGCGCTGGCACCCGGCGTCGCCTACATGCAGTCGCTCTACCACGGCGAGCCCCGGTGACCACGGAGGGGCGGTGCTCGCAGTGCGGCGCGACGCTGGCGCCCGGGGCGCGGTTCTGCATGTCGTGTGGCAGGGATCTCTCCGGCCAGCAGCCGTCCGTGGCGACGTCCACCAGCCGGCCGGGCACGACTCAGGGCCCGTTGATGCCGCCGCCCGCGGACCTCATCGACCGATTGCGGGACGCTACGCTTGGCAACTACGAGATCCTGGCCGAGTTGGGGCGTGGGGGGATGGCGACGGTCTTTCTGGCGCATGATCTCCAGTTGGATCGCAAGGTGGCGATCAAGCTGATGTACCCTCAGGCAGTCCACGGCGAAAGCCTGGTCGAGCGGTTCAAGCTGGAGGCACGGACTGCGGCGGGGCTCTCCCATCCCCATATCATCCCGATCTACGCGGTGAAGCACGAAGGCGACCTCGTGTACTTCGTGATGAAGTTCGTGCCAGGGCGCCCGCTCGACTCGATCCTGCGGGAAGGCACCACGCTGCCGGTGCCGGTGGTGCGGACGATCCTCGCGAAGGTGGGCGACGCGCTCGCGTACGCGCACAGGAACGGCGTGGTCCATCGGGACATCAAGCCCGCGAACATCATGATCGATACCGAGGGCATGCCCATCGTCACCGACTTCGGCATCGCCAAGGTGTCCGAGGCCCAGGGCCTCACGATGACCGGCGTCACCATCGGCACGCCGACCTACATGAGTCCCGAGCAGTGCAATGCCGAACCGATCACGGGTGCCTCGGATCAGTACTCGCTCGGCGTGATGGCCTACGAGATGCTCACCGGCCGGCCGCTCTACGAGGGCGACAGTGTCGTCACGATCATGTTCAAGCACGTGCACGGCCCCGTCCCCGCGCTGGAAGACTTCGGATCGGATGTCCCGGCCGATCTGGCCCGCGCGGTGGTGCGGATGCTCCAGAAGGCGCCGGCCGATCGGTGGTCGTCTATGGCGGAAGCCATCCCGGCTCTGCGAACGCGCCAGACGAGCGACGAGGACGCGGTCCGGACCCAGATGATCGAGTTCGCCTTGGCGGGGACCAACCGCCAGATCCTGGCGCGCGTGAGCACGCCGCGCAGCCCGTTCCCGGTGACCGGTCGGAAGATGTTGCCGTCCACGGAGCCGACGCATCGGATGGCAGCCATGGACCTGCCGCGGTCGAAGGTGCCCATGTTCGTTGCCATCGCGTTGATCCTGACCGTCGGCGCGGGTGGACTGGTCATCTGGCACCCGTGGCGCGCGGCGGTGACCGGCGTGGGCGGCCAACAGACCGCTGCGGCATCGGGCGACCCCGCCTCGGTGGCAGCCGGCGACACCGCATCGGTCGCCGTCCCGACGACGACCGCAGTGCCGGGGTCCGTTCCGCCAGCCGCCGTCAGGGACACGGCGCCAAGCCCTCCGGTGACCACGGCCGCCGAGCCCGTGCGACCGCCGCCAGCTCCGGTCGCGCGTGAGGTACGGATCGTGGATGCGCCCGCGACCCTGGCTGAAGGTGATACGGTCCCGTTCTCTGCGGTGGTGCTCGATCGCCAGGGCCGCCGCATGGACCAGGCGGTCCGGTGGTCGTCGAACGCGCCGACTGTGGTCGAGATTCAGCCGGACGGGCGGCTGCGAGCGGTCGCGGCTGGGCGCGCCACCCTGACCGCGAGGGCGGGCGATCTCAGCGCGAACGCCACCGTTACCGTGACGGCCGTGGTCGCCAGCGTAGCGGTCACCCCGCCGTCCGGCCAGCTTCGTCCCGGCGGGGCCCTCACGCTGGTGGCGGAAGCCGTGGGGCGGGACGGCAAGCCGCTCGCGGGTCGGCCAGTTACGTGGGGTTCCTCGGACGAGGCGATCGCGGTGGTCTCGACCACCGGACGGGTGACGGCGGTGCGGAGCGGGACGGCGACGATCACCGCGACGAGTGAGGGCAAGGTCGGCCGCGCACGCGTCACGGTCACCCCGCCGGTCGCGGCGGTCCCCGAGACGGCCCGCACACCCGCGGCGCCGGTGGACCAGCGCCCCGCCATCACCGAGCTAATCCGGGCCTACGCCGAGGCGCTCCAGGCCAAGGACATGACGAGGGTGCGCGCCCTGTATCCCGGTATGACGCCCTCGCTCGAGCGGCGGACGCGAGACGCCATCGAGGACATGAAAGACCTCCGCGTGCGGCTCAGCGCCACCCAGGTCACCATCGATGGCGCGAGCGCGCGGGCACACGTGACTGGCGACTGGCTGTACCATGGCGGCAAGCTCGACGTGGACAACGTGTACGTCTTCGAGCGGCGCGGCGAGGGGTGGGTGATCATGGCGATAAACTAGGTGGCTAGGCGGTTTCGGCGGCCAGGCGGCGAGCAGTTCCCGGGTGAGGTCCGACACCGTCCCTATCAGGGAGTGACTAACCGCCTGCCCGCCTAGCCGCTTCCTAGAACGTGTACTCCAGCCCCGCCGTCCACGCGATGTCCGGCTGCAGTCCCGATTTCTTGATTGGTACGAGCCCGTTTATCACGATGACCATTCCCCCGCGCACGGTGAACTTGGCTCCCAGCGCCATGTTCATCACGTTCTGCCGCTTGTCGGGGATGGACGTCGACGGGTAGGTGCGGTCAAATGGGACCGTGAATACGATGGGGCCGGGCTGTGTGATCCTGTTGGGGCCGAGTTGCCATTCCGTGATCAGGTCACCGGCCACGGTGGCCCACTCCGCAACCAAGGCATCGAAGCCGATCGTCCCCAGAAGCGCGTCGTTTTGTAGCGTGTCCGTCCGCGCGGCGTACCCCGCGTTCAGATGGGGCGCGAAGTTCCCGAACTGAGCGCCAATGATGCCTTGGGCGCGGATCGAGGCCGAGCCGGTGCCGAGGAAATCCGCTTCCTTGCCGGTCGGGAGGCGGACGTCGGCCAGGATTGCGGCGCCGAGCTTCTCATTCTGCCCGAGGTTGATCTTGAGTCGGGCGGCCACGTCCCCGATACCGGAGGCGGATCCGGACACCGACTTCGAGGCTTCGAGGACCGGGTTCGCCAGGTCACCGGCGAACCGGTGCACTGCGGAGTCACCGAACGGCGTGATCTGCGCGAAGTTGTAGCCCGAGATGGACGTTCGCACCAGCGGTACCGCGACGCCGAGGTCCACGAAATCGAGGATCCCCCACGTCCCGAAGATCGTCGCGACCTGCTGACTCACCGATAGTGACAGGTCGGTCGAGATGACGTCGTTCTCGATGCTCGGGTTCCCAAGCGCGGAGTCGCCGACGTTCTTGTGCGAGAAGTTGAAGCGGAGGTCTCCCGTTGGAGCGCCGTTCAGCGACGTGAACGAGATCCCGCTCACGTTGGCGCCAACGAAGAACCGGCCCCGACCGAGCGTCTGGGATCGCTCGGCGAAGATCGGCCCCGCCGAGGTCGAAGTCTTCACCGGCAGCCCGTCCACGATCTTGAACGTCGCGCCGCTGCTGGTTGCCGAGATCGGCAGGTTGGCGGTGCTGCGCCCGATCGACTGGCTCAGGAACCCGAGGACGTTCTGGCTTCCCTGCGTCACGGCCGGAATGAAGTGCCCTTGGTGGATACTGTCCGGTCCGGTCAAGACGAGGCACAGCGGCTCGCCGCAGTTCCCGTACGTGAACAAGTCGTTGATGAGAGAGCTGAGGGTCTGGGCCTGGGCATTCGCGGCGTACAACAAGGCGCACGTCACGAACGCGAGGCGCAGCGGGCTGGGACGCATGCGCACTCCGCGAGTGGGGGATTGGCGTCCAAGCTACCCTCTGCGGGCCGAAGGGCAAGCGACCGGCCGGCGGCGTACCGGTTGAAGGCGTCCGGGGGGCCGTGTAGGCTTGGCGTGCGGCCCGCACGGTCGCACCGGCGTCTCTCACAAGGATCGATGGATGACACAGGGTAGGGTGCTCGAATGCGTCCCCAACTTCAGTGAGGGCCGCGACCCGGCGATCATTCGGGGCATCGCCGACCGCATCGCCGCGGTCGACGGGATCAAGGTGCTGGGTGTCGAGCCCGGGAAGGCCACGAACCGGACCGTCGTGACCTTCGTCGGCGAGCCGGACGCGGTGGTGGAAGCCGCGTTCCGGGGCGCCGCCGCCGCGGTCCAGCTCATTGACATGCGTCGGCAACACGGAGAGCACCCGCGGTTCGGTGCGCTGGACGTGTGTCCGCTGGTGCCGGTGGCCGGCCTCACGATGGACGAAGCCGTGGAGTATGCGCGGGCGCTCGGCCGGAGGATTGCCGACGAGCTGGGGATTCCGGTGTACTGCTACGAGTTCGCCGCGACGAGGCCGGAGCGCCAGAACCTGGCCGATGTCCGGTCGGGAGAATACGAAGGGTTGCCCGATCGGCTGCGACACCCGAACTGGCGCCCCGACTTTGGCGCGGCCGAGTTCAACGCGCGGAGTGGGGCCACGGCGGTGGGCGCGCGGAAGTTCCTCGTCGCCTACAACGTCAATCTCAACACGACGTCTACGCGACGCGCCAACGCGATCGCGTTCGACGTGCGCCAGAAGGGTCGGATCAAGCGGATGCCTGATCCGCTGACCGGGGACATCGTCCGTGACGACCACGGGGAGCCGGTGTGGCAGCCGGGCCGGTTGGCGGCGGTGAAGGGCATCGGGTGGTTCATTCCCGAATACGGGATCGCGCAGGTCTCCTTGAACCTCACGGACCTCGACGTAACGCCGCTCCACATAGCCTTCGACGAAGTGTGTCGGCACGCGGAGGCGCGCGGCGTGCGGGTCACCGGCTCAGAGCTGGTGGGTGCGGTTCCCTTGGGCGCGATGCGCGACGCCGGACGGTACTTCCTGCGCAAGCAGCACCGGTCCACCGGCCTGCCGGATCGGGAGCTGGTACGGATCGCGGTCCGCTCCCTGGGCCTCGACGAGCTCCGCCCATTCGATCCGGACGAGAAGATCATCGAGTACGCCATGCGCGATCGGGACGCCGCGCGCCTGGTGGACCGCACGGTCGAGGCGTTCACCCACGAAACCGCATCGGAATCTCCGGCGCCGGGCGGCGGCTCCGTGGCCGCCGCCGTTGGAGGGCTCGGCGCCGCGTTGGGGGCGATGGTGGCGAATCTGTCGTCCCACAAGCGAGGCTGGGACGCGCGCTGGGAGGAGTTCTCGGACTGGGCGGAGCGCGGTCAGCACCTGGCGGACGAGTTGCTGCGGCTCGTGGACGACGACACCGCCGCCTTCAACCGCGTCTTGGCTGCCATGGGGCTCCCGCGCGACACGGCGGAGGAGCAGGCCGCGCGTGCCCAGGCCCTGCAGGCCGCGACGCGCGGCGCCATCGAGGTGCCATTGCGCGTGATGGAGTTGGCGACCGACGCCATGGCGGTCCTTCGCCAGATGGTCGGAGAGGGATTACCGAGCTCGGTGTCGGATGCCGGAGTGGGGATCCTCTGCGCCCGCACGGCGGTCCGCGGCGCCGGACTCAACGTCCGTACCAACCTCCGGGCCATCACCGACCAGGCGTGGCGGCGGGAGGTCGCGAGTCGCGCCGCCGACCTCGAACGTCGCGCGGAGGCGATCGAGGCGGAAACGCTGGCCGTGGTCGAGCGGCGGCTCGGCGCTTGAGGGATCGCGCCGGGGCCGGACGCCGGCTAGCGGCCCTGGCGCAGCAGGTTATGGCAGGTGGCGCACGTCGCAAGCAGGTTGGCGTAGAGGGACGCCCGTTCGGGAAGATCCCGCACGCTCGGCGCCCGCGCGCCGATGTCGTGGACGGTCCACGCCAGCCGGGTGACCGCTTCGTATTGCGCCAGGTCTTTCGTCAGCTCGTCCGTGAACAGCGGCGCGTCGCGCAGCGCCTCGGCCCCGGCGCGCCACGACTCCTCGGACGGGCCCACCAACGCTTCCCAGAGACGGTCGGCCGCCCACTCGTGCCGGAGCATGCGCGCCTCCACCGCGTGCTCTCCCTCGGGCGGTTCCATCACCGGTCGGTACGTCGGTCCGCGCTTCATGGCGCGGTGACACGAGCCGCAGGAAGCCCCCACGCGGGCGACCGCGCTCGCGGCGGCCGTCACGTCGGGCGCGCGGATGGCTAGGCTCGTGAAGGTCCGCAACTCCTCGATTCTCGGACGGACCCGCGCCGGCATGCCCTCGCCGTTCTCGCGCGACAGCAGCTCCTCACCGGCGGCGCGGACCTGATCGAGGCTCCCCGCCGCCACCCCGGCATACAACCGGCCCGCGTTCTCAAAATGGCCCGTCATGCGGGGCGCGACTTCCGGTGCCGTCCGCTGGGCGCAGCCAACGGTGGTCGCGCTCCAGACCAAGGCGATTCCGGGTATCCATCGGTGGATTCCTCGCACGCACGCCTCCAGGCGACTGGTCTACTACAGCCAACATGGCGAACCCTCTGTGAAGCGGTTGTGCAAAACGCGTGAAGATCTCGCGCGCGGGTTTCGCCAGGGCGCCCGACTGGCGATCATGCAGCGCGGCGTGGAGCGGCCGGGGCGCTCGACGCACCTCTCAGGCGCCCGAGGGAGCGAGCGCCGAGGGCTGGTCCGCCGGTGCTCAGGGGTGGAGGTGTGATGGTCGGAGCCGTACGCGTGTTCCTGGTCGCCGTTGGCACGGTCGTGGCGTTCGTGCGCCCGACACCCGTCGCGGCACAGGTGCCCCGGAACGACATCCTCCTCGTCTACCTCGATTGTCAGACCCGTGGGTGTGATTTCGACCATTTTCGCCGCGAGATCACGTTCGCCGACTGGGTTCGGGATCGGGCGGACGCCCAGGTGCACGTGTTGGTCACAGGGCAGCAGACCGGTGGTGGGGGACGCGCCTACACCCTGGCCTTCATCGGTCTCGGGAGCTACGCCGGTCGACAGGATACGCTGGCGTATGTCTCGCGGGATACCGATACCGACGCGGAGGTGCGGGACGGACTCACCCACGTACTCACGCTCGGCCTGGTTGCGTACGCCGCCCGCACCGCGGCGGCCCAGGGGCTGCAGATCAGCTACACGTCACCGGCGACGGCGGACGGCGCGGTCGCTCCCATCGACGATCCGTGGAATTTCTGGGTGTTCCGGATCCGGGCTGGGGGCTTTCTTCGAGGCGAGAGCCGGCAGCGGAATCGGAACTTCGACGGCGGCCTCAGCGGGAGTCGCGTCACCGAGAACGTGAAGCTCCAGTTCGGGGCGAGCGCTCGGTACGGTTACAGCGAGTACGAAACCGATAGCGTCACGACGGTCGTATCGACGCAGACCAATTGGTCCACCTATGCGTTCGGCGTGTGGAGTCTGTCCGACCACTGGTCCGTCGGGGGGCGAGGGGACATCGGCGGCGCCACGTACGTGAACCAGGACCTGTACGTGCGCGCCGGGCCGGTGCTCGAGTACGACGTCTTCCCGTATTCGGAGTCCACCCATCGCCTGCTCACTGTGCAGGTGGCCATTCGGGGCGTGTATTACCGGTACATCGAACCGACCGTCTTCGGCAGGAGCAAGGAGAGTCACCCGACGCACTCAATCGAGGTCAGCTTCTCGCAAAACCAGCCGTGGGGGAACCTGCACACCAGCGTCGAGTGGTTCCAGTACTGGCATGATCTGGATCGCCACCTCCTCCAAGTGTACGGTGGTCTCGAGCTGCGGTTGTTTCGGGGCCTGTCGCTCGACATGAACGGGAACTTCGCGCGGGTCAAGGACCAGATCTACCTGTCGGGCGTGGGGCTGACGGCGGAGGAGATCCTGTTGAGTCAGCGGGCTCTCGGCACCGACTATCGGTACAACCTGAGCTTCGGTTTGGGCTACCGGTTCGGGTCGGCGCTCAATAACGTGGTGAATCCGCGGATACGGTGAGGATAGACGGGATAGACGGCATGGACGGGATGCCTGTGCGCATCACCTCCCGTTCATCCCGCTGCGCTTCCTCGGCGCCCCCTCACCTCCGCAGCTCCTCCACCCCCCGCCGCACCTCCGCCGGCAGCGCGACCTTCGCGTTCGCGCGATAGTCGAACGCCACCACGATCCCGGTGCCGTCCGCGGCGACGGCATCCTGTGCGAGGGACACGATGCGATACCCCATGGTGAACCGGTCGTCGGCGACATCGAGGGTGCGCGTCCCCACCAGCACCTCATCCGGGAAGACGAGCGGACGCCGAAAGCGACAATCGGTCGAGTGTAGGATCGCTCCGGTCCCGTCGCGGTCGTACGCGGCGAGAAAGCCGCACCGGTCGAGGAACGCGATGCGCGCGGTCTCGAAGTACCGGAAGAACACCGTGTTGTTGACATGCCCGTACGCGTCCATTTCGCCCCAATGCACGGGAAGGCGGACGACGATCGGGAAGTCGGCGACGGCGGGATGGGTGTCTCGGGAGATGGGGCTCTCCTCGGCGGATGCTCGTGAACGTGAAATGTGAAACGTGAGACGCGGGAATCCCGTTTCACGTTTCACGTTTCACGTTTCACGTTTCACGTCGTGCGCACGGAGAGGGTGGGATTCGAACCCACGATACCCTCACGGGTATACCGGTTTTCGAGACCGGCTCCTTCAGCCACTCGGACACCTCTCCCGGGGCGTGGAGTATAGGCGCATCGTCCCGGCGATTCCAGAGTCTGCTATCTTCGTTCGCATGGCGCCGGCCGTCCTGATTGCCGCCGAGTTGCGCGACCTGCTCGAGCCCGGGCCGATTCCCGGGGCCACGATGACGTGGCTGCCCGCCGAGGGCGCGACGCCGGCCGGCGGCTTTGCCGCGATCGTCCCGCTGCTCTCACGCCGCATCGGTCCGGCGGAGCTCGCCGGGCTGCCCCGGCTGCGCATCGTCGCGAATTGCGCCGTCGGCCTCGACAACGTGGACCTGGCCGCCTGCGCCGCGCGCGGCGTCGTGGTCACGAACACGCCCGACGTTCTCACCGACGCCACCGCCGACCTGACACTGGCCCTCGTGCTCGCGGCCGCCCGCCGACTCAAGGAAGGAGCGGACCTGATCGACCGGGGTGCCTGGACCGGATGGGATCCGCGCCTCCTCCTCGGCCTGGAGCTGAGCGGCGCGACCCTGGGAATCGTCGGGGCGGGTCGTATCGGTCGGGCCGTGGGACTCCGGGCGCGCGCGTTCGGGATGCGGCTGTGCTATGCCGCGCGCGCCCCCAAACCGACCTTCGAGCTCGAGACGGGCGCGCTCTTCCTACCGCTCGACGCGTTGCTGGCTCGCAGTGACATCGTGACGCTCCACGTCCCCTCGGCTCCGGAGACGCGGTGCCTGGTGGACGCGCGGGCGCTCGCCCGGATGAAGCCGGGCGCGATCCTGATCAACACGGCGCGGGGCGACGTCGTCGACGAAGCCGCCCTGGTGGACGCCCTCACGTCGGGACACCTGGCGGCTGTGGGGCTCGACGTGTTCGCGGACGAGCCGCAAGTTCCGGAAGCGCTCGTTCGTCATCCGCGCGCCATCGTGCTGCCGCATCTCGGCAGCGCGACCGTACGGACGCGTCGGGCCATGGCGCATCTCGCGGTGCGCAACGTGTGCGCGCTGCTGTCGGGCGAGCCCCTGCTCACGCCAGTGGTGGCGCCGTGATCGGGACCGCGCGGACCGTGCCGTCTCCCCGGTTCGTTGACCCCGTCCGCCTGCCCAACTAGCTTGGGGTCCAGTATGCCTGGTGCCGTCGCGCGCACCGCTCTCCTCGACGCCCACGCCATCACACGGGCGCTTGAGCGCATCTCCGAGCAGATTGTCGCCCTCTCCGGTGGAACCGACCGCTTGGTGCTGGTCGGTATTCAGCGACGTGGCGTCGAGCTGGCGGAGCGGATCGGCGCGTTGATCCGTGCCAAGCAGGGTGGCGACGTGCCGCGCGGCGCCCTCGACATCACCCTCTACCGCGACGACCTCAATGAGATCGGCCCGCGGCCGGTGATCGGCGAGACGCGGCTCCCGGGCAACCTGGACGGCAAGGTGGTCGTGATCGTGGACGACGTCCTGTTCACCGGCCGGACGGTACGGGCGGCACTGGATCAGATCGCGGACTTCGGCCGGCCCGCCCGGATCGGCCTTGCCGTCTTGGTCGATCGAGGCGGCCGAGAGCTGCCCATTCAGGCCGACATCGTGGGCGAGCGCGTGCCCGCCCACGCGGGGGATCGCGTGGACGTGCTCCTGACGGAAGTGGACGGCCGGGACGCGGTGGAGTTGGTACGGGGGAGCCCGCGATGAGCGAACCGCTCGGCAAGGACCTCCTGGGACTGGAGCCGTTGTCGGCCGAGCAGATTCGCTTGATTCTCGACACCGCCGAGCCGTTCAAGGAAGTGAGCGAGCGCGCCATCAAGAAGGTGCCGACGCTCCGCGGCAAGACCATCGTCAATCTGTTCTTCGAAAGCTCGACCCGCACCCGAATCTCGTTCGAGTTCGCGGAGAAGCGGCTGTCGGCCGACACGGTCAACGTCGGGGCCTCCGGCTCGTCGGTGCAAAAGGGCGAAACCCTGGTCGACACGGCGCGCAACCTCGAGGCAATGCGCATCGACATGGTGGTGATGCGGCACCCGTCCTCGGGCGCCGCGCGCTTCCTCGCCGAGCGCATCCAGTCCAACGTGGTCAACGCGGGTGACGGCACACACGAACATCCCACTCAGGGATTGCTCGATCTGCTCACGATCCGGGATCGGTTCGGGCGCATCGAGGGGCTCAAGGTGTGCGTCTGCGGCGATATCCTGCACAGCCGGGTGGCCCGCAGCAATCTCTGGGGGCTCACCAAGCTCGGGGCCAAGGTGGCGGTGTGCGGTCCGCAGTCATTGCTGCCGCGGAACATCGAGGACTTCGGGGTCACGGTCTTCCGCCGTATCGAAGAGGCCATTGAGTGGGCGGACGTGCTCAACGTGCTCCGCCTGCAACTCGAGCGGATGAACGCTGGGTTCATCCCGTCGTTGCGGGAGTACTACCGGGTCTTCGGTGTGACCCTCGAGCGACTGGCGGCGGCGTCGCATGAGCTGGTCATCCTGCACCCCGGTCCAATGAACCGGGGGGTCGAGATCGACTCCCGGGTGGCGGACGGGCCGCACAGCGTCATCCTCCGGCAGGTGACCAATGGGGTCGCCGTGCGGATGGCGGTGCTCTACCTGCTGGCGGGCGGGCGCCCGGAGCAGGCGGAAGCGGCCAAGCGTGGCCGGGAGGGTGGGGAATGAAACCGCTGCTCCTGCGCGGTGGACGGGTGATCGATCCGTCGCGCAATCTCGATGAGGTCACCGACGTGCTGATCGTGGACGGTCGGATTGCGGGGGTCGGCCGCAACCAGGGGACGCCGGACGGTGCGGAGGTGCGCGACGTGCGCGGGCTGGTGGTCGCGCCGGGATTGATCGACATCCACACCCACCTGCGGGAGCCGGGGCAGGAGGACCGCGAGACCATCGCCAGTGGAGCCATGGCCGCGGCCGCGGGCGGCTTCACGAGCGTCTGCGCGATGCCCAACACGGACCCGCCGATCGACAACCAGTCGGCGGTCGGGTTCGTCGTGAAGCAGGGGGCCGCCGCCGGCGCCGCGCGGGTCTACCCCATCGGCGCGGTGACGCTCGGGCAGAAGGGAGAACAACTCGCGGAGTTCGGCGAGTTGGTGGCCGCGGGAGCGGTGGCGGTCAGCGACGACGGGCACCCCGTGGCATCCGGGCACATGATGCGGACGGCGCTGGAATACGCGCGGTCCTTCGGGATTCCCGTTGCCGACCATTGCGAGGAGCCGACGCTCGCGCGGGGCGGCGTCATGCACGAGGGTGCCGTGGCCACGCGCCTCGGCCTCAAGGGGATTCCCGCCGCCGCCGAGGAGATCATGGTGGCGCGCAACATCCTGCTCGCCGGCCACACGCTGGGGCACGTCCACTTGTGCCATATGTCCACGCGCGGCTCGGTCGATCTCATCCGTCGGGCCAAGGACCAGGGCGTTCCGGTGACGGCCGAAGCCTGTCCGCACCATTTCACGCTGACGCATGAGGCCTGCGAAGGGTACGACACGAACGCCAAGATGAACCCGCCGCTTCGCGAGCCCGAGGACGTCGAGGCGATTCAGGCCGGCCTCAAGGACGGAACGATCGACGTGATCGCGACGGACCATGCACCGCACCACTACGATGCGAAGGAACGCGAGTTCGACGATGCCCCGTTTGGGATCGTGGGTCTCGAGACGGCGCTGGGTCTAGCGCTCACCATACTGGTTGGGAAGGGCCACCTCTCGCTGCCCGAGTTGGTCGCGCGGATGAGCACAATCCCGGCCAAGGTGTTCCACCTGACGGGCGGCTCGCTCGCACGGGGCGTGCCCGCCGACGTGGTCGTCTTCGCCCCCGCGGAACGCTGGACCGTGGACGCGGCCCGATTCCGGTCGAAGAGCCGCAATACCCCGTTCGCGGGGTGGGAACTCACGGGACGCGCGGTCCGTACCATCGTTGACGGGCGCACGGTCTTCGAAGCGTAGTCCCGGCGGACCCGGCGGTCCCGGCGGACCCGAGGGGGGCCGCGCGGCAGTCCGCAACGGTCGGCCCGCCGGCGCGCCGGCCCGCCAGACCCCCGGTTCCCCGGCGGGGCTGGACATCATATGTTATGGGATCAGGCCAACTTGGAGGTTCCGTGGCCACAAAGAAGGACAAGGCTGCCACCGGCGAGATTCAGACCCTGCTGGAGGAGCGCCGTCGAATCGAGAACTGGTTGGAACGCCTGGAAAAGGCGGCTGATCGCACCCCGGCCGCCGTCCGCGAGCGGGTCCACGGGGATTATTCGTCCCGGCTCGATGCGGTGGTCGCGGAGCTCAAGGGGTACGAGAGCGACCTGCAGGCGTCGCTCGAAGACGCCCAGGCTCGCCAGGGCGAAGCTCGGACGCGCGAGCAGGCGGCCACGGAGGAGTTGGCCGAAGCGGAGCTGCGGTACGCGGTAGGCGAATTCTCCGACGGGCAATGGAGTGAGAAGAAGGCGGGAATCCTGGATCGGCTAATCCGGATCCGCGAAGACTTGGGTGAGGTCGAGGAGGAGATCAGCGAGTTGGACAGCGTGCTGGCGGGCATCGCAGCGCCCGCGGCGGCGCCCGACACGAGCAGGGAACCGGAGATCGCGGAGTTGGATATCGAGGAGCCACCAACGCCGGCCCCTGCCGCTCCGCCGCGTCAGTCGCTCGGTGCGGAGCTTGGTCTTCGCGATCTGAACCGGGCTGCCAAGCCGGCACGCCCGGTACCCGAAGCCAGTTCCGCGCAAACTGACGGGTTCGGTGACGACCTCGAGTTCCTGAAAGCACTGAGTGACGACCGCGCGCCAGCGAAGGCCACGCCCCCCTCGCGGGGTGGTCGGGAGCCGAAGATCTCGGGACCGGTCGAGAAGCTCACGGAACAGCAGGCCATCTCGAAGTCCCGCCCCAGCGTCATCAACCAGCGCACCCTCAAGTGCGGTGAGTGTGGCGCGATGAATCTCCCGACCGAGTGGTATTGCGATCGGTGTGGCGCCGAGCTGGCATCGCTCTGACCGCCAAGGACCGTCGACGCGAGAACGGGGCGCCCCACGGTGGAGCGCCCCGTTCTGCGTGTGGTCAACGATCTATCTACTTTGCGCGGGATGCCTTGGCGAGGCGTGACTTCTGTCGCGCGGCCGTATTCGGATGAATCAATCGCTTGCGGGCCGCCCGGTCCAACAACTGTTCGGCGGCGAGCAAGGCCGGGCCGGCCTCGGCGGTACCGCGAACGGCACGCGCCTTCTTGACGGTGTTCCGCAAGGCGGTGCGCTGCTGGCGATTGCGGTCTCGTGCCTTCCGGCTTTGACGCATTCGCTTCTTGGAGGAACGGATCTTCGGCACCAGCCCAACCCCTTGAAAAAGATGCTTCAGCGAAGCGGGCAACCTAGGCCGCAAGTCATGCCCAGTCAAGGGCGTAGCGCTTTGACACTCGTTTCGGCGTGGGTTACGTTTCGGCGTCTCGAACCCGCCCTCGACGTGATTACGCACTGCACTGTGATGAGCCGCCGGTCGGCGGAGCCTCCGCACCGGCGGCAGCGCCGGGTTGCGGGCGCATGACCCGTCCGGTCCCCCCCGCCGACGAGCCCGCGTTCGTCGTCCATCTCGCCGAGTTCTCTGGGCCGCTCGATCTTCTGCTCACGCTCATTCGCGACCAGGAAATCGACATCACCGACATCCCCATCGCGCGGATCGCCGACCAGTTCATCGCGGCCATCCATGACTTGGGCTTGAATCAGGCCGCTGACTACCTGGACATGGCGGCGCGGTTGCTCCGGATCAAAGCGCAGATGTTGCTCCCGATCCCCGCGGACGCGGAGGCGTGGGAGGATCCGCGCGCGGAGCTGGTCCGCCGGCTACTCGAGTACGAGCAGATTCGCGAAATCGTCGGGTGGCTCGTGGAGCGCGCCACTCTGCGGGCGGACCGGTTCTCCCGTGGGTGGATCGAAGAAGCGCCGGAGCGACCGGCGGCCCCCGTCCATCTGGATCTGGCGTCCCTGCTCCAGGCCGTCGATGACGTCATTCGCGGCATCCCGCAGCCGGTGCTGCACCGCGTGGTCCCCCGTCCGCTGGACGTCGAAGGCGCCACACGGCGCATCGAGGCGCTCCTGGTGGAGCGGGACCGGTTCGAATTTCGCGAGGCGCTTGGCGCCGACTACACGATCGGGGACGTCATCTCCACACTGCTGGCCATCCTCGAACTGGCGCGCGTCGGCCGCCTGCAGCTCGTTCAGGATCTCCCCTTTGGCCGAATGGACCTGTGTCGTGGACCGGTTGACCAGGCTGCTTGAGGCCGCGCTCTTCGCGGCGTCCCGGCCGGTGACGTTGGAGGAGCTCCAGCGACTGGATCCGGAAGCCACGCCGGACGAGGTCCGCGCGTCGCTCACGGCGCTCCGACTCCGGTATGACGAGGGCGGGCATGGCGTCGAATTGGCGGAGTTGGCGGACGGGTGGCAGATCCTGAGCCGTCCCGACTTGGCCGATCAGCTCGCGCTCGCGCAGCTCGTGGAGCGACCGCGTCGGCTCTCCACCGCCGCCATGGAGACACTCGCGGTCATCGCGTATCGGCAGCCGGTGGGGCGGGCGGAGATCGAGGAGATTCGTGGCGTGGCTGCCGATGGCGTGTTGCGACTTCTCCAAGAGCGGGGGCTTGCCGCGGTGGTGGGTCGCGGTGAGGGACTCGGGCGGCCGCTGCTCTACGGGACCACGCCGCTCTTTCTCGAGTTGCTCGGGCTCAAGACGACGGCGGAGCTTCCGCGGCTGGACGAGCTGGCCGTGGCGCTCACGCCCCTCGTGGCCCCTGAGCCGGCCGAGGGCGCGTGACGCGCATGCGGGTGCAGCGGGCGCTCGCCCGTGCGGGGGTTCGGTCCCGCCGCTCCGCCGAGGATCTCATCCGGGAGGGGCGGGTGCGGGTGAACGGGAAGGTGGTCGAGTTGGGATCGTCCGCCGACCCCACCGTCGACAAGATCACCGTTGACGGGCGAGTGGTTCGTCAGCCCAAGGAAACCTGGATCGCGCTCCACAAACCGGTTGGCTATGTCGTGAGCCGTCGGGACGCGGAGGGGCGTCCAACCGTGTACGAATTGCTGCCGTCGGTTCCCGGCCTGGCCTACGTCGGCCGGCTGGACGTCATGACGAGCGGCCTGCTGCTCTTCACGACGAACGGGGAAGCGGCCAATCGGCTCACCCACCCACGCTATGAAGTGGAGCGCATCTACCGAGTGACGGTGCACGGGCGATCGGCGGCGGAGATCCGGCAGGCGCTGTCGCGGCCAACGGTGATCGACGACCGGCCGGTGGCCATCCGCAAGGCGTCGGTGCGCGAGGTGGACGGGCGACGGACGGACGTCCAACTGGTGCTGACGGAAGGACGCCATCGGATCGTGCGCCGGATGTGTGAGCAGTTGGGGCTGAAGGTCGAACGGTTGACGCGCATGAGCCACGGGCCGATTCACCTGGGGCGTCTGGCACCGGGCGCGTGGCGCCATTTGGGGGCACGGGACGTCGCCGCGATACGCGCGCTGACGACAGGGGAATAGGGGACCATGGATATTCGGGATCGAACGATCGTGATGCTGGGTGGTGGGGGCCTCGTGGGACACGCGGTCGCTCGACGCCTGCTGGCGCTGGAGCCCAAACGCATCGTGCTGGTGGCGCTCTACGAGGACGAGGTCCGGCGCACGGCGGACAGCTTGGGCCCGTACCGCGCCAAGGCGGCGATCGAGTGCGAGTGGGGCAACGTGTTCTATCCGGAGCCCGCGGCGAAGCTCGACCGCCGGGCGATCTTGGCGGATGCGGGGCTCCGGCGCATGGTGATCGACGACATCGTTGGGGACCTGAGTCCGGCGGTGCTCCGGCGCAGCTTCCTCTATCAGCTCTTCGAACGCTGGCAACCGGACGTCGTGGTGGACTGTATCAATACGGCCACCGCGTTCGCCTATCAGGACGTCTTCCAGAGCGCGCGGGAACTCCTCGCCACGGCCGGCACGGGCACGGTGAGCCGGGAGCAAGTGGAGCGGCACGTCCTCACGCTCACGATGCCGCAGCTCATTCGCCATCTCCAGATCATTTCCGAGGCGATGCGGCAGTTCCGGCCCCAGGCATACGTCAAGGTCGGGACGAGCGGCACCGGGGGAATGGGACTGAACATCCCGTACACGCACTCCGAGGAACGGCCCTCCCGCACGCTGTTGACGAAATCGGCGGTTGCCGGGGCGCATTCGCTACTGCTCTTCCTGCTGGGCCGGACGCCCTGGGCGCCCGCCACCATGGAGATCAAGCCGACGGCCGCGATTGCCTGGCGGGAAATCGGCTATGGCCCGATTCGCCGGAAAGGCGCGCCAATCCATCACTACGATTGTCCGCGGCCGCTGGCCTTGGCCGACGCCTTCGCCCCGACCGCGCGAGGGTGGGTCGATCTCGGTGGTCCGCTCGAGTCCGTCTTCATCGACGTCGGCGAGAATGGCGTCTTCGCCCGCGACGAGTTCGAGACGATCACGACGCTCGGCTCCATGGAGTTCATCACGCCCGAGGAAGTGGCCGATTACGTCGTCTTGGAGATCCAGGGACGGCCCACCGGGCGCGACGTGATCACCGCGCTCGATTCGGCGACGGCGGGACCGACGTATCAGGCGGGCGTGCTCCGGTCCGTTGCCATCGAACGGCTGCGGCAGTTGGAGGCCGAGCACGGCGTGCGTCCGGTCGCCTTCGAGATGCTGGGGCCACCGCGGCTCTCGAAAAACCTCTTCGAGGCGCATGTGTGCGGGCGGTTGTGCGGCTCGATGCGGGCGTTGGCGGGCGAGGACGCGGCGACGCTCGCCGCGGGCGCTGCGGCGTTGCTCGCGGAGGATGGGGAACTCCGCTCGATCATCGTGTCGGTTGGCCTGCCGGTGGTGCTGGAGGGCGATCGCGTCTATCGTGGGGCGGTGGTCATTGTCGAGCCCGAAGATGGCGACCTGGAAGCGGCCGTCCCGCGCGGATGGGTGGACCTTCGCGCCCGCAACCTGCGTATGTGGGTGAAGCGCGCCCAGCGGGTGCTCGAGCAGGACGCGGAGCGACGCTCGCGCCCGGTGGGATCGGGCAGCGACGAGGACTGGTTTGCGATGCGGCCGGATGACGCCATCGAGCCGGCGCGATTCGTGACCTGGATCTTCAAGTACGAGGACGAGGGAGAACGCATCAAACGATGACGTCGCGACCAGCAGGGAGCACCGAGACCGCGCTGACCGCCAATATCATCAAGGAGGTCGGGCGGCGCGTCGTCGGACAGGAGGCGATGGTCGAGCGGCTCCTCGTGGGGCTGCTCACCGGCGGGCACATCCTCCTCGAAGGCGTGCCCGGCCTGGCTAAGACGCTGGCCGTCCGCACGCTGTCCGAGACCATCCGTGCCTCGTTCCAGCGCATTCAGTTCACCCCGGATCTCCTCCCGGCCGACATCATCGGTACGATGGTGTTCGACCAGCGGACCGGGGAGTTTCGGCCCAAGCGCGGACCCTTGTTCGCGCACATCGTGCTGGCCGATGAGGTCAATCGCGCGCCCGCCAAGGTGCAGGCGGCGCTGCTCGAGGCGATGCAGGAGAAGCAGGTGACGATCGGTGGCGAAACGCATCTCCTCGCGGAGCCGTTCCTCGTGCTCGCGACGCAGAATCCCATCGAGCAGGAAGGCACGTACCCGCTGCCGGAAGCCCAGCTCGATCGCTTCATGCTCAAGGTGCACGTCGGCTATCCGTCGCGCGACGAGGAGAAGGAAATTCTCTGGCGGATGGCCTCGGGCCAGCCCATCCCGATCGAGGCCGTCGCCGACGCCGACGACATCCTCGCGCTGCGGCACGCGATTGCCGAGCTCTACATGGACCAGAAGATCGTCGACTACGTGGTCGACGTCGTGCGGGCCACGCGCGAGCCGCACAAGGTGGGGTTGCACGACGTGAAGCCGCTGATCGCGTACGGCGCGAGCCCGCGCGCGTCGATCTACCTCGCGCAGGCGGCCCGCGCCCATGCCTATCTTCGGGGACGCACGTACGTCGTGCCCGAGGACGTCAAGGCGCTGGCGCCCGACGTTCTCCGCCACCGGGTGTTGCTCACGTTCGAGGCCGAAGCGGAAGACGCGACGTCCGACCACGTGATCGCGAAGATCCTGGAGGCGGTTCCGGTCCCGTGACGCGCGTCGCGCGGGTGGTCGGCCCCGACGTCCTGCGCCAGGTACGCCGCATCGAGCTTCGGGCGCGACGCCTGGTTACCACGTTGTTCTCCGGCGCGTACCGCTCGGTCTTCCGCGGGCAGGGAATCGAGTTTGCCGAGGTCCGGGCCTACGAGCAGGGCGACGACTTCCGCTCCATTGACTGGAACGTCTCGGCGCGGATGGGATCCCCGTTCGTCAAGACCTATGAGGAGGAGCGGGAGCTCACCGTGCTCCTCGTGGTCGACCGCTCGGGCTCGGTGGCGTTCGGCCAGCCGCGGACCAAGGCCGAAGTGGCCGTCGAGGTGGCGGCCGTCATCGCGCTCGCCGCCGCCCGGCAGCACGATCGCGTGGGGGCGCTCATCTTCGCCGACGACGTCGAACACGTCGTGCCTCCGTCCAAGGGCCGAAGCCACGTCCTGCGTGTCATCCGCGACCTGCTGGTGTACGCGCCGGCGGGCCGGGGCACGAACCTGGGCGCGGCGCTCGCCTACGCCACCCGACTCCTCCGGCATCGCTCCATCGTGGTCGTGCTCTCGGATTTCCGCGCCACTGGGTGGGAGCAACCGTTGCGGCGCCTCGCGCGCCGCCACGAGGTCGTCGCCATCACGGTGGACGATCCACGCGAGCTGGATCTTCCGAACGCTGGCTGGATCGAGTTGGCGGACGCCGAGTCCGACGCCCATACGCTCGCGGACACCTCGGATGCCACGGCGCGGCTCCGGTTGCGGATCGCCGCCGACGAGCACCAGCTGGCCCGCGCGCGCGTCCTCGAGCGGATCGGCGTGGACCACATTCCCCTGGTGACGCATCGACCGTACGCCCAGGCGCTGCACACGGCGTTCGCCCGCCGCGCACGGCGGTTGCTGCGATGATCGCGCTGCTCGTGGTCGTCGCCGCCCTGCAGGGACATCCGTGGCGCGTGACGCCGGCGACCCCCACCGTGGGCGACACGATCGTCTTGGAACGATTCATCCCGACCGGCCCCGGGGCGGTCGCCCGTCTGCGTCCGCTCGATCCATCCGATCTGGTGGAACGCCTCGGGCCGCCGGTGACGACCGCGATGGCGGGCGGCGTGCGCATCCGGCAGTCCCTCGCGTTCTTCGCGCCCGGGACGCACGCCCTCGGTATGCCCGCCATCGAGGTCACCCATCCGGACGGGACGGTCGAGGTCGTGCTTGGGGACACGGCGGTCGTGGTGGTCGGCTCGGTCATCCCCGACTCGATTGCCGAGCCGCGGCCAATGCCGTCCGAGGCGCCGCTCGCGCGGCCGAGGCGTGACGTGTGGCGCGCGGTGATTGCGCCCACGCTGGTGGTGCTCGTCCTGTTCGCCTGGCTGGCCTGGTGGTGGCGCGCGCCGCGTCCCGTTGCGCCGCCGGCCGTGGACAGCCCGGAGCCGGAGCTTCCACTGATGCGCTGGCTGGGCACCGGCGAGCGGCGCGCGGTGGCGACGCTGGCGGAGCAGCGCCTCCGCGTCGCGGTCGCGAAGCGTCTTCCCGCGGCGGCTCTCCAGCTCGCGCACGAGGATTGGGTGACGGTCCTGCGCGACGCGGGCGACGGCTGGCCGGCGGAGGACCTCGCGGACCTGGAGGCGGCGTTCGCGCGGGCGCGCTTCGCGCCGCTCGGCGCCGAAGATCTGGCCGAGCTGGTGGATCGCGTGGACGTCGTGGTCGCGCAACTCCCGGCACCGGCCGCGCCGGAGACACCGTGACGTTCGCGCGCCCACTGCTGCTGGTGTTGCTGGCGTTGCTGCCGTTGTGGTGGTGGTACCGCTCCCGCGCCCGCCGTCCCGCCGCCAGCTACAGCGACCTCAGGATCGTGGAACGGGCGGGCCGGAAGCGACGCTGGATCGCCGAGGCGCCGGCCGCCCTCCGGAGCGTCGCGTTCGGGGCGTGGATCATCGCCGCGGCCGGTCCACAGAACGCCGCCGACGCCATCCACGTGACGAGCGAAGGCATCGCGGTGGTGCTGGCGGTGGACGTCTCGAGCAGCATGCTCGCGGAGGACTTCGCGCCCTCGAATCGCCTCGACGTGGCCAAGGAACGCTCCGTCGCCTTCGTGCGGGGACGCGAGTACGACCGCATCGGCCTGGTGTCCTTCGCGGGCGAAGCGCTCACCAAGGTGCCCCTCACCACGGATTACGCGGTGCTCGAGCAAGCGATCCTCGATTTGCGGATCGGCGAGCTGGATGACGGCACCGCCATCGGAACCGCGATCGCCATCGCCGCGAACCGGCTGCGACGGGCCCAGGGGGCCAGCAAGGTCGTCGTGCTGCTCACCGACGGGGAGAACAACCGGGGCCGGATCGATCCGCGCACGGCGGCGGCCGCGGCCAAGGAGTTCGGCATCCGCATCTACACGATCGGCGTCGGCACGCAGGGTGAGGCCCGTCTCCCAACGGGTAGGGGGCCGGGCGGACAGTTGCGGTACCAGATGATGCCCGTGCGGCTCGACGAACCCTTGCTGCGGGACGTAGCGGAGGGCACCGGCGGCCGGTACTTCCGCGCCACGGACGGCGCGGCCCTGAGCCGGATCTTCGAACAGATTGACGAGTTGGAAAAGGCGCCGGTGGAGGTCACCCGGTATCGCAACATCGAGGAGGAGTATCGGGTACCAGTCGTGGTTGGCCTCGGCGCACTCGCCCTGGAGCTGTTGATCGCGGCCACGTTGGTGGTTCGGGTGCCGTAGATGACCTTCGACACGCCGTTGTTCCTCATCGCCGCTCCCGCCGTCGGAGTGTTGCTGGCGGTGCTGGCGCTTGCGGGACGACGCGCCCGCGTGCGGCATGCGCGCCGCTGGTCCGAGGCCGTGGGGCAAACGGCGCGGCGCCACGGTCGCGTGGCCTGGCTCGGGCTCGGACTCGCGGCCGCGCTCACGACGGTGGCGCTGGCGGGACCCCGCTGGGGGCGTCAGGTCGTCGAGGCGACCACACCGGCGCTCGATCTCGTGCTCGCGGTGGATCTGTCGCGCTCCATGCTCGCGGAGGACGTGACGCCCTCGCGGTTGGGGCGCGCCCAGGGACAAATCCGCCGGTTGCTGCACGATCTCCCCGGCGATCGGATCGGCCTCGTCGGGTTTGCCGGCCGGAGCTTTATCCTGTCACCCCTCACGGCCGATGTCGGCGCGTTGAACCTGCTGGTGGATGCGCTGCACCCCGACATGATCAGTGCCGGCGGGACGGACCTCGCGGCGGCGCTGCGCCAGGGACGAGAGTTGCTCCTCGCCAGCGACCGGGTGGCCGACCGCGTCCTCGTCGTGATCACCGATGGGGAACATCAGGACTCGCTCCAGACGGCGGTGGAAGAGGCGGCGCGCGTGAAGCGGGACGGCGTGCGGCTCGTGCTGGTGGCCGAGGGCCAGCGCGCGCCCGCGAAGATCCCGCTCCGGTCCCCCGAGGGGGAGCTCCTAGGGTATCACGAGGACATGGACGGCACCGTGGTCGAAACCGTTCGCCGCGACGACATCCTCACCGCGGTCGCGGACGCGGGTGAGGGCGTGCTGGTGGCGGCGGCGCTCGAAGATCAAGCGGGGGCGGTGCGGGATCTCGTCGGCGGCTTCAAGCGCGCACCGGTCCGCGCGGCGGCCACGCGCCAGGACGTGCCGCGCGGGTGGATTGCCGCCCTGGCCGGCGCCATCGTGCTGCTGATGCATGCGATGACACGACGGACGGCGGCGCTCACGGCACTGCTGCTGGCGTTGGGGGCCTCGGGCGCCAGCGCCCAGGCGCCACACAACGCCGGCGACGTCGCCTGGCGCGCGGGTCGCATGGAGGAGGCCGCGCGCGCGTACCTCGCGCAGGCCGCGCGGGGTGAGGCTGGTGACACGGCATGGCTCAACGCCGGCACAGCCCTGTTGGCGCTCGGGCGCGCCGCGCAGGCGCGCGACGTCTTGCTCCGGGCGGCACGCTCGCTCGACCCCGAGGTGCGGTTTCGCGCGCTCTACAACTTGGGCTTGCTGTCGCTCCGACTGGCCGACCAGGATGCGGCCAGCCGCGACGCGCATCTGGCGGAAGCGCGCGCGCGCTATCGAGAGGCCCTGCTGCTCGAGCCGGCGCACCTCGGCGCGAAGTGGAACATGGAATTGGCCATGGCACAGGCGCCGCCGCCGCAAGGTGGCGGGCCGGCGCCCCAGGGCCCGACCTCGCCGTTGTCGGGTGGAGACGCGGGATCGTCCCCGTTGCCCCAGAGCTTGACGCGCGCCCAGGCCGAACAACTGCTCGCGTCGATCGCCGCGGAAGAGGGACGCACCCGGCAGGAGCTGACGCGTCGTGCCGGGCAGGTGCGCGAGCCGCGCCGGAGGAAGGACTGGTGAGCGCCCTGCTGCTCGCCGTGCTCGCGCTGGCCACACCCCAGCAGCCGACCGTCAGCGCGTCGGTCGATCGGACGGACGTGCTGATCGGTGAGATCGTGACGCTGACTATCCGGGTGGAGGTGGTCGGCGCGGATCCCGCACGCATCGGCGATCCGGTGCTGTCCGGCTTCGAGATCCGAGGGTCCCGTGACATCACGCGGGTCACGATGGATGGGACGACGCCCCGGCGAACGTTGACCCGCGAGCTGCGGCTCCTGGCGACGACCCCGGGGGTCGCGCGGGTGGGACCCATCCGTGTCCGGTGGGGGACGCACACGGTGGAGACCGCGGCGGTAACGGTGACCGTCACCGCCCCATCCGCGGCACGCGTGACGGCGGTTGCCCCGCACCTGCAACGGGTCTTGGACACGCTGCGCCCGACGCCCGTCGGCGACGACGTGGTGGTGGTGGTGCTCGCGCTCCCCGATACCGTGCTCCTCGGCGACCAGCTCGACCTCGTGACGCTGGCGTGGTTCCCGCGGGAGGTGCGCACCCAGCTGCGCACGCCCCCCACGCTGCAACCGCCCGACGTGCAGGGCGTGTGGTCCTACCAGCAGACGACGAATCCCGGCGTCGCCGCGAGCCGGCAGGTGGCCGGCCGGTGGTACGACTTGTACGCGAGCCATCAGGTGGTCTTTCCCCTCACCGCGGGAGCGGTGCGCGTCGGGCAGGCGACGGTCACGTACATCCAACCGCTCAGCTATTCCTTTCTCAGCCGCGAGCTGCAGCATGAGGTGCAGAGCGAGAGCCTGCGCGTCACGGTGCGACCGCAACCCGCGGCCGGTCGGCCCGCCGCGTTCTCGGGGGCGGCTGGGCGCGACCTCGCGGTGTCGATGACGACCCCTGATTCCGCGCTGCCGCCCGGTGGCGCGGCGACGGTCGAGGTGACCGTATCCGGCGTGGGAAACGTGGCGCTGTGGCCGGAACCCGACGTCGCGTGGCCGGTGGGCGTGCGCGTCTACCCCTCCGACACGCAGGTCGAGACCGAGTTGCAGGATGGCCAGATCGCGGGCATGAAGCGGTTTCGGTATCTGGTCATCGCGGACTCCGCCGGGGTCCATCTGGTGTCGGGCGTGAGCTATCCATTCTTCGACACGAGCAGGAGGCGCTACGTCGTCGCGACCAGCCCCGGCCTTCGGCTGGTGGCGCCGCCGGGAACGGTGACCGCGCCGCCGCGGCCGCTGCCGGCGCCGCCGTTCCCCCGCGAAGGGCCGGGGTTGGCGGGGCGGGCGGTGGCGGTGGCCCCGTGGCTCTGGGTGCTGGCGCTCCTGCTTCCCCCAGCGCTCGTGCTCGGCCCGCTCGTGGCGCGCCGCGTGCGGTGGGACCGGCGCGCCCCTGTCTCCGCCGAGGAGCGGGAAGTGCAGGCCCTGGAGGCGCTCGAGCGTGAGTTGCGCGCGGCGCTGGTGCAGCGGGTCGGGGAAGCGGCGCAAGCCGAAGGCACATCGTTGGCCGACGCGCTGCGGGCCGCCGGCGTCGAAGCGTCCCTCGCGCTGCATGTCACGCGCGTGCGCGACCGGTTGCGCTACGCGGTCTTCGGGCCGCAAGGGGTCTCGGATCGGGAAGAGCTCTCCGCGGAAGTGCGCGAGGTGCTGCGGGCGCTCTCCGGCGAGATGCCCGGTGCCGAGCGGCGTCAGCTCGTCGCGGCGCTCGTCCTGGTCTGTTGCGTCCTTCCGACCGTGCGCGCGAGCGCGCAGGCGCCGCGGCCGGAGGACCTGTATGCGGCACGGGCGTTCCGCGCGGCGGCGGACAGCTTCGCGTTGCGGGTCACCCGGGAGCCGACCGTGGCGGCATACTGGTACGGTCTGGGCGCCGCCTTCTACCGGCTCGGGGAAGACGGCCGCGCGCGCACGGCGTGGGTCCGCGCGGCCCGACTGCTGCCGCGACGCGCCGAAATCCAAAACGCGTTGGCGCTCCTGCCAGGCGATCCGCTGGGGAGAGAGATCGTGCCGGTCGCGCCGGTGACCCCCACCGAGGTATTGCTAGGGGCCTTCGGCGCATGGGTGCTCGGGTGGCTGTTGGTGGCGCTGCGTCGCACGCGGCGACTAGGGGTCGGTGTGGTGTTGCTGGCGCTGGCGTTCGCCGCCTCCGCCGGCTACTTGCGGAAGCGGTATCGCGAGCCCGCCGCGATCGTGCTGGCGGACGACGTCCCGTTGCGTGCCGCGCCGTTCGGCTCGGCCGACGTGGTGCGCCGTGTCGCGGCCGGCGACGCGGTCCGGGTCGACGAGGTGCGCGGCCCGTGGTTCCTCGTGCGTCGTGGCGACGCCGCCGGCTGGGTGCGGCGGGGCGAGATCGCGCGGCTCTGATGGGGCGCATCCAGATTCTCTCCGACGCGGTCGCCGACCAGATCGCCGCGGGCGAGGTGGTGGAGCGCCCCGCGTCCGTCGTGAAGGAGCTCGTGGAGAACGCGCTGGACGCGGAGGCAACCGAGATCGTCGTCACCGTCGAGGGCGGTGGGCGCACGCGCATCCGGGTGGCGGACAACGGACAGGGGATGGACCGGGACGACGCGGTGCTTGCGCTCGAGCGTCACGCGACGAGCAAGATCAGGCAATCCGCCGATTTGACCGGCGTGAAGAGCTACGGGTTCCGCGGGGAGGCGTTGCCCGCCATCGCGTCCGTCTCCCAGTTGACGCTGGAGACCGCGCCGGGCGCGACGCCCGAGGCCGGAACCGCCATCGTGAGTCGCGGTGGTCGGATGGAATCCGTCACCAGCGTTGCGCGCCAGGCCGGGACCACCGTGACCGTGGAGCGGTTGTTCTTCAACACGCCGGCGCGCCGGAAGTTCCTTCGCGTCCCGCGCACGGAGGCGCGCGCGGCGCAGGAAGCGCTGGCGGTGCTCGCCATGGCTCGGCTGGATGTGGCGTTTCGGCTGGAGGTCGACGGCCGCGTGGCCATCGATGCCCCCCACGCGGCGACCCTCAGGGATCGGGTGCGACAAATCCTCGGTGCCGAGCTGGATGACCAGTTGGTGCCCGTCGAAGCCACCGTCGGCGGCATCGAGGTCCGCGGGCTGGCGCAACGGCCGGCCGACGCGCGCCCGGCCGGCCGGAAGACGTATCTGTTCGTCAATGGTCGCCCGTTCCGCGATCCGTTCTTGGTGCGGGCGGCCGAAGCCGGGTATCGGGGGACGATCCCGGCGGGCGCGCGTCCCTCGCTGATGCTCGCGCTCGAGATGCCAGGGGACGCGGTCGACGTCAACGTTCACCCGGCCAAGCTGGAGGTCCGATTCCGGGACCGGTTCACCGTCGAGCGTGCGGTGGAAGAAGTCGTCCGCCGAGCGCTCGCGCCGCTTGGAGCGGCGGTGCAGGTGGGCCCAGGCGCGCCGGGGACGTTGGGGGGAAGCTGGGTGCCGGGCGCGCTCGACGGGCCGGAGCGGGGCGCCGGCGGCGTCGAGGTCGCCGCCCCGCTGTCGTTCTTTGCGCCGGATGAGGGCACGACGGCCGCGCGGGCCGGAAGCGGTCGACGCATGCTCCAGGTTTTCGACAGCTTCATCCTGCTCGAGACGCCGGACGCCGTGGCGATCATCGACCAGCATTCCGCGCACGAGCGCGTGCTCTACGAGCGCGCGATGGAGGCGATTCGGGGCAACGCGGCGTCCGCCCAGCGGCTGCTCCTGCCGGCCACGGTGCGGCTTGGGCCGGCCGAGTTGGACGTGGTGAGCGCCAACACGGAGCTGCTGGAAGCCGTAGGCTACGAGGTCGAGCCGTTTGGCGGCGATGCCGTCATTCTGCACGCGGTGCCGAACCCGCACCCGCGGTTCGACGCGCAACGGTGTTTCGAGGAGCTGGTGACGGATCTCGCGCGCGATCGATTCGGCGCGTTGCGCAATCGCCTCGAGCGGTTCGCGGCGACGTACGCATGCCGAGCCGCGGTCAAGGCGGGCGACCGGTTGAGTTCCCGCGAGATCGAGGAGCTGTTGGATCGCCTGTTCGCCTGTGCGCTCCCGCCGCACGACGTGCACGGTCGCCCGACGATCGTCCAACTCCCGCGCGGCGAGATCGAGCGCCGCTTCGGTCGTGCCTGAGCCGTCCGAGCGCCGAACCGTCCCCATGCTCGTGGGGCCGACCGCCGTGGGGAAGACCGCGGTCGCGGAAGCGCTCGCGCGCTTCTGGCCAGTGGTCGTGATCTCCGCGGACTCGCGGCAGGTGTATCGCGGGCTGGATATCGGGACGGCGAAGCCGTCGCCGGAGCTCCGCGCGCGCGTCCCACACCTTGGGCTGGATCTCGTGGAGCCCGGCGAGCGTTACAGCGCGGGCCAGTTCGCGCGCGATGCCACCCACTGGCTCGGCGACCTCGTCGGACCGGAACGTCAGCCGCTCGTGGTCGGTGGGACGGGCTTCTACATACGCGCGCTCACCGACGGCCTGTTCCGCGAGCCGCCCATGCCGGCGGAAAAGCGGACGCGGCTGCGCGAGTACCTCAATGGGATCGGCCCGATCGCCGCGTGGGCGGCGCGGCTCGATCCCGCGTATTCCGGTGGTGGGCGGCAGCGCGCGGCGCGGGTGGTGGAGGTGGCGTTGCTGTCCGGGCAATCGCTCTCGTGGTGGCAGACGCGGGCGCGCGCGGAGGGGATCGTGGATCCGTGGACGGTGCGTCTGACCGTGCCACGCGCGGTGTTGCGCCAGCGGATCATCGAGCGGACCGAGGCGATGCTGGCGGCGGGTCTCGTGGCCGAGGTCGAAGGACTGCTGGCCAGCGGCATCGCACCGGATGCTCCGGGGCTCGACGCCGTTGGCTATCGAGAGGCAGTCGCCTGCCTGCAGGGCCGGCTCGCGCCCGCTGCCCTGGCCGGGGCGATCGTGTCGGCGACGGCGCGCTATGCCAAACGGCAAGAGACGTGGTTCCGTCACCAAGTGGGAGGGGCGTCCGTGACGCTCGACGCGACCGCTGCGCCCGATGAGCTCGCCGGGAGTATCTTGGCTCGGTGGCGGGCACGGGAGCGGTGATGCGCATTGGCATAACTTGTTATCCGACGTACGGTGGATCCGGCGCGCTCGCGACGGAGTTGGCGCTGGCGCTGGGACGGCGCGGCCACGAAGTCCACATGATCTGCTACGCGTCTCCGTTCCGGCTGCGCAACTTCGCGGAGAACGTGTTCTTCCACGAAGTGGACCTGAGCGGGACCTATCCGCTACTCGAGTACTTCCCGTACTCGCTGGCGCTGGCGGTGAAGCAGCACGAGGTGGCGCTGCGGGAGCGCCTCGACCTGTTGCACGTGCACTACGCGGTTCCACACGCCACCGCGGCGTTCCTCGCGCGCGAGATGCTCCATCCGCAACACGACCTGCCCATCATCACCACGTTGCACGGTACGGACATCACGCTGGTGGGGCAGGCCAAGTCGTTCTTCACGATCACGAAGTTCTCGATCGAGCGATCGGACGGCGTGACCGCTGTCTCCGCCTATTTGCGGGACGAGACATATCGCGCTTTTGAGTGCACCACCTGTGAAATCGAGGTGATCCCCAACTTCGTCACGCTCGAGGAATACCATCTCGCGGACGGGGAAGGCTGCCGTTCGGCCCTCGGACCGCCCAATGTGAAAGTGCTGATGCACATCTCGAACTTCAGGCCCGTGAAACGCGTGACCGACGTGGTGCGGGCCTTTGCCCGCGTTCGGGCGGAGATGCCGAGTGTGCTCGTCTTCGTCGGGGACGGACCCGACCGTCCCGCGGCCGAGGAGGCCGTGGCCGATCTGGGGTTGTCGCGCGATGTGCGGTTTCTGGGGAAGGTGGACGCGGTCGCGGATTTGCTCCGGTGCGCCGACCTGTTCCTGCTGCCGAGCGCGTCGGAATCGTTCGGGCTCGCGGCGCTCGAGGCGCTCGCGTGCGGAGTGCCGGTGGTGGGTACCGATACCGGTGGGCTGCCGGAGGTCGTCACGGATGGGGCGGGGACGTTGGTTCCCGTGGGGGACATCGACGGGCTCGCGGCGGCCTCCCTCGACCTCCTGGGAAACCCGAACCGGCATCGGGACGCGCGCGCGGCGGGATTGCGCGTGGCGGAGCGGTTCTCAGCCGACCGCATCGTGCCGCTCTATGAAGACTTGTACCGGCGAGTGCTCGGCCTATGACGTGGTGGGATGGAATCGTGCTCGGTCTGGTGCAGGGGCTGACCGAGTTCTTGCCGGTCTCGAGCAGCGGCCACCTGGTCGTGGTCGAAGCGATGTTGGGCGTCCGGACCCCCGGAGTCGTGGTCGAGGTCGTGCTGCACGTGGCAACGCTGGTGGCCGTGGGGATCGTCTATTGGCGACGGATCACGGAGCTCGTGATCGGTGCGGCGCGTCGGGATCGTGGGGCGTGGGGCGCCATCGGCCTCCTCGTGCTGGCCAGCATTCCCGCCGGCGTCATCGGCGTCCTGTTCAAGGATTGGTTCGAGCGCGTCTTCGACTCGTTGCTGGTGGTCGGCGTGGATTTCCTGGTGACGGGGCTCGTCCTGTGGTCGACGCGGTTCAAGCGGCCGGGAACGCGCGTCCAGCCGTCCGTGCGCGGTGCCACGGGCGTGGGCTTCGCGCAGGCGTTCGCCATCCTGCCGGGGATCTCACGATCCGGCTCGACGGTGGCCGCGGGGATTTGGGCGGGCGTGGATCCCGTTCAGGCGGCGGAGTTCTCGTTCCTGATGGCGATGCCGGCCATCGCCGGTGCCGCCGTACTCCAGCTTCCCGAGTTGCGGGGCGGCGCGACGGCGGTCGGCATGGGCCCCCTGGCGGCGAGCTTCGTCACCGCCCTCGTCGCCGGCGTGCTCGCCATTCGGCTGCTCGTGCGCCTGCTGGCGCGGCGGGCGTTCCATCGCTTCGCCCCGTACTGTTGGGCCATCGGGATCGTCACCCTCAGCTGGGCGCTGCTCCGGCCATGACGTACGACGGCATGACGCT
>Ga0307424_1000085_pt1 | contig 40387 bp, 28 predicted proteins | sample SalMarWE160320MG_FD_202157 | JGI IMG/M metagenome (GOLD analysis project Ga0307424, IMG submission 202157) | Salt marsh sediment microbial communities from the Plum Island Ecosystem LTER, Massachusetts, United States - WE1603-20 | ecosystem: Environmental > Aquatic > Marine > Intertidal zone >... | reverse complement strand
GTCGCCGGTATCGATACCGCGCTCCACGGCATCGGCCCGGTTCATCTCCACCGTAGGTTCTGGATGGTCCTTGACCAACCCCGGAATCCCGTGGTGTTGCGATCGGAAATCGGTCTGGGGGCGGGCCCCGGAGTTGAACACCAGCGGATACTCCTTCGCCAGCGCCGGGTTTCCCAGGGGGCCCTCCACCGGTTCCACGTACCTGGGCAGCGGCTCGTATCCGAAGTCGGCAAGGATGCTGGAGTGGATCTCGAACTTTCCGGTCGGGGTATCGAAACCCGGCCGTCCGTCGTGGCGAAGTCCTCCCTTCTCCCACTTCTTGTATTCCATCATGGGCGTCGGCCGCTTGACCCATCCACCGGCCTCGCGCACGTCCTCCAGGGAATAGCCCGACCCGTCCAGGGCCCGGCGGATCATGGCCTCCTCGCTCTGGGGGAACCTGTCTCCGTAGCCCAGGCGGGCCGCCAGCTCGGCCATGATCAAGTAGTCGTTCCGCGCCTCCCCGACCGGCTCGATGACCCGTTCGCGAAGACGGAAGATGTTCCCGTAGGTCATGTACGAGAGGTTCTCGAACATGGTGGTGGCGGGAAGCACCACGTCGGCGTAGGCGGCGTCGGCGGTGAGCTGACGGTCGATGCTTACCAGGAAGTCGAGCTTGGACAGGGTTTCCTTCCAGAGCGGTGTCTGGGGCCACGAGGTGAGGATGGAACCGCCGTGCACGATCAGCCCCCGGACGCGGTACGGATCGGCATGGAGCACCGCGTCGGGGAGGCCGCCGGCATGGGATTCCTCCCGGTAGTGGGTATACAGCGGCACCCGGTCCCGTGCGAATGCCTTCTCCACCGCCGGGTTCCGGATGTTGCAGGAGCGATTGATCGGAAAATGCGAATTTTTCATGGCCAGTCCGATGCCCCCGGGGACGTCGAGCTGGCCCGCCAGCGCAAACAAGGTAAGAACGGCCCGGATGGCCTGGATACCCGAGTTGGAGTACTCGAGCCCCGTATACATCACGGGGCACGCCCCTGCCGCATGGGCGATCCGCCGGGCGAGCCGGGTCACGGTGACGGCCGGGACCCCTGTGGTCGCTTCCACCACCTCCGGGGTGAAGTGCTGCACGTAGTTGGCGAGGGCGTCGAAACCGTGGCACCAGTCGCGGGCGAACTCCTCGTCGTGGAGGTCTTCCTCGAGAAGAACGTGGATCATGCCCAGAGCCAGCGCTCCATCGGTCCCCGGCCGTATCGGGACCCACTCCGCTTCCGTGCGCCGGGCGGTCTCGGTCCTTCGCGGGTCGATGACGATCACCTCGGCTCCCCGGGCCGCCGCGTCTTCCAGCCGGTGCATATCCAGAGGAGGGCTGTCGGTGGCGGGGTTCGTTCCCCACACCACCAGGACCTCGGCGGCCTCGATGTCGGCGAACATGTTCACCAGCATTCGCCCCATGGTGACGTGGGGCGCGATCATGGCGTACGAGACGTAGCAGAGGGCTCCCACCCCCATGGTGTTAGGCGAGCCGAAGGGGAACAGCACGTTCGAGGCCGAGGAGACGGCGACGCCCTTGGGTTGGAACATGTCGCACAGGGAGAGTTCAAAGGCGCCCCGGCCGGTGTAGATGGCCAGCGCCTCGGGGCCGGACTCCTCCTTGATCCGGTTCAGATTCTCCACGATGAGGCCGTAGGCGTCATCCCAGGAACAGGGTTCGAAGGTAGGGGTACCCTTGGCACCGACCCGGCGAAGGGGACGAGCGAGGCGGTCCTCCGAATAAACGATTTCGGCCGCATGACGCCCCCGGCGGCAAATCATGCCCAGGGGATGGTCGGGATCGGACTCGATCCCGGTGAGACGACCGTCGGTGACCTCGAGTTCGACCCAGCAGCCGGCGGGACAGATACCGCAGATACCCTTCATGATCCCTACTAAAACAGAATCCTTCCCGTTTCGCCAGGGGTGGCGCAAACGCCGGAATCCCCGGTCGCGGGCGGTCTCGGCCAGGCGCTAGCGGGAGCGGATGCCACCTGGCCCCCCCCGTGCGTCGCCAACTTGTCGTGAGAACAGTCGCTTCCCCGTACTCAAAGGCGTCACGATACGATCCGCCGCCCACAGCAGCCGCCTGCTTGGCTGCCGCCTCCTCCGCCCGCAGCCCCGAAGGCGGGCCGGAGTCCGAGCGCGTGCTCGGACCGGGGTCCCACATCCTGCAGCCCGGCGGCGTGACCCACGCCGAGCTCAACGCAGGCCCCGGCGACTCGGTGGCCATGGTCTACTTCGACGGCCCGGTCGATTTCGTGTTGGCGGAGTAGAGAGACCGGTCGGCCGTGGTCCCCTGCCGAATCAAGAGGGTCCGTCCCTGCCCGGGAGTCGGCTACGGACTGGGTGATACCTGCGAGAGGGCGGCCAGGCCGCCTATGCCACCCGAGGCCGCGAAGCGGCAGTGCTTCAGGTCGACGACGACGTGCCGGGCCCCGGCCTCGATCCCCTTCTGCAGGGTATCCTTGATCTCCTGATGGACCCGATAGTCGTCGGGGCCGTTGATCCAGGGCCCGTGAACCTCCAGGATGACGATGTCGTACAACGTCTTGATGGAGTACTTCATTTCAAACCTCCTGCTACGTACGCCGGCCCACATAGAGGGAACTTCCCCCCCTAATTACCCCGGCCGCTGGTCCGAAGTTGGGGCGGGGAGGGCACAACCGCGGCGGCGGGCGGTCTGTCCCCGGCGGGCCGCGAAACCCGGCGGGAACACGCCTTGGAAGCCCTTCCAGGCCATGGGAATCCGGCTCCTGGCACCCCGGAACCCCATGGATTAGACTCCAGGGCCATGCCACGGCTATCGAGATGCCCCTCCCCCGCCCGCGGAGCTGCCGCCATCCGGAATCCGGCCTTTCTCTCCGCTGGCCGGAAACCCTCATGACCGGAGATACCCTCACCCACTACAGGATCATCGGCCTGCTCGGCAAAGGCGGCATGGGAGAGGTCTACCGGGCCCGGGACACCAAGCTCGACCGCGAGGTGGCCATCAAGGTCCTGCCCGACGTGCTGGCCGGCGACCCCGACCGCTTGGCCCGGTTCCGGCGGGAAGCGAAGCTACTGGCCTCCATCAATCACCCGAACATCGCCTCCATCTACGACGTGGACCGGGACGGGGGAACGAACTTCCTGGTGATGGAGCTGGTCGAGGGCCCCGGCCTGGACGACCTGCTGGCCAAGGGACCGATGGAGCTGGACGACGTCCTGTCGTTCTTCGCCCAGCTGGCCGAAGGACTCGAGTACGCCCATGACCGCGGCATCGTGCACCGGGATCTCAAGCCGGCCAACATCAAGATCACCGGCGACGGACGAGTGAAGATCCTCGACTTCGGCCTGGCCCGGGCGACGGAGACCGCGGCCGTCATGACCAGCACGGACGGCACGGTCGCCCTGGACTCCAGCTCCCAGGTGCGTTCGGCCCGGACCGCGGAGGGACGCATTCTGGGGACGCCGGCCTACATGTCCCCCGAACAGGGGCGCGGGCAGATCGTGGACAAACGCACCGATATCTGGGCGTTCGGCTGCTGTCTCTACGAGGCGCTCACGGGCAAGCCGACCTTCCACGGAGGGACGGTGACCGATGTCCTGGCCGAGATCCTGAAGACCGATCCGGACTGGGATGCGCTTCCCCGCGATACCCCGGCCCGCGTTCGGGTCCTCCTCTGGCGCTGCCTGCAGAAGGACCCCAAACGGCGGCTCCGGGACATCGGGGAAGCCCGGCTGGACCTGAGCGGCGAATGGACCGACCCGTCGGGCGTCTTGCCCGCCCTGGGGACCACCGCCGCTCCCGCGGGTTTCGGCCGGAGAGCCCTTCTCATCGTGGCGGCGATCGCCCTCTTCGCCGGGATCCTCCTGGCCGGAGCCGTGACCTGGTCGGTGATGCGGCATCGCGTCGAGGGTGCCGCCGACCTCGCCACGCTACCCGCCAAGCGGTTCGAGGTCGACATCGGCAAGGCCGTGCCCCTGCCCATGCTGAAGGTCTCGACCGAGGTCGCCATCTCACCCGACGGCGGACGGATCGCCTACACCGCCGACCTGGACGGCCACCGGCGGCTCTATGTCCGTAATCTGGACAACCTCCAATCCACCATGATCCCCGGAATCGAGAACGTCTGGAGGCCCTTCTTCTCGCCGGACGGTCAGTCGATCGGCTATTTTGTCCCCGGCTCGCCGGCCAGTCGCAGCGGAAAGCTGATGAAGGTCCCGGTCGACGGCGGTCAACCCCTGGAAATCTGCGACGCCTTCCCTCCGGCCGGAGCCACCTGGCTCCCGGACGATACCATCGTCTTCACGGGCCAGGACGACGAGCTCAAGATCACCACGAACCCGCTGCGGGGAGTCCTGTTCCGCGTGAATGCCCAGGGAGGCGCCCCGGAGAGGCTGAGGAAGCCGGCCGGCGAGGACGACGGGGCGATCGCCGAGACCCTTCCACACGCCATCCCCGGGAGGGACTTTCTCCTCTTCTCGGCCTCCAAGTCCGGTTACTACCCCAGAGCCGTTCTATATGATTTGGCCTCAGGCAAGACGGACACCCTCCTTCACAACGCGCTCAACGCCCAGTACGTGGAACCCGGGTATCTGGTCTTCGCCCGCGGCAACGCGCTCTGGGCCGCCCCCTTCGACCCTTCCTCCCGTTCCCTGGGCGAACCGGCGATCGTCCAGCCGGATGTCCAGATGGACCAGCCTTCCAACACCGCCTCCTTTGCCGTATCGACAGAGGGGTCGCTCGTGTTCGCGCCCATCCTGCACTCCGCGGAGCCGCTTCGCACCCTGGTCTGGGTGTCCCAGAACGGCAATGAGGAGACCATTTCCGTTCGCCCGGCGGAATACTGGTGGCCCCGTGTCTCCCCCGACGGTTCCCGAGTCGCCGCATCCATCCAGGATGCGAAGAGCGGAAACCTGGATATCTGGCTCCATCAGTTCGATCGTCCCATGTCGGAGATCCGGTTCACCTTCGATCCCGCCGACGACAACAGCCCTCTGTGGGCCCCGGACGGACGGTATATCTACTTTGCCTCGAATCGTTCCGATTCGATGGACCTCTTCCGCCGGCGGGCCGACGGAACGGGCAAAGTGGAACCGGTCTGGAAGAGTCCGGCCGTGGAGTACCCGGCGGAGATCACGCCTGACGGGAGCACCCTGCTGTTCGGGACCGACACCGGCGGGGACAAGTGGGACATCATGGCGTTGACGTTGCCGGGTTCCGGCGACCCGGCCCGCCGGCAACCCCGGCCGCTCCTCGACAGCCCGTTCAACGAAGGCGGCACCAAGCTCTCCCCGGACGGCAAGTGGCTCGCTTACAACACCGACGAAACCCATCCCACCCAGGTCTTCGTCCGCCCCTACCCTGACGTGAACTCGGGCAGATGGCAGGTCTCGACCGACGGCGGCATCAATCCGACCTGGTCCAAGGACGGACGGACGATCTACTACCGGAACCAGAGCCGGATGATGGCGGTCTCCGTGGAGACCGTGCCCACCTTCAGGCCGAGCCAGCCGCGGGTCCTGTTCGAGGGGGACTACTTCTACGCCCCGGACCTCTCGGTCCAGTACGATGTGGAGTACCCCGACCGTCGGCGGTTCCTGATGATCAAGAAGCTTCCCGACAACACGACGACCCAGCTGGTCTACGTTGACAACTGGTCGGGGGAGTTGTCGCGGATGGTCGCCGCCGGGGACTGAGAAAGGAGAGCCGGCGTGAGCCTTCCCACTCCGGAGCAGATGAAGCAGGCGGTGGTCCAGGGCGACGCAACCGGGGCCCGCCGGCTGGCCTCGGCGCTGGTCGACGGCGGCGCCGATCTCCTGACCGCCGTCGAGACCGGTTTCGCGGCCGGGATCCGCCGGGTGGGGGACCTGTGGGAGGCCGGCGACTACTTTCTCCCCGAACTCGTCCAGGGCGCCGAGGCCATGAAGGCGGCCATGGACGTCATTCGCCCCGCCCTGGCGAGCGGGCCCGGCGCGGCCTCCAGGGGTTGCGTGGTGATCGGCACCGTGGAGGGGGACCTCCACGATATCGGGAAGAGCCTGGTGGCAACCCTCCTCGCCGCCAACGGGTACGAGGTGCACGATCTGGGAAGCAGCGTGCCGGTCGACGCCTTCATACGGAAGGCAAGGGAGGTAGGAGCCGGGATCGTGGCCGCGTCGGCCCTGCTGACCACGACCATGACCGTCCAGAGGCAACTGGCGGAAGCCGTGCGGGCGGCCGATCTCCCCTCCCGGCCCAAGGTCCTGGTGGGCGGGGCGCCGACCTCGCCGGCCTGGGCCCGGGAGATCGGGGCCTATCATGCCGAGAACGCCATGAGCGCGGTCGCCGTGGCCGGGCTGATGCTCGATGCCTGACTTCGAGCGGCGCCTCCGCGAGGGGCCCTGCGTTCTGCTGGACGGCGGTCTGGGTTCCATGCTGCTGGCGCGGGGACTTCGCCCCGGAGACGCCCCGGATCGGATGACCCTGGAGCAGCCCGAAACCGTCGCCGCCGTCCATGCCGGGTACGTCGAGGCCGGAAGCGACGCCATCCACGCCAATACCTTCGGAGCCAACCCCATCCGGCTCGCCCACTTCGGGCTGGCCGACCGCTGCCGGGAGCTCAACGAAAGGGCGGTGGCGGTAGCCCGCTCCGCCGGCCCGGGGTTCGTCATCGCCGACATCGGGCCCACCGGGGAGTATCTGCCTCCGGTCGGTACCGGGGAGCGGAGCCGGTGGGAGGACGCGTTCGGCGTCCAGGCCGAGGCGCTCCTGGCCGCCGGGGTCGACGCCATCCATCTGGAAACCCTGAGCGACGTGCGGGAAGCGGAGACCGCGCTCGACGTCGTCCGGGGGCTGGACCCCGCCCTTCCCGTCCTGGTTTCCCTGACCTTCGAGCGCAAGAAGCGAGGGTTCTTCACCATCATGGGGGATCCCCTGGCGGCCTCCCTCAACCGGCTGGCCGAGGGCGGGGCGACCGCGGTCGGAGCCAATTGCAGCGTCGCCAGCGGGGACATGAGGGACCTGGCTCGGGAGGCGCGGGAGGGAGTTGCCGCCCCTCTCGTGTTCCAGCCCAACGCGGGACAGCCGATCCCGGGCGAGACCGTCACCTACGCCCAGAGCCCGGAGGACTTCGCCGCCGGGATGCTCGCCGTCGTTCGCGAGGGGGCAGCAGCCGTCGGCGGATGCTGCGGCACCGACCCCCGGTTCATCCGCGCGCTCCGCCGGCTCATGAGGCCCGAGTAGCATGGACGGAGCGCCGGACGTCGTTCGTCTTCCCGTGGCGATCCGGGATGCCGACGTCCTCCACTTCCTGGGCTACCCCGAAGGGCACCGGCCCCCGATCCGGACCCGCCGGCATATCCAGGGGCTCCTCGACGAGGCCCGGAGCCTGAGCGAGGGACGGGGCATCTACCGGCACCTGCCGGTGGCTGCGGCCGGCGAGGTGGGTCTGGAATCGATTCCCGCGACCGGACTGGTCATCGGCCTGGTCACGGTGGGTTCCGGGATCGAGATGCGCGCTACCGAACTGGCCGACGGAGGAAATCCGACGGCGGCGCTCATTCTGGATGCCATGGGAAGCGCCGCGGTGGAAGAGGCGGCCGACCGCCTGGGGGCCGTCATCACCTCCCGGCTCGGCGCAGCCGCGCATGCACCGGCAGCGAGCCCCGGCCTCGACTTCTCCCGGGATGCGGATGGACCCGTTCCCGGCCCCTCCTGCCGGATCAGCCCCGGCTTCGGCCGGTGGCCCCTCCAGGCCCAGGCCCCGCTCTTCGAACGCCTGCCGCATACCGCGGTCGGCGTCCGTCTCCTGCCGTCGCTGCTCATGGTGCCGCGCAAGTCGATCAGCTTCGCCATGTGGCTGGGGTCCGTGGCCCGCCCCGTGGCCGGGCTCTCCGGCTGCGACCGGTGCGGGCTGGAGCACTGCCGGTACCGCCGTGCACGCCGGGGAGGATCCCGGCCATGACCTCGCTCCGCCGCCCCCGGGTCTCCCTCATGTCGAAAGGGGATGCCGGGCGAATCGTGGGCGAGGCCTGCCGCGTTCTGGAGGAAACCGGGGTGGCGGTGGAGGATCCCGAAGGCGAAACGCTCCTCCTCGATGCCGGAGCCGACCGCCACACGGACCGTGTCCGCATCCCCGAGCGCCTGGTCCGGAACGCCCTGGCCACCGCCCCCAGCGAGATCCGTCTCTTCGATCGCGAGGGGGGGCTTGCCGCCGAGCTGGCCGGGGATACGGTCCATTTCGACCCGGGCTCCGCGGCGATCCACGTCCTGGACGGCGGGAGCGGCAAGCGCCGCGAGGCCACGACCCGGGACGTCGTCGACCTCGTCCGCCTGGTGGACGGCCTCCCCCACTACGCCGCCCAGTCCACGGCGCTCCTGCCGTCCGACGTCCCCGAGCCGGTCGGGGACCGCTACCGGCTGTTCCTGGCCCTCCGATACGGGATCAAGCCGGTCGTGACGGGGACCTTCGTCGCGGACGGCTTCGCCCCGATGAAGGAGATGCTCGTCCTCTTCCGCGAGGACGAAGACGACCTCCGGAAGCGGCCGCTGGCCGTGTTCGACTGCTGTCCGAGCCCACCGCTCCGCTGGAGCCGGCTCACCTGCCGGTGCCTGCTCGATTGCGCCCGCGCCGGGATTCCGGCCGAGCTGGTCTCCATGCCGCTGACCGGCGCCACCGCCCCTGTCACCCTTCGGGACGCGGTCGTGCAGCACTGCGCCGAGAACCTCTCGGGAGTGGTCCTCCACCAGCTGGCCCGGCCCGGGGCTCCGGTTGTTTACGGCGGCGCCCCGTCGGCCTTCGACATGCGTCACGGCTCGACCCCCATGGGTGCGGTGGAGACCATGATGATCCACCTGGCCTATTCCCAGGTGGGGAAGCACCTGAACCTGCCCACCCACGGGTACCTCGGGTTGTCCGACGCCAAGACGCCCGACTATCAGGCCGGGCTGGAGAGCGGGGTGGGAGCGGTGCTGGCCGCCCTGGCCGGTATCAACATGGTCTCGGGCCCGGGAATCCTGGACTACATCCTGACCCAGTCCCTGGAGAAGCTGCTCCTCGACCATGAAGCGTGTGGTATGGCGCTGCGCCTGGTTCGCGGCATCTCGCCGGGAGACGACGACGCAGTGGACCTCATCCGCGATCTGGTCGTCTCCGGCGAGTTCCTGTCCCACCCCCACACCCGGGAACACTGGCGCCGGGAGCTGGGGGTGGCCTCGCCGCTCATCGACCGGGAGAGTTATGGGGACTGGGAGGCCCGGGGAGCGCGTTCCGCCCTGGAGCGGGCCAGGGAGGAGGTCGAGCGCCGCCTGGCCGGCGCGACGAGCCGCCTACCCGATGCGGATCGCGACGCGGCCCTGGTGTCGATCATGACTTTGGAGGCCCGGCGTTCCGGCCTCGACGCGCTTCCCGATACTTCTCCCGATCGGTCGACTGGACCACCTGGCTAATCCGATTCATTCCATACGCCGGACCATTTCAATAATTCGTATCGCGTTGTGTTCTTATTTTTTTTCTTCTTGACGTGAACCTTCACTACTTAGAATGACGGCATCCTGTCCCCGCGCCCCCCCGCGGGTGTTCGGCAGGCACTTCTTTCCGGGAGGCCGCCATGTTGCACCGTACCGCTCCCCTTTCCCTGTCCCGCCTGGTCCTCGTCCTCTTCCTGATCGCGGCTTGGGTGACCCTGCCTTGCGGAGCCGCTCGGGCGGCAACCACCGAGCTGATCCATAATCCGATCGGGATAGGCGCCGGCGAGACCTTCGGACAATCCGTCTCCAGCGCCGGCGACGTGAATGGCGACGGCTTCGACGACTTCGTGGTCGGCACCGCCTTCGGGGACAATGCCTACGTCTTCTACGGCGGACCCGATGCCGACGACGTTGCGGATCTGGTGCTGATCGGTGGCATGCCCGGAGACCGGTTCGGCAATGCGGTCGCGGGAGTCGACCTGAACGGCGACGGTTACTCGGACATCCTGGTCGGATCCCCCCAGAACGACGCCGCCGGGAGCGATGCGGGCCGCGCCTACATCTTCTTCGGCGGCCCGGGCGCGGATGGCACAGCGGATCTGTTCATGACCGGCGCCGCGACCGACGACTGGTTCGGCATCGATGTCGCGAAAGCCGGGGACGTGAACGGCGACGGATTCGACGACTTCATGGTGGCCGCATACCATCAGGACGCCGCCGGCTCGGACGCCGGCCGGGTCTATCTGTACTACGGCGGACCGGGGGTCAATACCGTACCGAACCTCACCCTGGACGGTGAGGCGGCCTTCGACTACTTCGGGATCTCCGTCCGCGGGGCCGGCGACGTCAACGGCGATGGGTTCGACGACGTCATCGTCGGGGCGTATGCCAACGACAACGGGGGCGCCGGGGCCGGTGCCGCCTACATCTTCTACGGCGGCGCGGCCATGGACGCCGCCGCCGACCTTGTTCTCACCGGAGAGGCAGTGAACGATCACTTCGGCATCGCCGTCTCCGGCGCCGGCGATGTCAACGGTGACGGGTTCGACGATGTCCTGGTGGGAGCGAGCGACAACGATGCCGGGGGACTCGGTTCCGGCCGCGCCTATGTCTTTTTCGGTGGGCCCGGGACGGACGACGTTCCCGACCTGACCCTGACCGGCGAGGCTGCGGACAGCTACTTCGGGGCCGCGGTCGCCTCGGCCGGGGACGTGAACGCCGACGGATTCGGCGACGTCATGGTCGGCAGTGCCGCCAACGACGCCGGGGGGTCGGATGCCGGCCGCGCCTATGTCTACTTCGGCGGCCCCGGGGCGGATGACGTGGCCGATGTCATCATGACCGGCGTGGCCTCCAACGATTACCTGGGAACCTCGGTGGCCGGGGCAGGGGATGTGAACGAGGACGGGTTCGGCGACGTGGTGGTGGGAGCCCCCGGCGTCGACACCGGAGGCAACGAAGCCGGCGGGGCCTATGTCTACTCCATCTATCCGTATTGCGTCCAGAGTCCCAACGGGGGGGAACAGTGGGTGGCGGGCCAGACGACCACCGTACGTTGGCGCGGCCATGACGCGGCCGATGTAGCCCTGTCGGTGGACGGGGGCATCAGTTGGAGCCAGGTGGCCGGCGGAGTCGGTGGTGCGCTGCTCAACGAGATCCAAATCACCGCACCCGGCGCCACGGGCCTGGGGCTGGTCCGCGTTACCTACCAGGGTGAGGCGGCGACTCACTCGAATTCCGACGTGAGCGATGCGGTCTTCAGCATCGTGGATCCCCATGATCCGCCGGCCGCGGGCCGCCGGCTCCTGGTCGCCCTGGCCGGCGGCACCGTCGGGGATGACTTCGGCTACACGGTGGCCTCGGCAGGGGACTTGAACGGTGACGGGTATCCCGATCTTCTCGTCGGCGCGGACTACTGGGAGCAGGCCGGCCAGCATCCTGGGGCCGCCTTTGTCTACTTCGGGGGACCGAGCGCCGGCGTCGCCGCCGACCTCACCCTGCTCGGCGAGGCCGACGGGGATCGTTTCGGCGAGTGGGTATCGGGCCTCGGCGACGTGAACGGGGACGGATACGACGACATCATCGTCGGCGCCTCGAACAACGATGCCGCGGGACCGGATGCCGGCCGGGCCTACGTGTATTTCGGCGGCTCCTCCCCCGATGCCGTCGCCGATCTCGTCCTGACCGGAGAAGGTGACAACCACGATTTCGGGGGCACGGTGGCCTCAGCCGGGGATGTGAACGGGGACGGCTATGCCGACATCGCGGTCGGGGCCTTCCGCTACGGGACCGTGGAGATGTACTGGGAAGGCCGGGCCTACGTCTACTTCGGCGGCTCCAGTCCGGACACCACCGCGGATCTCGTGTTCACCGGCGAGCAGGTCCATGAGTTCTTCGGGTGCACGGTGGCCGGTCTGGGCGACGTGAACGGGGACGGCTTCGACGACCTGGCGGTCGGAAGCTGCCAGTACGACGGTCCCGGTGGCACCGATGTGGGGAGGCTGCTGATCTACTTCGGCGGACCCGGAGTCGACAACGTTCCCGATCTGGTCCTGACCGGCAGAGACCCCTACGACTACCACGGGTATCCCGTGGTCGGTGCCGACCTGAACGGAGACGGCTACTCGGACATCGTGGCCGGAGTGAGCGGTGACGACACCCGGGGCGTGGACGTGGGGGCCGTCTTCGTCTACTACGGCGGTCCGAACCTCGACGATGCGGCCGACCGCATCTTCTACGGGGAGTCTCCCGCCGACTACTTCCCCTACGCCCTGGGCGGCGGGGGAGACGTGAACGGAGACGGGTACCAGGACGTCGTGGCCGGGGCCGGGACCAACGACCTGGGTGGAACCAACACCGGACGGGCGTACGTCTACTATGGAGGACCGCGGACCGGAACCGCGCCCGACGTGGTCCTCACCGGCTCGGGCGAGAACGGCCGGTTCGGCTCGGCCGTCGCCTTCGCCGGCGACGTGCTGGGCGACGGGATGGACGACCTCCTGATCGGCCAGCCCGGCACCGAGCCCGGCCACGCTCTCCTCTACGACTGCAACCGGTACCATCTCTTTGCCCCCACCGGCGGCGAAACCTGGAACGTGGGGGCCGTCGAGGAGATCTCCTGGCTGGGCGCGGAGCCGGCGGATGTGTGGCTGTCCGTGGACGGCGGGGCCGGCTACAGGATCCTGGAGACGGACGTCGGCGGCAACGAGACGAACGTGCTTTCGGTGCGGGTTCCCCACCAGCCCACGCGCTTCGCGCGGGTGAAGCTGGCGCCGGCGGATATTGACCTCGCCGGGAGCGACGTCTCGGACTCGCTCTTCACCATCGAGGCATCGATCACCCTCCTGGCGCTCGATGCCAAGCCCGGGCTGGACGGAGGGATCCTGCTCTCCTGGAAGACGGACCCCGGGCCCGGCGATCTCTCCGGCTACCGGATCGACCGCTCGGACCACCGGGGGGAGACCTGGGAGGTCCTGGTGGCCCTCACCGGGGAAACCACCTACCTCGACCGGGACGGGGCTCCGGGCATGAGCTATCGCCTGACCGCGGTCAACGGCCTGGGCCAGGAGTTCCTGCTCGGCGAGACGGCCCTCACCCCGCGGGCCGCCCTTTCCGCCTGGCCGCTTCCTTACCGGGGCGGCGAACTCACCATCTCCTTTGCCACCTTTGGGGGCAGGGGCGGCGGTGCCGGGCCCTCCGAGGTATCCGTGTTCGATCTGAACGGCCGTCTGGTTCGCACGGTGGTCCGCAACGAGTACGGGGCGGGGCAGCAGGTGGTCACCTGGGACGGGCGGGATGCGGGCGGGCGGCCGGTCTCGAGCGGAGTGTACTTCCTGCGGGCCGTCAGCGCCGGGGAGAGCACCCAAATGAAGCTGGTGGTGATCCCATGAAAGTCCGAACCCGGTCCCTTGCCGGCCTTCTGCCCGTGATGCCGGCCCTGGCCGCCCTGCTCCTCTGCAGTTCCCCGTGCCTGGGCACCACCCTCTTCGCCCTGGTGGATACGGGGGAGCTCTTCGCGTCGGGGGACCAGGGGGCGACCTGGGCGGTCCAGGCCACCCTCCCGGTCTCCGATGCGGTGGGCTTGATCGCGGGATCCTCGACCCTGGAACTCTATCTCACCGCGACCACCGGCACCGTCTACCGCTCCACGGACGCGGGCCTGTCCTGGAGCGCGGTGGGATCCGTGCCCGCCTCGGATGTCGTCGATCTCTCGGGGCGCCCCGACGGGGCGCTGCTCGTGCTCACCGGCTCGGGATCGGTCTGGGTCTCCGCCGACCACGGAGCGTCGTTCAGTGCGGAGGGCGTGCTGCCCGCCTCCAACCTGGTGAGCCTGACCGTGGGGGCAGGGGGTGATCTCTACGCCCTAACCGGGACCGGAGAGGTGTCGGAGAGCACGGACGCCGGTGTCACCTGGACCCCGGTGGGGACGATGCCGGTCCCGGATGCGGTGGAGATCCGGCGCCTCGATACCGATCTGATCGTGCTGACGGGCACGGGGCTCACCTACCGGAGCATGGACAAGGGGGCCACCTGGCAGGCGGTGGGGACGGTGTCGCAGGTGGGGATGACGGGCCTCGCCCCGTTCGTCAATGAGCTCATGGCGGTGAGCCGGGAGGGACTGGTGGCGCGGAGCGGGGACGGCGCGACCTGGTCCTGGGTGGGCACGGTGAACCAGCTCAACGTGACCGCCCTGGCCAACGATATCCCGACCGCGACCGGGGTGCCGGAGACGCCGGTTCTGCCCGTCCGGTTGACCCTGTCTCCTCCGTGGCCCAACCCCCTCCGCTCCTCCTCCGGTGTCCTCCACGTCGCGTTCACCCTGCGCGGCCGGGACACCGTGCGGCTCGCCCTCTTCGACATCCGGGGCCGCCCGGTGGCGGAGCGGGAACCGGAGGTCTTCGCCGGACAGGACGTCCACAGCGTCACCTGGCGCCCGGACGGTCTCGTCCCCGGGATCTACTTCCTGCGCCTGGCGACCCGGCAGGGGGACCAGGCCGGCGCGAGGGTGACGGTCCTGCGGTAGAGCGGCACCCTCGCCCGGGCCCGGCTACTCGCAGAAGACCCGCACGGTGTCGCCGTTGGCGGAGTCCACGTCCACCTTCAGCTCCCGCAGGGCCTCCTCCAGCTCCTCCCCTTCGAGCTTTCCCAGTTGGCTGAGGTCTATGCCCTTCTCCGCCAGCTTGGCGCTGGTCGCCGACGGGAGCATGGTGGTCAGCTTGACCCCGGTGCGGATAAGCCTCAAGGGCACGCGCACACTCACGTGGTCGTCGTCCTTGCTGTGGACTTCCACGCGCAGGTACTTCGGCATCCCCGACGCGTCCCTCGATCCGCTGCCCTCGTCGGAGTCCGCGGTGTCCCCGTCGGCCAGGGCCTCTTCGCCGATGTGCAGGTGCTTGCGTCGCCGGTGGCCTCGCCAGCCGCCGCCGTGGCGGTGGCCTTGACCCCGCCCGCCATCCCCTTCACCCAGCTTCTCCAGCAGGCGCTCGGCATCGTCGGGCGAGATCTTCCCCTCGGCCAGCATGGCCAGGACCTTCTTGCGTTCTTCGGACATGATCGTCTCCTTTCCATTCGTTCAGATGAACTGCAGATAGATGGACGCGTCGCGGCCCCGGATGTCGACCCGGGTGCCGCGGAGTTCGTTGAAAGCCCGCAACGCGGTGATTCCCGCCGCCAGCAAAGCGGGTCGGCGGCCGGCGGTCACCAGCCAGGCCGGCCCCAGCACGACCCAGGCCAGGAGCACCAGGGGCCAGAGCAGGAAGAGCGGCAGGGGCAGAGTGAGCCGGCGGGCGCGCCCCACGCGCACCAGCAGCAAGGCGGGAGGCATCAGCCCAGCCTCTCCACCGCCTCGTCCACGGTGATCTCACCGCGGGAGAGTTGCTCCAGGACGAGGGAATTGGGCGACGTGCCGGCGAAGCGCGAGTCGAGCTGCCGCACCACCGCGTTGAGCCGGTTCTTCACGGTCGGGTAGCTGATGTCGAAGAGGCCCTCCATCTTCTTGATCGACCCGTGGTGGCGCAGGAAGGCGGTGACGAAGAGCTGGTCCTCCAGGCTCAGACGGCCGAGGGGAGACACCTCGATGTCCCCCTCCACGGTCACCTGGCAGCTCGTGCACCAGGCGCTCCGGATTTGCATGGGCCGGCCGCAGTCGGGACATTTGGCTTGAGAGATATCCATTAGATCCTCCAGTTCTTTACTTATGATCGGACGTAAAGTTAAGATTATCAATACAAAACTTGAAAATCTTTATTTTAAGCCGATCTGAAATGCTAACAAATTGCATAATAAGGAGTTAGCTCCAGATGCGCCCTGGCTTGGCGTCGATCCCCCCGGTCCCCCACCCCCCTGCTCCCCGGTCGTGGCCGATCGGGTCCCTCTCGGCTAGACTTCGGCCCACCGGAACGAGGCAACCGCCTTCCCTCGGGCGCCCTCGGATCCACCCCTCGGCCGACTCAGGAGGCTCTCCATGCGTGTATCCGGCCGATCGCTCCTCGTCCTGACGTGCCTTCTCCTCGGGTGTGAGGTGAATCCAGCGTCCCCGCGATTCACCGCTCTCGATCCGTTCACTTTCGAGTCCGGCGTGACGACCCAGGTTTCCTTCCGCCTGGAGGACTTGAACGGAGACGTCACGGTGACGGGGAGCGCATCCGCATCCACCGTGACCGCAACCGGATTCCGACGGGTCACCGCCGCCTCGCAGGAAGAGGCCGACGACCGGTTGCCGGATATCCGGGTCGCCATGACGGCAACGTCCGACGAGATCCTGCTCGAGGCCGACCATCCCGGGAGCGGCCCCGGATGGACCTACGCCGTCGACGTCTCCATCGTCGTTCCACAGGGCATGGCGGTCACGATCCTGAACGGCAACGGCTCCGTGGACCTGGACGGCGCCGCGGGAGGGGTGGTCATCACCACCGGCAACGGCACCGTCACCACCCGGAACGTCCTTGGGGACATGAGGCTCACGGTCGGAAACGGAGGGATCTCGAGCCAGGCCACGCTTCTCGCCGGAAGCGCGGTGAGGGTCGACGCGGGAAACGGCAACATCCAGCTCCGGATCCCCAGGTCCACCTCCGCCCTGGTCGACGCCGCGGTCGGAAACGGCCTCATCACGGTCTCCGGATTGCCCCTGTCGCAGAAGATCCAGGACGAGACCACCCTGTCCGGCCGTCTGGGGACCGGAAACGGGAGCATCGTCCTCCGGTCGGGAAACGGCAACATCGCCCTGGTGGGAACCTAGGACCTCTCGTGGTGCTCGACGGCCGCGTCGTGGCGCCCGAGCGCCGTGTTACTTCGCCAGCCCCCGCCGCCAGTCGGTGACGAGCCGGAGGTAGCCCTTCTCGTCCTCGGAAACGTCCCCGCCCACGTAGAGGATGCGGTCGCCGTCCGGATGCAGGGAGACGGGGACTCCCCCGGGATTGGGGGGCGAGACCTGGGCGAACGGCTTGGGCGCCCCGGCCCGGAAGGTGGATCCGCTGCCGTCCACGGGGACCATCATGATCTCCCCCGACGTGTCGATGTAGAAGATCGTCTTGCCGTCGGAGCCCCAGAACGGGTACACGCCCTCGTCCCGGTCGACCTGCCAGCGCCGGTCTCCCCCCACCATCGGACGGACGATGACCTCCCACGTGTCGGAAGCGGTATACGTGAAGTACACGAACCAGCGACCGTCCGGGGAGATCGAGCCGCCGGCGTCGGTCCCCTCTCCCCCGATCAGGAGGTCCATCTTCCCCGTATCCGGCGCCATCCGGTAGATGTTCCAGTCCGTCTCGGGATCCTGCTGGAACACCATGAGGACCGAGCCGTCGGGGCTCACCCCGCCAAGTTCGATGTCCCGGTCTCCCTCGTGCACCACGATCGCTCCCCCACTCCCTTCAACCGGCCGCCTCATGATGCTATAGGTGCTGTCCACCTTCGCCGTGTACAGGATCTCCTTGCCGTCGGGCGTCCACATGGCGTTCCGCTCGTCCCCGGGGTCGAAGGTGAACCGGGTCCGAAGACCGGTCTCCAGATCCACCAGCCAGAGATCCGAGGATTCGAGTTCGGGGTCCAGGACTTCCACCACCGCCTGGGTGCCGTCCGGAGACACCCGGGGCCGCTGGAATTCCCCAGGGTCCCCCACCCGGCCGAGCTGGGAGCCGCCGGGACCGGCCCAGGCCAGGAACTTCTCCGCCTTGCCGACCGAGACCTGGTACAGGAGCATGCCGTTCACGTTGGAGGAGAAGACTCCATAGGCGGCCCCCGTGGATATGACGGGGATGTTCTCCACCAGGGGAACCTCGTCCGGTCCCGGGTCGCCGCTCTCGAGGTCCATCGGCGCGGCCAGGAGAATTCCCTCCCGGACCGTGAGCAGGTGGCCGGCGGAGTACTCCGCCTCCGTCTCGGAGGCGGCGATGATCCGCGGGTCGCCTCCGTCCAGGGACCCGAGGTAGACGCGATTGCTGTCCGACCTGGCCCCTTCCAGACGGGCCAGAAAGAGGAACCGCCGCCCGTCGGGCAGGAAACGGGGGTGCCGGTGCGAGTTCTCCCCGTCTTCCTTGTCGATCGTGGTGATCTCGACCGCCTTGCCCCCGGAGGCGGGCACGCGGCAAACGGCGCTGGCCGCAGTCGGGGCGAACAGGATGACCCCGTCCCGGTTCCAGGTTCCACCCTTCATGTTCTCCGCCGGGCAGAGCGTGGTGGGGGGGCCCCCGGAGACCGCCACCTTCTTGAGCTTCCCCTCCGACGCGAACCCGATGTAGCGGCTGTCCGGAGACCAGAAGGGGTAGACCGCGTCGCTGGTGCCGGAAAGTACGGTGGCATCGGGGCTGTCCAGCCGCCGGAGGTGGAGGGTCACCGGCCCGGACTCGTCGTGGGCCGCGTAGACCACCATGGTTCCGTCGGGAGAGAGGGCCGCCGGTCCGGGATTGCTCGGATTGAGATCGAACGCCCCGTTGGTCGGGGGCGGGAGGGTGAGATTGAGGACCGGGGGCGGCTCGGCACGGCCGATCACCTTCCAGCCCAGCAGCACTCCCCCCGCGGCCAGGACGATCCCGATCAGGGCCGTGGCCCAGACGGGGAGGCCGCGCCTCCCGGACGCCTTCCCCGCCGGCAGCGACAGTGAGGTGAGGGACGGCGCGGCCAGGATCGAGGAGTCCTTGGCCCCCGCCTCCAGGAAGATGCGGGCCTCGCCCACGTCCCGCAACCGCCTCCGGGGATCGCGTTCCAGGCACCGCTCCAGGAGCAGGCGCATCCCGGGGGAGGTGGTCTCGGGGAGCCGGTCCCATTCGATCTCGGCCCGCAACACCGCGGCCAAGGTGTCGCTCACCGTGTCCCCGTCGAACAGGCGCTTCCCCGAGAGCATCTCGAACAGGATCACCCCGAAGGCCCAGATGTCGGCCCGCCGGTCCACTTGTTTCCCCCGCGCCTGTTCCGGGCTCATGTAGGCGGCGGTGCCCAGGATCACCCCGCCCCCGGTCATGGCGGCGGTGATGGTGGGGGAGTTCTCCAGATTCTCCTCCCCGCCGCTCTCCCCGACGAAGGCGCGGGCCAGACCGAAATCAAGGATCTTGACCTTGCCCTCGGAACTCACCTTGATGTTGGCCGGCTTGAGATCGCGATGGATGACCTGCCGCTCGTGGGCTTCCTCGAGGCCCGCCGCCAGCTGCCGGGCGATCTCGAGCGTTTCCTCCTCGGGAACCGGCCCCTGCTCGATGCGCTCGGAGAGATCGGTCCCCTGGGCCAGCTCCATGGCCAGGAAGACCTGCCCGCCGTCTTCTTCCAGGCCGAAGATGGACGCGATGTTGGGATGCTGGAGCGAGGCCAGCACCCGGGCCTCCCGCCGGAACCGGGCCAGGCGTTCAGGGTCCTGGGCGAAGTCCGGAGGGAGGAGTTTGAGCGCCACCTCGCGCCCGAGCTTGGTGTCCCGGGCGCGGTGCACTTCCCCCATCCCTCCCTTGCCGAGGAAGCCGAGGATCTCGTAGTGGGCGAGGGTCTTGTCGTTCAGGGCGTCGGGTCCTTTCCGACTCGGGGAACGCCGGGCGGGGGCACTCCGCGGCGCGGAGCCGGGAGGCCGCATGAACCGGACCGATTCTACTCGACTCCCCCGCACCGGGCGAGTCCCATTCGAGGCCGGAGGGTCGTCGGGGGAACCGGTTACGCCGGATCCACGCCGTCCAGGGCGGCGATGCGCACCAGCTGAGCCCGATTCCAGTCGTCCCCGTCGGCTTCGGTCCCGAACCAGGCCTCCAGGATCTCCTTGGCCACCGCCCCCGAGGTCGCCCGCAGGCTCAGGGCCAGGACGTTGGCGTCGTTCCAGCGGCGGGCCCCCCTGGCCGTCTCGGCATCCCCGCACAACGCCGCCCGGACCCCCTTGACCTTGTTGGCGGCGATGCAGGCGCCGGTTCCCGTCCAGCACATGACCACGGCCTGGTCCGCCTGCTTCCCCGCCACCGCCCCGGCCGCGGCCGCGCTCACCACCGGCCAGTCCGCCGTTTCCCCTTCCTTCGGGCCGAGGTAGGTCGCCTCGTGTCCGCGTTTCCGGAGTTCCTGGAGCACCGTGGTCACGAGTTCCGTATGTTCGTCCGAGCTGACGGCGATTCTCATTCTCTTCGGTCTCCTCCTAGACGTCCGCCACCGCCTGGTTCCCCGGGAGGCGGATCTCCAGGAACTCCAGGTCCGCCGAGCACGTGGCCAGGGCGTGGGAAATCCCGGCGGGGACGACCACCGCGTCCCCGGCATTCAGCCGTGCGTCCTGATGCCCCTCGCGGTCCAGCCGGCACCCTCCGTTCAGGACGAACAGGAACTGGAACTCCCCCTGGTGGACGGCCGGCTCCGAGGACGCGCCTTCCCCCGTTGCCTGCACCACCCGGGCCCCGGCCAGGCCCGCGGTGGCGGCGGCAATGCCGGTGTCACGGGCCCGGAATCCCTCGTGCCTCCAGCCTTCCCAGGGGGCCTCCGAGGCGACGTGGCGGACGAACCGCTGGCCGCCGAAATCGCGGCCCGGGTCGACCTTCATCGTGGGGAGGGCCAGATCGTGGTCCACCCGGGTCTCGTGTTCGGCCGGGCAACTCACCTCGACCACCTCCAGCCCCGGAGCGCACTCCAGGACCCGGTGGCGGATCCGGGGGGGCTGCAGCACGCAGTCTCCCCTCTGCAGAACGAAGGGAGGGCCCTGGTCCTCGTAGACCACCCGGACCCACCCCTTCACGCAGAAGATCATCTGGAAGCGGATCCGGTGGAAGTGGACGTAATCGGGCACCGGGCCCCCCTCGGGGATCCGGATGTGGGAGGCGATGAAGCGCCCGCCCTGGCGATCCGGGATCAGGTCCCGGTACTCCATCCCGGCGCGTCCCACGTGCCAGCCGGGATCGCTGCCCGCCCGGCTGATGGCGAAGGACGCTCGCAGGGGCGGAACCTCGAGGGGCCGGCCGGAGACGATCAGCTCGATGCGGGTGCCGTTGGGTGCGGTGAGTTCCGCATCCCCGCCGTCCCCCACCCGGGACGCGGCGGCGGGGAGGCGCAGCACCCCGGGGCCTCCCGGGACCCCGGGCTGGAGCCGGATGTGGAGTCCGTGGCCGGACAGTTCGACCACCGAGGGGCGATCGGCGGGAGAGACGGTGTCGATCCGGAACCCAAGCGTCCCGGTGAAGAAGGAGACGGTGGCGTCCAGGTCACCGCAGGGCAGGACCACCGTTCCCCGCTCGCCCTCCTCCCGCTCTTCCCGTTCCGTCATGTTGCGATCTCCCGGTCTGGCGTGGTCACCGGTCCACCTGTCCTTCCCCTTGGACGGTGATGACCACCTTCCCCCGGGGATGCCCCGTTTCCAGGTACCGGATGGCCTCCGGGACCTCCGCCAGCGGAAAGCGCCGGTCGATCACCGGCTTGACCTTTCCTGCCTCCAGGAGGTCCCTCACGAAACGCAGGTCCCCGGCCTTGGCCCCCGCGGTCAGGTTGACCAGCCGCTTTGTCCCGGCCATGGAGAGCCAGGGACCGAACAGGACGACCTGGGTGAACTGGGCCATGTCCCCGCCCACCTGGACGTAGGTGCCGCCGGGGCTCAAGGCCCTCCGGTAGTCCAGGATCGAGCGCCGTCCGCCGACGCCCAGGATGAGATCGTACCGCGCTCCGGCCGCCGCGAAATCCTCGCGGGTGTAATCGAGGACTCGGTCCGCCCCCAGGGTGCGGACCAGGTCCACGCTCCGGGAGCTGCAGACGCCGGTCACTTCGGCGCCCAGCGCCTTGGCGATCTGGACTGCGAACGCCCCCACCCCTCCCGACGCCCCGTGGATCAGGACCTTCCCGCCCGGCCGGAGCTTCCCCTTGTCCCGGAGTCCTTGGAGCGCGGTCACCGCGGAGACCGGTACCGCCGCCGCTTCCTCGAAGCTCAGGCCGTCCGGCTTCCGCACCAGGGCGCTCTCCGGGGCGCAGGCGACCTCGGCGAAGGCGCCGAATCCGCTCCCCGAGAGGTCCCCGAACACCGCGTCCCCCGGCTTCAGGTCCCGGACCCCCGGACCGACCGCCTCCACCCGCCCGGCGACATCTGATCCCGGGATCGGGTGCTTGGGCCTGCGGAGCCCGAAGAAGAGGCGGACCAGGAAGGGATCCGCCCGCACCAGGTGCCAGTCTCCCGCGTTCACTGCGGCGGCTTCCACCCGGACCCGCACCTCCCCGTCGCCCGGGTCGGGATCCGGAACCTCCACCAGTTCCAGCGTCTCCGGGGGACCGTACTTGCGGCAGAGGACGGCTTTCATGGGGGGCTCCTTGATTCGGTTGAAGGACTACAGGTTAGCGGTTTCTCGTATAACCCACCAGGGGGGTTGCGGGATCCTCCCCGCCCCCACCAGACTGGTCGAGGGGCCTGCCGCCCACCAGCAAGGCAACATGATCGATCGACTGGAAATCCTGGCCGCACGACTCCGCCGTCTCATCAGCCGGACCCGCTGGGCGGGCCGGATCCTGGGCTATCCCCCTCCCCTCGAAGGCGAGCACGCCGAGGCCGGGCTGGTCCTCATCCAGGTCGACGGCCTGGGCATGGACGTCTTCCTGCGCGCCCTGGCCGAGGGCCGCATGCCCTTCCTCTCCCATCTCCTGGCCGACGAGGACTACGAACTCCACGATCTCTACACCGGCATGCCCAGCTCGACCCCCGCCGTGCAGGCCGAACTCTTCTACGGGCAGAAGACCACGGTGCCCGCCTTCGGCTACCGCGACGCCGAGCTGAACCGCAGCGTGAGCTGCAACGATCCCGTAGTGGCCGCCGCCCTGGAATCGCGCATGGCCAAGACCGCGACCGGGTTGCTGCAGGGCGGTTCGAGCTGGAGCAACCTGTTCGCGGGCGGGGCAAGTGAGCCGCACCTGTGCGCCGCCACCGCCGGTCTCGACATCCTGTGGAAATCGCTCGGTCCGCCCCGGATCCTGGGCCTGGTGCTCTGGTACTCGTGGAGCCTGCTGCGCGTCCTGGGCCACGGGTTCCTGGAGACCCTGACCGCCCTGTTCGATTTCGCGAAGCGCCGGGGGGCCGGCCGCGAACTCTGGGCCGAGCTGCGCTTCGTACCCACCCGGGTGCTGGTCACCGCGGTCATGCGCGAGATCGTCACCGCCGGCGCCGCCATCGACGCCGACCGCGGACTTCCCATCATCCACATCAACTACCTGGGCTACGACGAGCACGCCCACCGGCGGGGACCCCATTCGCGCTTCGCGCGCTGGACCCTCCGCGGCATCGACAATTCCATCCAGCGGGTGTGGCTGGCCGCCCACCGCAGCGCCGCCCGCGACTACCAGGTGTGGATCTACAGCGATCACGGCCACGAGACGGTCATCCCCTACCCGCAGAAATACGGACGCAGCGTGAGCGAGGCGGTGGAGGGGGTCGTGGAGCGGGAAGAGGACCCGCGAGCCCGGCGGGGGCCGCCGCGTCGCCCGGTCCACGGCGCTGAGCGCGCCCACTGGCTCACCCGCGACCTGCCGGTCTGGATCCAGCGCCGCATCCATCCGGAGGCGGTGGCCCACGGCGAGGCGTTCCTCGGCGACGCGGCCACCCCGGTCGGGGAGGGCCTCGGGGAGGAGGAACAGCCGGGGGTGGAGGTCGTGCACCAGGGACCGGTGGGCCTGGTCTACCTGCGCCGGCCCCTGGAGGACGGGGCCGCGTTGGAGCTGGCCCGCCGCCTGGCCGACGAGGCCCACATCCCCCTGGTCCTTCGTCGCGACGAGGGCGGCACCGCCCACGCCTTCACCCACCGCGGGAAGCGGTATCACCTGCCCGAGCAGGGCCCCATGCTGTTCGGCGAGGACCACCCCTTCCTGCAGGAGGTCATCGAGGACACCCTGCGCGTGGTCCACCACGACGAGGCCGGTGACTTCGTGCTCATGGGCTTCGACCGCGAGCAGAGCTACTCGCTCCAGCTGGAGCACGGGAGCCACGGCGGCCCCAACGTGCGGGAGACCCGGGCCGTCGCCCTCCTGCCGCCCGAGGCCACGGCCGGCCACCCCGTTCATGGAGCCCTGCGCCCGGAGAGCCTGCGCCACCGCGCCCAGCGGACCCTGGGCGGGGTGATGCCGCGGCCGCACCGCCCGCCGCGCCCCTCCCCCGCGGCGACCCCGGCTGGAGCCGCCACCCGCCGCCTGCGACTCCTCTGCTACAACGTCCACGGGTGCCGGGGCATGGACGGCAAGTACTCGCCCCAGCGCATCGTCCGCGTGATTTCCCGCGAGCAGCCCGACATCATCTGCCTGCAGGAGATCGACCAGGGCCGTACCCGGAGCGGCGGGGTGCAGCAGATCGAGGAGATCGCGCGCTCCCTGAAGACCGACTACAGTTTCCACTCCGTCTTCGAGGTCGACGACGGCGAATTCGGGAACGCCGTCCTCAGCCATCACCGGCTGGTGCAGCTCGGCCGCGGGCCGCTGCCCGCCCTGGGCCGCACCGTCCCCAATCTCGAACCACGGGGGGTGTTGCGGGTCCAGGTCTGTCTCGAGGTCGGGTGCATCGAGGTGGTCAACACCCACCTGAGCATCCTGGAGCGCGAGAGGCAGTTGCAGGTGGCCGAGCTCATCAGCGGCCACTGGCTCCAGCCCGACGGCGGCGGGCCCACCGTCCCCCGGGACGGGGCGGAGCTCCGGCCCCTGGTCCTCTGCGGGGACTTCAACGCCTCCCCGCGGTCCTTCACCTGTCGCCGGGTGGGCGAGTATCTCGACAACATCGACCGGCGCTGGCCCGGAGCCCGCAAGCTCAAGACCTGGAGCAGCCGCGTCGCCCTGCGCCGCATCGACCAGGTCTTCGTCAACGGGTCAGTGGACGTGGTCGGCGTCCACGTGCCGCGGAACCGCCTGACCCGCGTGGCCTCGGATCATCTGCCGCTGGTGGTGGACCTGGAGGTGGGGGTCTAGGCCGGCGACCTCATCTGCAGGTGCTTCCTCAAGCTCCCGTCCGCCTCCCGCATCGACTCCTCGGCGATGCCCATGTAGGTCCAGACCTCGTCGATGTACCCGTCCGCGGAAGCCGACCACGCCCGGTTCACCGCCCGCTCCCCCCGGGCGAAGTGGTCCATGACCTGGGCGTACTCCTGGAGACCGATCCCGTGGATCATGGACTCCCGGGCCTCGGCGAAGGAAACCAGGTCCTCGGCGAGTTCGCCGTCGATCCGGCCGTGGACGTCGTAGACGAAGATCTGCTCCCGGTCGCGGTTCAGGGCCTCTAGGTTCGATACCAGCCGGCCGAGGGACGCCTCCAGGGTGGAGAGGTTCTCGCGCACCGTCTCGCCGTGGGAGGCGGCTTGCCCGGCGGTGTGCCGGAGGATCACCACCCCGGCGATCCCCACCACGGCCGCGGGGAGATAGAGCCCCCAGTTGACCACATCGAGCTGCCGGGTGGTGATGAACGCCGCCGCCAGGAACCCGAGCCACATGAGGCTGTGTCCTGCTCTTCTCATGTTCGTGTCTCCCCTATCCCGCTATCCCGCGCTCGCGGCGGTGAAGACGATCCACAACGCGTTCCCCACCCCCACCAGGGCCTCGCCCACGATCAACCCCGCGGCCACGGGGATGCCCACGTTCTCCACGAAGGCATGACCCTTGGTCTTGTCCACCACGATCCGGCCCACGTTCCCGATGGTGTAGGTGAGGACGATGTTGAAGGGCATGTAGAACCCGAGGCCGATGAGCACCCCGATCCCTCCCATCCCGCTGAAGGCGAGGATGGCGCCAAGGCCGGCCCCGGCGGCGTAGCGGAAGGTGGGGACGTCGCCGCCCACGATCCCCTGCATGACCCCGGCCAGGGCGGTGGCCTGGGGCGCGGGAAGCCGCTCGCTGCCCAGCCCATGGGCCCGTTCCAGGATCACGATCAGCGCCATGACCAGGATCGGCCCCAGCCAGTTCCCCGCGAGCTGGGCGAGTTGCTGCTTCCGGGGGCTGGCCCCCACCAGATAGCCCGCCTTCAGATCGAGCATCATGTCCCCGGCCATGGCGATGGCCATGCAGATGGCCACCCCCACCACCATGGAAGCGATCATGACCTCGGTGCTGGCCATCCCGCTGGCGATGAAGATGAGGATGGTCACCGCGATCAGGGTCATTCCCGAGAGCGGCGACCAGTTGGTGCGCCCCAGGGATTCGGACACGATCACGCCCGCCACCCAGATCCAGAGCGTTCCCAGGAGCGCCATCCCCAGGGCCCGGCCCCAGGTCATGTGATCGGTGGAGAGATCGGCCAGGAAAACGAGGGCGATCACCCCCACGCCGATGGCGACGTAAAGAAACCGGATGGAGAGTTCGTCCGAGCCCCCGGCCGCGCCCTTCTTCTGGGCGTCGTGCATGGACCGCATGGCGCTCTTGATCAGGGGGAACGCGGCCACGATGCCGCCGACCGCGGCCCCGATCAGCATGCCGATGCCGGTGGGACGGAAGAGCCCGGTCCGGAACCGGTCCGGATCGGCGGACTCCACGATCGCCCTGATGGCGTGGGGACCGCCCATGTCCCCGAACTTCATGAGCAGGGGTCCCAGGAGGAAGTAGCAGAGAAACCCCCCCAGGCCGAAGATGAGCCCCCCTCGTCCGGATAGGAAGCCGACTCCGATGGTGAGCATGGAGATATAGAAGGTGAGGTTCAGGATGGCGGGCGCATGCACCATCCGGCCGAAGGCAAAATCCTCGTTTCCCGGAAAAAGGGTCCCCTGGGGGATGTGGAGCACGACGAAGTGGACCACTCCCGAGACCACGGCCCCGGCCAGAAGCAGCATGGCCTTCCGAATCCCCGCTCCGGGAGACTTGAGAATGGCCGCTACCGCGATCCCGCCCGGATAGGCCAGGCGGTTGAAGTCGATCATCTGCTTGCGCAGGGGAATGATGAAGGCGATGCCGAGGATGCCTCCGCTCATCGCCGCCAGCACCATGAGCGCCCGGTTGAACTCGGCGATCCCCGGGTAGTCGCCGGTGCGGTTCAGGATGTAGAGGGCAGGCAGGGTGAACATCAGCCCCGCGGAGGCGCCGTTCACCGCCGAGGCGATGGTCTGGTTGATGTTGTTCTCGATGATGCTGGTGCGGCGCATGAGCCCGCGAAGGATGGCCCATCCCAGAATCGCGGCCAGCTCAGAGCCCTCGATGCTGAACCCGAGGATGAGGGCGGCGTAGCCGATGGAGATGGCGATGATCGAGCCCAGGAAGTAGCCCACCAGAAGGGCCGGCCAGGTGAACTCGGGATAGGGGCCGTAACGAACCTTGCGCTGGTCAGGTACGGAGGTCTGGGACACGTGGATTCCCCCCCAGTGGTCTGCGGGTCATGTCGCCGGTCCCGCCGGAGCGGCCGGGGCCGAGGGGTAGGATAGTCGGGAAAGCGGATAATCGCAAACGGGAAGAACCATGATAGATATGATTATTCCGGTAGATTGCCATTCTCTTTCTTTTCGATCTCTTCCTGATAGACTGTGCTAAATTACGTTGTTCGTTTTTCCGGCGATTATCACAGTTTCTCTCAAAGGCACGACGCTGAGATACACACTCCTCGCCGCAGCCGCATGTGTGTCAGCAAGCTGTCTCCTGCCCCGGATATGCGCGGGCCAGAGCCTACAGGTTCCCGTCGGACCGCGGGCCATCGCCATGGGGGACGCCTTCTCCGCAATCGCCGATGACGCCTCCTGTGTTTTCTGGAACCCTGCCGGCCTAGCCCAGATCGGCCATCAGGAGATTACCGGTACCCATACCAACCTCTATGGTGCCGACATTACCGAGAACTACCTGGCCTTTGTTCTACCGATTACGCACAATCAAGCCGTCGCCGCCGACTGGTACCACTCCGGGTTCGAGGATCCGGAATTCAAGTTCGGGGAAAACCGGTTCGATGTGGCCTATGGACTTCGCTTGCATCCCAAGCTCTCCCTGGGCACCTCCGTCAAGCTCCTGACCCGAAGCACCGATCTGGACGAATTCACTGTTCGCGATGGCATCGGAATCGGACTTGACCTGGGTTTGCTCGCTTTCCCGGCCAAGGGGCTGAGATTGGCCCTGGTGGGCCAAGACGTGTTCAATACCGAGGTCAAGTATTCCAACGGCCTGGGGAATGCCGTGGCGTATCCCCGCAACATCCGCGTGGCCGCCTCCTATACCTACCGGGATTGGGCTACGGCCGCCGTGGATCTGGATGATCGGGTTCACATCGGTATCGAGGGTCTGCCGGTGGATCTCCTGGCCCTGAGGGCCGGGTTCCAGGCCGACCCGGACGGCGCCGAGGACCCGGTCTGGAGCTTCGGGGCGGGCATGAAAGCCGGGATCTTCCGGCTCGACTACGCCTACGAGATCCACCCGGTGCTGGGGAACACGAGCCATTTTGGGTTGAGCCTGGCCTTTCAGTTCAACCCGGCGCAGATCCGGATCGAGAAGGTGGAGGTCCGGGAACTCTACGCGTCGCTGTACAAGACGTACGCCACCGACCCCGCGGGCATGGTCCGGGTGCGGAACCTCAGGGACGAGCCGCTCACCACCCGGATCGCGGTCTTCGTGCCCGGGTTCGTGGACGCCCCCACCGAGCGCGAGGTGATCCTGCGGCCCCGGGCGGTACAGGAGATCCCGATCACCCTGGTACTGCCGGACGGGATCATGCGGGTGGAGGAGGACCGTCCGGTGCAGATCCAGGTGGCGGCTTCCTATCGAAGCGCGCGGGTGGAGCGTTCGGACAAGGCGTCGGGGAAGGCGGTGCTGTACGCACCGGGGGCGATCAACTGGGGGGAGGGGGCGGAGCAGGCGGCGGCGTTCGTGACCTCCCGGGATCCGGTCGTGGCGTCGGTGGCCCGGGAGGCGAGCCGGACGGTGATGCGGATGGAGGGTCACCCGTTTCCCAGCCGCAACGTGGCATTTGCGGCCGCGATGTTCGAGGCGCTGAACGTCCTGGGACTGGCCTACGTGCCCGATCCCAACAATCCCTACCAGCGGATCTCCGAGAACGCGCACGCGGTGGACACGGTGCACTATCCGAGGGAGACGCTGCAGAAGCGGGTTGGAGACTGCGACGACACCTCCGTGCTGATGGCCTCGATGCTGGAGAACGTGGGGGTCCCGACGCAGCTGGTGGATGTTCCCGGCCACCTCATGATCCTGGTGGGGACCGGGGTGGACGTGCGGCATCGCCTGGGCTTGGCCGTCGAGGACGACCGTCTGGTGACGGTGGGGGAAGAGCTGTGGATCCCGGTGGAGACGACGGCCCTGGGAGAGACGTTCGCCGAGGCCTGGCGGCGAGCGTCCCGGGCGTACCACGACTGGGAGGGGCGGGGCCGGGTGAACCTGGTGGACGTGACCCGGGCCCAGGCCCGGTTCGAGCCGGCGCTCCCTCCCGGGAAAATGGAACCCCCGGCCCTGGAGACGGCGGAGCTATCGGCGCGTCTGGAGCGGAGCAGCGCCGAACTCCTGGGCTGGCGCCGGGAGTACCTGGCCGCCCGGTTCGGGGAGGCGTCGCCGACCAAGGACGCCAATTCCCAGGGGCTGAACGAGCTGGCCCAGATCTACCTGGAGGCGGAGAAGCCGGACCGGGCCCGGGCGGCGCTGGAGCGGGCCCTGGACCTGGATCCGGAGGATTCGGCGACCAACAACAACCTGGCCGTCGTGTGTGTCTCACTCGAGGAGCCCGGGCCGGCGGCGGACCACCTCCGGACCGCGCTCCGGGGCGACCCCGAGGATCCCGGGATCCGCGCCAACCTGGCCCGGGTGCTCTACGGGGTGGGGGACATCGAGGCCGCGGAGGCGATGCTGGCGGAGGCGGAACGCCGGGCCGGCGGCCGGGAGGAGTTGTTTTCCCGGCTGGGGCTGGGCGGACCCCCCACCGGCAAGGGCGCAGCCTGGGAATCGCTCCTGGGCCGGGGACCGGAAGAGGTCCCCTTCTACTGGAAACGATGAGGAAGCAACGATGAAACCCCGATCGAGCTTCTGCTCGCGGTTCTGGAAGAGGGGCCCGGCACTCGTCGTCGTGTTCCTGTGCCTGGGACCGGGTTCGGTCTCCGCGGGGTGGAGTAGGTTCCTGGAGGGCGATGGCCTGGCGGGCACCTACGTGCATGCTATTCACGAGGATTCTTCGGAGGCCATCTGGTTCGGGACTGCCGAAGGGGTGAGCCGCTTCGACGGGGTGACCTGGACCACCTATACCACCGCGGACGGTCTGTCGAAGAACGCCGTGCTGGCCATCGAGGAGGATTCGTCGGGCGCCCTCTGGTTCGGAACTGCACTCGGAGGGGTGAGCCGGTTCGATGGAGCGACCTGGACCACCTTCACCACCGCCGATGGTCTAGTGAACGACCTCGTACTAGCCATTCACGAGGATTCGTCGGGCACCCTCTGGTTCGGGACTGATGGAGGGGTCAGCCGCTTCGATGGGGTGACCTGGACCAGCTTCACCACCGCAGATGGTCTGGCGGACAACAGCGTGCAGGCGATCGGGGAGGACTCGTCCGGCGCCCTCTGGTTCGGAACCTATGGTGGAGGCGTGAGCCGCTTCGACGGGATGACTTGGACCACCTTCACCACCAATGACGGCCTGGCGGACAACGGCGTGTGGGCGATCGAGGAGGACTCGTCCGGCGCCCTCTGGTTCGGAACCTATGGTGGCGGCGTGAGCCGCTTCGACGGAGTGACCTGGACCACCTTCACCACCAACGACGGTCTGGCGGGCAACGTCGTATTGGCTATTCACGAGGATTCGTCGGGAGCCCTCTGGTTCGGGGCCGCAGGGGTGAGCCGCTTTGACGGGACGACCTGGACCACCTTCAGCACCGCAGATGGGCTGGTGAGCAATGACGTGCACGCGATCGAAGAGGATTCGTCGAGCGCCCTCTGGTTCGGGACTTTTGGCGGAGGGGTGAGCCGCTTTGACGCGGTTACCTGGACCACCTTCACCACCAACGAAGGCCTGGTGGACAACCGGGTGAGAACCATTCTAGATGATTCGTCGGGCGCCCTCTGGTTCGGAACAAATGCCGGAGTGAGCCGTTTCGACGGTGTGACCTGGACCACTTTCACCACAGCAAATGGTCTGGCGGACGACGATGTGTGGGCGATCGAGGAGGACTCGTCGGGCGCCCTCTGGTTCGGGTTCGGGCTGGGCGGAGGGGTGAGCCGCTTCGACGGGGTGACCTGGACCACCTTCACCACCAATGACGGTCTGGCAAATAACTGGGTAAAAGCCATTCACGAGGATTCGTCGGGGGCCCTCTGGTTCGGAACAAATGCCGGAGTGAGCCGCTTCGACGGGAGCACCTGGACCACCTTCACCACCGCGGACGGGTTGGCGGCCAATTCCGTTCTCACGATCGAAGAGGATTCGTCGGGCGCCCACTGGTTCGGGTTTTTTAATGGACGAGTGACTCGTTTCGACGGGGTGACCTGGACCACCTTCACCACCGCGGACGGGTTGGCGGCCAATTCCGTTCTAGCGATTGAAGAGGATTCGTCGGGCGCCCTCTGGTTCGGGACTTTTGGCGGAGGGGTGAGCCGATACGACGGGATGACCTGGACCACCTTCACCACCGACGACGGGCTGGCGGGCAACGCGGTGCGAGCAATTGAAGTGGATTCGTCGGATGCCCTCTGGTTCGGGACTGAAGGAGGCGTGAGCTGCTTCGACGGCGTGACCTGGACGACCTTCACCATCAACGAAGGGCTGGCGGACAACGACCTGCAAGCTATTCTGGAAGACTCGTCGGGCGCTCTCTGGTTCGGGACCTCTTACCGAGGGGTGACGCAACACCGGCCGGACCGGGTCCGACCACAGACGGTCGTCACCATCCGTCCCCCTTCCGTGTCCGCCAACTCGGGTCCGAGTGTCGGCTTCGAAGCCGCCTTCAAGGAGGTCGAGAGAATTCTCTTCTCCTATGCCCCGGACGGCGCGCCCTGGTCCGAGTGGTCGGCAACCAACTCCTGGACCGGACGGCTCCTGCCCGACGGGGTCCACACTTTCGAGGTGAGAAGCCGGGACCGGGTGGGCAACGTGGACCCGACGCCGGCCTTGGTCCGCTTCGAGATCGATGCAACCCCGCCCGCCCCGGTGATTGCCTCTCCGGCCTTCGGCCAACCCGTCAGCGGTACCGTGAGCATCGTGGGCACCGCCGCCGATCCCCGGTTCAAGGAGTATCGTCTGGAGAGTCGTCCGCTTGGAACCGAATCGTGGACCAGCCTGGCTCAGTCCGCATCCCCGGTGGCGAACGGCGTCCTGGGAGTTTGGGACACGGAGTCGGTTCCCGATGGAGTCCACGAGATCCGGTTGTCGGTGAGCGATACCCTGGGTCTGACCGGACCGGCCCTGGTGAGGGTCGAGGTGGACAACGAATTTCCGCCGGCGGCACAGACGTCGCCGGCCCGCATCTCCGCCAGGGCCGGCGGGGACGTCTTTACCACCAACCGGGAGGTTCATCTGTACTTTCCTCCCGGGTCCTTCAGGGACGACGCGGTGGTGAAGATCGAGCCGGCGGATACGACCATGGTGCCGGCCACGTTCGAGTCCGGAGCGCAACGCGTCCTGTCCGGTGCCGGTCTTTCCTGGGGCGAGTTCCAGCTCCTGAAACCGGCTGTTCTCGACCTCTCGCTGGAGGGGGTCGCCACAAATACCGCGCTCGAGAAGCTGGCGATCTATGTGTCCACGGACGGCGCCACGTGGGAGCACGTGGGAGGGACTCTCGATCGCGAGGCAGGGATGATCTCCACGGCCATCACCGCCGAAGGTCAATATGCCGTGTTCAGTGAGACAGGTGTCGTTTCACGCCTCAAACCCCTTGGCCTCCTGGGTGTTGTTCCACGCGTGTTCTCACCGACGGGCGGGTTCTCGACCCCCAACGTCTCGATCAGCTTCTCCCTGGGGAGTCCCGCCAGCGCCACGATCAGGGTCTACAGCCGTTCCGGGCGCTTGGTCCGGGAAGTGGCCTCGGGACGCGCGTTCAACGCCGGCGCCAACGTCGTCCAGTGGGACGGACGCGACGCGGCCGGGAACATCGTGGTCGACGGACTCTACCTGGTGTCCGTGCAGGCTCTGGGCGAGACCCGCGTCAAGACCCTGGCCGTCGTACGATGATCCCTTCGGATACCTGTCCCACCGCCACATCCGCACCCATGGGCGGGATGAGCTGAGCGCGGCCTCGCCGCCCATCGACCGGGAGGCTACGGGGACCAGCCGGTCCAAAGTGTTGTCTTGCAATGGCTTATATGGTTGGGGGGCGCCGCGTTGCGGGAGTCCCCCCCCAGGATTGTCCCCGCCTCCTCCCGGTTTCTGTTAGGCTCTCCGCCTTACGCACTTCGGTCTGCGTCCGTAAGCCCGCCGTAACCTGTACGTCCGGCCCAATCACAACGCATCGTCCTTCCGCCTAGACCGTCCCACGGCTCGCTGCTCTGGGTAGGCTGACACCCAGGAGCATTACCGTGTCCTTCGACTCCCTCGGCCTCCGGGCCGAACTCGTCCGCGCCGTGACCGATGAGGGCTACCAGGCCCCCACCTCGATCCAGCACCAGGCCATTCCCCTCGTCCTTGCCCGGCGCGATCTCCTGGCCGGGGCCCAGACCGGGACCGGCAAGACCGCCGGGTTCACCCTCCCGCTTCTGCAGATCCTGGGCTCGCCTCCCGGCCGCAAGGCGGCGGGCGACCGGTCGCATCGCGCCCGTCCCGTCCGCGCCCTCATCCTCACCCCGACCCGGGAACTCGCCCTGCAGGTCGAGGAGAGCGTGAGGACCTACGGCCGGTATCTCCCCGGCATCCGCTCCGCCGCCGTGTTCGGCGGGGTCGGCATCGGGCCCCAGATCACCGCCCTGCGCCGGGGGGTGGACGTGGTGGTGGCCACCCCGGGACGCCTGCAGGACCACATCGCGCGCAAGAGCATCGACCTCTCCCGGGTCGAGATCCTGGTCCTGGACGAGGCCGACCGCATGCTGGACATGGGCTTCATCCGGAGCATCCGGGAGATCCTTGGGTTCCTCCCCCGCAAGCGGCAGAACCTGCTCTTCTCCGCCACCTTCTCCGACGAGATCCGCAAGCTCGCCGCCGAGTTCCTGGAGTCCCCCGAGCAGATCCAGGTCGCCGAGCGCGACACGGCCCCGGAACTGGTGGCCCAGGTGATCCATCCGGTCGATCGCCACCGCAAGCGCGCGCTCCTCTCCCACCTGATCCGGACCGGCGGGTGGGAGCAGATCCTGGTCTTCACCCGGACGAAGCACGGCGCCGACCGGCTGACCAAGCAGCTCCGGGTGGACGGTATCCCCTCCCTGGCCATCCACGGCAACAAGACCCAGGGGGCGCGCACCCAGGCGCTGCGGGACTTCAAGCGAGGCAGGGTGCGCGTCCTGGTGGCCACCGACATCGCCGCCCGCGGCCTGGACATCGACCAGCTCCCGCACGTGGTGAACTACGAACTCCCCCACGTTCCCCAGGACTACCTGCACCGGATCGGGCGGACGGGGCGGGCGGGAAACGAGGGAACCGCGGTGTCCCTGGTCTGCGGGGAGGAGCACGAGCTGCTCCGCGACATCGAGCGCCTCCTGCGGCGCCCGTTGCCGAGCGAGATCACCCGGGGCTACGAGCCGGATCCCCGGATCCGGACCAAGCCGGTTCCGAACCCGCGGGCTTCGGCTTCCGGGGGCAGGAAGCGGGGACCGAAGCCGCCCCGCAGCCGGCGACCCGAACGTGGCAGCAACCGGGCCCGGCCTGGAAACGGGACCCGGTCGGCTGAAGCCGAGCGGGCTCCGGAACGCACCGGCGCCCAGGAACAGGGCACGGGCAAGGTCTCGATGGGCCGCTCTCCCCGGAAGTCGAACCCGCTCTCTCGCCGGCGCCGGAGCGGCCCCCGGCGACCGCGGGCCCAGTCCGCCTAGGCTTCAGGGGCCCGCCCCGGGTTCCCGATTCCTGGAATCCCGGCTTCCCTGGACGCCCCATCTGCTCTAAATTCGAATCCGCGTTCCCAGTCGGAAAGTCGTTCTTGCCAGCGGGCGGGATCCAACATCATGTCCGTGACACCACCACAGATCATTCAGGGGGGGATGGGCGTGGCCGTCTCCGGCTGGCCCTTGGCCCGGGCGGTCTCGGAGGCCGGCCAGCTCGGTGTCGTGTCCGGAACCGCCCTGGCCGTGGTTCTGGCCAGACGTCTCCAGCTCGGCGACCCCGACGGCTCCATGCGACGCGCGCTGTCGCGGTTTCCTTTTCCCGGCATGGCGGCCCGGGTGCTGGAGCGGTTCTTCGTGGAGGGCGGGAAAGCGCCGGGGGCCCCCTACCGGCTGACCCCGGTGCCCACCCGGAGGCCGGGTCCCGTGCTGACCGAACTGACCGTGATCTCCAACTTCGTCGAGGTGTTCCTGGCCAAGGAAGGCCACTCGGGTGCGATCGGGATCAACTTCCTGGAGAAGATCCAGCTTCCCACCCTGGCCTCCCTCTACGGGGCCCTGCTCGCCGGAGTGGACTATGTGCTGATGGGAGCCGGCATTCCGAGATTCGTGCCGGGAGCGTTGGACAATCTGGCCGCGGGACGCCGGGCGGACCTCCACCTGGACGTTCTCGGGGCGCTGCCGGGTGAGGAATTCCTGAGCACTTTCGATCCCGGGAGCTTCTGCGGCGGCCCGCCTCCCACCCTGCGGCGTCCGAAGTTCCTGGGGATCGTGTCCTCGGCCACCCTGGCCGTCGCCCTGGCCCGCAAGGCGAACGGGCGCGTGGACGGGTTCGTGGTCGAGAGAGCCACGGCCGGGGGCCACAACGCCCCGCCCCGGGGTCCGATGCAGCTGACCCCCGGCGGCGAGCCGCTGTACGGCCCGCGTGACCTGCCGGACCTGGAGAAGATCCGGGCGCTGGAATTGCCGTTCTGGATGGCCGGTTCCTACGGCCGACTCGGCAAGCTGGGAGAGGCCTTGCGTCTGGGGGCGGCGGGAGTGCAGGTGGGCACGGCTTTCGCGTTCTGTCGCGAATCCGGGCTGCGCGAGGATCTCAAACGGCGGGTCATCGCGCTCAGCCGCCGCGGCGGGGGCCGGGTCTTCACGGATCCCGTCGCCTCGCCGACCGGGTTCCCCTTCAAGGTGCTGCAGCTGGACCACACGCTTTCCGATCCGGAAGGCTACGCGGCGCGCACGCGCATCTGTGATCTGGGCTACCTGCGCCAGCTGTTCCGGAGGCCCGACGGGTCGGTGGGCTACCGCTGTCCATCCGAGCCCGTGGAGGACTACCTGAGGAAGGGCGGCACCCTAGCCGACACCGAGGGGCGCAAGTGCATCTGCAACGGTCTCCCGGCCACGGTGGGCCTCGGACAGATGCGTCCAGGCACCGCGGACGAACTGCCCGTGGTCACTGCCGGCGACGACGCAGTCAACGTGACCCGGTATCTCCGGCCGGGAGCCGACAGTTACAGCGCCCGGGAAGTGATCGAGCAGCTGTTGCAACACGCGGGCTGAGGCCCGCAATCAGGGGCCGATCAGGTCCTGCCGCAGCTTGAGGGGAGCGCTGGGGCCCAGGAAGGTGGCCAGAATGGCCCGGGTGGCGCTCGCCCCCACCAGGCTTCCCAGCACTCTACCGTCGATCAGGACGTCCACCCGCTTGGGGAAGAGGATGTAGGCGATCTCCTGGGACGCGCGGACGTCGGGCATCTTCCTGGCCACCACCCTCCCCTGGGCGATCACCGGTTTGCAGCCGGACTCGCAGGCCACGGTCAGGTCCTGGATCCAGGCCTCCTGGAGCTTGGCGCTCTTCACGTCCCTCAGGAAGTGGAAAACGAAGGCCTTGACCTGGTCGGAATCGTAGACGCTGTCGGGGGGGGTGTCGGCGGCCTCCAGATACAGGCCGACCCAGTACACGTTGACCTTGAGGAGGGTGGCTTCCTTGAGCGAGGCGGATCTGAGGACGAGGTCGCGGCCTTGGTAGGAGAAGCTCTTCTCGAGAGGCGCCCGGGGCCCGGAGGGCCCTTCGGCTGCGGCGGTTGCAGCGGCTCCGGCCAGAATCCAGATCGCGGCCAGCGCCGGCAGAATCCCCCGCCTCAAGAAGTCGTTCCGTTCGTCCTCGCAGCGGGGGTGAGTCCGGTCTCCATGGGGTCTGGAACCCCACTTCCCCCGGGAAGTTCCGGACAATTTCCGTGCAGCACCCTCAACTCGCTTCGCCCCAAGCGGTTATCTACCCGCGGGCCAGAACCACCTTGCCGGTGGAGGCGCGGGACTGGAGAAACACCTGGGCCGGGCCGGCCTCGTGGAACGGAAACGTCTTTCCGAGCACCGGGTGGACCTTCCCCCGTTCCACCATGTCCAGGAGATCGACCATGGAGGCCCGGAAGAGTTCCGCCTGGCCCCACAGGTAGATGAGGTTGAACCCGGCCACCGTCCGGTTGCTCTCCACCATGCGGAAGGGATTGAAGCGGGCGGTGCGGAGGTACCGCCAAGCCAGAAGCGGCCAGTTCTTCCGGCCGCCGTGCGGCATCATCTCGGAGAAGCCGTAGACGATGAGGCGCCCGCCGGGCCGCAGGGCCTCGAAGCCGTGCTTCAGCCCGGTTCCCCCGACGCCGTCGAAGACCAGGTCGAGGCCGGCGGCGCCGGTCAGGCGGCGGATGTCGTCCCAGACGTCGTAATTCCGGGAGACGATCACGTCCCCCGCCCCGGCCAGTTGGGCGACCTCGCGCTTCGCCTCGCTCCCCACGGTGCCGATCACCCGCGCCCCCCGGGCTCGGGCGATCTGGCAGGCGGCGGTGCCCACCCCGCCCGCGGCCGAGTGCACCACCACCGTTTCCCCGGCGACCAGCCGGCCCAGATTGACCAAGCCGTGGTAGGCGGTCAGCGCGGCCACGGGGAAAGCGGCCCCTTCCGCGAAGTTCCAGGCCCCCGGCAGCGGCCGGACCCAGTCGGAGGGGAGGTTGATACGGGTGGTGTAACCGCCGAACCGGGTGACCGCCAGCACCCGATCCCCCACGTGGAAGTCGGCCACCCCCTCCCCGAGGGCGGCGATTTCCCCGGCGACTTCGAGGCCGGGAACGAAGGGGGGGGGCGGGGCCGCCTGGTAGAGCCCGAGGCGGCAGAAGATGTCGGCGAAGTTGAGCCCGGCCGCCCGGACCTCGATCGCCACCTCCCCGGGTGCCGGTTCGATCGGTTCGAACGACTCGACCGAGAGGACCCCCGGCCCGCCCGCCTCGGTGATCATGATCCGTTCCGCCGTCACCGCACCTCCAGTGTGTCTCGAGTTCCCCGCCGCGGCCCGCCGGAGGCTAGCATAGAAGTACCGGCCCGCGCTTCATGGGCCCTACACCGGGGTGCCCGGCCAGCCGGGCCGGGCCCGGTTGGCCGCCTCGATGCCCCGGCGGGCGTCCTCGCGACCGGGAGAGGGCGTCGCACCAGGTGCCGTTGATGAAATGTCGGGCTTCGCGCGCCATGCACGCCTCCTCTTTGTTCTATTTCGTGACCTCGGCCAGGAAGTTCATCGCCCTCTGCCAGGAGCGCTTGTCGGCGTTCTCGTTGTAGGCCAGGGCATCCATGCCGTGGTCGCCGGCGTCGGGGTTGGTGAACGAGTGCTTGGCGTTGCCGTAGATGTCCATCTCCCAGTCCGCGCCGGCGTCGGTCAGGTTCTTCTGGAACGTCTGGATGACCTCCGGCGTGGCGAAGGGATCCAGGGCGCCGTGGCAGACCAGCATGCTGGCGGTGACCTTGCCGGTGGCGGGCTCGGTGGGAAGTCCGCCGTGGAAGCTCACCACCCCGTCCAGATCGGCGCCGCCCATGGCCATACCCAGGACCACAGAGCCCCCGAAGCAGTAGCCGATGGCCGCGATGTGCTCCGGGTCCACGTGGGGATTCGCCTTCAACTGCTCCACCGCGGCCTGGAAGCGCGCGGCGGCCATGTCCTTGTTCTTGGCGATGGCGCCCGACCACTCCCCCGCTTCCTTGGGGTGCTCGGTCGTCTTGCCGTCCCCGTACATGTCGGCGGCGAAGGCCACGCACCCGGCCTCGGCCAGCATCCGGGCCCGGGTCTTGGTGTAGTCGTTGAGCCCCCACCACTCGTGGACCACGATCACCCCGGGGCGTTTCCCGGTGACCGCGGTGTCGTAGGCGACCCAGCCCTTGAGCGTGGTGTCCCCCTGCTTGTAGTCGACGGGGTCCAGACGGACCTCGGCGCCGGCCACGCCGGCCAGACAGAGGAGAGCGATGGTCCAGATGACTGTTTTCACGAGCAACCTCCCTGGAATGGAACAAGAGCGTCGGAGTCGATTATAGACACACCAGCTGAATACGCCGGTGGACGGGATCCGGATCGCTCCGGCGACCCCAATTGACCGCTGATCAAGACTTTACCTGGGATATCAAATCAATTTATAATTTGTTCCCTTGGTGATAGAATTCCCGCGCCCGACGTCCTGGGACATCCACGTCCCAGGCCCAAAGCCCGTCACTCTTGAACTTCCATGGAGGAAAGCATGAGGAGAGCTGTACGGTCCGCATTCATGACGATGTCGGTCGTTTTCGGCGCCGGTCTCCTCGCCTGCGGCGGGGACGACAACCCCACCGGTCCCGGCAAGATCGGAAGCAGCGACGACGCCACCGCCACGTCCCTGACCTACGAGGTGGTGGTCCCCCTGGTCCGGAACGTCTTCCTGGAGACCTACCTCGACCAGATCCCCACCGCCGCGGCGGTGCCCTCGGTCACCGCCTGCAACAACCTCGGTTGCTCGAGCGGATCCGGGCAGATCTGCTCCGGCACCGGCACCCTGGATCTCACCTTCAGCCAGTGCCAGGCCTTCGGCACGGTTCTGGACGGCAGCGTCTCCCTGAACCTGGCCGCCGGCTCCGGGTCCGGGACCTTCGCGGTCACCGTGGGCGGCGACTTCGAGATGGCCGGGAACGTCTCCTACGCCGCCGACGCCACGTGTTTCTCCCAGTACTTCACCGAGGTGAGCCTCACCGCCGGGGACCTGGAGATGACCATGACCGGCAGCGCTTTCTGGTGCGACCCCCGGGCCATGGTGGGGAACGTGGTGGTTCCCAGCTACGCCAACTTCGACTTCGAGATCCCCAGCCTGGACCGCACGGTGAGCGTCTCGGTGCTCAGCAGCTCCGCGGGGAGCCTGGAGATCGTCATCCTGAACCTGGCCCGGACCAAGATCCTCCGCGCCTGCAACGGCAGCCTCCTGGGGTCCTCCCTGGACTGCTTCGCGGGCCCCGACGCCTGATCGCGGCGCGGGCGCCCAATCCGCGGCATCCGGCCGCGGCCGCTCCCCGGCGGCCCGGCCGGATGCTATGATCCCTGCCCATGTCGCTCGCTCCCGGATTCCGCATCGGCAACTACGAGATCCTATCCCCCCTCGGCGCCGGGGGCATGGGCGAGGTCTACCGTGGCCGGGATACCCGCCTGGACCGCGTGGTGGCCATCAAGGCGCTGCCCGCCGGATTGGCCGGGAACGCCGAGCGCCTGGCCCGGTTCGAGCAGGAGGCCCGGCTCCTGGCCGCCCTGGCCCATCCCCACATCGCAGGGATCCACGGGATCGAGGACACCCCGGA
>Ga0307424_1000084_pt1 | contig 40577 bp, 29 predicted proteins | sample SalMarWE160320MG_FD_202157 | JGI IMG/M metagenome (GOLD analysis project Ga0307424, IMG submission 202157) | Salt marsh sediment microbial communities from the Plum Island Ecosystem LTER, Massachusetts, United States - WE1603-20 | ecosystem: Environmental > Aquatic > Marine > Intertidal zone >... | reverse complement strand
GGTGCTGCGCTGGCTGCGGCTGGGGTCCGGCGGCCGGGTGGAAGCCGGCCTGAGCCCCGGTGACAGCGTGGTGGTGGCCCCTCCGTCCACCCTGGAGAACGGACAGCCGATCCGGGTGGCCTCATGAGGGTCGAGGGCTACGGGCTCGCGGGACGGCTGGCCGCCTTCTTCCTGGAGTCCAAGATCACGCCGCTCTTGATGATCGCGGCGCTCCTCCTGGGGGGGATGGCCATCTGGAAGACCCCCCGCGAGGAGGAACCGCAGATCGTGGTCCCCTTCGCCGACGTGATCGTGGGCCTCCCCGGCGCGGCTCCGGCCGAGGTGGAGGACCGGGTCACCCGCCCCCTGGAGCGGCTCCTCATGGAACTCAACGGGGTGGAGTACGTCTACAGCACCTCGCTCCCCGACATGGCCCTGGTCACCGTGCGCTTCAAGGTGGGAGACGACCAGGAACGGAGCCTGGTCAAGCTCTACGACCGGCTGAACGGCGCCATGGACACCTTCCCCAGCGGGGCCACCATGCCGGTGGTCAAGACCCGCACCATCGACGACGTCCCCTTCCTGACCCTGACCCTGCACGAGGACCGGGGGGACGAGCGCATGCTGCGCGACCTGGCTCTCTCGCTGGAGGAGGAGATCCGGAGCGTGCCCGAGGTCTCGGTGACCGAGGTCACCGGCGGCCGCCGCCGGGTGCTGGAGGTGGAACTCGACACCGGCGCCCTGGCCGAGGTGGGGATTCCGGCGGGACAGGTGATGGAGCGGCTCCGGGCCTTCAACGTGGCGCTCCCCGGCGGGCAGCTGGTCTCCTCCAACCGGTCCACCCTGGTCCGCACCGACGCCGTGCTCCGGACCCCGGCCGACGTGGCCGGGATCGTGGTGGGGGTGGTGGGCGGACGCACCGTGCGCCTGGGCTCGGTGGCCGCCATCCGCGACCGCGCCGAGCCGGAGGACTACGTGAGCTGGATGGGCGGGGCGGGAATGACCGGGGAGTCCACCCTGGCCCCGGCCGGGGCCGCCGTGGAGGCCGCCGAAGTCGCGCCGGGCGCGGGGGAGACCGCCCCCGCGGTCACCGTCTCCATCGCCAAGCGCAAGGGATCCGACGCCACCCGGGTGGCGGAGGCAGTGCTGGCCCGGGTGGAATCGGTACGCGGCCGCCTCCTTCCCCCCGAGGTCCAGATCGCGGTCACCCGGAACTACGGGCAGACCGCCGACGAGAAGGCCACCGACCTGCTCAAGCACCTGATGGGGGCCATCGCCTCGGTGACCCTGGTCATCGCCCTGGCCCTGGGGATTCGCGGCTCGGCGGTGGTGTTCATCTCGGTGCCGATCACCTTCGCGCTCACCCTGTTCACCTACTACCTCTTCGGCTACACCCTGAACCGGGTGACCCTGTTCGCGCTCATCTTCGTGACCGGGATCGTGGTCGACGACTCGATCATCGTGGTGGAGAACATCTACCGCCACTACCGGATGTCGGGCGGCCGCTCGCGATCGCGGCTCCTGGCCGCGGTCTCCGAGGTCGGCAACCCCACCGTCCTGGCCACCCTCACCGTCATCGCCTCCGTCTTCCCCATGGCCTTCGTGGGGGGGCTCATGGGCCCCTACATGCGCCCCATGCCGATCGGCGCGTCCATGGCCATGACCTTCTCGCTCCTGGTCGCGCTCACCGTCGCGCCCTGGCTCAGCCACCGGCTGCTCAAGCCCCATCCCGGGGAGGCCGGCGGCGCCGAAGAGAGCGCACCTCCGGGCATGCGGCGGCTCTACGACCGCCTCCTGGGTCCGCTCCTGGAGCGGCCGCGGCGCGGGGTGATCGCCCTGGGGGTGATTACCGGGCTCCTGGGGCTGAGCCTGCTGCTGTTGCCGCTCAAGCTGGTGACGGTGAAGATGCTCCCCTTCGACAACAAGAGCGAGATCCAGGTCCTGGTGGACATGCCCGAGGGGACGCCCCTGGAATCGACCGCCGCGGTGGCCCACGACGTGGCCAGCGCGGTGGCCTCGATCCCGGAGGTCGAGAACCTCCAGGTCTACGCGGGGAGCGCCTCGCCCATCACCTTCAACGGCCTGGTCCGGCACTACGACTTCCGCATCGCGCCGGACCTGGCCACCATCCAGGTCAACCTGAAGACCAAGAAGGAGCGCCACCGGAAGAGCCACGCCCTGGCCGCGGCGGTGCGGGCCAAGGCCCTGCCCGTGGCCACGAGCTACGGGGCCGCCCTCAAGGTGGTGGAGGTCCCCCCGGGACCGCCGGTGCTGTCCACCCTGGTGGCCGAGGTCTACGGGCCCGATCCGGAGTCGCGGCTGGAATTGGCCTCCAGGGTGCGCGAGGTGTTCGAGACCACGCCCGGGGTGGTGGACGTGGACTGGATGGTCGAGGAGCCCCAGGCGCGCTGGGACCTGGCCGTGGATCCCACCCGGGCCGCCCTGGCCGGGGTGACCCCGGCCGCGGTGGCCCAGACCGTGCATCTGGCCCTGGACGGGGCCGACGCCGGCGTTCTCCATCCGGAGCAGGCCCTGGAGCCGGTGCCGATCCGGGTGCGTTGGCCCCGGGGGGGGCGACAGGGACTGTTCGCGGTCCAGGATCTTTCGGTGCCGAGCGGAGACGGCCGGCTGGTCCCGGTGGCCGCGGTGGCCGATGCCGTGCCCGGCCATCGCGACCGGAGCCTCTATCGCAAGAACGGGAACCCGGTGGTCTACGTGACCGGCGAGGTGGCGGGGAAGCAGGAGAGCCCGGTCTACGCCATCCTGGACATGCGGGACCGGATCGAGGCCCTGACCGGGTCCCGCGGGGAGCCGGTGCGGCAGCTCTTCGCCGCCGATCCCCCCAGCCAGGGCACCTACGCGGTGCGCTGGGACGGGGAGTGGGACATCACCCGCAAGGTCTTCCGGGATCTGGGCATCGCCTTCGGGGTGGTGCTGATCCTCATCTACATGCTGATCGCGGCCTGGTTCCAGGATCTGCGCTCGCCCCTGGTCATGATGGTGGCGGTGCCGCTCAGCCTGGTCGGGATCATCCCCGGTCACTGGATCCTGCACGGGTTCTTCACCGCCACCTCGATGATCGGGTTCATCGCCCTGGCCGGGATCATGGTCCGGAACAGCGTCCTGTTGCTGGACTTCGTGGGCCTGGCCCGCCAGCGGGGGCTCCCCCTCAAGGAGGCGATCCTGGAGGCGGGGGCGGTGCGGCTCCGGCCCATCGTGCTCACCGCGGGGACGGTGGTGGTGGGCGCCTTCGTGATCCTCTACGACCCGATCTTCCAGGGGTTGGCCATCTCGCTCATGGCGGGATCCCTGGCCTCCACCGTGCTGACCCTGATCGTGGTCCCGATCCTGTACTATTTCCTGGAGCGGGGGAGAGAGCTGCCGGTGGCGGCCGAGGAGGAGGCATGAAGCTGGTGATGGTACTGGTGCCCTCGGAGTGCCTCTCCGAGGTCCAGAAGGTGATCGAGGCCCACGACATCCACGCCTACACCGAGGTGCCGAGTGTGCTGGGCTCGGGGCGGACCGGGCGGAAGCTGGGGACGCGGGCCTTTCCCGGGACCAGCAGCATGATCCTGGTCATCGTGGAGAAGGCGGAATCGGCCAAGGTTCTTGACGCGCTCCGGGACTACGCGGCGGCTTCGGAGTGCTCGGAGGGGATCCGGGCCTTCAGCGTGCCCGCGGAGAGCGTGCTCTAGTCGACCGCGCTGGCCCCCACGAAAGCCCACATCAGCACGTAGAACCCCAGCAGGCCGTAGGCCACGATGCCGGCGTAGCCGCCGGCGCGGAGGGCTGTCTTCCACTCGGGCCCCGACGCCTGTTGATAGCGGTCCCCCGTGTCCATCTCCACCCCGATCCCCAGGGTCTCCTCCCACATGAGCCCCGCCCGCGCGGAGACTCCCAGGTGGTCGAGCTGGTTGTCGAACATCGATTCTCCCGACGCCCAGACCCCGGGGGAAAGGTCCAGGGAGAAGTGCCGGCCCCGCCCGAGCCAGCGGCGGTAGTGCCCGTGGAGGCCGTAGCGCTGGTCCTCGGACCAGGTGCTGGAGGCGGAGATCCCCCAGGCCTCGTTCCGGCCGAGACTTCTCATGAAGCCCAGTTCCACGGTGAGATAGTCGTCCTCCACGTGCGGGGGATGGTCGAAGCTCTTTCCCGTGGTCACCTCGCTGAGCACGAACCACGGGAGATCCGGGCCGGGCATGCCGGGAAAGCGCCGGGGGCGCGGCCGGCCCGCCGGCTCGAGGGCAGCCGCCGCCGTGTCGATGACGGCCTCACCCGGGTCGTCCGCATCCTCCGCCGGATCCGCAGCGGTCGCCGCCGGGAGCCCGAGCAGCCAGAGCCCACACCCGAGCCACAGGCCGACTCCGGTCGGGGTGCGGAAACGGAACCGTCTCACGGCGCGGGGGACTCCACCTCCCGGAACCAGTCCAGGGAGCGATTCAGGGTCTCCTGGGCCTCCTCGTCCCGGAAGTAGTAGAGGGGAAAGCCGAACCACTGGACGGGACCCTGCTGGGGGGCGGGATCGGGATCGTGCCAGCGGAGGGCGGTGATCCGGCCGTGGTACAGGGATGCCTTCCCCTTGATTTCCGTCGTGGTGGCTCCGTAGGTGTAGAGGAGTTCCAGATCCCCCCGGATGCCGGGATCCGCCAGGACGAAGATCGAGTCCTTGACTGCGTCCGCGAAGGCGGTTCCCAGACCCTTCAGCCCCGGCGATTGCTTGAGCGTATCCACGTGCATCTCGTTGTAGATCACCGCCGGTCCCGGAGAGGGGTGCACCACCAGGAGGTTGTTGTCCGTGCTCATGCCCCGGTCGTTGTCCACCCGGGGGGTGTGAAGCTTCAGGAAATCCCAGGTGAAGGTCCCCGGCTGGAGTTCCTTGGGGTAGTTGAGGTCCCCCCGGATTCCGGTGACGTCGGGCGTGGCCGCACCGACGGAGGAGCGGCCCCCCAGCCAGAGCTGGCCCCCGCCGATCAGGTAGAAGGGGAGGCTGCCTATGGCGACCGACTTGGCCAGGCCGGTCTCGCCGTTCAAGCCGCTCCCCCGAGTTTCCCAAACCACGAGCTTGTAGCGGGACAGGGTAGCCACGTCGAGAGCCCGCGGAACGCCCTGGTCGTTAGCCCCGAAGATCTCAGCCTCCCGGAGATCGCCGACCCCCCCGGGATAGGCGGCGAAACGGTCTCGCCAAAACTCATCGTGCCGAGCGTCCCGGGGTAGAAAGTCGTCGAAGGAGTCGTCCACCCAGAGGACGTCCCGGTCCAGGGTGAACTCGACCACGTTGAGGACGACGGACCCCAGGGTCACGCTACCCAAGCCGTCGCGGGCCTGGACGTAGAGGACGTGAATCCCCGCATCGGGGAACGTGATCGGAGGCAGCTCGAAGTTCCGGGACCAGGGGGACCACCCCTCATCCAGGTCCAGATCGGCCAGGTCCAGGCCCCAACGCATGTCGCTGCAGGTCTCCCCGTAGTCCTCGGCCGTGCAGGCCACCCCGCAGTAGAGGTAGGCGCGGGTGGGGAACTGCACCCGGGGGCGGGACTCCACCCTGGGGCCGGTGAAACTGAAGGTCCCGGCCAGACAGGAGAGGGTGAGCGTGGGATATCCGGTCTCGGGCGACGCCTGGAGCTTGAAGGCGTTCCGACCGAAGTCCAGGAACGGTTCCTCCGCTCCGGCCTCGTCCACGGCCCGGACCCCGAACACGTACTGTCCGAACGGGACCAGGTCCAGATCGATCCGGCGTTCCTCCGCGTCCAGGTGCCTCCAGCTTCCGCCCTCCTCGAAGAGGATGCGGGGGGCTGTGTATTTCAGGGTCCTGGGAGGGTCCAGCGTATCCACCCGCAGGAGCTTGTAGAGGTAGCTCACCGGGATCGGCCCGTCCGGATCGGAGCCGCGCCACGCCACCGCGACCCGGGGACCGGTGGTGAGGACGTCGGTGGTGAGGACCGGCCGGGTCACCTCCGCCTCCGGGGCCACCGTCTCCGCGGTGAAGGCGACATGGTCGGGGAGGGAGGCCGCCTGATCGTCGTCCACCGCCCGCACGTAGACCGCGTGCATGCCGGTGAACCGGCCGGTGGGGACGGGGACGCCCCGGGCGGAGATGCTCTCGGCGTCGGCGGTGTGGAACACGAATCGCCGGGATCCGCTGGTGGTGTGAACCCAGTCGAAGGAGACGGGCTCACCGTCGGCGATCTTGGTGATCCGGGTCACGTCCGGCGTGCCGTCGCTGCCGGGAACGACCTGGGCGGTGACCCCTGGCCCGCCCCCGGCGATCTCCTCCTCGGTGAAGACGGCCGGCGGATCCAGCGCATACTCGAAGCGCTGCACCATCCCGTCGGGGTCGGTCCCTTCCCAGGCGATCTCGACGGAGTAGGAGACGACTTCCCCCTCCATGGGACCGGCGGTCAGCTCCACGGTGGGCGGCCGGTTCTCCCGCACCTCGCTCGAGCCGCACCCGGCGATGAGGCCGGCGGCGAGAACGCAGGCCAGGACAGGTCCCGATCCTGACGGTCCGGTTCCGTTGGTTCCCATACAAGGAGAATATACCCCTCAGGGAGCGGCAGGTTCCTCCCGGAACCAGTCCAGGGAGCGGTTGAAGGTCTCCTGGGCCTGGTCGTCCCGGAAGAAGTAGAGGGGGAAGCCGAACCACTGGATCCGTCCCTGCTCCCGCGCGGGATCGGGGTCGTGCCACCGGAGGGCGGCGAGGAGGCCCTGGTAGTCCGAGGTCCTGTCCTGGACCTCCGGGCCGGTGGCCACGTAGGCGTACAGGGGCTCCAGGACCCCGGGGGAGACCGCGAGCAGCGGGTCGAGGACGGCGTCCGCCTGGGGGACGCCGAGCCCCCGCAGGCCGATGCTCTGCTTGGCCGGGTCCACGTCCATCCGGCTGTAGATCGGCGGATCCTGGCCGGGGAAGGGCAAGACCGCGATCAAGTTGTTCTTCGAGGACTGGCCTCTGTCGTTCAGGATCCGGTCGGAACGGATCTTGAGGACGTCCCAGGCGAACTGGCCGGGGTGGAGGGACTTGGGGTAGATGAAGTCGCCGCGGAGGCCGGTGGCGTCCGGGATGGTGGCGGCGATGGTCATGCGGCCTCCCAGCCACAGCTTGCCGCCGGCCCCGAGGTACTCGCTCAACAGTCGACCCTGGACGGCATGGAGGAGTCCGGAGTCCCCGTCGAACCCGCTCCCGCGGTTCACCCAGAGGACGATCTTGTAGCGGACCAGATCCGCCAACCCTATCGGCCTGGGATGGATGGAGCCCCGATCGTTGTCCAGATGGAAGTGGAACTCGCCGACCCGGTCCGGGGCGAGTCGGCCGTAGGCCTCGATCCGGGCCCGCCAGAAGTCGTCGTGCTCGGAGTCCCGGGGGTAGGTGTCGTCGAAGGAGTCGTCCGTATGGAGGAGGTCCAAGTCCCCCACGAACCGCGTGACCCGGATCAGCACGTCGGCCACGGTCGTCGCCCCCAGGGTGTCCCGCACGCGGAGGTAGAAGTGGTGGACTCCCGGGCTCTGGAGGACGATGTCGGGCGTGCTGGTGATCTGCAGCCCCCAGGGGGTCCAGGCCGAGTCGTCCTCCAGATCCACAATGTCCAGGCCCCAGCTGTATCCAAGGATTTCCGCGGCATAGTCGGTCGCCGAGCCGGCCCAGGCGAACCGGAGCGGCTTCCCCGCCAGAACCTCGAACTCGTTCTCGTTCCGGGCGTCCGACCCCACGAATCGATGGGGCGAAAGCGGAAAGGTCACCGTACCGATATGGGCCTCGGTCACCGTGAGTCGCGGCTGGTATACGGAAACGAGGGGATAGCTGACGAACCGGAACGCATTCCGCCCCCAGTCCACGAAGGGCTCTACCGCTCCGGCCGCGTCCACCGCGCGGACGGCAAAGATGAATTGCGCGGGTGCGTTCAAGCCCAGGTTCTCGTAGGAGGGCTCGGTGGTCCGGATCCACTCGGAGTTGGGATCGTCGAAGAACACCGACGAGGCCACCGTGCTCACGCTTTCGGTGGGAAGGACGATCACGCGATAGAGGTAGGCCGACGGGGTGTCCCCGTCCGGATCCTGGGCCGTCCAGGCGAATGAGACCGCATTGCCCAGCCGCAGGGTCCCTTCCCCGTCGATCGCCGGCCGGGTGATCCGGCTCACCGGGGCCAGGGTGGTGGCGGTAAAGGCGGAACGGTCGGGAACCGAGGCCGCGCCGTCGTCGTCCACCGCCCGCAAGTAGAAGGCGTGCATGCCGGTGAACCGCCCGGTGGGGGCGCGGAGCGTGTCCTCTCCGCTGGAATCCGCCCGGGTGGCCGAGAAGGTGAAGGTGCCGCCGGTGTCGGTGGTGTGTACCCAGTCGAAGGAGATCGTGCCCCCGTCCAGCGTCTTGGTGATCCGCGTCACGGCAGGCGCGCCGTTCTCTCCGGGAACCACCTCGCTCATGACGTCCGGCCCGCCGTGGGCGATCTCGTCCTCGGTGAAGGCGGCGGGGGGATCCACGGCGTACTCGAAGCGGTCCACCCGGCCGTCCGGGTCGGAGCCGGTCCAGGAGAGATCGATCCGGAAGGAGGCCTCGGAACCGTCCGGGGGGGCCGAGGTGAGCCGGGCGGTGGGAGGTTGGTTCGGGCGTTCGTCCGTTCCGCACCCGGCCGCCAGGCAGGCCAGGACGAGCCCCAGGCAGATCGCCGGCGGGCGGGTCATGGCCGGTTTCGCGCTCCGGCCGGCGCCTGGGGCACGCCCAGGAACCAGTCCAGGGACCGGTTCACCGTCTCCTGGGCCTCGGCGTCCTTGAAGTAGTAGAGCGGAAAACCGAACCACTGGATACGTCCGTGGAGTTCCGGGACGGCCGTGTCGTGCCAGCGCAGCGCGGTCAGCCGGTTCTGGAAGGTGGAGGGGCTGGCCTGCACCTCGTTGCCGGTGGCGGCGTAGACGTAGAGCGAGTCCACGACCCCCCGGAAGCTCGGTTCCTGGTGGGCGAGGATCGGATCGAAGACGGCGTCCGCTAGGGTGATGCCCAGACCCTTGAGCCCGGGGCTCTGCTTGCTCGTGTCCACCGACATGGAGTCGTAGACCGCGGGGCGCCCGGGGAAGGGGCGCACCTTGAAGAGGTTGTTCTTGGTCACATTCCCCTTGTCGTCGTTCACCTTGGTGGTGTGCAGTTTCAACACGTCGTAGGGGAACTGCCCCGGCATCATCGCCTTGGGATAGTTGAGGTTGGCGCGGTTGCCGGTCACGTCCAGGATGCTGGCGGCCACGTTCAGCCGTCCTTCCAGCCACAGCATGCCCCCGGCGTCGAGGTAGGTTCGGAGAAGCCCCATCTGCCCGGCGGCCACGGTCAGGCCGGAAAGCCCGTCGAATCCCGTCCCCCGGTTCACCCAGAGCAGCATCCGGTACCGGGCCATCTCGCTCAGGGCCGGAGGTTCCGGGACGAAGTGGTCCCGGTCATTGTTGGGCCCGAAGGTGGCGAACTCCCCGATCCTCTCCGCGGCCAGCCCCGAGCCCAGGAGCCGGGCCATCCAGAACGCGTCCTGCTCGCCGTCTCTCGGGTACGTGTCGTCGAAGGAATCGTCGACGTAGAGGACGTCCCGGTCCGGGTTCATGGCCACGACGTCCAGGTCGATCCGGCCCCGGGTGACGGCACCGCCCACGTCCTGGGCGCGCACGTAAACGGTGTGGGGCCCCGGGGTGTTGAACACGAGGTCCTGGGGCGGGGAGGTCAGGTTCTGGCCCCAGGCGCTCCACCCGGAGGGATCGTCCGGATCGGTCAGGTCCACCCCCCAGCTGTAGCCCCAGATGGTGCTGGAATAGTCGTCGGCGCTGGCCTGCCAGGTGAAATGGAGCCGGAGCCCGGTCAGGGTCTCGCCGTCGGCGGGCGGCCAGTCGGTGGAGGTGAAGGTATAGGTGGCCAGGTGCGGCTCGGTCACGGTCAGGACGGGGGTCCCCGCGTTGGCGTAGGCCTGGCAGCGGAACGCGTTCCGGCCCCACTCCAGGAAGGGCTCGACCGCCCCGGCCACATCCACCGCCCGCACTGCGAAGACGTACTGGCCGGGGGTCTGCGGGTGGAGGAGCGGGGTGGTGAGGTCCAGGGTCGTCTCCCACTCGGCGTCCGGCACGGTAAAGAAGTCCCCGGCGTCGAAGTCCAGGAGGGCGGGCCAGGAGGCGGTGATCCGGATCAGCTGGTAGAGGTACCGGACCGGCGGCTCGCCGCCGCCGTCGGGATCCTCTCCGGTCCAGGCGAAGGTCAGCGTGTTGCCGACGGTCCAGATGGTGTCCTCTCCGGTCAGGGCCGGGCGGTTGATGTGGCTCTCCGGGGCCAGGGTGGTGGCGGTGAAGGCCACCTTGTCCGGAGCCGAGGCGGCTCCCTCGGCATCCACCGCCCGGAGGTAGAAGGCGTGCATGCCGTGGAAGCGGCCGGTGGGCGCGCGCAGCGAATCCTGCCCGGTGGAGTCGGCCCGGTCGGCCGAGAAGGTGAAGGTGCCGCCGGTCTCGGTGGTATGGACCCAGTCGAAGTAGACGGTCTGGCCGTCCACGACCTTCCGGATCCGGGTCACCGTGGGCGCGCCGTTCTCGCCGGGAATCTCCTCGCCGAGGATTCCCGCCCCCCCCTTGGCGATCTCGGCCTCGGTGAACTCGGGAGGCGGATCGATCGCGTACTCGAACCGGTCCAGGCGCTCCTCGGGATCGGTGCCGTTCCAGGCCAGATCGATCCGGAACGAGGCCTCCGACCCGTCGGGTGGCGCCGAGGTGAGTTCCGCGGTGGGAGGCTCGTTGGCGTGCTCCTCGTTCCCGCAGCCGGTGATCAGGAGCCCGGCTGCGAGGCCGAGAGCGAGAGCGCACGGCAGGACGCCTGGGCGTTGTTGAATTCTCATGGTCTCCACTATACCTCCTATGGAACCGACGGCGGTGTCTCCTCCCGGAACCAGTCCAGGGACCGGTTCACGGTCTCCTGGGCCTCGACATCGTTGAAGTAGTAAAGGGCGAAACCGAACCACTGGATGCGTCCCTGCTCCCGGGACGGGTCCGGATCGTGCCAGCGCACGGCCACCAAACGGTTTTGGTAGCGCGAGGCCTTTTCCTGAATCTCGTTGCCAGTGGCCCCGTAGGCGTACAGGCTGTCCACGGTCCCCCGGAATCCGGGTTCGGACTCGTCCAGCATCGGGTCGAAGACGGCGTCGGTGTGGGTGATCCCGAGCCCCCGGAGACCGGCACTCTGCTTGTCCGGATCCACGTTCATCTGCGGATACGTCTCCGGCATCCCGGGGAAGGGGCGGACGGTGTAGAGGTTGTTCCGGATGTACTGTCCCTTGTCGTCGTCCACCTTCGTGGTGTGGAGCTTCAGGTAGTCCCAGGCGAAGTCCCCGGGCTCGAACGCCTTGGGGTACATGAGATCCCCCCGCAGTCCGGAGGCATCCGGCACGGTGGCGGCCAGGTTCATCCGGCCGTCCAGCCAGAGCTTCCCCCCGGCCGCCAGGTATATGTCCAGGACGTGGTTCCGGGTCACCCGGAAGAGTCCGCTATCCCCGTCGAAGCCGCTGCCCCGGTTGTCCCAGACCAGCAGCTTGTACCGGGCGAGGTCGGACAGCTTGAGTTCGACGGGGTGGATGGCGCCGCGGTCGTTGTCCAGGTGGGAGTGGAACTCCGAGACGTCCCCGGTGCCGAGCTTCCCGTAGCCGTCGAACATCCGCCGCCAGAAGGCGTCCTGCTCCGAGTCCCGGGGATAGGTGTCGTCGAAGGAGTCGTCGACCCAGAGGACTTCCCTGTCGAACGTGAACTCGATGGCGTTCAGGATCAGGGTGGCCAGGGTGGAGTTCCCGGCGGTGTCCCGGACCTCGACGTAGAGAACGTGGATGCCGGACCGGGAGAGCCGGACCGGGCCCAGAGTGAAGTCGGTGGACCAGGGGCTCCACCCCTCGTCGGTGTCCAGGTCGGCGACGTCCAGGCCCCAGCGCATGTCTGCGCAGCTCTCGCCGTATTCCTCGGCCGAGCAGGTGACCTCGCATTCCAGTTCCCGGTCGGCGGGAACGGTGACCTCGACCTGGGAGGTGTACCCCCGGAAGACGTAGTCCCCGCTCAGGCAGTCCAGGGTCACCGTGGGGAACCCGCCGTTGGCCATGGCCGTGAACATGAACGCGTTGCGACCGAAGTCCAGGAAGGGTTCCTCGGCCCCGGCCTCGTCCACCGCCCGCACGCCGAAGAGGTAGGACCTGAGGGTCTCCGGGTTCAGCACGATGCCGGAGGTGTCCGCGCTCCTGTAGGCCCATGCTCCTCCAAAGCGGTACAAAAAATCCGGGTAGATCTCGGGAATGACGATTCCCAGGGTGTCCAGTCTCACGAGCTTGTACAAGTACCCCACGGGTGCCGGCCCGTCCGGATCCGTCCCGCTCCAGTCCACGGACACGTGGGGACCGGTTTGGAGGATTTCGGAGATGTCCGGACGGAGGATGGTGGCCTCGGGGGCCAGCGTCTCCGCGGTGAAGGCCACGTGGTCGGGGACGGAGACCGCCTGGTCGTCGTCCACCGCCCGCACGTAGACCGCGTGCATCCCGGTGAAGCGGCCGGTCGGCCCGTAGGATCCGCCCACCTCCACCGACTCCGCGTCCGTGGTCCGGAAAAGGAAGCGGTGCGAGACGGCCGCGGTGTGGACCCAGTCGAAGGAGACCGGGCCGCCGTCCACGAGTTTGGTGATCCGGGTGACGTCGGGGCCGGAGCCGCTCCCGGGGATGACCTCGGACTGGATCCCCTCGCCGCCGGAGGCGATCTCCTCCTCGGTGAAGGCGGCCGGCGGGTCCACCGCGTACTCGTAGCGGTCGATCACCCCGTCCGGGTCGGTTCCCTCCCAGCCGATCTCGAGGGAGTAGGAGACCGTATCGCCTTCCACCGGTCCGCTGGTGATCTCCACCGTGGGGGGACGGTTCGGGCGGACCCCCTCCGTGCCACCACACCCCCCGACGGCCGCCGCCGATCCCCAGAGGATTGCCGCGGCCAGGAAACCGAGCCGGGTCCGACCGGACCCATTTCCGGCGAGTCTGGAATTGCCCATGGCGTCCACCTTCTCCCGGCCCGGGCTAGGGGGCCGGAGGCGTTTCCTCCCGGAACCAGTCCAGGGACCGGTTCAGGGTCTCCTGGGCCTCGGCGTCGTTGAAATAGTACATCGGGAACCCGAACCACTGGATCCGCCCCTGGGCCCGCGCGGGATCGGGATCGTGCCAGCGCACCGCGACCAGGCGGTTGTGGTAGGCGGAGTTCTTGCCCTGGATCTCGTTCCCGGTGGCCGCATAGACGTAGAGCGAATCGAGCACTCCGGCGAACCCGGGTTCCTGGTGGTCCAGGATCGGGTCGAAGACCGCGTCCGCGAACGGGATGCCCAGGCCGCTGAGCCCCTCGTTCTGCTTGACCGGATCCACGGCCATGGAATCGTAGACCGCGGGCCGGCCGGGGAAGGGACGCACCTTGTAGAGGTTGTTCCGGGTATCGGTCCCCTTGTCGTCGTTCACCTTGGTGGTGTGCAGCTTCAGGAAGTCCCAGGCGAAGTCCCCGGGTGCCAGCTCCTTGGGGTAGACCAGGTCCCCCCGGAGCATGGCGGCGTCGGGGACGGTGGCCCCCAGGTTGAGCCGGCCCAGGAGCCAGAGCTTCCCCCCCGCGGCCAGGTACTGCTGGAGGGTGTTCCGGATGATCGACTTCACCAGGCCGGTCTCGCCGTCGAATCCGGTCCCCCGCGTGTCCCAGATCAGCATCTTGTAGCGGCCGAACTCGTTCAGCCCCGGGACCTGCGGATGGATGCTGGCCCGGTCGTTGTCGCCGAAGACCTGGTATTCGAACACGTCCCCGGAGGCGAACCCCGGATAGGCGTCGAAGCGCGCCTGCCAGAAGGCGTCGTGTTCGGAGTCCCGGGGATAGAGGTCGTCGTTGGAATCGTCCACCCACAGGGCTTCCCGGTCGAAGGTGAACTCGACGCTGTCCAGAATCAGGGTGGCCAGGGTGATGTGGCCCAGCGAGTCGCGCGCCTCCACGTAGAGGACGTGAACGCCGGCATCCACGCTGATCGGGCCCAGGACGAAGTCGGTGGACCAGGGGGTCCAGCCCTCGTCGGTATCCAGGTCGACGACGTCCAGCCCCCAGCGCAGGTCGGCGCAGGTCTCTCCGTACTGCTCGGCCGTGCAGGTGACCTCGCATTGCAGGTCCTGGCCGGCGGGAACCTGGACCTGGACGGGAATGCCGTCACCCCGGAAGCTGTAGTCTCCGCTCAAGCAGTCCAGGGTCAAGGTCGGATTGGCCGCGTTCTCGAAGGCCTGGCACCGGAAGACGTTCCGGCCCAGGTTCAGGAAGGGCTCCTCGGCGCCGGCCTCGTCCACCGCCCGGACCCCGAACAGGTACTGTCCCCCCGACTGCAGATCGAGTTCCAGAGCCGGATCCCCGGCATCCCGGTAGGTCCAGGCGCCCTCCACCTTGAAGAGCAGGTTGGCGGTGGCGGTCAGGACGTTCCGGGGCGGGTCCAGGGTGTCCAGCCGCAGGAGTCTGGTGAGATAGCCCACCGGGGCCGGGCCGTCCGGGTCGGTGCCGGTCCACTCCACGATCGGGTGCGTCCCGAGGATCAGCGCCTCCGCGGTCACCGCGGGCCGGGTGAGGACGGCCTCCGGGGCCACCGACTCCGCGGTGAAGGCCACGTGGTCGGGGACGGAGACCGCCTGGTCGTCGTCCACCGCCCGCACGTAGACCGCGTGCATCCCGGTGAAGCGCCCGGAGGGAACGGGGTTCCCCCCGCTGGACACCGACTCCGCGTTTGCGGTCTGGAAGATGAAGTGGTGTGAGGTGGCCACGGTGTGGACCCAGTCGAAGGAGACCGGGCTCCCGTCCACGACCTTGGTGATCCGGGTCACGTCGGGTCCGGATCCGCCTCCGGGGATGACCTCGGACTGGATCCCCTCGCCGCCGGAGGCGATTTCCTCCTCGGTGAAGGCGGGCGGCGGGTCCACCGCGTACTCGTAGCGTTCGATCACCCCGTCCGGATCGGTGCCCTCCCAGCCGATGTCGATGGAGTAGGAGACGACCTGCCCCTGGAGGGGCGCGGTGGTCAGTTCCACCGTGGGGGGCTGGTTCGCCGGCGCCACCTCGTCGGAAGCGCATCCGGCGAGCAGGACTGCGGCCAGGGGGAGAACGACGGTCCCGGCCCGGAGCGATCGCATGTCCTTCATCGGACGGTACCTCCTAGGGTGTTTCTTCCCGGAACCAGTCCAAGGAGCGGTTCAAGGTTTCCTGAGCCTGGTCGTCCTGGAAGTAGTAGAGGGGGAAACCGAACCACTGGATGCGTCCCTGCTCCCGTGCCGGGTCCGGATCGTGCCACCGGACGCCGGTCAACCGGCCCTGGTAGGCGGACGACCTGTCCTGCACCTCGTTTCCGGTGGCGGCGTACACGTAGAGCGAGTCGAGAACGCCGGCGAACCCGCTCTCCTGTTGCACCAGGATAGGATCGAAAACCGCATCGACGAACGGGATCCCGAGCCCCCTGAGCCCCGGGCTCTGCTTGTCGGGATCCACCGACATGGAGTCGTAGATCGCCGCCCGGCCGGGGAAGGGGCGGACCTTGTAGAGGTAGTTCTTGCTGTATGTCCCCTTGTCGTTGTTCACCTTGGTGGTGTGGAGCTTCAGGAAGTCCCAGGGAAAGTCCCCGGGTTCGAGTTCCTTGGGGTAGCTCAGGTCCCCCCGGATCATGTCCGGAGTCGGCATGGTGGCCGCGATGTCAAGGCTTCCCTCCAGCCATAGCTTGCCCCCCCCGGCCAGGTACAGCGGGAGATGCCGGTTCACGACGACCTTCAACAGTGCGGTGTTACCGTCGAACCCGCTCCCGCGGACGTCCCAGACCAGGAACTTGTACCTTCCCAGAGTGGCCAGACTGGGGGCCTGGGGATTGCTGGTCGCCCGGTCGTTGTCGCCGAAGGTGTGGAACTCGGACAGGTCGCCGGTCGAGAACCCCGGATAGGCTCCGAAGCGGGCCCGCCAGAAGGCGTCGTTGTCGGCGTCGTTGGGATAGACGCCGTCGAAGGAGTCGTCGACCCAGAGCGCCTCCTTGTCGAAGGACAACTCGACCACGTTGAGAATGACCGTGGCCAGGCTCGTGCCGCCCAGGGCGTCACGAACCTGGACGTACAGGAGGTGGACCCCGGCTTTGGGAAAGCTGATCGGGTCCAGGGTGAAGTCGGTGGACCAGGGGGTCCAACCCTCGTCGGTGTCGAGATCGGCGATGTCCAGTCCCCAGCGCATGTCGGCGCAGGTCTCGCCGTAGTCCTCCGCGGAGCAGGAAACCTGGCAGTCCAGGGTCACCCCCCGGGGAATCTCGGTCTCGACGGGGAGCCCGGTCCCCCGGAACGTGAAGGTCCCGCCCGGACAGGTCAGGGTCACCGTCGGGTGGTTGGTGAGTTGGAAGGCCTGGAACCGGAACGCGTTCCGCTCGAAATCCAGGAAGGGTTCCTCGGCGCCGGCCTCGTCCACGGCCCGGACCCCGAAAACGAACTGTCCCGGCGTGCTCAGGTCGAGTTCCAACTTCCGGTTCCCCGCGCTCCGGTAGGTCCAGGCCCCGCCCTTGTCGAAGAGGATGGAGGGAGACGTCACGTTGACCAGGGAAACGGGCGGATCCAGCGTATCCAGCCGCAGCAGCTTGGTGAGATAACCCACCGGAGCCGGACCGTCCGGATCGGTGCCGCTCCACTCGATGATCGGCCGGGGGCCGGTGGTGAGCAGGAAGTCGGGGAGCAGCGGCCGGGTGATGGTAGCCTCCGGGGCCACCGTCTCCGCGGTGAAGGCCACGTGGTCGGGGACCGAGACCGCCCGGTCGTTGTCCACCGCCCGCACGTAGACCGCGTGCATTCCGGTGAACCGTCCGGTGGGCACCGGTTCGCCCCCGCTGGACACCGACTCCGCGTCCGCGGCCTGGAAGATGAAGTGGTGCGAGGTGTCGGTGGTGTGGACCCAGTCGAAGGAGACGGGGCTGCCGTCCACGATCTTGGTGATCCGGGTCACGTCGGGACCGGAGCCGCCGCCGGGGATGATGTCGCTGGAGATCCCCTCGCCTCCGGAGGCGATCTCCTCCTCGGTAAAGGCGGTCGGCGGGTCCACCGCGTACTCGTAGCGGTCGATCACGCCGTCCGGGTCGGTCCCCTCCCAGCCGATGTCGATGGAGTAGGAGACCGTTTCGCCTTCCACCGGACCGCTGGTGAGTTCCACCGTGGGCGGCTGGTTCTCGTGGACGACCCCGCTCGAGGAACATCCGGCGGCCAGGGCGGCAATCAGGGTGAAAGGAACCGTCCAGGACGGCAGGGGCCGCCCGGCAGTGCGAGCGCTTCTCATCGCGGGCCTCCTGATCACCCTGAGGGGACGTGTCCAGAGGCGTTCGGGAGCGGCGGCAGGAAGTCCGGAGGCGGGTACTCCTCGCCGCGGTCCCGAAGGTCCCGGGCGAGAGGGGGATCTCCCTAGACTATATCCCCGACCGAGAAGACGATCAATAGCCGAAATTCAAGGCTGGAAACCCGATTAATCCGGTCCCTGGATCACCAGGTGGGTCCCGTGCTCCCAGTAGTCCGGCCCCAGCTCCAGCCCGGGGGCCTCGGTCCAGGCCGCCCGGCGGGAGATCAGGGTCTCGCCGTTCACGATGCCCTGGCGGATGGCGGCCAGGGCGTCGGCCACGTCCTCCTCTTCGAACCGGGTGACGCCCTGGATCCGGAACTCCTTCCCCTGCACGCGGCCGGCGGGGATGCCCATGAGCACCCCGGAAGGGAAGGGAGTGCCCAGGATCAGGGTGCCGCGGGCGGTGAGGGAGCCCAGGGCCTGGTGAACCAGGGACACGTCGGGGGTGAGGACCACCGCCGCGTGAACTCCGCCCACCCCGAGTTCGTAGGCGATCACGTCGCTCACCATCTCCTCCGGCAGGACGACGGAGGTCATGGCCCCGTTCCACTCGGCCTTTCGGCGCAGGGTGGCCGAGGTGTCGGCGGCCAGGATCTTGTCCACCCGCCGGTGCCGGGCCATGAGCACCAGGATCTGCCCCACCAACCCGAGCCCGATCACCAGCAGCCGGCCCCCCGGGGGAACGCGGGCCTCCCGGAGAATGCGGGCGGCGGCGGCCGCGGCCGGCACCAGGGTGGCGTCCTCGGCCGGGATCTCGCCGGGCAGCCGGACGGCCACCCCGCGGCGCACCAGGGCCTCGGGCAGAAGCACGAAGGAGGAGAGCCCCAGGAGGGGAGGCAGGTTGGGGTGGATGGGGGGGCGGAGGATGAGGGCCCGGTCCAGGGGCTGCCAGCCGGTGACCGCGTCGCCCACCGCGGCCAGCTCGCCCACCGGGATGCCGGGGGGCGTCCGGTCGCCGTAGATCCCGGCGGAGGTGTCCTCGTGGGTGATCCCCGCGGCCCGGAGCTGGAAGAGCAGGTCTCCCGGCTCCAGGAGGGGCCGGGGAGCCCGCTCCAGGCGGAACCCCCCGTCCCGGGCCAGCACCAGCCGCTGGATCTCGCTGGGGACGGGGATGAACTCGCGCATGGTGTGGCCTCCGGCCCGTTCGTGCCGACGGGCCTGAGCCTACGCCGTTTCCGGACCTCCGGGCTAGCGAATCGCGTCGATCAGGCTGGGATCCAGCCCCTTGAACTTCTGGAGGTGCTCGGCCCGCTCCTTCTTCATCCGCTCCACCATCGCCTTGTACTCGTCCAGGCGGCCCTGCCGCTCGTAGAGCCGGCGGGGCTGGAGGAGTTCGGGGTCGTCGAAGTCGGGCACCGATTCCGCCACCTCGTATCCGAAGTCCGGATCCTGGACCCACTTGATGGTCCCCTCGGCCACGCCCTTCACCACCGCGCTGGAGTGGGGGATCTTCACCTTCTTGGACCGGTCGTCGTCGTCGGTGCCTCCCACCCGGCCCGTGTTCATGAGGTAGACCTCCATGTCACAGGTGGCCAGGAGTTCCTTCATCCGGTTCCCCTGCTGCGCGTGAAGCAGGGGGAAGAAGGGGTTAGTGCCGGGCACGCGGAGCGACTTGCCGGCTTCCTCGGCCCCGCCGGCGCTGGTCCCCTTGGTCTCGCCGAGCATGAAGTAGGCCGCGGCCTGGGCGCCCTTGAGCCGCACCACCGCCGGAATGATGTTCTCGTTCCGGTTCAGGATGAGGAGCACGCTGGCCTTCTCCAGGTTCCGCGCATCGCCGGCCCCCTCCACCTTGGACATGGGGAAGGTGGCCCGGCCGTTCTGGGTGTAGGAGGTGTCGAAGAAGTCGAGCTTGCCCGCCTCGTCCTGGGAGACGTTCTCCAGGTAGGCGATCGGGTCCACCACCGCCCGGTGGATGGTAGGCTCGAACTTGGGATCCAGCCCGAAGGTCTTGGCGAAGCAGCCGCTCTCGGTGGCGTACACCTTGCCGCCGGGCATGAGAGCCGTGAAATCGTCCTGAACCGGCTGGGAGTTGTTCTGCTTGGTGAAGGTGGTCGTGGTCTTGCCGGTGCCGGAGAGGCCGATGATGAGAACGGTCTTTTTCTTGTCGCCCACCGGGATGATCTTGCAGCCGGCATGGAGCGAGAGGCCGCCCCGGTCGTAGACGATCTTGTTCCACATGCGGAGCCCGGCCTTCTTGGACTCCCCGAAGTAATCCGAGTTTATGACCCGGGTAATTCCGTTCTCCAGGTCCACCGCGATCGCGCGGTCGTTGGGATAGCCCGGCGCCTTGAGGTTCGGGGTGTAGATGATCTGGAGGGTGGGCTCGAAGTCGTCGGTGCCGATGACCGGATCGCCGGTGTAGTAGAGCTGCTGCTGCATCCCCGCGATGTTGGCGTTGGCCTTCTCGATGATGAGGCGGGCCGGGGTCCGGAACTCGAGGTCGTTCCCGATGAACCCGTCGATCACGACCATGTCCTGCTCGCGGATGTAGGCGTCCTGCATCTCGGCCAGCTTCCGGTACTGCTCCCGGGTGATGGTCTGGTCGGAGTGGTTCTCCGGGGTGTCGGAGACCACGTAGGTGCTGCCCTTGCTGCGGGCGGTGACCCGGGTCTGGATGTTCAGGTTCTTGAACTCCGTCCGCTTGGCGTTGGGCATCTCGGCCGCGAACTTCCGGAGTTCCTCCGCGGAGGGGTTCACAACCACGTTCTTGGGCTGTACGGGAAGGCGAATGGTGCCTTTCATCTCTGAAATCTCCTCGGAAAGGGGCCGGAAACCGCTCCCGGTCGCCAATAAAATCGTTGCCGGTCGGCAAAGTGGAATGACTCATGGTAGCCCACGAGGGGGGGGCGGGCAAGAACGCGGGTCCGGCTATCGTCTTCCAAATAAGAGAATTACGATATTCGAAGAGGAGAATAAACGGGCCCGGCCGCCTCTCAGCGGGCCGGGCCCCCGGGGCGCTCGGGCTCCCAGGGGGTCTCCGGGCGGCCGTCCCGGCGATTGGCCACCCGGGCCATCACGAAGAGGAGGTCGGAGAGCCGGTTCAGGTAGGCGAGCCCGGCGGGGTCCAGGGATCCCTCGCCGGCCTCGGCCGAGCGCACCACGGCCCGCTCGGCCCGGCGGCAGACGGTCCGGGCTACGTGGAGGAGGGCCCCGTCCTCGGTCCCCCCGGGGAGGATGAAGGTCCGGAGGGGGTCGAGCTCCCCCTCCAGCCGATCGATGGCGGCCTCCAGATCCCGCACCGCCTCAGGCTCCAGCCGGGGGAGGACGGACCGGGCCTTCTCCGACTCCGGGGGGGTGGCCAGGTGGGCCCCCAAGTCGAAGAGGACCGGCTGCGCCCGGCGGACCACGTCCCGCAGGTCGTCGTGGCCGGTGCGGCTCTCGAACCAGCCCAGGTAGGCGTTCAGCTCGTCCAGGGTGCCGTAGGCCTCCAGGCGGTGATGCCCTTTCCCCACCCGCTGCCCCCCGAAGAGCGAGGTCTCGCCCGAGTCTCCGGTCCGGGTATAGATCTTGGTCATCGGTGCTCCCTGGTGGCGGCGGGCGCCGATCCCGCTTGTCCGGGCCCACGCGCCCCCCTAGGATGAAGCGCCGTGAGCGAACCGGCAACCAGGAAGACGCGCAGGACGAGACGGCTCCCGGCGGTGTGGCGGCTCCGGCGGCACGAGCGCCCCTATCGCGAGCGGGGGATCCTGCTCCTGGCCGGAGTGGACGAGGCGGGGGTGGCCCCGCTGGCCGGCCCGGTGGTGGCGGCGGCGGCCATCATGCCGCCGGATTCGGCCATCCGCGGGGTGGACGATTCCAAGAAGGTCCTGGATCCGGCCAAGCGGGACGAGCTGGCCCGCCGCATCCGGGGCGAGGCCTGCGCCTTCGGGATCGGGGTCGCCTTCCCCCGGGAGATCGACCGGGTCAACATCTACCACGCCACCCTGGCCGCCATGGGCCGGGCCGTGCGGCGGCTGCCGGTGGTTCCCGAGCTGGTGCTGGTGGACGCCCGCACCATCCCCGGCATCGCCGTCCCCCAGGAGGCGCACGTGGGAGGGGATGCCACCTTCTACCAGATCGCCTGCGCCAGCCTCCTGGCCAAGACCTACCGGGACGCCCTCATGAGGCGGATGGAGCGGCGCTACCCCGGCTACGGCTTCGAGCGGCACATGGGCTACCCCACCCCCGAGCACCGGGCGGCGCTGAAGCGCCTGGGCCCGTGCTGGATCCACCGGCGCTTCTACCGCGGGGTGGTGGAGTGGTGGCAGGGCGACCTGGAATCCCTCTGGTCCCCGGAAGCCGGTGAGCCCACCGCGGGGTAATGCCGCCGGAAGACGCCCGGAGGATGGAGGGGTCGCCGGCGGCAATCCGCAGCACCCTCGTCACCCGGAGCAGGTTCTGCGTCCCTGCGAGGACGCCGCAGGCGGCCCCTCCATCCTCCGGGCGTCCCTCCGACTGCCTTCGGTCTTCGGTGGATAGAGGCTAGTAGCCCACGATGTGGTAGCCGGCGTCCACGTGGAGCACGGTGCCGGTGATCCCGCTGGCCATTCCGCTCAGCAGGAAGAGCGCCGCGTCCCCCACCTCCTCCTTGGTGATGTTGCGGTGCAGCGGGGCGCGCTCCTCGTACACCTTGAGGATGTTGGTGAACCCGCTCACCCCGCGGGCGGCCAGGGTGTTGACCGGCCCGGCGGAGATCGCGTTCACCCGGACCCCGTCCTTCCCCAGATCCAGGGCCAGCTGCTTCACCGCCTGCTCCAGGGCCGCCTTGGCCGTTCCCATGACGTTGTAGTTCTCCACCGCCCGCTCGGCCCCCAGGTAGCTGAGGGCCACGATCGAGCCGTTCCGCCCCGCCATGAGGGGCGCGGCCAGGCGGGCCATGGGGAGGAGGGAATAGGCGGAGATGTCGAGGGCGGTCCGGAAGCCGTCCCGGCTGGTGTCCCGGTAGGCCCCCTCCAGGTCCTCCTTCATGGCGTAGGCCACGCTGTGGACCAGGAAGTCCAGGTGGCCGAACTCCCGGCCCACTTCACGGAAAGCCCGCTCCAGGTCCTCGTCCATGGACACGTCACATTCCAGGAGCAGCGAGGGGCCGAGATCCTCCACCGCCTTGGCCACCATGCCCTTCAGGCGCTCGTTCTGGTAGGCGAAGGCCAGGCGGGCGCCGGAGGCATGGAGTTTCTGGGCGATGCCCGCGGCCAGGCTGCGGTGGTTGGCCACCCCGAAGATGAGCGCGGTCTTGTCCGAGTGGTCGAGGGTATACATGAACTCTCCCTGAGGGCGATCGGGCCGCGATTCTGCCCCAGGGGCCCCCCGGCGTCAAACCGGCCGCCCCGGGCGCGCGGGGGTTCGGGTTGATGCCGGGGGAGGGAGGCCCTACAATCCCCCGGTTCCGTCATCCGGCCCCGATGCCGGGGGCGGTTCCGTTTCTTCCATTCCAAGGAGCGGCATACGATGCGAACCATCTTCTTCCTGGCCCTCGTGGCGTCCACCGGCAGCCTCGTCGCCTGCGGCGGCGGAGGCGGCGGCGAGAACCAGACGGCCCAGACCACCCAGAAGACCGAGGAAACCCCGGCCGCCGGCAGCCAGGGGGCCGAAACGACCCCCGCCCCCGCGGCGGAGAAGGAGGCGAATCCTATTCTCGAGCGAAGCCTGAAGAAGGACCCGGGTCCCGCCGACGAGACGGCGACCATCAAGACCAACATGGGCACCATCGTACTCCGCTTCTACCCCAAGCAGGCGCCGCTGGCCGTGGCCAACTTCAAGGGACTGGCGGCCAAGGGCTACTACGACGGCATCGTCTTCCACCGGGTGATCCCGGGGTTCATGATCCAGGGCGGGGATCCCACCGGAACCGGGTTCTCCGGCGAGAGCCTGTGGGGAGGCAAGTTCAAGGACGAGTTCTCACCCTCCCTGCGGTTCACCCGGCCGGGGCTCCTGGCCATGGCCAACTCAGGCCCCAACAGCAACGGCAGCCAGTTCTTCATCACCGTGGCCGCCACGCCCCATCTCAACGACAAGCACACCATCTTCGGCGAGGTGGCCGAGGGCATGGACGTGGTGAACGCGATCGCCAACGTGCGGACCGGCTCCCAGGACAAGCCGATCAAGCCGGTCATCATGGAGAGCGTCACCGTACAGAGCGGCGGCAGCTAGTTCCGGTTCCGGCCGGGCCCCGGGGGACCGCCCCCGGGGCGCTCCGGCCGCCGCGGGACCGGATCGGAAGGCGGCATGAGCACACCCCCCTTCGTCTTCTGCCCCCGATACGAGGCGGACATCGGTCCCCACGTGTTCCCGGTGGAGAAGTACCGCCTGGTCCGCGAGAGCCTCCTGGACGGGAAGGCGGTGACCGGGGACGCCTTCGCCTCCCCTCCCGATCCGGACCCCCGCCTACCGGGACTCGTCCACACCCCGGCCTACCTGGAGGATCTCCGGGAACTCCGGAAGAGCGCGGCCACCGTGAGTTCCGAACTCCCTCTCACCCGCGAGATCGTGACCTGGTTTGAGTGGGCGGTGAGCGGCACCGTGCTCACCACCGAGCTGGCCCTGGGCCGAGGCGCGGCCATGCACCTGGGCGGAGGCTTCCACCACGCCTTCGCCGACCACGCCGAGGGGTTCTGCTACCTGAACGACACTGCGGTGGCGGCCCGGGTGGCCCTGGGGGACGGGCCGGAGCCGCCCGCCCGCCCAGTAGCCTCGGTCACGGTGGTGGACCTGGACGTCCACCAGGGGAACGGCACCGCCCGCATCTTCCAGGACGATCCCCGGGTCTTCACCTTCTCCATGCACCAGGAGAACAACTACCCGATGAAGGAGCGCGGCAACCTCGACCTGGGGCTGGCCGACGGCGTCCGGGACGCGGAGTACCTGGACGGCCTGGAGCGGGGCCTCGACGTCTCGGTGCGCCGGCGCCGGCCGGAACTCGTCTACTATCTGGCCGGGGCCGACCCCTACGAGCGGGACCAGCTGGGCGGGCTGGGCCTGAGCCTCTCCGGCATGCGGGAGCGGGACCGGCGGGTCTTCGCCGCCTGCCGCGAGGTGGAGGCGCCGGTGGCCGTGCTCCTGGCCGGAGGCTATGCCCTGAACCTGGAGGACACCGTCCGCATCCATGCCGGAACCGGGCTGGAACTCCTGGAGCGGTGGCCGTGGAGCCCGGATGCGCGGTAGGGAAGCGGAGGGGCGGCCCCCGGGACCGGCAACCGGCGGGCATGAACCCTCGTATGCAGGGGTAGATGGTTTGAAACACTCGACCCCCGGCCCCGGCGCCGGGGGGCCAAGGAGGAAGCAATGGGCCTCGTCCTGATCGTCATTCTCGTCCTCATCGCCATCGCCGTGTTCGGCGTGATCGGCATCTACAACAGCCTGGTCGGGCTTCGCCAGACGGTGCGGAACGCCTGGAGCCAGATCGACGTCCAGCTCAAGCGGCGCTACGACCTGATCCCCAACCTGGTGGAGACGGTGAAGGGCTACGCCAAGCACGAGCGGGAGACCCTGGAGCAGGTGGTCCAGGCCCGGAACGCAGCCGTCTCCGCCCAGGGCGTGCAGCAGCAGGCCCAGGCCGAGAACGCGCTGACCGGCGCCCTCCGCCAGCTCTTCGCGCTGTCGGAGCGGTACCCGGACCTCAAGGCCAACCAGAACTTCCTGGCCCTGCAGGAGGAGCTGGCCACCACCGAGAACCGGATCTCCTTCGCCCGGCAGCACTACAACGATTCCACCGCCACCTACAACACGCGGGTGCAGTCGTTCCCGGCCAACATCCTGGCCGGGATGTTCAACTTCACCTCCGAGCCGTTCTTCGAGATCGAGGACGCGGCCCAGCGCGAGGCGCCCAAGGTCCAGTTCTAACCGGAACCGCGCATGGCCACCACCTTCAACACCCTCATCGCCGCCAACCGGCGGAAGTCGACCTGGCTCGTGATCGGGTTCCTGGTCCTGTTCATGATCACGGTCTACGCCTTCGCCGTGTTCCTGATCGGGGACGATCCGCGCTCGGGGATCGGCCCCGCCATTCTCGCCCTCCTGGTGGGGGGGCTGGTGGCGCTGCTGAGCTACTACAAGGGGGGAAACCTGGTCCTGGCCATGAGCAGGGCCAAGGAGATCAAGAAGGAGAACGACCCCCAGCTCTGGAACGTGGTGGAGGAACTCTCCATCGCCGGCGGCCTGCCGATGCCGCGCATCTACCTGATCGACGACACCGCGCTCAACGCCTTCGCCACCGGGCGGGACCCGCAGCACGCCGCGGTGGCCATCACCAAGGGCCTGCGTTCGCAGCTGGAGCGGGCCGAACTCCAGGGGGTGCTGGCCCACGAACTCTCCCACGTCCGGAACTACGACATCCGCTACTCCATGCTCCTGGCGGTCATGGTCGGGCTCCTGGTCCTGCTGGCCGACGTGTTCCGTCGTTGGCTCTGGTGGGGCGGCGGGCGGCGACGGTCGCGGCGCTCGGGCGAAGGGGGAGGTGGGGGCATGGCAATCATCGCGGTGGTGGCCATCGTGCTCTCCATTATCGCGCCCCTGCTGGCCAAGCTCATCCAGCTCGCCGCCTCGCGCGAGCGGGAGTACCTGGCCGACGCCTCGGCGGTGGAACTCACCCGGTACCCGGAGGGGTTGGCCTCCGCCCTGGAGAAGCTGGGCAAGGACAAGGAGGTCCTGGAGGTGGCCAACCGGGCCACCGAGCACCTCTATATCGTGAGCCCCTTCAAACCGTTCGAGGCCCGGGCCAAGGGGATGCTCTCCACCCACCCGCCGCTGGCCGACCGCATCCATCGCCTGCGGGCCCTCGAGGGCTCCGGGCCGCCCCGGTAGCGACATGGACCGGGTCTCCCCGGAGGAACTCCGGGCCGGCTACCGCCTTCCCGCGGACGACGAGGCGCTGCTCGCCGAATGCGAGGTTGGCTACTTCCGCTCCCCGGGACCGGGGGGGCAGCACAAGAACCGGACCATGACCTCGGTCCGGCTCCGCCACGGGCCCAGCGGGCTGGTGGTCATCGGCCGCCGGGAGCGCTCGCAACGGCGGAACCTGGCCGACGCCCTCCGCCGCCTGCGAGAGAAGCTGGAGCGACTGCTGGAGCCCCCCAAACCCCGGAAACCGACCCGGCCCACCAAGGCGTCCCGGGAGCGGCGGCTGGAGGAGAAGCAGAAGCGGGGGCGGCGGAAGCAGGAGCGGTCCCCTCGGAACTGGGACGACTGATCCCGGAACCCGCTGCGGCCGCGAACCCCGAATCCGAGACCCCCGTGCCGCGGCGGGATCCCCGGCCAGACCCGGACTAGCCAGAGTCCGGTCGCGTTCTATAGGCTCTGCCCCGGGAGGGGAGCCGTGGACTTCGTGGCGCTGTTCTTGATCCTGGCCGGGGCGCTCGCGCTCCTCATGACCAACCGGATCCCGCCGGACGGGGTGGGGCTGGCCGTGATCGTGGCTCTCATCCTCACCGGGAAGGCGAGCGCGGGCGAGGCGTTCGCCGGGTTCAGCCACCCCGCCACCCTCACCGTGGCCGCGGTGCTGATCCTGAGCGCGGGGGTGGAGCGGACCGGGTCCATCGACGGCCTGGCCCTGTGGCTCCGGCGCCACGCTGGGAACTCGGAGTTCCGGCTGCGCCGGGTGCAGACGGTGATGGTGGCGCCGATCAGCGCGTTCCTGAGCAACACCGCCACCGTGGCCATGTTCCTGCCCGTGGTCATCTCGGTCACCCGGGACCGCGGCTTCTCCCCCCGGCGCTTCCTGATCCCGCTCTCCTTCGCCTCGCTCCTGGGGGGCATGTGCACCCTGATCGGCACCTCCACCAACATCGTAGTCTCCACCCTGGCCGTGGACCACGGGCTGGCCCCCATGCGCATGTTCGACTTCCTTCCCGTGGGCCTGGTCATGGTGGTCCTGGGCGGGATCTACCTCATCTACTTCGCCCCCTACCTGCTCCCCAGCCGGATCAAGGGCCGGGACATGGAGGAGCGCTACGCGCTGCGCCGCTACCTGACCGAGGTGGAGGTGCTCCCCGGATCGATCCTGATCGGCAAGACCCTGGAGGCGAGCCGTCTCAGCGAGCTCTACGACCTGGACGTGCTGGAGATCCACCGGTCGAACCGGTCCACCGAGGTCGCCTCGGCCACGCCGCTCTACGAGCGGGACGTGCTCCTGGTGCGGGCGCCGCTGGAGACCATCCAGAAAATCCAGGGGGACGAGGGGCTGCGGCTCCGCCCCGAGGCCAAGATCGACCTGGCCGATCTCTCGGCGGCGGGGATGGTCCTGGCCGAGGCGGTGGTGCCCCCGGGATCGCCGTTGGAGAACCGGACGCTCAAGTCCGCGTCGTTCCGGAACCGCCACGGGGTGACCGCGCTGGCGCTCTCCCACCGGCGGGAGACCATCCGGGACCGGGTGGGGAAGGTACCGCTCCGGATCGGGGACACGCTGCTTCTCTACGGCTCCAAATCCCGTCTGCGCGAACTCGCCGCGCAGCCCGAGATCCTGAGCCTGGTCAAGATCCATCCGCCCCGGCCCCGTCGCCGCCTGGGCCGGCTGGCCCTGTTGATCGTGGTCTTCACCGTCACCCTGGCCGCCACCGGCGTCGTAAACCTGCCCCGGGCCGCGGTGGCCGGGGCCGCCCTCATGGTGCTCACCGGGTGTCTGAGCCTGCGGGAGACCTACCGGGCCATGGACCGCCGGACCCTCGTCCTTCTGGCCGGCATGATCTCCCTGGGGCTCACCCTGGAGCGGAGCGGAGCCGCCTCCTACATCGCCCGTCACCTGATGGAGACCACCGGGGCCTGGGGGCCGATGTACCTCCTGGCCGGCACCTACCTGGCCACCCTGGTCTTCACCGAGATCGTGACCAACAACGCCTGCGCGGTCATCATGACCCCCATCGTGATCGCGGCCGCCCGCGACTTCGGGCTGGACCCGCGCCCCTTCGTGTTCGCGGTGGCCTACGCGTCCTCGGCCTCGTTCCTCACCCCCTTCGGGTACCAGACCAACATGTTCGTGTATGGTGCGGGGGGGTACCGGTTCCAGGACTTCTTCCGGATCGGATTCCCCCTGACCCTGATCTGCTTCACCTGCGTCATGGTGCTGGTGCCGCGGCTCTGGCCCCTGGTGGGACCCTGAGGCGCCATGCCGCGGTCATCCTGCGAGGGCTCTCCGGCATGAACCCATCACCCGGCGACGTGGCCGGCTTCCTGGCCGCCACCACCCTGGACCTGGTCAAGATCCCCAGTCCCAGCGGGTCCGAGGACGCGGCGGCCGACTACGTGGAGAGGCGGCTGCGTGAGGCGGCGCCGGCGGGGGTGGTGAGCCGGCACGGGCGGGCGGTGGTGGCCCGCCTAGGCGAGGGGCGGCCGCGGCTGGTCCTGGCCGGGCACCTGGACACGGTGCCGGAGAACGGCAACTTCGCCCCGGAGATCCGGGACGGCGAGGTGCGCGGGCTCGGGTCCACCGACATGAAAGGGGCCCTGGCCGTGATGCTGGCCCTGGCCGGGAACCGGGAGGGGGGGATCCCGGGCCCGGGGTCGGCGGGACCGTCCCTGGGCTTCGTGTTCTATGACAACGAGGAGACCGCCTACGCCGCCAACGGTCTCCGCCCGCTCTTCGATCTCGAACCCTGGCTGGGGGAGGCCGACCTGGCCCTGCTCCTGGAGCCGACGGGCAACGAGGTCGAACTCGGCTGCCTGGGCACGCTGCACGCCCGGGTGGTCTTCGCCGGCACCGCCGCCCACAGCGCGCGGCCGTGGACCGGGAAGAACGCCATCCACGCCGCGGCGCCGTTTCTGACCCGGCTGGCCGGGCTGGGGGAGCGGGTGGTCGACGACGACCCCGCCCGCTTCCGTGAGGTCCTGAACGCCACCCTGGCCCGGGGAGGCACGGCGCGGAACGTGATCCCTTCCCGGTTCGAGGTGAACGTGAACTTCCGGTTCGCCCCGGACCGGACGCCGGAAGCGGCCGCGGAGCACATGCGCTCCCTGGTCCCGCCGGAGGCGGAGATGGAGATCGTGGACCTGGCCCCGGCGGCCGCGCCCCACAGCGAGCACCCCCTGGTGCGGCGGCTGGTGGAGGTCGCCGGCGCCGAACCCCGGGGCAAGCAGGCGTGGACGGACGTGGCCCAGTTCGCCGGGCACGGGGTGCCGGCGGTGAACTTCGGTCCCGGCATCCCGGAACTGGCCCACAAGGCCGAGGAGCGGGTGCCGGTGGCGAACCTGGTCGCCTGCTACCGGACGCTCGCCGCCTTCCTGGCCTCGGTGGGGGACGCATGACCGGCCGCGACGAACCCCCTTCTCTTCCCGAGGGCGCCTATCTCCGCGATCTCCCGCCCTATCCCTTCGCCGACCTGGACCGCCTGCGGCAGGAGATGGAGGCCCGCGGCCGGACGGTGATCGACCTGGGGATGGGGGACCCGCGCCAGCGGACCCCGGACTTCATCCGCCGGGCCCTGGTGGACGCGCTTCCCGAGGTCTCCAGCTATCCCCGGGCGGCCGGGCTTCCCGCACTGCGCCGGGCGGCCGCGGCCTGGCTCTGGCGCCGGTTCGGGGTGCGGGTGGATCCGGAGCGCGAGGTGATCCCGGCCAACGGCTCCAAGGAGGCGATCTGGAACCTACCCCTGGCCGTCCTGGATCGCGCCGCCCGTCCCGCGGTCCTGGTGCCGGACCCGGCCTACCCGGTCTACGCCCTGGGGACGAGCGCGGCCGGGGGTGACGTGGTGCCGCTGCCGCTCCTGCCCGAGAACGAGTTCCTGCCCGACCTGGGCGCGGTGCCGGAGGTGATCTGGGAGCGCACGTCGATCCTGTGGATCAACTACCCCAACAACCCCACCGGCGCGGTGGCGCCGGAAGCCTTCCTGCGGGAGGCGGCCGAGCAGTGCCGGCGTCACGGCGCGGTCCTGGCCAGCGACGAGTCCTACTCCGAGATCTACTTCGGAGACCCGCCTCCGAGCGCGCTCCAGGCCGGGACCGAAAACGTGCTCGCCTTCCACACCCTCTCCAAGCGCTCGGGTCTCCCCGGGTTCCGGAGCGGGTTCCTGGCCGGCGACGCGCGCCTGGTGGAGCGGTTGAACCGGATCCGCCCCGGCCTGGGCGTGGCCACCCCGCAGTTCATCCAGGACGCGGCGGCGGCGGCCTGGGGGGAGGAAGCCCACGTCCAGGCGATCCGGGAGCGGTTCCGCGGGCGCCGGGACCTGGCCCTGACCGCGCTGCGGAAGGCGGGCTACGCGGTGCGGGACGTCCCGGCCACGTTCTTCGTGTGGCTCCCGGTGCCGGCGGGAGAGACCTCGGCCGGTTTCGCCCGGCGCGCGCTGGAGGCCGGGGTGGCCGTGCTTCCCGGAAGCGTGCTGGGCGCGGGGGGAGAGGGTTTCGTGCGTCTCTCGCTCACCGCGGAGACCGCGGTCCTGGAGGAGGCCCTGGCCCGATTGGCGCCGCTGTCCGTATAGTCATCCCTGAGGCGGCGGCACCGGCCGTCAGCCCTGGGAACGATTCATCCCGCCCCGTTCCGGGAGAGCCTTCATGAACGACACGAACTGGTCCGAGATCGCCGCGCAGACGCACCTGGCCTGGGAACGCCCCGAACTGCGGAAGGAAGTGGACTCGGTGCGGGCGGTCGGACGCACCATCCAGGGCCTGGACCGGGGGGAGATCCGGGTGGCCGAGAAGCGGGACGGCGCTTGGGTCGTGAACGCCTGGGTGAAGGAAGCAATCCTGTTGTATTTCGTGCAGCGCGACATGGAAGTCCAGGAGAGCGGGATCTTCCAGTATCGGGACAAGATCCCCTTGAAACGCAATCTGCGCGAGACCCAGGTCCGGGTGGTCCCCCCGGCCACCGTGCGCCACGGGGCCTTCCTGGGCCGGGACGTGATCCTCATGCCCTCCTACGTCAACATCGGGGCCTACGTGGGGGAGGGATCGCTCATTGATACTTGGGCCACTGTCGGCTCCTGCGCCCAGGTGGGGAAGGGTGTCCACATCTCGGGCGGGGTCGGCCTGGGCGGGGTGCTGGAACCGGTCCAGGCCTCGCCGGTCATCATCGAGGACGGCGCTTTCGTGGGCTCCCGCTGCATCGTGGTGGAAGGGGTGGTGGTGGAGGAGGAAGCGGTGCTGGGGGCGGGGGTCGTTCTCACCGCCTCCACCGCGGTGGTGGACGTGACCGGGAGCGAGCCCAAGGAATACCGGGGCCGGGTGCCGGCGCGGTCGGTGGTCATCCCCGGCATGCGCCCCAAGGTGTTCCCGGCCGGAACCTACCCGATCCCCGCCGCCCTGATCATCGGCCGGCGCCAGGAGTCCACCGACCGGAAGACCTCGCTGAACGAAGCCCTCCGCCAGTTCGGCATTCCCACCTGATGCTGCTGGACGTCGTCTTCGTGGTCATCGGGCTCGTGGCCCTGGGCGGGGGCGGCGAAGTCCTGGTCCGGGGCGCGGTCGGGTTGGCCCGGCGCCACCACGTCACCCCGGCGGTGATCGGGCTCACCGTGGTGGCGGCGGGGACGTCGATGCCCGAACTCTGGGCCAGCCTGGGAGCCCAGCTCCGCGGCAGCCCCGACCTGGCGGTGGGAAACGTCATCGGCTCCAACATCTTCAACATCGGGCTCATCCTGGGCCTGTCCTCCCTGGTCATTGCCATCCCCGTCTCGCGGAAGACGCTCCGCATCGAGTGGCCGTTCCTGCTCCTGATCAGCATCGTGGTCTCGTTTTTCCTCTTTCACGGGGCGATCGACCGCCTGGCCGGGCTGCTCTTCGTGGTCGGCCTCGCTGCTTTTCTGTGGTTCATGGTGCGGCTCACCCGCCGGGACATGCGGGCCAACCGCGAGGTGGTGGAGGGGTGGGAAGAGGGGGATGTCCTGCCCTCGTCGGCCCACAGCTGGGTGCTGGTGGCGGCGGGGCTGGTGCTGTTGCCGCTGGGAGCCGAGGGGGTGGTCCGGGGCTCCATCGGGATCGCCCAGGCCCTGGGGATCTCCGAGCGGGTGATCGGCATCACCATCGTGGCCATGGGGACCAGCCTGCCCGAACTCGCGAGTTCCCTGGTGGCCGCGGCCCGGGGGCGGAGCGACGTGGCGGTGGGGAACGTGATCGGCTCCAACCTGTTCAACACCCTGGGGATCCTGGGCACGGTGGCCTTCGTGCGGCCGCTGCCGGTGAACGCGGCCTTCCGGGGCGACGTGTGGTGGATGCTCGCCTTCACCGCGCTCCTGGCCCCGGTCCTCTTCTTCGGACGGAAGATCTCCCGCATGGACGGGCTGGCGCTCCTGGCCCTGTTCGGGCTGTACATGGGGATCTTGCTCAACAACTGAGCGGCGTGGCATGGTGCGGGTTCCATGAGCGGCAAACCGGCGGACGGCAAAGCGCGGATCCAGACGGGGAAGCACGAGGTCTCGGGGGTCTGGGTGGACCCCACGGGAGACCGCAAGGCCGTCTTGATCCTGGCCCACGGGGCGGCGCTGCGGCGCGATCATCCGTCCATGACCGCGCTGGCCGACGCCCTGGCCGGGACGGGGATGTCGGTCTTCCTGTTCAACTTTCCCTACACCGAGCGCGGCCGGCGGGTCCCCGATCCGGCGCCGACCCTGGTGCGCACCTGGCTGGACGTGTGGGAGTGGGCCGGCCGGGACGCGCGGACCTCGGGCGTGCCCATCCTGGCCGGAGGCCGTTCCATGGGCGGCCGCATGGCCACCCTGGCCGCGGCCCAGCATCCCGAGGCGTTCACCCCGGCCGGACTCGTGCTTTTCGCCTATCCCCTCCACCCGCCGGGACATCCGGAGAAGCTCCGGGTGGCGCACCTGGGGGCGATCCGGGTACCCATGCTCTTCCTCTCCGGGACCCGGGACAGCATGGTGACCTCGGACGTCCTGGAGGGGGAGGTGAAGAAGCTGGGGAAACGCGGTAGACTGCACTGGTTGGAAGGGGCGGACCACGGCTTCCACGTGCTCAAGCGCTCCGGCCGAACCGACGAGCAGGCTCGGGCCGAGGCGGTGGCGGCGCTGGAGGCGTGGATGACGGAACGGGTGGTCTAGCCCGCGGGGTCGACCAGGGGGTCGCGGGTCCGCGCGCGGCGCGACCGGCGACGGAACGTGGAAGTGAGGCAGGTATGGTGACGAACATGACCGCGGCCAGCAAGGAGATCGTGCGGCTCAGGCCGGCCGATCCGACCTATCCTTCAAGGGTCCTGGAGATCCCGGGGCGGGCGAGGATCCTGCGGGTGATGGGGGACCGCGACGTCTTCCAGATGGGCCCCGCCCTGGCCGTGGTGGGCACCCGGAACGCCGGACCCGAGGTGGTCAAGAACGCCCGCCGGGTGGTGGAACTCTCCGCGGAGTTCGGCATGGTCATCGTGAGCGGAATGTCCCCCGGCGTGGACGAGGCGGCCCACGAGATGGCCATCACGGTGGGCCTGCGGACCATCGCCGTTCCCGGCAGCGGCCTGGACTCCCTGCTGCGCTCCCCCCGGGCCGCCCTGACCCACCGCATCCTGGACGCCGGCGGCCTGGTGGTGAGCCCCTTCCCCAGCGCCTCCGAGGAGACCGCCGACCGCCGCTTCTGGCGGAACCGGGTGATCGCCGCCCTCTGCCACGGCCTGGTGGTGGTGGCCAGCGAACCCGGGGGTGGGGAGCTGGAGGCCCAGCGGTGGGCGAGGACGCTGGAGCGGCGGTTGATCGAGCCGACGGAAGAGGGGTTGTAAGGTCCTTCCGTAGAGTCCCACGGCGCTCCTACAAACAGCACAAATCCGGTCCATCGGACTCCTTGCATTTTCATTCTCCGGTTGTGCTCCTTTCCCTCGGCACAGAATCAGTCGTGAGCCTAATCGATTCCGCACTCGGGAATTGATCCGCGCGCTTCGGGTCGCATCGATCCGAATTCCGACTCATCTCGTTCGAATCGTCGGTAAGACAGCGTTCATCGTTCACCATGAGTATTGCAACTGAATCGGGACCGATTGTTGACGCGGTCCGTTGCCGGGTATATGCCTTCCTTGAGTTCTTTCCGCCGCGCCAGGCGGAGAAGTAACAAGTCGCAATCGGGTGCTGGCGGCCGACCCTTCGATTCCTGTCGCCCGATGAGACCGGCCCTCCGCTCGATCCCCCCGGGAGCCGGAGACGCCAGAAGGAGAGGGCAAGCGAGTATGCCTCGCGACGCGCCTGACCGGCGGCGAACCATGGGCCCGCCTCTCTCTCTGAACCTCACCCCATCCCTGTGGAAAAACGGGAGTAAGTCATGAACACGCGCATCTTCATTCTGTTCCTGGGAGTCCTCGCACTCCTGTGCTGCTGCGTCGATTCCGCCGCGGCCCTCGAGCCACCGGAGTTCCTCCTGACCTGGGGATCCAACGGGACCGCCGCCGGCGACTTCCGCCGGCCCTGGGGCATCGCCGTGGATGGCAACGGGATCGTATACGTGGCCGATTCCGACAACGATCGCATCCAGAAGTTCGACGCTCTGGGGACCTATCTCCTGGAGTGGGGGTCCAACGGGACGGCGGCCGGCGACTTCCGCCGGCCCGACGGCGTCGCCGTGGACGACTCCGGCTACGTGTACGTGGCCGACTACGACAACGATCGCATCCAGAAGTTCGACGGCACGGGGGCCTATGTCCTGGAATGGGGAAGTACGGGAAGCGGGAACGGCCAGTTCCGCCGGCCCCGCGGAGTGGCGGTGGACAACAGCGGCTATGTCTACGTCAGCGAACAGGACAACGACCGCATTCAGAAGTTCAACAGTAGCGGTGTGTTTCAATTGACTTGGGGAAGCAATGGGAACGGTGACGGGCAGTTCACCGATCCTCACGGAATCGCCGTGGACGCGGATGGGGATGTCTACGTGGCCGACGCCGGAAACGACCGGGTTCAGAAATTCAACAGTACCGGCTCGTTCCTCGGCAAGTGGGGGGTCCTCGGTAGCGGCAACGGAGAGTTCCATGAGCCTCAAGACGTGGCCTTCGATTCCGTCCAGCGCGTCTACGTGACGGATTCCGGCAACAATCGCATCCAGGTATTCGATGAAACCGGCACCTTCCTGGGTGCCTGGGGAACCGGTGGAAGCGGCGATGGTGAGTTCCTGTTCCCGCACGGTGTCGCCATCGATTCGGCGGACCGCCTGTTCGTCACCGATGAGAACAACCATCGTGTTCAGGTCTTCATCGTCTCGTCGGTCAGCCCGATGATCCAGTCCATTGCCGACATCGGAAACGATCAGGGGCGGCAAGTCCGCGTCGACTTCACCGCGGACTCCCACGATGTCGCCGGATCCGCGAGCGCCGTCCTGCAATACGAGTGCTTCCGGCGGATCGACACCCTGCCCATGGCGCCCTCCGGCGGGGTGTCGCCCTTCGGTGGAGCCGCCGCCCAGACCATGCTGTTGGGCTGGGAGTTCGTGGGGGCGGTGCCCGCGCATGCGGAATCCGTCTACAGCATGGTCGTTCCGACGCTGGCGGATTCCACGATCAACCAGGGTATGCAGTGGTCGGTGTTCTTCGTCCGGGCGGCCACCGGACTTCCCGGGACCTTCTTCGACTCCGAGCCCGACTCCGGCTACTCGGTGGACAATCTCTCCCCGGCGGAGCCGGGCGGGCTCGCCGGATCCTACGGGGGCGATACCACGCCGTACGTCTGGGGAACCACCCTCACCTGGGATTCGAACCAGGAGGCGGACTTCTTCGCCTACAAGCTGTACAGAGGGGAATCGGAAGCCTTCGTCCCCGGTCCCGGGAACCTCCTCGTTTCGCAGTACGTCGAGGGGTACTTCGATCCCGGGCTTCCCGGCAGCTACTACTACAAGCTGGCCGCCGTGGACCACAACGGAAACGTCAGCCCGTACGCGATGCTGGCGCCCCAGGACATCACGGGGGTTCCCGACGAGTTCGTGCTCACCTTCGCGCTCCGGGTGGTGGAGAATCCGGTGAACGCGCGCTCGGTGAGGGTCTCGTTCGAGCTTCCGGACGATGTCCCGGCCACCCTGGACCTCTACGATGTCGCTGGCAGGCTCGTAGCCCGCAGGGACGTGACGGGGATTGGAAGGCGTACGGTGGACCTGGCGGCGGACCGCCCGCTGGCCTCCGGCATGTATCTGGTGCGGCTGACCCAGGGGATACACACGCGTACGGATCGCGTGGTCGTCGTGCAGTAGATACGATCGGGAACTCTCCAGACTGTTCGGCGCGGAGACCGTGCCCGTGGCGCCGGTTCAGTACTCCACGACCTCGCGGACCGCTTCGGCGATCGTCTCGGTCTGGGGCAGGATCATGTCCTCCAGCCGCGGGGCGTAGGCCACCGGGGTGTCCAGGGACGCCTTCCGCTTGACCGGGGCGTCCAGGTACTCGAAGAGATTGTCCGAGATCCAGGCCGCGATCTCCGCGCCGTAGCCCCAGGTGACGTTGTCCTCGTAGGCCACCAGGACCCGGCTCGTCTTCCGCACGCTGGCCGCAACCGTCTCCTGGTCCCAGGGGGACAGCGTCCGCAGGTCGATCACCTCCACCGAGACACCTTCCTTCTCCAGGGTCCGCGCGGCCATGTCCGAACGCCGGACCAGGGCGCCGTAGGTCACCACGGTGACGTCGGTGCCCTCGCGGACCACGTTGGCGCGGCCCAGGGGGATCATGTAGTTCTTGCCCGGGTACTTGCCCTTGGCGTAGGGCTGGCGATAGAGGTGCTTGTGCTCCAGGAACATGACCGGGTCGTCACAGCGGATGGCCGTCCGCAGGAGGCCGTTGGCGTCCTGGGCGTTGCTGGGCATCACCACCCGGAGGCCCGGGTTGTGGGTGAACAGGACCACCCCGCTCTGGCTGTGGTAGACGGCGCCGCCCTGCAGGTAGCCGCCCAGCGGCACCCGGATCACCAGGGGGCACTTCCAGTGGCCGCCGCTCCGCCAGCGCATCATGGCCAGTTCGTTGCGGATCTGGTGATAGGCCGGCCAGATGTAGTCGAAGAACTGGATCTCCACCACCGGCTTGAGCCCGCGGGTGGCCATCCCTACCGCCCGGCCCACGATGTTGGCCTCGGCCAGGGGGGAGTTGAACACCCGGTCGGAGCCGAACGCCCGCTGCAGCCCCGCCGTCAGCTTGAACACGCCGCCCTTCCCCTTGGTGGCGCTCAGCGCTTCCTCCAGGGTGGCGTCGGCCACGTCCTCGCCGAAGACCAGGATCCCGGGGTTCCGTTCCATCTCGTCCCGCAGGCAGGCGTTCACCAGCCCGACCACGAAGTCCTCTTTCGCCTCGGCTTCCACGACCGGCTCGGTCCGAAACGCGTCCGAGGTGGGGTCCACGTCGGGGGAGTAGAGGTGGTCGGCGACCGTCTCCTCCTCCGGCTGCTCCGCCTCCAGGGACGCCTCCACCGCGGAGGCGATCTGCTCGTCCACCGCGGCGTGGAGCGCCTCCAGCTTGGCCTCGGACAGGATTCTCTCGTCCAGCAGCCGCGCCTTGAACTTGGCGATGCAGTCGTTGCTCTGTTCCTCGGCCAGGTCCTCCGGAGTCCGGTACGTGCGCTGGTCGTCGGACATGGAGTGGCTGTAGGGGCGGGTAACGTGGGCGTGGGCCAGGGCCGGCCCCTTCCGCCCGCGGCAATAGGCGACCAGCCTGGAAAGCGCCTCGTAGGAGGCCACCGGATCGGTCCCGTCGAACTCCTCGATCAGGAGCCCAAGGAACCCCGAGGCCGCCTTGCTGATGCTTCCCCCCGGGGTCTGCACCCGCGTGGGGACGCTGATGGCGTAACCGTTGTCCTCCACCAGGAACAGCACCGGCGCCTTCCGCACGCAGGCGGTGGAGAGCGCCTCCCAGAACTCGCCCTCGCTGGTGGCGCCGTCCCCGATCGAGACGTAGACCACCTCGTCCTTGCGGAAGGCGGCGCCGCCGGCGCCGTCGTCCTTCCCCCGGTCCCCGTGGGTGGCCAGATAGACCCCGGCCTCGGCGCAGCCCACCGCCTGCAGGCACTGGGTGCCGGTGGGGCTGGACTGGCTGACGATGTTGTACTTGACGTGGCCCCAGTGGCTCGGCATCTGCCGGCCGGCGCTGGCCGGGTCGTCATGGGCGGCCACGCCCTGCAGCAGCATCTCCCTCGGGGTCACCCCCAGCTGCAGGCACAGCGCCCGGTCCCGGTAGTAGGGGTAGAACCAGTCGTGACCCGCCTTGAGCGCCATCCCGGCCGCGGTCAGGACCGCCTCGTGGCCGGCCCCGCTGATCTGGAAGAAATACTGGTTCCGCCGCTTCATGTTGATCTCGGCGTCGTCCAGCCTCCGGGAGAGGACCATGTTGCGGTAGGCCGCGATCATCTGGTCCTTGTTGAGGCCGGTGGTGGTTTTGGTGTCTCTGGTTGCCATTCGGTTCTCCCGAGGTGTTCCGGCGGCGACGTGGATGTTCGCGTGGAAGCCGAGGTTGGTGCACGGAGCCGGCCCGTGCCGGGACAGCGATCTTACAAGAGATTCCCCGGGAACAGGAACTTCCGGGCCCGATCTCGATGGGGGTGCCGCGGGCTCGGCCGTGCCGGTGATCCCGCACGCTCCCGGATCCTGGCCGCCGCCGCAGTCAAGACTTTTGCCAACAACAGGTTAGAATGCTAACCCAGGAGGCGCCCCGGTGGCAATGCCCGGCCGGATCGGCGCCGCGCCGCGCCGGGAAATCCCTTGGACTGACGGTTCTCTTGCGGTTACCCTTATGCGGCTTTCGCCCTCGTTCGGACCAGCCGTCAGCGCCGGGCCCCTCGATGACGGCTCCCATCTTGGAGGCAGAATGGAGTCCAAACCCATGACCGCAGCGCCGGACGCGGCCCGGGGATTCGCCGATCTGTTCCGGAAGGCCTACACCTTCACACGCGCGCGTGAGACCCAGGCCGCCGGCTACTACCCCTATTTCATCCCCATCGCGGACTCCTCGGCCAACGAGGTCACGGTGGACGGCCACCGCTTGGTCATGGCCGGATCCAACAACTACCTGGGCTATACCCACGACCCGCGGGTCATGGAGGCCGCCGCCGCCGCCGGCCGCAAGTACGGCACCGGCTGCACCGGGAGCCGCTTCCTGAACGGCACCCTGGACATCCACGAGCGCCTGGAGCGGGACCTGGCCGAGTTCTGCCGCAAGGAGGCCTGCCTGGTCTTCTCCACCGGGTTCCAGACCAACCTGGGCACCATCTCCAGCCTGGTGGGGCGGGACGACGTGGTGGTGACCGACAAGCTGGACCACGCCAGCATCGTGGACGGCTGCCGGCTCTCCTTCGGCGAGACCCGCCGCTTCCGCCACAATGACATGGAGGATCTCCGGGCCACCCTGGAGAAGATCGAGCCCACCCGCGGCCGGATGGTGGTGGTGGACGGGGTGTTCTCGATGGAGGGGGAGGTGGCGCCGCTGGCCGAGATTGTGGCCATCTGCAAGGAGTACGGTGCCCGCTTCATGGTGGACGAGGCCCACTCGGTGGGGATCCTGGGCGAGACCGGGATCGGCGCCGCGGAACTCAAGGGGGTGGTGGAGGAGACCGACCTCCTGGGCGGCACTTTCTCCAAGTCCTTCGCCTCCATCGGCGGCTATGTGTGCGGCGAGGAGTCGATCATCCACTATATGCGACACCACGCCCGGAGTCTCATCTTCAGCGCCAGCATGCCCCCCTACGCGGTGGCCACGGTGCAGAAATGCCTGGACCTCATGAAGGAGGAGCCGGAGCGCCGCCGGCGGGTGATGGAGATCTCGGACCGCATGCGGAACGAGTTCCGGACCATGGGCTTCGATACCGGGGAATCCACCACCCCCATCATCCCGGTGGTGCTGGGGGCCCTGGAGGTCACCTTCATGTTCTGGAAGCGTCTCTTCGAGGAGGGTGTGTTCACCAACCCGGTGGTGGCCCCGGCGGTGCCGGCCAGCGCCAGCCGGATCCGGACCTCCTACATGGCCACCCACACCGAGGAGAACCTGGACACCATCGCCTCCGCGTTCAAGAAGGTCGGACGCGAGCTCGGTGTGATCTCCTAGGCCGGGCGCGCAGCGATCATGCCGCTCAGGATCGAACCGGTACGGACCTCCCGGGATCTCCACGCCTTCGTCACCTTCCCCATGGACCTCTACCGCGGCGACCCGCAGTGGGTCCCGCCCCTGATCGGCGACACCAAGAAGCTGTTCGACGCGGCCAAGAACCCCTTCTTCGACCACGGCGAGATGCAGGCCTACCTGGCCCGGCGGAACGGGAAGGTGATCGGGCGGGTGGCCGCCATCCGGAACCGCGCCCACGAGGAGTTTCACCAGGAAGCGGTGGGCTTCTTCGGCTTCTTCGAGTGCGTGGACGACCCGGAGGTGGCCATGGGCCTCCTGGGCACGGCCCGGG